>Ga0210044_10002785_pt1 | contig 25547 bp, 13 predicted proteins | sample CryGey13umfilter_2_FD_183959 | JGI IMG/M metagenome (GOLD analysis project Ga0210044, IMG submission 183959) | Groundwater microbial communities from aquifer in Utah, USA - Crystal Geyser 4/9/14 3 um filter (SPAdes) (version 2) | ecosystem: Environmental > Aquatic > Deep subsurface >... | reverse complement strand
TCGAAGCGCCAGACGGCGGACGAGCCCGTTCTGAAGGTTGGGCGCCCGAACCGGGCCATTGCGGCATTGGTGGCCGACTCGAGGCGCGTGAAGTCGACCGGGACCACAGCCCGGAAGAAGCCTCCTTGCGCGTGGGTATCGAGGCGGATCGCCACGTCTCCGATGGTCGCCAAAGTCCGCGTCGAGCCGTCGCTGAGGGGCACCGTCGCCAGCAACTCACCGCCCACTTGCTGCACACGTTTTTCGAGCCCAGCCAGCGGAGTCCTCCACGGGATGCCGTAGAACTGCGCCTGAAACTCGTGCGGGGGCGGGGGGCAGCTGACCTCAGAGTGCTCGTGGCCGTCGCGATCGGTCCACGTGCCATGCAACACCGTGCGTGTGCCGACGTCGACTACAAACTCGGCGCGGGCCGCATAGCCGGAAGCCGGCCGGGTCCCGACCGGGATGGGCAGCACAGAGTCGGCCAGCCAGAAGTACACGCGCAGGACAACCAGCCCAACAGCGTCTTCATCGACCTCTTCCTCGCCTTCGGCGTTGGTGTGGCTCTCGATCTCGCGATCGGCGGGGCGCAGATTGAGCGCGAGCAAATCTCGGTAGATGGGGTGATTCTCGACGATGGCCTCAGCATCGACCAGGCGTATTGCGCGTGCGCCGGCCTCCACGAGGCTGCGGTCTAGGCAGGAGCTCAGCCTCATTCGCAACGACTGCATCACGCCGGTGAGCCTGGTGCGACCGAGGGTGACGAGGCTGACGGGGTGCAGCTCGGCCTCAGGGTCGTGCAAGCAAGCCCGCAGAACTGGGACGAGGAGTGGATTGTTCAGGTGAACGGCGAGTTCGCCGACATCGATGGGTTGTCCTGAGTGGAACGAACTCGACAGCGCAGCGAAGCTGTCTCCCAGGGTCCCAAGCACGCGCGTGGCGTAGATTGCGGTCTCGTTGGGATGTGCCAAGGCTGCGGTCACACCATCGCTGGCCAACGTGAGCCGGTCATCCTGCCAAAGTCCATCGATCCAGCGCCAGAAGGGCCCCTCTTCCGCGTCGTCGGGGTTGAGCTCGTACCAATGGGCGACCATGGCGGCGGAGAGGTTCAGCGCGCCGTTGGGACCGGAGAGGGTGAGGATGCGGTAGATGACATCCATCTCGAGGTCCCCCTTCTCCGCCAGCCCAGTAACAAAGAGAGAGAGACCATAGCGGTGGCCGATGAGCAGGGAGAGCAGAAAGGCGATCGAGCGGCAGGCCAGCCGGTTCTCCTCTTCGCTTGGGCCTTGTTTTTTCGAACGCGCCCTCTCGATTCGCACGCTCTGCAGTTCGGGTGGAGTCTGCAGAAGGTGACGAACGAACTCCGTCAGATCCTTGGTCCTCAGCGCCCTGAGGACCGCGATACGGCCACGGATGAAGTCGGCGTCCCCGACTCCGAGCGGACCAGGTTCGGCAATGGCCTCGACGATTTCCGGGATCAATCTCATGGCCCGGAACATCCAGGCTCGTTCCGCGTTGGTGAGGTTGGGCTCTCGGCCTCGCATCACCTTCATGTAGGCGAGACGGTGGAGCTTGCCCATGAAGCGGCTGGCCAAAGAGACGAATCCGAGCTCTGCGATGGAGGGCTTCTTGTCTTCGAGGAGCTTGGCGATCAGGTCGAGATCCGACTTTCCCGCAGCGAACTGTCGTAAAGCCTCGACAGCGAGTCGGTCGAGAACCGGATCTTTGAACTCTCGGATGCCGGCAAGCATGCAGGTGACAAAGCTGTGCGGAGCGAGGTGGCGACGGCCCCCTTTGCGAAGAACAATGCCGGGCTCTCGTTCGAACGCGTCGGCAACGATGACCGCCCCACGAGGGCGGGCGCGCAAGGCGACGACCCCGTAGCCGATGGCGCGCTCACCTGGATCGCGGCTCTCCAGCAGCTCCGAGCAGGCCGTGTCGAACCGCTCGGTCTCCAAGTCGCAAAGCAGCTGCACCAACAATAGCTCACCGCGCGCGCCGACCTCTTCCAGCGTCTGCCAAAGGCCCAACAACAGCTCTGCGCTGCACATCTGGTTCATTGCGAGGAGCACTTCGGCGCGCAGCGTTTCCGGCTCGCTTCGCTGCGTTCGAACGCTGTCCATGAGCCGCAGGAGACGACTCTGGAGATGTTCGATGGGAATTGCGGAGCGCTTCTTCATCCAGTTCCTCACGTCCCGAAACGCACACAGGGGCATCGTCTGGCAAGGCCAGGCCCAATTGCAGGTTCGCCGCCGTGGCTGCGGAGACGACGCAACGCCGCTCGTGTCTACCACACTCACTGGCTGGGGTCAGCGCGCGCTCGATTGGATTCGTTGGCTCGCTCCCCCAAGACCGATTTTCGCTCCATTTCGGTACGTTGCGGCGCGCACCGAGGCGCCTCCGGGCTCGCTTCAACCTGGTTCTGCCAAGGAGTCACGCTTCCAGGACAGAGCTGGCTCGAAGTGGCCAGCTCTCGTCCCTATGCGGTCGACGTGCGGTGAGAGCCGCGGGGGTTCCTGAACCCGTTCAACGGTGCGGCTCTACATTGGCCGCCGCGCGCAAACAGGCAAGAACCAAGCGCTGCTCCTCTCTCCTCAAAAGATTGACGGGAATGAAGCTCCTGTCCACGCTACTTCATCGAAGAGCCGCGAAGGAACGCGGTGCCCTCTCGTCGAGCGCGGCAGTCTGGGCGATGGCGGGAGGCGAGGGGTTCATGTCCAAGGATGGGAAGTCATGTGGTCGAGCCAAGCAGCGTCGCGAATCGTCAATTTTGCAGCGAACCCGATTGCCGCGAACCCGATGCGAACGGGAAGCGGGACCGCCAGTAGTCGGCCAGGGAAGTGGAGGGTTGAGCCAGTGACACGACTGCTCTTGGCCCTGATGGTGTGGGTTGGGGGTTGCGTGGGCAAGAGCGTGACCGAGCCCGCCCATGCCGAGTCCAATGGTGAGGGGCACCAGGATGGCGAGGGCGGGGCTGACAGCCCGTTTCCGATCGTGGACCTGAGCCTGAGCCTCGAGGGCTCTCCCTATGCGGAGGCCGCCAGGGACTGGGAACAAGAAGACTGGGGTTCTGCCGTCGACGCGTTTAGGGCGGTCTCGAACGACCCTTCGGTGGTCGTGACCGAGGACCAGCGACAGTCTGCGCTGTTGTTGTTGGGCCTCTCGCAGTTGCGGGCCGACCAGTTCTCGGATGCGGCGGCGACACTGGAGTCTTTCGCTGCGACGCCCTCGGTGCTGCGGGACTATGCTTTGTTGTCGGCAGCCGACGCGGCCTCGAGGGTCCCTGACGTCACGACGATGCAGCGGTGCCTAGAGGGGTTGCAAGATGGAGTCCTGCCCGCCTACCGGGCCCTACTCGAGGCCCTCCTCGCCGTCGAACAGGGCGATCACCAAGGTGCAGTCCCGCTCTTCGACGAGGCCATGGCAGGCTCTACTGGCCGAAACCTGCGCCGGGCGATGTTGATGCGTGCGCGGTCGCTGCTCGCCCTCGAGAAGGTCGAGGAGGCTGCTGGAGGATTTCGCGCGCTGGTCGAGGCGTTTCCGAGCACGAAGGAGGGGCGCTCTGCTCGGCGTGAGCTTGACGCCATCCCTAGCGCGACCAAGCCTGCGACGACAAAAGACCCCCTTGTCGAGGCGCAAGCGCTCTTTGGCCGGCACCGGTCGGACGAAGCCATCGCGAAGCTCGAGGGCCTGCTCAAGACTACGAAGCTCGAGACCTCCCCGGAGCGGTGGTGTGAGGCCAACATGCTCATGGGCAAGAGCTACACGAAGTTGCGCAAGCACGACAAAGCCGCTGTGTACTACGACCTGGTCGTCGGCAGCTGCGCCGATGCGGACCTCGAGCTCAAAGCTCTCTACAACGGGGGTCGGGCGCACTGGAACGCCAATGAACCGCAGAAGGCCATCGACCAGTTCGAAGCCTTGATCGCTGCGTTTCCGGAGCACTCCTATGCGGACGACGCCTATCTCTACATCGCCCGGATTCAGGACGAGCAGGGCAAAGCCCAGGACGCCGAACGCACGCTCCTCACACAGCTCCGACAGTACCCCGAGGGCGACATGGCCAAGGACGCCCATTGGCTGCTCTTCCTGCGCTACTACCGGTCCGGCGATTACGCCGCCGCCGCGCAGTACGCCGAGAGCGTCAAGGATCGTCGCGAGGACGACCTCTACAGCCGGGGCCGAGTGGACTACTTCCATGGTCGGGCGCTCGAGCACCTGAAGAAGCCGGCCGAAGCACAGGCGCTGTTCGAGGCGGTGATCGAGGCGCAACCCCTGAGCTACTACGCCTTGCTCTCTTTGGGCCGGTTGAAGGTGATCGCGCCGAAGGACGCGGAGGCCTTCATCGCACGCCTGCGCGAGTTCCCCTTCGTGGAGAGGGGAATGATGGTAGAGGTTCGGCCTGTGGAGATGGCGACGTCCGCCGATTTCGTGCGTGGGATCGAGCTGCTGCGGTTGGGTCTCGACGACTGGGCTGAGGTCGAGCTGGAGAAAGCGGTCGCCGCCGCGGCCGACAAGGAGACTGCCAACTGGACTTTGGCGGCGATCTTGAATGCGGTGGGGAGCGTGCCGCGCAGTCATCGCATGGCGGCGCAGATGGCGACGCTCAATCCACGTTACTTCACCTCGGCTGACGAGCAGGCGCAGTGGGCGCTCGCCTATCCCCGTCCGTTCCTGGAGCTGGTGGAACACGCAGCCCAGAAGCAGGGACTCGCCAAGGAGATCATTTACTCGATCATGCGCGAGGAGAGTGGCTTCGAGCCGGGCATCGAGTCGTGGGCGAACGCCCGAGGCTTGATGCAGTTGATGTTGCCGACGGCGCAATCGCTCGCGACTCAGGCCGGGGTCGACAAACCCGACGAGGCCGCGCTGTTCGTGCCCAGCACCGCGATCCCTTTGGGCTCCGCCTATCTCTCCAAGCTGAGCAAGACATACAACCAGCACCCGGCCTTCATCATCGCTGGGTACAACGGCGGCCAAGGCAACGTGAATCGCTGGTTGCAGGACTTTGGCGACTCCTCGCTGGACCTTTGGGTGGAACAGATCCCCTTCGGTCAGACCCGGGACTACACGAAGAGGGTCCTGACGACCTATTGGCGATACGGTTGGATCTACAACGAGGTGGCTGACATGGCAGTCTTCGACCCGTCGATCCCAGCGCGGGAGGCGGCCGCGTTCGTCGGCGAGTGACGCTCGTTTCCGTCTTTGATAATGAAGATTTGACCGAAGGGGGAGCAATGCTGTAAACGCGTTCCTCCACTCGAGCAAGGGCTTAAGCTCGCGATCGGCTCGCCGCCGAGCGAAACGGATGGAGTGGCGCAGAAGGAGAAATCCTTCGTCGGGGCTGCACGGTTCAAGGAATGACGTCGGTTTGGGGTTTCTTCCAGGGGTTTGCAAGTGACAGAATCGAGCACCTTCGATCGGGCCAACGCCGTTGCTAACGCCATTCGCGAGCGGTGTGACTGCGCGCCCAAGATGGCCGTCGTGCTGGGCTCCGGTCTGGGCACGTTCGTCGAGCAGATAGAGGGCGGCATCAAGATTCCCTACTCAGAGATTGCGGGATTTCCGACCTCTGCGGTGAAGGGACATGCGGGCAATTTGGTGTTCGGCAAGGTCGGTGGGCACGATGTCGTCGCGATGCAAGGGCGAGTGCACTACTACGAGAACGGGGACATGCAGCGGGTGACCCTACCCACTCGGATTCTCAGGCTTCTTGGCGCCGAGGTGCTCTTTGTGACCAACTCAGCTGGCGCGATTCGAGAGGAGCTGGAACCTGGCACGTTGATGCTCATCCGTGATCACCTCAACCTGATGGGCAGCAGCCCGCTCATTGGGGAGAACGACGATCGTTTCGGACCGCGCTTCCCAGACATGAGTGAAGCTTACGACATCGGGCTCTGCGACCTGGTCAAGGGCGCCGCCCGGGACCTCGGCATCGCACTGTCAGAGGGCATTTACGCGGCATACCACGGCCCAGCGTACGAGACGCCGGCGGAGGTTCGTATGGCCGGAATCTTGGGCGCAGACGTCGTCGGAATGTCCACGGTTCCCGAGGTGCTGGTGGCCCACCACATGGGCATGCGCTGTGTGGGCATCTCCTGCATCTCCAATATGGCTGCCGGCATCTCGAAGGAGAAGCTCAACCATCAGGACGTCGTGAAGACCGCCGCGACGGTCAGCGAGCGATTCGTGTCTTTGATGGCGGAGAGCGTCAAACGCATCCTCGAAGGCTGAGTCTCTCATCGAGCTCAGACAAGGCTCCTCAATGCACCTCTCCCCTGCTTCGACGACGCGAACACCATGACCCAAGCCGGCTCGATTCGCACCATCACCCTTGACTCCCTGGACCCCTCAGCCCTCGAGTTGGTACGTCACGCGCAGCGTGCACGCGCCAACGCGTACGCTCCGTACAGTCGATTCCGTGTGGGGGCCGCGGTGCGCACGGCCAGTGGTGATGTGTATGTGGGCTGCAACGTCGAGAACGGCTCGTTTGGTGCGACCGTCTGCGCTGAGCGCAACGCCGTCGGCGCGGCTATTGCCGCGGGGGAGCGCGAGATCACCACAGTCGCGGTCACCGCGACGGCCGACGAGATCTGTCCTCCTTGCGGGATTTGCAGGCAGGTCCTTTCGGAGTTTGGTCCGGAGATGCGGGTCTTGCTCGTCACTGAGAGCGAAGAGATCGCGGAGGTCTCGTTGAGCACGCTTCTGCCGGTGCGCTTCCGCTCCGAGATCTTCTTGCACAAGGAGAAGGAGGGCTGAGCTCTCCTCGTTCCTCGAGACAAAACGCAGAAGGCGTCCCAATGGGCGCCTTCTACGTTTTCGTTTCTTCGCACCAACCTCAGAAGACGATTCCGCCGCCCTTGCCGCCGCCCAACACGTTGCTGCCCTTACCCTTGCCAAGATCGTTGAAGTCCTTGTCAACTTTCTTGGTGGTGTTGGTCTTCTTCGTATTGCCGCTGCTCTTGCGAGGTGTCTTTCGACCCGTGCCTTTGCCTTCCTCCTCGCCGGTCCCGCCGCCCGCGATGGTGCGGATTTCCTGACCGGCGGATTGACTCACGACGTCGAGCCCGACGTCTGACATCATCGACGATGGGACAGTGCCAGTGAGCTGTGCGGCTGGGTAGTTCGACTCCATGGCGTAGGGAGTCAGGGCCTCGGACGGCTGCTCCTGGAGCATGAGGAAGGCTACGGCACCGCCGCCAACGATCAGCACGACAGCCGCCAAGCCGATGATGAGGCCGGTGTTGCTCTTGGGTGGAGCGAACGTCTCGACGGGCCGGTTGGCGAGCTCGTGCAGCGCGGCTTGCTGCTGCTGAATGAGGCTCTGAGCCTGGTTGAGCTCGCTCTCTTTGCGACGGCGTTCGTCTTCGACGTGTTGCTTGGCCGCAATTTCCTCTTCCTTTCGCCGGCGTTCTTCTTCCTCGTTGATCTCGCCGGAGTCGATCTTTTTCTTGCGCTCGATAGCGGCGAGCATCTGGGTGCGCCGTTGTTCGACGGCGGTTTGCCGCTCGCGCTCTGCGGCGACACGCTCTGCGGCCTCCTTCTGGCGCTGCGCCTCGACGTCGGCCTTCTGCGCCCGCTCCCGCTCTTCTTTGGCCTTGCGCTCGCGTTCCAGCCGCAGCTTCTCTGCTTCGGCCTCGGCGGACGCCTCTCCCAAGATGCCAGCCAGGAGATTGTCGGCACGATCGTCGCTCATCCAGTTCTGCTCTTTGACCTTCGAGCGCTTCTTGACCTTTGCGACTGCGGGCTCACTGTCGCTGCGGTTGGCCCCCATGTCACCGAGCTCGTTCAACGGTGTGATTCCTGGGCTGTCTTCTTTCTTTGACATCTCGACTCCTCAGTGTGCTCTCTGAACGCGCAAAAGTCCGGAAGAGGGCTGAGTATAAAATGCTTGCTCGAGATCGTCCAGGTTCGGAGACGCTCTCGACGACCAAGCCCCCGTCAAAATTGGCGAAATTTGTAGGATCTGGCAAGTCATCGGCGATCACGCGTCGGACGTTGCGGGCTTGCTCCGAGCCAGCACACGGTGGTGGGAAGCACGCGAAGTCTGGATGCTGGGCCTTTGCGTCGAGGTCAGGAATCAGCGCGACCATTGGACTTGCCTCTCCTTAGAAGAGCCGCACGTCAATTCGTTGCTTGCGTGCGAGAATTTTGGTATCGGTGTGCGTTCGTACTTGACCACTCGAGTCGGGTAGCGGGGAACACATTCCTTATTTGATGGATGGGACGATGAAGAACCTTTTGACGTTCGTGGTGCTGGGTATTGTTTTCGCGCTGGGTTCGTTCTCTTTGGCTGCGTGTGACGACGACGGCGTCGCGGTTTGCTCCGATGGTAACTGCACTTGCGATCAGGGAGCGACGGGCTGCGACTTCCACTGCAAGGACGGCGGCTGCGCCCAGAACTGCGAGCCCAATTCGACGTGTGTCGTCAAGTGTGAGGGCGGCAATTGCGATCAAACCTGCGCCACCACCGCGACCTCTTGTTCGTTCGAGTGCTCTGGCGGCGGCTGCAACCAAGTGTGCGCTCAGAACCCCAACTGCACGCTCTCTTGCACCGGCAACAACTGCACGGACGACAAGGTCGTGATCCCCTGGCCTTAGTGCTCTCCTTCGGCTCCGGACAAAAAACGCCAAAAGCCTCGTCCTGGGCGAGGTTTTTGGTGTCTTCTCTTCGGATATTCGTTTACGGGATGATTTTGGGACTGCGCCCAAAGACATCCGGCACTGTGAGCGCCGGTTCGTCCGTCGGCTTTGGAGTCCGATGGTGCGTGTTCTTGGGCTTCGAGGCCACCTCGGGAGCCGCCTCGATCACGGTGGGCACGGCATTGGGCGCCTGTGCCACGAGGTCGAGGCCCACCTCTGTCATGTTCGTGTCGATGGGTTCGAGCTGGACGAGCATCGTGGGATAGGCTCCTTGCGGGGCTTCGCCGATACCCGTCGGCGAGTCTGTGGTCGGCATGAGCGCGTAGGTCGCGCCTGCTGCAACGATGAGGATGAGCGCCGCCATGAGGAGCCAGCCCAAGTTCCCGCGTCTTGGCTCGACGTCGTCGTTGTTGGCCGCGACCTCCTCGGTCAGTGCTCGGATTGCGCGCTGTTGCTCGGCGATCAGGCCCCGCGCTGCGGTCCGCTCTTGCTCGTGAGCCCGGTCGAGCTCCCGACTCTCGCCAGCGGGCTTGGCGATCTGTGGTTCCACTTCACCGCTCTCGCGCCGTCGACGGCGCTCGATCTCGGCGCGCATCTGGGCTCGCTGGGCTTCCATGTCGGCCTGTCGCGTGCGCTCGGCCTCGAGGTGGGCCTGAGCCTCGAGCTGACGTCGTTCTGCGCTGCGGGCCTGCTCTTCTCGCTCGAGCGCTTCTTTTCGCTTGCGTTCGGCACTCAGGCGGCGCTGCTCGGCGGCGCTCTCCGCCTCGGTCTCACCGAGAAGGTTGGCCAAAAGGTTGCCGGCGCGTTCGTCGCTGCCCCACTTTTGGTCCTTGACCTTGCTGTGAGTTTTCTTCTTTTCGGCCATGCCCCTCTCCTTGCTGCGACCCAAAGGCGTTTCTCTGGGAGTAAAGATTCGACAATTGGCAGGGGCTGGTTGTTCCGCCTCGAGCCCAGCTTCTTTCCGGAAGCGAGGACTCGAGCGTGTTGACACCCCTAGAACCGAGCGAAATCCGAGCGAATCCAAATGACGAACGCGGCCGATCTGGTGTAGTTCCAATGTGTCGGCTGCGAATAGCTGTGTCAACGACGGTCTAGGTCCAGCGGTCTAAGAAGAAAGCAAAAAGGGGGTCCGGGGGACAAAGTCCCCCGGCGGGTCAGGGCAGAGCCCTGCCTCCCAAATGATCTTGTAGGGAAGCACCTAAGAGCGAGGCGCGAGCGTGCGAGTCGGGATCGTCACCAGCAGCTACCCGCGTTTCGATGGCGACTTTGCCGGGCACTTTGTGCATCGAAGCGCCCTGCGGCTCATCGAGCGTGGGCATGAGGTTCGCGTCATCGCTCCGAGACCGGAGCAACCTGGGAGTTTGACCACTCCACCAGGTTTGGAGCTCTGTCTCGCTCCGACGCCACAAGGCGTCTTCTACGGCGCGGGAGCGCCAGAGAATCTGCGGCGTCTGGGCTGGCGCGCGCCAGACTTGGCGCTTCGGAGCGGGCTGGCGTTGGCGCGCCACGCCGAACGCCACTTGCAGGACGCCGAGGTGCTCATCGGGCATTGGGTCTTACCCGGTGGGCTCATCGCGGCCTGGCTCGCAGGCACGCGGCCGTTCATGGTGGTCGCTCACTCGAGCGGGGCGCGTATGGCGCTGCGAGCGCCAGCCCCCATGCGGTCGATGATCGGCTTCGCCCTGTCTCGAGCTGCGGTCGTCAGCGCGACCGATCCTGAGCTCGCCGGAGCGCTGGCGGCCCTTCGCGGTGGGGCTGTGCACTGGCTCGGGCCCGACTGTGGGGCTCCAAAGGCAGGCCCTGTCGGTGCGCTCCGCCCTGTCCGTCCGGCGCGTCCTTTGACGTTGGGATTCTTGGGGCGCAGGGCGCCGATAAAGGGGCTGGACCTGCTGGTCGAGGCGGTCAAAGGGCTGGTGGAGAGAGAGAAATTGGCGCTGCGGCTGGTGGTGGGTGGGCCCCAGGAGGTCGGCGCTTTGCCGCTGCGAGCCGCCTGGCTCGACGACCGCGGGCTGATCCACGGAGACCAAGCCAAACGCGAGTTCTTCGCTGACGTCGATGTCCTCGTCGTGCCCAGCCGGCGCATGGGTGCGCGGCAAGAGGGCTTGCCATGCGTGCTGCTCGAGGCATGGAGCGCTGGAGTCCCTGTGCTCATGAGCGACACTGGCGCTGGCCGGTGGATTGTCCCAAGCGCTTGGCGTTTTGGCTCGCTGAACGAGCTCAGCGCGAGGCTGCGGGCGTTGGCGCTGGGGGGGGGGCCCGATGACGGGGGGCTGAGCCGCGTGGCTCGTCTCACGGCGATCTGGACCCAAACTGAAGCCCATTGCTACGAGAAGCTGGGACTCTGAAGCTCAGAAAGTATAGCCGACGTTGATGTGCAAGCCGCCGAAGGGCTCTCCGATGCGGCGATTGAGGATGATGCCATAATCGAAGACGATAGGCGGCAGGTTCTCGGCGATCAGCCAGCGTAGACCGATGCCGGCAGTGTGGCGCATCTCGTTGATGAAGAGATCCTCGAAGAAGAGGGAGGCGCTGGGGTAGGTGAGGAACTGGTTGACGAGCAGCGAGCCGACGTCCCAGAAGAGGACCCCGTAGATGCCGATGTCCTTGAGGATGGGGAAGCGCAAGTCGACGCTGGTGTTGAGTAAGAACTCGCCGCCGGCCGAGTCGTTCGAGGGGAGCTCGGGGTGGTCGGGATCGACGAAGCGCGCACCGACGCCATCGATGTCGAAGCCACGCACATTGATCCCGCCGAGGAAGTATCGCTCGAAGAGCGGGAACGACTTCTGCGTGTCGAACATGGCAAAGCCCACTCGGGCGTTGACGCCGAGGGTGAAGTTGCTGAGGAAGGTGTTGTAGTAGGACCCGCGCACGTCGGGTTTGGCGAAGATACCGACGTCCTCGAAGAATCCGAGCTTCACTTTCCCTTCGATGTGGAACCCTTTGGTGGGGTTGAGGGGAGAGTCGCGGGCGTCATAGATGGTGCGCGGAATGACGCTGTAGGTCTGCAGGCGCGGGTCGAAGCCGCATTCCTGGAAATAGACGAAGGGGAAGCAGGGATCGTCGTAGCTCTCGGCGACTGTGATGGGCCGAGTCGCGCTGAGCTTGGCCTCGAAGGCGACGGCGGCAAACCACTTGCGCGAGAGGCTCCAACGCAGCTCGGCGACGCCGCCCTGTTCTTCCTTTTGGGTGTCCGGGATGTAGCGCAGATCGTAGAACGCCTGGAAGAGCAGATCGATGCCCTTGGCGGGCGACAGAGGGATCTTGAAGGTCAGCAGCGAGAACCAGTTCTGGTTGAAGGATTTGGCGAGGACGAACTCGCTGGCGTTGTTTAGAAATCGGAACTCGGGCAGGAAGAGCAGACTGAGCTCCCACCCCATTCCGAGGAGGTTTGCCTCGACGAACTCGAGCTCCGCCGTGGCGAGCCACTCGGACGAGACGTAGGACGTTCCGATGGCCATGTCGATCCAGCGACGGTCCCCCTCCTCGACCGAGATCACGAGGGGGACCTCACTGAGGGCCGAGTCGGGGTCCGAGCTGTCTTCGAGGCCGATCGCCTCGACGGTGACGGAGCGGAAGATGCTGCGCGCCCTGAGGTGTCCTCTGGCCTCGAGCAGGGCGTTGATGTCGAAGGGCTCTTTGCGCTCAAAGGGGATGTCCTGGCGGATCACGCTCTCCTTGGTGACGAAGTTGCCGTGAATGAAGAAGTCTCCGACGGAGTGTTGGTTGCCTTGTTCGACGGCGAAGCGAACCGAGATCCCGGCGATGTCGACGCCTTCTGCGGGCACGCAGGGCAGCGTCTCGGTTCCCACCGCCACGTTCTCGAAGTGGCGCTGGCAGCGCTCCCCGTGCACACCGTCGTGCGCTTCCCGTTGGCAGAGGTCGATGGGATTGGCAGGGACGCACTTGTCGGGCAGCTGTGGCAGCCTGCATTCCCCGAAGCCGTCCTCGGAGCCCGGCGATGCTCCTACGGTCGAGCACTTCACCGCGACCTCGGCCCGCGCAAACCCATCTCGTCTGTAGGGCCGGAGTATGGCGCGGGCGTCGTTGCTCAGGGTCTGCGGGTCGAGGGGCAAATCGACTTTGGTCTCGAGCTTCGCGGACAACTTCTGGGTGAACCACTTGTCGAACTCCGGCTCGAGCCGTTTGGTCACGACGGTCTTGGGTCCTTCGACGATCGTGAAGGTGAGGATGAGAAAGTTGGGATCCTTGGTGGGCAGGAGGGACCACTCGGGCACATCGGCGAGCAAGTACCCCTTGGCCTGATAGGTCTTGACGATGGTGGCCGCGTCGGCGGCGATCAGCGAGAGCTGGGGGTAGGCTCCAGTCCCAAAGGCCTGGTAGGGCTGCGAGGCGATGACGGCGAGCAGCTCGTCTGCGCTCAGGACGGTGTTGCCCAAGAACTCGACCGCCTCGATCTCGGAGCGGGGCCCTTCGTCGATGGTGAACGTGATCTGGAACAGGCCGGGCGTCGGCTCGTCGACGTCGTAGGTGACCTCGGCCCAGTAGTGGCCACTGGTCTCGTAGAGGGCCTTGATCTCGATCATTGAGTTGAGGATCTCGGCCTCGTCAATGAAGCCGGCCTCGAAGAAGGTGAGCACGTCGAGGAGCTCGCCGGTACCGAGGTCGACGTTGCCTTTGAAGGCAAAGGCCCAGCGAGCGTTCTCATCGATGTCGAGGTACACATCGAAGACCCCTCGTGTCTCGGCTTTATGGCTTTCTTTGCGCACCCGCGCCTGGATGAAGCCCTCTCTTCGGTACATGGCGATGATGGCGTCCGTGCCTTCGGAGAGCTGCTCTTTGGTGAAATTGGAGAAGAATCCGAACTCCGAACGCAGCTCCGACTCGACGCGGTCGTATTCGAAGGTCTCGTGCCCACGGATGTAGACCTTGCCCAAGGCGTAGGCCCGTCCCTGATCGACGCGGATGTGGAGGTCGACCAGGTAGGGCTCTGGCTCGACGGTGGTGATCTCGACGACCGCGTCGTAGTAGCCCTCCGACTCGTAGAGCTGTCGGATGGACTCTTTTTGGTCGGCGAGAGCGGTGGCGGCGAGGGCGGCCAGATCCATGCCCTCCAACGAATCCTGGCGCGCCATGGACGAGGAGCGAGGCAGGAGCGGTCGCCCTGGGCGCAGGAAGAGCCGCTTGTCGAGCTCGGTCTCGAAGAGGCTGCCGATCTCATCGTAGGCGATGGTTCGCACGATGGGCTGCCCGACGGTGTCGTAGGTGACCTTCGCGCCGTCGTCTCCGATGTCGATGCCGATGGCGATGGTGGCGAAGTAGCCCGTCTTGAGCAGCCTCTCTTGGCCTCGGATGATGCGTCCGAGGTTGTATTCTTGACCGTCCCAAAGCCCGGTAACCCGCTCTAGGGTGTCGACGTTGTTGAGGTCGTCACAGAAGGGCAGATCGCAGAGCACCTCGACGTTGGCGATGGTCCCTTGGAACTCCAGCTCTGGACGAGTCAGGACGGCGCTGGCGGCGGCAGCTGCGCCCGTCAGAAACGCGCGGGGAAAAGACTCTGACAGCTTGGAGAGGGTGTCGAGCACTGGGGTGTCCGAGGTGTCGGCGGTCTGCGCGGCGAGTGGCTGACACAACGCAAGCAAGGCCAACAGCGCGAAGACAAACGCCCGCAGCGTCCCTTTCAGGGGGTCTCGTCGAGGGGAGTTGTGTCGCTGCAAAACCAAATCAGTCTCTCGGACAGATGGCAGGCCCCATGGTCTCGCGACGGGGGAGGCTGTGAGGGCCCGATACGTGCGCTGTGGGACGTTGATTCCCACGTGGTTGGCGGCGCGGCGACTATCGCCGATCTGGGCTCGATTCACCTAGCGAACAAGAAACCTCAGTCGAGGGGGATGTGGAATCGCACCCGTGCGTCGAAGCGCGGGATGGGGGCCTTGCCTTCTTCGACGATGGTGTTCTGGCCGGTGAGCTCGACCAACCATCGGTCGGTAAACCGATACTCGCTGCTGAGCGCCTGCTCGTTGCCCTCTGCCCCTCGAATGATGACGCCAGCGCCGATGCGGAAGGAGCGATTGACCTGCTGAACGTAGACGAACTGGGCGGCTCCCTGTTTGATCACGAACTTGAGCTGGTCGGCGGCGAGGATGTCGCCGACCTGTGCCTCGAAGAACGGGGCGATGAGGGATTGCAGCGCGAAGTCCATCGCTGGGCTCTCGGCGCCAGTGTTGAGGTCGTCGATGGTCTTGCCCGTCAGGATGAGGGCGAGAATGTCGTTGTCGCTCTTGTTCGGCTGGCTCTCGAATTCGATGACGGGTTCGGAGAGCGTGCCGGTGACAGAGACGGTGATGGTGACGTTCGAGGAGCCCTGGGCGAGGTCTTGTGTCTTGATCTGCTGTCGATCCAGGGTGGAGCGGCCCATGACCGTGGAGGTAAAGTTGCTCTGTGTGTTGATCTCGGCCTGGGCGGCGAGGTTGAGGCTGGCTTGGGCGAGCGGGCCGTCGAAGCGTAGGTTCCCACCAGGCAGCACGTCGAACTCAACAGTTCTGAACAGGACCTTACCCTCTCGAACGTTGACGACCCCGTTGATGTCGAGCTCGCTGGGAGGAAGGTGTCCCTGGACGCGCGCAAAGAGCGTGAGATCGACGTTCACGTCGGCGCCCGCGACCTTGTTGTCAACCTTGAAGCCGCGCTCAGCGGCAACCACGATGTCGAGGTTGATCTGCTTGAGCAGTGGCACTTGGTCCCACACTGGGCTCTCGTAGCGCTCGGCTCGTGCGCGGCTCTCGATCAAGGTGCCGAGGCCGGCGTCAACGAGCTCTCCCTGCACGTCGTAGTCTTTGTAGTAGCGCCCTTCGGTGACCTCAATGATGCCGCTGAGTTCCCAACTGTTGGGGTCGGCGAAGTCCTCGATCTCAAGGTGCAAGTTGTTGGGTGAGAAGGTCAGGGTCATCTCGTTCTTGACGCGGTAGGAGAGATCCCGTGCCGAGACCTTGAGGTCGGCGCTCTGTGGGAAGAGCGAGGTGCGACCCACTTCTCCGTAGAGCGTGTAGTCGCCGCCGAGCAGCTCCCCTTCGAAGGCCTTGCCCAACGAGATGCGGAAGCACTGCGGAGAGTTTCGGCAGCGACTGCCGCTCGTAACCTCAATGATCCCACGGCTCAGGAGGATGGGATCGGGCAGCCCCCTCACCAAGACTCGAATAGGCTGGCGAACCCCGACGAAACCTCCCAGCTCGGCCCGATAGAGGTCGAGAGACTGGGTCTTCTCGTCGTAGATGTCGCCCTGGGCGGTCAGCGCGATGCCGAGGCTCCCCTCGGTCTCTCGGAGCGCCGTCGTGCCGAGCCTGGCGAGCTCGGCGCTGACTTCACCGTTGAGCTCGAGGTCGATCTTGCCATCGAGGCCGGCTGTGCCAGAGAGCATCAGGCTCTTGGCCGAATGCCGCAGCTCCAAGTGGTTGATTTCCAGTGTCTTGTCTTGGTCTCGAAAGGTGAGGAGGGTCTCCCCTCGAGTCCGGATGGTTTGGCCGTACACAACGGCACCGATCTGGCTCAATCGTAGCCTGGCCACCAACCCAGAGGTGTTGTCGAAGCTGGCTTCGACCGCACCACTGGCGTCCAATTCGGCCACCATGATTTGATTCGCGTTGTTCTGGAACTTGTTTTGGTGGGCTTTGGGGGCGCCATTGATGGCGGTCGCCAGCTCTGGCAGGGCGTCAAGGAGGTCGAGGTTGTCGAAGGTGAGCTTGGCCACAGCCGAGAAGTCGGTCTGTTGCTCGACACGGGCTTGAAATCCGAAAATTCCGAAGACCTTACCCTTGAGATCGAGCCCATCGGCGCTGCCAGTGAGGTCAAGGGTGACGTCGCCGAGCTCGCGTTCGGCGTAGACGAGATTGTTGGCCGTGAGTGTCCCCTCGGCGATGATGGGCTCTTGGGGCCACCCGTCGAGGTCACCAGAGGCTTTGAGCGTCAGGTCGATGACGCCGCTGAGGTCCAAGCCTGCGGCTTGCAAGCGCTTGATGTCCTTCAGGTACAGCCCCTCGAGCGCCATGTCGACGGCAAATTTGCGATTGTTGAGGTTGTACGAGGCCTGTGTCACCGCGAGGGAAGAATACTCTCGTGCGCTGCTGGGGCTGTCCCTTCGCGGCTCGCCGAAGTTGACGAAGAGGTCGGAGACCGCGATGCGATCGAGGGCGACGTCGAAGTGGGTCTGGAACAGCGGTATTTCTTCCTGCATGACCCCAAACCCATCGATTCGCGCTTGGCCTCGTAGTCGCGGGTCCGTGATCTTCCCGGTCACCGCGACGTCAGTCTGCACCACGCCTTTGAGGGCGTAGGCCTCGAGGCCGAGGTCCGGCAGTAGCTCGTTCAAGCTGCGCAGGTCGAAGTCCTTGACGTTCACCTTCAAGTCGACTTGTGGATTGCGGTCGAGCTTGCGGAAGTCGGTTCGAAACGGCTTCAGGGTCCCTGAGGCGCTCACCTTTCCCAATGAGGTTTCGGTCTGGAAGCGTTCGATGGTGACCTTCCCGCGATGGTGTCGGGCGGAGAGTTGGAGCGTCGGCGCGTCGATTCCGGCGATGTGGAGCCCGCTTACATCGAGCTCGACTTCGGCGTCGGCGTTGAAGATGGGACCACTCCCAGAGACCTTGAGCGCCACCTCGGAGGTTCGCAGGTCGCCCAGACCGAGCACTTTGGCATAGCGCCCTAGGTTGTCGGTGGTGAGCTCGAGTTGCAGACCTTCGACGGTGAGCGCGTCGAGCCAGAACGCCAGCCCTCTCGCGATCTTCAACCGGTCCTCCCCAGCGACGACCGAAAAGCCATCGTGAAGGCGCAGGACCCGGTATTTCCAGGAGAGCAGTGGCTCATCTGCAGTGGGATTGTTTTGCCGGAGCAGCACACTCCGCGCCCCCGAGAGCGGGAGCGCATTGGCGAGCTCGAGGGTCAGTGGCTCCTTGAGGAACAGCTCGATGGCGTCATCGTGTCCGACGACCTGCAGGAGCCCTGTCACCTCGCCGGCGAGCAGGTTCGCGAGATTGGTGCCGACGACGAGGCTCCCGTCCACTCCCTCGACGCGCTCGAAGTTGCGGTCCGGGTCCACCTCTCCGAGATTGAGCTCGAAGTCGAAGTCGCCATCGAGGATCGCGTAGTGCCCGTTGGCGCCTATGGCGCCAGTCAGCGCCGACGCGGAGAGGTCGAGCAACGCGAAGTCCTGCCCGTCCAGGGCACCGACGAGGGTCACGTCATCGACGCGGTACCCCGCATAGTTGAAGGAGTCGGTGGTCAGGGTGAGGTGCGCCTCGGCGTGCCCCAGGTCTCCAGAGGCATCGAGGAGGATGTTGAGAGGCACCTCGCTGCGCAAGTCTGAGCCGATGAAGTAAGCGAGCGCAGGGTCGTTGCCAGGCAACGTCATCTCCAGCCCTGCGTGAAACAGGATCGTCTCTTCTGGTGGTGTGCTCGATGGGGTGTGGCCATAGGCCCTGGCGTCACGGGCGATGTCGTCGGCTGTGGGCGCGAGGTTCATGGCGAACTGTTTGAGTTGGACCCGGCCATCTGAGACCTCGGCGTCGAAACGCAGCGCGCCGTATGAGAGGCCGCGCCACCAGAAGTCGCTGAACTTGGCGTTCCTGAAGGGGATGACCAAGTTCCCCCGAATCTCTCTTGGCAAGAGCTCGGTGGGAAGCTTGGAGGCCTCGGCGAAGTGATAGAAAGTGTTGGACAGCGCGACGGCGGTCTGACGCTGGAGCGCCGCGACGTAGGCCGCCCGGCCCGATGGAACAGCAAGGGGCAAACCGACCTCTGGGCGTCCATGTTCGCCCATGGGGAAGTTGAACAAGCGCGGCTCGAAAAGTACTTGACCCTCCGAAATGGCGATCGCAGGCGTGTCCGGGATGGGCCGAGTGCTGATCTCTAGCCCGAACGACCCTACCTTCACCGTGAAGCCGTTGAGGTCGGTGCCTTTGAGCTCGACGTCGAAACCGTCAAAGGCCAGGTGAACGCGTGAACGACGGAAGTTGACGTCATGAAAGGCCAGAGTCAGGGGGTCACCCGTGGAGTCGACCTCTTTGACCGGTTCGACGGCCCGCAGCAGGTTGAACTTCTCGTAGGCGCGGAAATCCAAAAAAACGTCCGCCTGATCGACCTCGATGTCGTTGAGATCGAGCTGACCGCGGGTGAAGATGCCGAGCAGCTCGAGGGCGGGAACTTTGGCGTTGGCGTGCTCGATGCCGATGACTTGGCTGCCTTCGGGTTCGTAGAGCCTTGCGCCATTGACGTTGAGACGGTTGAGAAAGGGGCCGATGGTCACATCGTCAATCTCGATGGTGCCCATCAACTGCCCGTTCACTTGGGCCTCGACAAGGTCGACGAAGGGCTGACTGTTGACGAAGAAGAAGCTCCCCACATAGATGCTGCCCAGGAGCATCGCGGGCCAGAAGAGGTGAATGAGCAGAGAATGCCACCAGCGAAGGCGCAGCCATTCGAGCTTGTTCGCGATATTCTCTTTGAGCTCTTTGCTCGCCACCGCTCTGAGTGTCCTCTTCTACAAACTCCCATCCGATCGCGCGTAGGGACGCCAAGTGGCTCGCTTCGAGCCACCTCTGTTCCGAGTAGCCCACGAAATCCGATCGACCGCGAGAGTATGGTTCATTATCGAAAGACGCGCTATCTCCTACACGGACGGCTCGCTCTCCATCTCCCGGTTTCGTGGCAGGAAGGTTTCGACATGTGCTTGGGACGGACAACTCCTGGACGATGTTCACCCTGGTTCGAGGGGGTGTTGTCCTGGGGGTTCGCCATGTTGCTGCTCACCGCCTGCAACTCGACGGACGGACAGCGCTTCCGTGATCAGGAGGAGTGGCAACGCTTCGACAGCCAGACCTATGTGTTGCAGCTGCACGGTGCCCGGTTCAGACAGCCAGCGCCTGAGGTCAAGACCTTCGTCTGCCCCGATCTCCCTGGCGACATCACCCTTCCCATCAACGATATCTCGGTCTTCGACATCGACGCGACCTCGCCGACCCCGCTGCTCGAGGTCGACCTGGACTACAGCCGCACGAGCACGCAGTGCAGCGACATCAACTCCGAACAGATTGGCATCATGCTCAAGGGCCTCCCTGTCGGCTCGGTGGATCTCTTTCGCCGTTGTGACGAGACCGACTCGAACCGCTTCGTGACTCGCTGCGCCTCAGTCGAGAGGCTGCACGAACAGCGCATCGTCGAGAGCTGCGTTGGCGCCGAGCCAGAGGAATGCGAGCAAGTTGTTTGGGGCCAATATGACCTGATCGCCTACAGCGAGTACCTCGACGACCCAGCCTGCACCTCTGACGAGAACCGAAACCCGGGCCAGGGACAGACGCCGAGTCGTTGCGAGGTCTGCGACGCGCTGTCCCCAATCCGCGTCAACGCCGCCTATATCACGTCCTCCCCTACGTCGGAGTATGGGCAAGAATGTTGCGGCGCGAGCGAGGAACAGCCACCCCACCTCGCCTTTTGCGTTCGCCCTTGTGCCTGTCGCAAGACTCGCTTCACGCTCAAGGCCAAGGCGGTCGCAGCGGCCAAGCCTGCGGTCGAACCTCCGACCCTGAAGATAGCCGTGCTCAGCGACATCGAAGGAAACACCAAGACCGCTGGGCAGTTCGTGGACCAGGCCTTGGAGCGCGGCGTCGACTTCGTCGTCAACATCGGCGACATCAGTGCTTCTGGGGGGCAGAGCGGCTTGCGCTCCATGTCCAGCTGGATAGACGCGCACCTGAGAACCTTGGACGGAGAGAGCTGCTCCGTCCGTGATGCCGACCGCGTCTGCTGTGCCGCCGGGGAGTCGCGAACCTATCCCAACTTCTGCGGCGCCCGGCTCAACGCCCCTCCGCTGATGAATGGCCTCGGCGAGAACGAGACCAGCGAAGAGAGTTTCGTGACTTTCTTCGAAGAGTTTGGTCCTTCGTCGTTCAGCGCTTTTGTCGGCCGTGTGCAACTCATCATGCTCGACTCTGCGGACGCGACCTTGGGCAGCTCGCAGTACCGTTGGCTCGCCAACAATCTCAAGTCGCCGGTTCCCGAATCCTATGACTGCAGCGTCGCCACGCAAGAGGGCGGCGCCCCTTGGCCGGTGTTGGCGGAGTGCGCCCCACGTGGGGATTGCGTGGACTGCATCTCGGGCTCATCCACCGCCGCCCGCCCGCTGTGCATCCCTCCAGAGGCGGGTCGCGACGATCCGACCCTGAGCCGTCCCCGCAACCTACGAACCCGAAACTGCGTCTGCGTCCCACCCGAATCGGTGGTCTGCCCCTACAACTTCACCTGTGCCGACGACGGAGACGGGACGCAGAGCTGCCGCTGCAGCCGAGACACCGACTGCGGCCCCGGCGGACGCTGCAGCGAGGGCGCCTGCTTGCCCCCTTTGCGCTTCCTGCTCACCCACACGCCTCCCTTCGACATCCTCGGAGCCCGAAACTCGGCCTTCCGCTCCCGGCGTGAAGCCGCGCGGTTGGTCGCCATTCTGGCGAAGAACAATGTCGGGCTCATCTTCGCCGGCTCAATCAATACCTACGCCGAGGTCGCCATCGCAGGCATCCCGACGTTCATCACAGGGGGGGGCGGCGCCGACATGGAGAGCTTCGACACCGCTGGACACCACTGGCTGCTGGTCACGGTCCAAGACCCCTTCGGCAATCCCCGGCTGGGAAACGTCAGTATCGAGCGAATTTCTATGAAGTAGGCCGGGGTTCGCACGGGTATAGCGCAAACGACGAGAGCCAGTCCTCTGCAGGACCGGCTCTCGTCGTTTGGGGAAATAAGGCTTAGTCGGCGATGGGGGTCTGAACGTAGCGGAACCACACGTCGTACACGGAACCCACCGCGGTGCCCGTCTTCAGGGCGCTCTCGGCGGTGCGGACGAAGAGGCCACGCTGGGTAAGCTGGCGATCAAGGCCCGCGCTCTCGGGGATCGCGCGGTAACCCAGCGCGATGCTCGCCACGCCGAGGGTGCGCAGGGAGTGCAGCTCGCTGTCTTGGCTCTGGCCGTCGCCATCGACGTCTTGCCAGAGCTGGAGTTGCGTGTAGGCGGCGTCGTTTTGGTCGATGAGACCGTTCTGGTCGGCGTCGAGGAGGGCCAGGTGCTCGAAGCCCGTCTTGACCTCATGGTAGCCCACGGCGCCGACGAAGTTGCCGAAGAGCTCACGGCCACTGTCGATCTGGCCGTTGCCATCGCGGTCGAGGACGAGCAGCGCGTCGTCGCCTTGGAGCCAGGTGGTGCGCTGGGTCTCTCCGACGCCGAACAGGTCGAAGTCAGCGCGGCTCTCGCCGAGGGAGACCAAACGGATGCCGTCCCCTTCGACGTCGAAGACCAACGGGTCGCTGACGTTGCAAGGCACGACGCGGAAGATCTTCTCTTCGGCCAAGCTGTGCTCGGTGTCGATGCCGCGGCGCAGACCTTCGAGGTACTGAACGTCGGCGTCGTCGCGGGCCGCGATCTCATCGATGGTCTGCGGCGTGTAATTGGCGCACAAGGGGTTGTCGGCGGCGTAGAGATCGGTCGCGGCTTGGGCGTTGCTCTTGGCCGGGATGAGCAGCGCTTGGTCGGCAGCGCAAACGTCGATCTGACGGTTGTCATCGGGGTAGTTGATGTCGATGCCGACTTCGGCCAGGCGGTCGTTGAGCTTCTCGATGTAGAGGTCACGGCCGGCTTCGACGCCGGCTTCGAAGGCGCTCTCACGGGGCTCGATGTCCTGGTCGCAGAGGCCGTTCTGACGAATGACACGCATGGCGACGAGGGCTTCGTTGTTGACGCCGGTCTCGATGCCGTTGCCGTACCACAGCTCGTTCTCGCTGCGGTTGTTGTCGAAGCCGCTGTCTAGGGGGTTGTTGTCCTTGAGGGAGGTGATGCGGGCATAGGCAGCCACGGTCGCGCGGTCGGAGACCGTGCGGCAGTCGACGCTTCCCGAAGGCGTCCCCACTGGCTCCAGGAACGGGCAGCTCCCGCCGATGGCGACCGGCACGTAGTCGGTGCCGCTCTGCGTCGAAGCGGTGTAGCGAGAAGGAATGCCAATGTCCTCCAAGACCAAGTTGACCTCGTCGGTGAGCGCTCCTTTGCCCAGGTACAGCCCCAGACTGATGGCCTCGCGCTGCACCTGAACGACCGCCAGGTCGGCAGGATCGATGGTGTTGATCGTGAGCCACTCTTGGCCAAGGTTGAACCCGTCGCCGCCGGTCGTCGTGCCGTCTTCTACGGCGTCGGTGGCACCCAAGGTGGCCTGACCTTCGTTGCATCCCCAAGCGAGGGAGGCGGTGATGAGCGTGAGGGCGATGCAGAGTCTGTGGGCGTCCATAGTTGAACCTCGTCGCGATGAAGGATCCCAGGGGAGGGACCGCTAAATTCAAAGTCTGCTCTCTAGTTACTGCACAAGTCGGGCCAGCGCCAAAGTCCTCACGAAAAGCCCGTCAAAACCTGAGCCGAAGGGACTCTAGGTGGGCTCAATGCCAGGTTTGAGGCCTCACTGAGGAGGCTTGACCCCAGAGAAGTGTGGGCTCGACGCCACAGTTGGAGGCCACACGCCAAAGCTCGGTGGCGAGCTCCCCTCACAGAGCGCCCACCAGCTCAAGCCTGGGACTTGCCAGCCCAACTTCGAAGCCAATCTCGAGGCTCGGTTGTCCCAACTCAGGGCCGTGGACAGCACCGAGGTGACCAAGGTCCCGCGCTTCCAAGTCAAGGCCGTCGCCGCCACGGGCTTGGGCCGCGCACGCTCGAGAAGACAGGTCAACGCCCTTGGCACGACCAGCGAATGGAAGAGCCCTCCGCTGCGCAAGACCTTCAGACCACATTGGCTCAGCACAGCGGCCGCTTGCTTGGGTGCGTAGCGTCGATGGTGCTTCAGGGCAGCGTCGTGGGCGCTGTAGAGCGCTGGGTGGGCCGGCACGCTAAAGAGCAGGTGGCCGCTAGGCGCCATGTGGTCCGCGACCAGCTCGGTAAGAAAGGAGTGGTCGTCTTCGATGTGCTCCAACACGTCGAGCAGGACGACGAGAGCGAAGCGCCCCTCGGGCTTTTCTGCGCGATAGGTCATTCGGCCGTCACTCTGGCTTCCGAACATGTGGAGGTCGTCGGCGCTGTAGTGGGCGTCCCAGCAGACGAGCTCGGCGCTCGAGGGGAGCTTCAGGAGGAGCTGACGTGCAAACCAGCCGTCGCCCGCCCCTGCATCCAAGACCCGAAGCGGCGGCGAGGCGAGGTGGGCGACGACTGACGCGAAGAAGTTGAAGCGCGCGACCTCCCAGGGGTGGCGCGGACCTTCGTGAGCGGGGCGTTCCGAGAGGTCCATTTGGGCTCCGTGGCCGAAGGTCGTTGTGCGCTTCGTGCACGCAAGCCTTCGGGTTTGCGCGACTCTCCGCCATCCCTCTGGCTGCGAGTTCGCGAGAACGAGTCAAAGGTGTAACCAACGAATCCGCAACAGATCGGCGAGCATCCGCGCCGAGTCCTTGATGGGATCGACGCGCGAGGCCTCGTAGTGTTGCCAGTGCACCGGCACCTCGGCGATGCTCAGACCGAGCTTGCGGGCGATGTAGAGGATCTCCACGTCGAACGCAAAGCCGTCCAGGCGGCGGCGCGCAAAGCACTGACGCGCGGCCGCCGCGGTGAAGAGCTTGAAACCGCACTGGGTGTCGTGGAAATCGCCCATCACCGCCGCGCGCACCGCCAGGTTGAAGCTGCGCCCCATGAGCTCGCGGTAGAGGGGCTGGCGCTTCTCGAGGTTCGAGCCCTTCACGGCGCGCGACCCGATGGCAACATCGGCCTGGCCCATGGCAGCGGCGAGCGTGAAGTACTCTTCGATGGGGGTGGAGAGGTCCGCATCGCTGAAGAGGACGTGCTCTCCATTGGCGCGGACTACGCCATGACCAACGGCGTAGCCCTTGCCGCGGTTCGCGCCATATTGCAGCAGACGCAGCGCGCCAAAATGCTCACAGTAGCGGCGCACCAGAGCGGCGGTGTCATCCTTCGAACCATCGTCGACGACGAGCACCTCGGCGTCGAGGCTCTCGGCCTCGAGCCACTCGAAGACACGCTCCAACGTCGGACCGAGGCGCGAGGCTTCGTTGTAGGCTGGAATGACGATGCTGAGGGCGACGCAGGTCATGAATCTGTTTCCCTTGAGGGGCGGCCGCTCGTGCGTCGCCCAAGAAGCGCACCTTCGCCCTAGAGCCTCGCGGTGTCCAATAATTATGTTCATCGAATTTCGCGCGCTACTCGGAACCGAGCTGGCTCGTACCGAGCCCGCTGCGTCCCCACGCGCGAGCGGACTTCGCTCGCCTCACGGCACGGCGCTCGTTCGACGCGAGCGAACTGAAGTGACGTGCGTCCTCCACAGAATCCCAATGTGGCGAAGCACAGGGATGGCGGAGAGTCGTGCAAACCCGAAGGGTTGCGAGCAGGATGCGAGCAACAACTCGCAGCCAGGGATGGCGGAGAGTCGTGCAAACCCGAAGGGTTGCGAGCAGGATGCGAGCGACAACTAGGCAAATGCGGCTTGGGGTTGAGTCTGCGGCGGAAATCGGCACACTCAGGTGTGAGGCGTTTTTTTGTCCCCGCTTCCCGCCTCAACCTTCGCCTATGCTCAGCCCAGTGAAACTCTTGATTTGCCCGTTACCAGCGCTCTCTAAAGCGGTTGTGCTGTGCGTGCTCGCCATGTTGGGGGGCTGCGCGACCGAGGTCGATCCCGGCACCAGCTCCGCCATCCGTTTTGCCAACGTGGAAGAGGGGGATGTGCTCTCGGGCACAGCGAGCGTGGGGGTCATTGTCAGCAGCAGGGACGAGCTGGGCGTTGAGTTCTATGTCGGCGAGGAGCTGATCGACACCAAAATCCGTGCGCCCTACGAGGTGCAGATCAACACCACCCATTTCGGCGACGGACCACACCCCCTAAAGGCGCTCGCCTACAAGGACGGAGTGACGTTCACTGCCGAGGTCGGGGTGTTCTTCGACAACTCCGGCC
>Ga0210044_10002784_pt1 | contig 25549 bp, 23 predicted proteins | sample CryGey13umfilter_2_FD_183959 | JGI IMG/M metagenome (GOLD analysis project Ga0210044, IMG submission 183959) | Groundwater microbial communities from aquifer in Utah, USA - Crystal Geyser 4/9/14 3 um filter (SPAdes) (version 2) | ecosystem: Environmental > Aquatic > Deep subsurface >... | reverse complement strand
GCTGTCGCAGTACCTAAAACAATAGTTCCGCCAGCAAATGTAAGTGTGTCTGCTGAGTGAGTTATAGCAATATCAGTTACTCCAGCACTAGTTTCAAAACTTATAGCACTACCAGAAGCTAAAGCTATTTTTGTTTGTGGGTTTATTGTCCCCACCCCCACATTCCCCGTACTCGTATCCACATAGAGGTCATCGGTATTAACCGCAAAGTCACCCGTGGTAGACAGGTTAAGGTTAAGGTTAGAGCCAGCGGCTGGAGTGACAGTTAGAGCACCAGAAGCGGTGGTGATGGCAGGGGTAGAGAGACCAGTAGTGAAAGCGGGTGAGGTATTAAACACCAAGGAACCAGTACCAGTTTCATCACTTATTACACCTGCTAGTTGTGCTGATGTGGTTGCCCCAAATACTGAAAGATTGTCTGTCTTTACTGGAACGACTGTTGTATCAACAGCCAGTGTGTTGCCTGTCTTAGTAATTCCTGTTCCTGCGGTGATTTGACCAGCGCCAGAGAATTGAGTAAATGTTAGTTGTGTCGTTCCTAGTGTGATAGGGTCGTTTGTCGTCAAGACATAACTCATATCGGCACTGACAGTTCCTTCGGAAACAAAGACATACATTCCACTCGTTACATCAGCTGAAACGTCAGCATCAGTTGAGCGGGTGGCGGCACCAGAAGCTACCACAAGATAGATACCATTCTCTGCACCAGCTGTCTGGTCTTTCAAGAGGACACGGTCACCTGTTGCTACTACCACTCCGTCAATCGTTGAGCCGTTTATTAAGGCGGAAGCTATAGTGATATTTGCCGTTGAGGCAACACGAACTGATTGTTTAATATCTAGACTTTGAGTGATTGCATCAGCGTATGCTTTTGTAACCGCATCTGTTGCGTTTGAAGGGGTGGGTACAGTTACAGTACCTGTGAATGTAGGGGAAGCAAGAGGGGCTTTTAAATCTAAAGCACTTTGCAATCCTGACGTCTTTGCAATAGACAGTGCAGAGTCTGCGATAGCGGTAGCGTTTCCGACAGAGGTAACTACACCTGTTAAATTAGCATTGGTGGTGACATTACCAGCCGTGAGACCTGAGGCGGTGCCAGTGATGTTGGTACCAACAAGAGTAGACGGAGTGCCGAGGTTTGGGGTGGTGAGAACAGGAGAGGTTAAAGTTTTGTTGGTGAGTGTGTCGGTACTTGAGATGGTCGGAACGACGACACCCTCAACTGCAATCATACCAGCTGCGCTTCTTGTTATAGTCGTATCAGTTGCATGACCAACATTAACACCTGCAAATTGCGGACTATCTGTAGTAGCCAGTCCAAGAGAGGCACGGGTGGGGAGAGTTTGATCACCGGTGTTAGTACCACTAGTGTTACCAATCACCACCTTCTCCGCATCGGTCACATAGTTATCATCAGCACCGAGGGCTGGTGCATAAACTCCGGTGTGATTGTGACTTTGCGATGCTACCGAAACACCAATATCAGCATCCTTTAAGATTGTCGCATCTGCTGGCTCATAAACTCCGGTGTGATTGTGACTAGCTGTAGCAAAATCACCCACTACTGAGCCACTGTCTTTAATCAACTTACCAGTAATACCATCGAAAGTAACAATACGATTATTAATAGAAGATATCGGACCGACAACATCTCCTGCCCCAGCTCCAAGTGAAAGAGATTGTATTTTGTCATATACTGCGTTTTTAGATGGAGCTTCATCAGTTACACCATCCCATGTACCGCTATATACTTCATCTGAAACTGAGCCACCACCTGAAAGAATATAATTGCCCTTACTATCTTGAGACAAACCATCAAGCACTACATCAGTTAATTGTTTGAGTGACGTTGCACCTCCGCCAGTAAATTGTTTAATTACTCTAGGCTCAGCTTTAATTGAAGTTATTTGTTTATCAATGTATTCTTTTACACCAAGGTAATCTACTTCTGTAGACTCCATCTTTGGCATAACTTTCAGTAGACTCTCCACAATAGCTGGTATATCCACTACGGCATCTTTGCCTGGAAGACCTCGCTCTGCTGGTGGAATTTTTGCTACTTCTTCAGACACCCTTTTTTCAACCTCTTGTGTAACGTAAGATAATACAAGGTCATAATCTACCTCATCAGCATCTTTAGGTACCGGAATAAGAGCAGTAATCTCTGCTACCATTTCAGCTCGTTCTTCCTTTGTCCAATAATCCTTTCCCTTTAATGGTGTATGTCCCGGTTCACCTTTAGCACTCTCCATTAAAACATCAAAAAAACGATTTACTGAACTATCACCCTTTTTTAATTTTATTTGCATTTCTGCACGCTCTTTGGCGTATGGGTCTTTTCTCATAGTTAATCTATTATAACATTATCTTGGGCTTTTAACTCTCTAAGCTGTTCAACCACAGTTTTTGAAATCACACCCTTATTATACAACTCTTTTACGTAAGCATTGGCTTTATCTGGTGTCATCTGCTTGGCCTTGTTATGTACATACTCAGCACGTTTGCCGTTTTCTACACCGAGTTTACTAATTGCCTCATCAGTTTTGGTCCATGTAGCCTTCTTCTTTTCTTCTTTAACAATACTGGCTATCTTTTTTGCTAGTGGTGCATCAGTCGCGGCTATCTCTTTAAGCCTAGCGTTAGCTTCATCAGGTGGGAGTTTCTTTAATTCAGCATTGAGCTTAACCGCTTGTTTGTTGCGTTCGGTATCTTTCTTCTTTGATTCCTCAATGAACTTATCAAGCTCAGGGTCACCTGTATTAGTTACCTTATTGAAGTATTCTTTTGCTTGTGGTGAAGTATACTTACCAAATAAAGCTGATTGTACTTTACCGGCCGAAGTGTTTGTTTGCTCAAACTGTAACCTTCCAGCCTTATCAAAAGAACCACCTTCTTTTATAGACTTTATACCCTCGTAAGTCTTTTTCATTTGAGAACCACCTGGGACAAGTCCTAAGAAAGACTTACCAATGTTACTTAGTTTCTTTTCAGTATCAGGTATATTGCCGTACTTATCTGGAACATTTAGTGCTGCCTTACCAACTTCCACTGGGAACTTCATCGATGGTGGTACGTCAAAACGTAGGTATGGTAGTAATTCCTTTTCCTCCATTCCCATCGCTTGACCAACTGTGTTTACGAAGACATATCCACCAATCGCGTAACGCATTAGTCCAAGGAAGTTTTTATCCTTGAGCATCTCAGCCAAGAATTCTGTTTGCTTGACAGTAAAAGTCTGGAACTGAGTTAAGGTTTTGATTAAGTCTCCAGCCATCGCTACTGGTGCATCAACTGAATCGTAGGCAAACTGTGTTTTGCGTACAATAGACTTAGCGTATTCAATAGCCTCCGCTTCACTCATACCTTTGCCAAGTCCTTTAGCTTTAGCACCGAAGTATGCAGAGCCACGGTTTATTTTTTCTGCTTGGTCAAAGAAGAACCATAATGCTTTGTCGGCTTTTTGTAGGGCTTGTTTAGTAGAAGAGAGTGTACGGTCTTCAATAAAGTTACCGAAAAGGACACCTTGCTCAGCAAGTTCTTTATGAGCATTTGTGTTAAACAACTTTGCGTAACCAATTACTGTGTACTTTTCCCCAAGAGTAGCATAGGTGTTGATACCTTGTGAGATGTTACGAAGTGCTGAACCCAAGTTAGCACCAAGCATACCTCTATAAGTCATTCTACGTAGCAACTGTGAGATATACGCCACTGGTCTTTGTCCAAATCGGTAGCCTACTAGTGACTTAACCCCGTTATCAATAAGATTGTCGATATATGTTGGTCGCATTTGCACGCGGTCAATATATGTTTGAATGTATTTGAATTGGCTTTCCTCCAGATTAGTAAACTCTAGGCTACTACCAGCCTTGTCTCGTATTTTCTCCAGCACCGGGTCAAGATGCACCTTACGAGTAGCTCGCTTGGTATACGCATCAAGAGCGTCCCATACGTCACGCTTATATCCTTTAGCACCAAGACGCTTTTCTAGGAATGGGTCATACACTTGTCCTGGAATCTTATTAGAAATAATCTTAGCTAGGTCTTCATCAAACTCTTTTTGAATCAAAGAGTCCTCAAAAAGACGTGTAATATAATTAGTAACACGGTTATCTTCTGGGAGCTTTAGTCTGTCTGCCCAAGTCTTTAGGTACTGTTTGATTTCATCAGCTACTACTTGCTCTTTTGGTGTCAACTTCACATCTACACCATCCAAAAAATCAAAGATACGCTCGTTAGACTCTTTAGGCACACGCTTTACCCACTCTGAGATGGTCTCAATGTTCTTTGGTAGCTCAATAACGTACTTTTCGTACTGTGCTCGTAGCATCTTAGCCTCCTTACCGAATCCTACTTTGTTTAGAACACGGTCTGGAGTACGGATATAGTCTAATAAGTTTACTTTCTTAGTGACTGGTGTCTGTGTTACAATCTTAGTTAATGGCTCAGCTCGCATCTTGGGTGGTAAATCAAGCACTTCATCTATTTGCTGTGCTACTTCTTCTAGTGACCTTACCTGTTCTGGTGCTAATTTCTCTATTTCACGAACACGATCTACGGCTTGCTCTGGGATTACTGTCTTTTCTTTTATTTTTACTGTGGCTCGGTATTGTTTAATCTCCTCCTTTACTATTCTCTCTTGAGCAAGTATCTCATCTTTACGTAATCTATAGGCGTCATATGCATCCCTAGCCTCCTCTGAAGACTTAAATCCTAGGTCTTCTGCTCGCACATCTACACCAAAACCAGTTTTAGAACCTTGTTTACCGGTAACTTCAGCTAGTCGACCTTTAGAGTTACCACGTTTAGCCACATAGCGTGACAATTCCTTGGCTGGATTTTCATTAAGAGCCTCCTTAGCCATATCTACAGCCATGAGTTTCTCTTCTAACTCGTTTGGTAATTCACGTTTACGAGTGATTGTGTCGATGGGAGACTTTGGTGTCGCTTGTTTAATGGCACTGTCCTCGTCGCGTACACTACGCCATTCACCGCCTTTTTTTACTTGATAGACATCACGACCATCACGGGAGATAACGCGGACTTTATTTTCTGCTATCAGTTTGTCAATAGGTGTAATTCTTTTAGTTGAACGTGGTATACTCTTAGGTAATGATACGTCTTGATTGTTTACTACTTTGCTCGCTGGCGTTTCTGCTAGCGGGTTTCGGATATATCCTCCTTGTGAGTTAGGCTTACCTTCACGAAAGGCTTGAAGTTTTTTCTTTACGGGTGGTGGGGTAGCCGCATCCCACTCGGCTTTGAGTTGGGAGAGCCATTCGTCTACACTGTCATAACGACCGTCCTTATTCTCATAGTTTGCCGCTCCTCCAAATTCTCTGTTTCTCGCAATACCAGTTGGTGCAATGTTTTTAATAAGAGTTTCCTCTTCAAACTTTTGCATGTATTTCTCAACTGCATCATTCATCTTATTAATAAAATCTTCCAACTTTTCCTTTCCTGCCGTAGTTAGAGTGGCTTCGTCAAAGTCAAAATAATCATCTTCCATTAAAGTCTTTTCAGCATGCTCTGCAACACTTTTCACCTTCATTGCCTCTTGCTCGCCTATCCCAGTTTTTTTATTTATTTCTGTCACCATATCAGATAACTCATCTATTTGGCTTTCAAGAGTTTCTGTGTTCAAACGGGAGTGTAATGCGTGTCGTTTTTGACGTAACACATTGATATCATCTTGTAAATCAAACAACTTATTTACCTCCACCCATTCATCAAAAGATATACCAGATGCCTTAGCTTCGGCTGGAGTTTTAGTTTTTGGCTGGGTTACACTCTCTAGTGGAGACTTGTTAGGGGTTTTATCCCACTCGGCTTTTAGTTGGGAGCGGGTATCTTCTCCTTGTTTTTTAACAAATCTTTCTATCTCTAATCCAATAGAGCGATTCTGAAATTCTCGAGCGTCGTCTCCAAAGTCTTTTATTTGAGACTTTGCTCTATCTACGGCTTTTTTAAACTCAAAATAATCTGCAAAAAATTGATTTCTTTTTATTGGAGACATTACCGATATTTCCTTTCCTAAAACTCTACCTTTTCCATTATTTAATTTAAACATTAAATCTAGTGCAGTATCAGACACATTGTTTACATCATAATAATTTGTCAAATTAAAACTTTTTCCTACATGATGGGCAGATGATTTAGTTAATATTTTTTCTATCACCGAGCTTTTTATACCTAATATATTCTCCAGCTGTTTAGCAGTATATTCTCCAGACCCCTCTGCTATTTTAGCATTTACTGATTTATTTCCTGAATATCCTCTACCTTGGGAGTCAAAAACAGATTTTGTGTCATCTACAACAATTCCACCTTCTTTATTATTTTGCAAACCTTTTAGGGTATTTTTTATTTCATCAAAAGACTGACCAGAAGCTTTGGCTTTTTGAATAGCCTGAGTCATATCTTGTTGTGTTTTAGGTGCTGTTGGAGTCTCTACACGCTTAATATCCATCGCACCGGGACGTTGTTTTGGTGCTGGTGGATTGAACATTTCATCTACACCTGACCAACGGTTATCATAAGCGGTTAATACTTCTTCTACGGCTTGTCGTTGCTCTTGCCATGGTAGCTTATCTATACCCGTACCTTTCAAAATAGCTGATTCGCCAGCCATTTGCTTAGACATATCTTTATCTAATCCGCTGTCATACATTCTACGTATGATTGTAGCGTCTTCATCAGTCATATTAGCCACTATCTTGGCTACTCTGTCTCCAATCTCCTTAGATAAGGCCTTACGAACTGGTTTAATACTACCAGCGGTAGCGAAGTCTAGTAACTCCAATCCAGTACCAACAACTTGTCCTGCACGTTGTATACCCAAAGCAACCTTCTCTTGCGTTGTTAGATTAAGTTCATCAAGTCTATCTGCCGCCTGGTCACGTCTGGACTTCTCTCCACTCTGTAAATCTTTAGCAATTTGTGATAGGTTGTTATCTCTTGATTCAATAGCATTGTATGAAATCTCAGTTGCTCGGTTTGGATCGATACCCTTGCCAATTAAATCGTAATAGATACGTTCTTTCTGCTCTTCCTTACCACGGCCTGTGAGGGACATGAAACCTTCGGTACCCCATGTAGAAAAGAAACCAGGGTCAATCCCCCTTCTTTGCATGTCACGTAGAACAGCCTTGTCTTTTGGATTACCAAACAAAGCATCACGTACTGGATTAAGGAATGCGGAGGTTTGTTTTTGTGGCTCTCCCTGTCTGATTACCTGCTCCTTGCCTTTACGGATAATGTCTAGTGGATTAACGGGAATACGTGTTTGTAAATTAGGTTTTTGTTGAATTTCAGAAATTTGAACTGGTAATGGTGTAACAGTTTGTCTAGTAGTCTGTGCTGTTTGGGGCAACGCTGTCGGTATTATGGGAGTAACAGTAGGTACACCAAATTGCACTGGTTTTGGTGGAACTAGTGTTTGTTTACCACCCCGTAGGAGAGCTAATAATGGGCTTTCGTATGGTGTTTTTTTAGGTGGCATAGTGTTTTAGTATACGCTTAGGTCTTCATCGTCTACTTCAGTGGTTGAGGTCGTATTATTGATATTTCCTTTCCTTGTTACCACACCGTTTGATTGCTTCCACTTGTCTAAGTAAGTAACTGGATTGAAAGACTGTTGCCTACTGGCTCGCTCATTTAGGTAATCCTCTAGAAATAGTCTCAGCTGCTCATCATTAAGTTCATTAATAACTCGATTAGCTACGTTTGCTGGTAGGTTCTTCTTAATATCAGTCTTTACATTAGCGATAGTTGAAGTAATAGCTGTCTTAGATGAAGCTCGTCCTAATGTTCCACTTGTAGTCTCAGCCAAAGAAAATAAGTCAATACCTCCCCCGGCAATCTTAGCGAAGCTCTTGGCATACTTCTCAGCTTCAGCTTGTAGCTCTTTAGTGTACGCAGTAGTACGTTCACGTAGTTTAGAAGCGTATTTGATAGAAAGATTATAAGTCTCACGGTCTGCCGCTTGCTGTAGTTTTATTATATCCTTAGTGATAGTCTCATAGTCCTTAGTTAAGTCTTGTTCTAGTTTTAGGATTTCTTCATCGGTCTTAACTTCAATGTTATTCAAAGCATCGTCAAGGTTTATCTTAATTTCTTGTTCAGCATATTTATACTGATTCTCTAATGTTTGTGAAGCAATCTGGTACTTTGTATCCAGTGTTTGCAAAGCCAGAGGAGCCGCACCAGTGGTGTTTAAGGCACCGAGCTTAGCCAACATACCTGTCATATAATTTTTAGCAGCTAAGCGATTTTCTTCAATCTTGGTGGTTTCAATTCGCATCTCAGCATTGTTCTTCTCAATAGCCATTTTAGCCTTAGCTTTAAAACTGGTTTGTTCGTTCTTTTCTTTTTGCTCGATAATACGTTTTTCTTCCAGAGCCTGATTCTTTTTCAACTCTAATACACCAACTTGTTCCTCAGTACCAAAGTATAAGTCCATTTTATCTTGTGGTATTTGCTGTTGTCTGGCAATCTCGGACTGAATTATCTCTCGTTCTGGTACTAATTCATCAATAGCCTTCTGCTCTGCTTCTTTATTAGCTTGAGGATTGGTTAAGGTAGATAGGTAATCACCAGTACTTTGTACGTCTGGTTGAGTGACTGGCGTTTGAATTTGGTTTTGTACTGTATTTACATCGCCACCGAGCGATGTAAATGTATTTAAAGTTTGCTGTAGTTGTGGATTACTCATCATCGCCTGATTAAATTCCTCTTGACTCTTAAATAAAGAAGCAATCTGCCTTGCTGAAGCATTTAAGGTAAATTTAATTTTTTCCGCTTGTGTCCCTTTACTATTCCATGATTCACTAGCAATATCATTAAGACCAATACCCATACGATCTACAATCTTTTTAGTACCAGAAATAGTCTCTGGATTATAAGAAAAGGAGGTATTGGTGGATATTTGACCAGCTCTTTTATTTTTTTCCTCTTGGATTTTCCGTTGCGCATCGGCTGGTTTCATTCCCGCAAACTGCTTTGAATCAATAAGTCCGCTAAGTCCAGCACCGCGTAAAGCAAATTCTGCTTCCGCCTGTGACATTACTGTTGGAGCTGGAGTACCTACGGCTGATTTAGGTCTACCTTGTTCAATAGTCTTTTGTACTTGTTCCGAAATAGCAGTCTGTGTTGAATTGTCTTCCAAACCAATACCAGAAGCACCACCAAGTTGAGCGGCGTTGAGTCCTGTGGTAAAAGCCCCCGTCACCTGTCCAGACGGAGCTTTAGAATATTGTTTATTAATTGTCTTAGACAAAGAACCAACCTGCTTTTGAGCATCTTTAATTTGTTTAAGTAAACGATTGTATTCTTCAGTTGAGAGAGTTGCCATATATTTATAATTATACCATGTCTACATTGAAATAATCTTATCAGCACTAAACATTTTCTTTCCTTTCTGATCACCTATCAAAAGATATTTGGCAATAGAGAAAGTTTCACCTATAGCATCATTAGAAAGTCCAATAATGATGGCTTGATTTTTACATAAGAATGAAATGCGCTTCTTTTGAAATGGAGATACAGTACCACTGGAAGTGTTACCAATTGAAAAAGTCTTTTCATTTGCGGTAGTATTGTCCTCTCGCTCTTGTCGCACAGTGACGGTTACATACCCATCGAAATCTTTGAAAAGGAGATCAAGGTAACGATAAAAACGAAAAGAGTTAAAGACATCCGCTTCAATACGCTTAAAGAATACTTCTGATGGAATAGCTGTGATTATTGATACAGTGTTTAGGTCCCAATCTACAGTAGTTCCTAATGGAAGGGCAACATAAAAGACATCATCCACTGTTCCGTCAAAATCAGCCGAACGGGTTATAATCAAACCAGAAAGTCCACTATATGTGCCAGAGAAAGTCGACACACCAACCCCGGCATTAATTACTGTGGCCGTCCCAGTAGACCCAAGCATTACTGTTACTGTACCTGTTGTGCCAGTGACGTTAATTTGACCAAGGTAGGTTTCTCCGTCAGTTGCATTTAATTCTTTCTGTAAATCATATTGATTAACCGCTAAAGTATTAAAAGTAACTTCGCTTCCATAGGTGGTACCTATAACATTTTTATAATATGGTCTAACATAATATAAAGTATTAGAAGAAAGACCTGTAAGTGTGGTTGAATAATCCCCTGTGGTACCTACTGTTATTGCTTTATTATCTAAAACAGTAGGATTAGTAATCGTATTCCAACAAAAACCGCGCTCAATTATAGTTGTACCACCGTCAGATATAATCTGGGCATTTCCCATAGCTTGAGATACAGTAATATCTGTTACGGGAAAAGTAAGAATATCTAAAAAAGGATATGGATTTCCTATACCACTATTTGAAAGTTGAGAAACTTCTAATGAAGATAATTCCTTTTGCCACAATCCTATTTCGTCTACATAAAAAGAAGCAAAACTACTTGTAGAACCGGGGGTGTTAGCGTCATGTTTACAACCGATAGTAATAGCGCCTCCTCCTGGACTGAAATTAGCAGTTCCGTTTCCTGACACAGAGGATGGAATTTCAGCAACAGCATCAACATAGAGGGTTAAATTACTTCCATTATAAGTTACTGCTAAGTGATACCAATTTGCCGTTCCTAGAGTTATTGTTTTATCTACATAAATTTGAGGTAGATTATTTCTTTCCCTTGTAACTCGTATTCTTCTTAACCCTGCATTATATTCATAAGCAATTTCTAATGTGGTACTTTGAGTAGAAATTGTAATAAAATTATATATATCACTTATTATTTCAGTCCTTAATTTAACCCAAAGTGATAAGGAGTAAGAGCCGTCCGTACCAATTAGTCCTGTTCTACTCAAACTCTTATCAACATTAGCTGTTCCAAAATCTGCACCATTATTTATTAAAGCAGCAGTATAACCGACAGTATTGTTATTCGTTAAAGTATTTCCCCCACCTGTAATATCAGAAGCATTACCAGATGATTCATCTAATTTCCAATAAGCTAAAAGATTATTAATTAAAGCCATATTATACTATTTCCATATTACCATTACCTGCGTTCCATGCCCAACCTGTACCAAAAACCCAGCCCGATAAGGTGGGGTTTGTAGTAAAAAACTCTTTAGTAATTTCATATACGGTTGTGTCGTTTAACGAAGAAGCACCAGAAATACCAGCAACGGTTTCCATTACTAGATTATTTCCTGATTCTGTTAAAAGACGTTGTGGCATATTATGCTACTGAGCCCAAGATATTATTAGTCGTTCCGATCGGGGTAAATTTAATAAATGAATCTGCTGTCATTACTGGGGTAGTAGGAGTGGCAGAAAAGTTAATTTGTGGAGTGACCGTACCGCCAGCGTTCATGCGAATGATACCACTAAACTTAATAACAACATCTGTTGTAGAGGTAGCGTTGATAACAGTTGACGCTACTTGATCAACCCATGCACTAGCTACTGTGGCACCTGTCGTGTTTTTAACCACATTTTGAGCAAGGACATGATACTTAATTGAAGTAATTGAAGCTCCTCCACCTAAAGCAAAAGCTAAAGCAGTCGTACAGGTGGTGCCAGATTTGGTAATATAATAAATACCTTCAAATAAATAAGTTGTAGAAGCAACTAAAGTAAAGACATCGCCAGTGGTAGGAAAGGCAGATTGAACACCTGTACTAGCTGTCAAAGAAAAGTCAGACCCAACAATAGAATAGTTAAGTCTCTCATCAAGTAGGGTCTTCACTGTTATTTTATCAGTCACAGGAGTCCCTGCGGGGTCAAGTACAATCGGAAGAATATCGGTTTCCTCAATAATCGTAGCTTCACTAAGTTCTGTAATTTTTACATCTGTCATATTATTCTGTTGTTAAATAAGCGTTCACTGATAATTCATCTCCTTCCTCTACTGTCCATTTAATAACTCCATAAGGCGAGAAGTCATTGTATGTATATATTATACCATTTATTACCACTGCCCCACCTAATTTTGCCTTATCTCGATTGGTATATTTAGTCCAGTTATTTTGATAAAGCAAATGACAAACAAATAGCGTGCTAACTGTGTCATCACCAAGGATAACTCCAAGATAAAAACGTCTGTTGTGATAAAATACAACTACATTCTCATAATTTGTGGTCTTAACCGTATCTAATGTTTGTTTAATTGAATCTGAAATAACCGTATTATTGACACCAAGCACTCCGATTTGCTGGTCTTTGAATCCGATTGAACGAACTTCACGTCCATTAAAAAACCAAACATCATTCTCTACCCATGCTATTGCCTGTCTACTACAAGCACCATAATTTCTATTCTGGGCTTCTAATTTTGGAACAAATAATGATACTACTTGGTCATAAATAAAGGTCATTTTCCAAATACTTTCCTTTTTGAAGAGTAATAAAGAACCAAAATAGTTAACCAAACCAGTTATATGATCAGTCCCCAATGGTTTTAATACATCTGTACCGGTAAAAGTAGAAGGAATTTTAATATTTGAATAATAAGCAGTAAGTGGTTCGGCCGTAACACCGGCAATAAACAGTCTATCTTCAAAAATCTCTAAAATATTACCTTTGGGAGCCGAAGCATAGGCGGTGAATGTAGTGCCATCCCACTTATACAATGCTTCTACTGCATTTCCAAAGTACAAATAATCATTATAAACAATATATCCAAACTTAGCACCAGCTGTGAAGGTCGGAGAGTTATTTATATCAACCCAATCTCGATAAATTAAAGAGTATTGCTGTAATTTAGTACCCTTTACTCGTATGAAGTAACTATCTCCGTTCTTTTTTTTATAATTAAATAAACTGTGTGCTAATTCATCCGTTACTAAACCTAACGGAATATATCCAGTGTCTTTAATTAAATATCCCTCCTCAATAAAGTTCATATTTACTGGAACAGATCGCCCAAGACTATCATCAACATCAATAGCCTTGGTCAAATCGTCTTGCTCAATAGTAAATATTTGTTTTTTTAACATACTATACTAATGACTGATAGTTAAACATAGCCGCACCACGTTGATTATTTTCCTCATAGTTAGATTGTACACTGGCTTTCTCAGTTAGCATTTGTTCAAACTTTTGCTTATAGAAAGTGGATAACTCTTCGTCTTGCAAGTCTTCGTGAGCACGCCAGAGAATACCGTAGACAATCGGCTCATGGAAAAACTCATCAATAGATGGATCAACATTAGATGCAAGTGTCTCAGGCTTCGGCCAGAACCTCACTGTAAGGCTTGAAACTGTGTCAGGAAAGACTTTTAGTTCGCCACCCTCAATAGTTACCATTCGCTCTGTTTGCTCACGGTAAAAGTCCTCTATAGGCACTTCAGGATAGAAGTTACCTTCTGCATCAGTAGCGTCCCCGTACAGTGTGCCAAAAGTAGTTGGTAGTGTAGATGCACCACTGGTCATTGTCAGCGTAGTTGAATCCACGTCAGACATCGGGAAGACACGCTTATACACGTCCATGTACGACTGATTGGCGAAGATAAGCAGAATATTTTCAGGAATAACATCTGTAGTTACCTCTAATAGTTTACGTCTTGCCAGTTCTAGTATTTGTAATGTTGTCATAATGAATTTATTTATAAACTCTATAAGCCCACCAACCAAAGTAGGTGAGCCTAAGAATTTACGCTACGGTTCCTCGCAAAACTGCACCGCGTCCTCTGTTTCCTTCACAAACCTTTCGTCCGAAGACGAGAAGTCCTTTAGCGGTAGAAACAAAAGTATTTGGATCCATTTCACTTGGTAATACTGATGTCTTCATGATTTGAGCGGCAAAGGCCATAAATTCCTTTGTACCAGCCCAGAACCAGTAACCAGTTGTGTTGTTACCAGCAACAAGTTCTGAGAAGAAGATTTCAAAACCAGCAATCATACCGATTTTACCTTTCTTAACTACATCACTGTAAGCTGAATCAACTGCTGGAATAAATTCAGGAGCTTGACGGAGAATTCCTTCAAGGGCTGCGTTTACTACAGCAAAACGTCCTTCGCGCGGAGTAAGAGATTGACTCATTACTGTGCCTAACTGTACCAAGTATTGGTAGATGTTTGACTTAGTAAGAGCAATAGCTACAGCACCAGCGATAGTGAAAGCAGTACCGCCGGCAACCGCACCACCTGTATAGTTACTTTCATCTCCAACATCAGCAATGGTGATGTGTGTAGCGTCAGTAAAAGTAGTTACAAGATAGTGCTTAGTTTGTCCAGTTGCTTTAAAGTAACCACCAACCATACCTGCTGTGAAAGTTGTACCGACACCTACTACAGCGCCTGTAGAAACAGTAACAGTAACAGTTCCTGTTGCGTAAGCTGTACCAACTACATTGTCTCCATCTACGTTACGTCGAGCGTACTCTAAGATGTTTGTGTCAATCAATTCAGACATACTCATCTTTGCACCTTTAGCGTACTCGTTAATGGTGTCAATGTCATTCTGTAGCTTATCTACATCATCCACAATAAACTTAAAGTAATTAAGCTGGTCAACTACTAAGTCTTCGTCTGTTGGTGTTAAGTCTTGAGCAACTAATGTCATCCCCTTAGTGTAAGCACTGAGAGAAATCTTAGCGGCTGTTCGGATACGTACTCGATCTCCTGCATTTTTAATTTCACCTTCATACTTAGTGTTAGTTACACTTGTGTAGATGGTATCGTTGTAAAGTAGCTCTACTAGTTTAAGAGAATACTTTACGGGGGTAAATGCAGCTAATGAATTAGCCATAATTTAGTTTGATTAAAAACTAATGATATTATTTCCTTGCTAGGTCTGCATTAAATTCCTTAGAGAGGGAAGCAAATTTTGTTGGATCTTCACTGGCCATTCGTTGCCACTCCTCCAATGAGCGTGTTGCTGAAGGTGGATTTTTGTCTCCGGCAGTTACGTCCTCTAGGTTAATCCGTTGGTTCTTCACACGTTCCTCTTCGGCTCCTATATCCTTAGCTTTATCAAACAGAAAGATTTTAGCGAGGTCTTTGATCACCTCTGCTATATTGTCTGGGACATTATTTGGATTATAGTATTGAGTTTTAAAAGAATCTGCGTATGAAGATAGATTAGGAATATCCTTACTTACTTCCATAAATGCATCATTCCATTTCTTTTCGTTATAAGTATTACGAGAGTAAGCAATAGCAGGGTCTTTATAGACATCTTCTAGGGCTTTTCTTTTCACACTTTCGGCAAAAGAAAGTAAATTCTGCCTCGCATCATCATCTAATTCATTGAAACCTGGAAAAAAATCATCATTAGTTTGATTATTAAATTCCTTCGTTTGTGATTGATTAGCTAATTGTTGTTCTAGTGCTTTTTTTTCAGTATATAGTCGTTGAGCTTCTTTGGCACTTTCACTAAACTTAGTTTTGTAATCAATCTCTGGGATTTCAGTCCCCTTTATTTCCGTTCCTTGTAATTCAGTATCAGGGTTAGTTTGACCGTCCTTTAATTCTGAATCAAATGAGTTTGGATTATTCATAGTTTTTTTTTGACCGTCCTTATTAGGAGGGTTAGGTCGTGATTATATTATAACACATCTAATTTTTATTTTTCTTTTTCTTCAAAAGATTCGTCTGTTCTGCCACCACATCTGGGGAGAGGGGTTTAATTTCTTCTAAAATTCCTAACTTAGCCAACACCTCATCTTCTAAAAGATGTTGGTTAGCTACCAATAATTCTATATCCTCTGAATCCCACGAAGACTTATTCACTATTTCCTCAATAGTAACCACTTTCGGTTGCAAAGGATTACCAAATTCATCTGTTAATATCATAATTTATTTTGTTTGTATTAACTGTTCAATATGCTTCTTCTCCATCTCTGGAGTGTCCAAGAAGCTAATTAAGTGTCTAATAAAATCTACCTTCATCTTCAAGAAGATGTCCTCTCTTTCTCCAAGTGATTTTGCTATCAACTTGGTAACAGTATCTTCCAACTCTACATCAAGGAACTGCCGTACTTCTTTTGAGGTAATCTGTCTACCATTAAGAGAGGACTCCCAATTTAAATAGGTTTGTCGTTCCTCTAGAGTTAGTTGATCTAATGAACTAACTCCTATTTTCTTTAAAAATTGTGAAAGTATATTCATTTTATTGGTTGTGTTATTGGTGTATCTACTGGTAATTGCTGTGCCGTTACTGATGGTTGTTGAGCATTTTCTGCATTCAATATCTCATCAATTTCTTCAGGAGTCCAACCAATAAGTTCTAATTCTTTACGCTTAGCAATCTTTTGAGCAACCAAATTATTTTGAAAAGATTGCTTGATGTATGCCACCTTCTTTAATTCTATATCATCTGCCTGATCTTTCTCAGATTTAACACGAATTTTTATTTCGTATCCAGCTGGAGAAATAAAATCATTAAGAGTTACATCCTTAGAACGATACTCACCGTCCTTATTTTTTTTATACAACTTAATACGTCCACGACTATTAGATTTTAATAATTCGTAAAATATATCACCACAATCTTTCCACGACGAACGATACTGTTTAGCTACTACTTGCTGTCTAGTCTGTGACTGTTGGAAAGAAAGTTGTACTTCACCGAGAGTAGCTGAATTTTTCTCTTGCACTCCTCGCTCTGTTGGTGTCTGAGCCACTGATGACTGAATTAAATTTTTGAAATACTCAATAGCATTAGTAGTATCTCCAAGCGGTTGTATCTGCATTTGCTGAATTATTTCTTGTGGATTACCAGGTACACCATACATACCGAATGGGCGAGCCTCAAATCCTCTCGGGGTAAATTGACCGTTAAGTGTATTGTAGAAGTACATACCAAAGTTTCGATATGAGCGATTCTCTAAGTCTTGAGAGAAGTACATGTTGATTACCTTGTTCATTGTCCGCACGTTATCTGCAATGCTATCACTCCAAATATCATTGAGGTCTGGATCTGATGCCCACGTTGCATACGGTAAACGGGTTAAACCAAGAGCTTCATTGATTGGCTTGTTATACAGTACAACTTTATCCATAGCGAACACAATAAAATGACGGACAAACTTATTTTCTTTATTATTCCAAATAAGTTTATGCGAACGATTAAGCTCAATCATTACATCACTTGCACGATAGTCATCGTAATTATTAGCACCTAAATTTTCTAATCTTTGTCTTCGCATTTGTGCTTCTTCATCATTTCTGGAAGCTTCCAGTAACCCCTGTTTGCTATCCAAATAAACTTTTAACTCCATCTTAGCGGAAGTATCGTAAGAAGGATTAGCTAATATTTGTCTTAGTGGTACAAAAATATGCTTATGATTAAAATATTGTGCGGTATTAATGTCCAATGGATTAGCCCTTGGATCAATATCAATGTCGTATGGGTCAATTACAGCAAACTTAACCTTATTATCCTTAAAATACAAATACTTGAATGAACGTCCCTGTAGCCCCACCACTTTTTTTTCGAGGTTATCAAGTATATCCAACTTCTCAGCATCCATTGTATAATTCCACAACTCATTCAATACCAACTCTCCATCTCTATCATGATTGGATTGACCTCTGGTTTCAAAAGTTAACTCTGGCAACTCGTCAATTTTACTTATCCAGTTCTGAATAGTATCCCGAATGATTGGGATGTTAACTGCTTGACGTTGGGTAAGACGATTAGTAAAAACCTTATCACGAAAAAGCTCATAGTTTTCGTTCCATTGTTGTAACCTTCGCTGTTTAAACTCAGCAGACTGGTCTTTCTCCCGCCTGTGCTGTTGGATTAAAATGTCATTGTCCATAATTTATATTATTATATCATATTATAAACTAAATTCTGCAATACTAGTCACCCCCATATTCATAGAATTAAGTCTATTATGTCTAATTGGTTGACTGGGTAAATTAAACATTGATAGAGCAGTGCCAAATACACAGTTGTGAACTAAAATACCATTAGCAAAATACTCCGGTTTATTTGCTACTTGCAGATTGTAGACTACGCTTTCTTGATTTTTCTTTATTTCACCATTTGTTTCTACATCGATGATAACTTTTGCCTCCATATACGATAGTTTCTCTATCTGTTGTTTTTGTTTGTTCCATACATGTATTATATCGTGTTCGGTAACATGCTTTAAAGATTTTTCCGTGCCGTCTGCTAAGATAACAGGGTGGTCTGGAGTTCCAGTAAGACCAAGATTATCAATTACTTCTCGCTTCCTTGCCCGTGTTGATTCTACTAGTTGATAACCTTCTCTTGTTAAGACAAAATCACCAACGTGAATATTCTCAATTGGGATGTCTCCTTTATTGGTGGTTATCATTGTTCCTTTCACAAAACAGTCATCATGCAATCCATCCGGAACTTTAATCTTTAATTTCCCGTTGGCTGTTAACTCATACTGGAAGTAAGACATCTCCTGCTCGAGTATATCATTGTCTAGGAGCGTCACGTTGCGTTGCTCCAGCTTCAGAGCCATATTAGTCAATAAGTCTTTTCGTGTTTGCTCAGTGAACTTATACGCCTCAAGGCGGATGCCTCTGTTGTTTAAGTCCTCAACTATAGGGTCGCCTACTCCGGTAGCGTCTATGAAGCCTACAGGGCGATTAAAGCGATGATAGACAGCTTCGATGCGTGCCTTCTGAATGTTCCAGTCTAATTGATTAAAGCGTTCTAGGTACACTTGCTCAAAGGTGTGAAGGTTGATAACTGATATAACAGTAAAGTCTTGATACTTAGCGAGGTCAACACCCATCTGGTACATGTAAAGTGGATTTTCTATCTGGGGTTGCAAAATACAGGTATCACCAATATTTCTAAAAAAATTAGTAGCATTCTCAATAAACTTGCAATAGTATTCTTGATCAACTAAAGCATCAGGCATACCCTCGGCACGCTCATTATCTATCTGTTCTTTAGTTAAAACTCCAGTGTCATCAATTGTTAGCAACTGTGTAAACCACTCTTCTGGTTTGCTTTTAGCCATTTCCAAAAGGTTATAAGCGTGATTTTGTCCTCTTGGTGTACCATTAAACACTGCCCAACCACCGTTAACAAGTAAAATAGGACGTATGAAGCCCCATATTTCTGGTCTTTGAAGAGAAAATTCCGAAAATACAACACCTATAGGATTAGTACCTACTCCACTTTTATCAAAAACATCAGCACCCATTAACTGAATAATACTGCCATTAATCAAAGTTATCTTCAATTCTGTGGCATTAGTAGATTTAATAACTTCTTGAGGAATATGATTCAACATTTTAAAACCATCGTTGTCTATATTGTCCCAAATAACTTTTTTAGCTTGAGCAAAAGTTGGAAGAAAATAAAAATAAGTGCCCACTCTTTCAAAAGCTTTCTTTATAGTAAAATTAAAGCAAACCTTATCCTTGCCAGCGCGTCTATGGTGAATAAGCACTGCTCTCTTATATCCACTATCCATTGCTTGGAGAAAAGGAAGCTGATATGTTCGCGGATTAAAGGCGTGAGGTATTGTTATCTCTGTCATAGCTTACTACATTGATAGTTACTCCCATCTTCTCTGTCTCTTTACCTCCTAATAGCTGAATATTTTTAGTCAGAGTATCAACTGCATTAGTTAAATGTTGGTACTGAACATCGTCTAGGTTCTTTATAGACAGCGCAGAGACGATTCTGTCGCGTTCTTTTTCTAGCTTTTGTATAAAAGGACTGATTTCTGCTTGATAACTCTTAGTTTCCGTTACTTGGCTTGGAGTAGTAGTTACTGCTTCACTATATCCTACTTCACGTAATACTTGACCCATTATTACAGGTTCACCATTTCTAGTTTTTTCTAATACTTTACGAGCGGCATTTTTAGCTCTCTCTGATGCCATATTATTTGCGTGTCTTACTTATTCTCTTTTTTGGTACTGGTCTAGTGTTTACTCCCATAGCCTTAACGAAATGTGTAAGAGTGCCATTCTCCTTAGCAATCTGCATGTTCTTCAACGTTAAAACCTCAACTATCATCTCTTGAATAACTGATTTTAGTTTCTGATTACTGCCAAGTGCTGTTGTAAAACTAATCTTTTCATACTCTGGCTCCGGATTAAGAGTTTCACTATTGGCTACCACCTTACCATCATCAATATATAAAGTACCAAGAACCGCTGCTATCTTGGCACCATCTTTAGTCACAATATCTTGAAAAGATAACTTTAAAGAATGAATTTGCATATAAAAATTATATAATATATTTATTATTTTTGCCACTATATTTAAATCAGCTTCTTGAGCACAGACAATATAGAGAATGAAACGTATCTCTATTATTATAACAAAAAATACCTATTTAATCTAATTAATATTTTCTTATTCTACTCTAGTATATTTTAAAGGACTTCTAAATCACTTTTAAAAACAAAATCACGGGACACTAGTGGACAGACCCTGGACACATGGTCTGTCCACCGTACAGTGGCTAAACAAAGCCATATCTTCACTTCGGGACAGAAGGACACTACTATTACTATAATAATAATAATAATATATATAATATACAGGGTACTTAGTGAAAAGTAGTGTCCCTTCTGTCCAGTGTCCCGATTTCCAAGATATGGCTTTGTTTAGCCGTAGATTGGTGGACAGAACTATGGACACTTCTATCTGACTAGTGTCCCGTTTATATGTTTTATCACTTATACACACCCCCCCTCCTCCCCTTTAAAAGTAAATGCTATACTTTTTTAGTATGAAAAAAATAAAAAATCATCCAATTTGGCTCTTATGGAAAAAAGAAGTTCGTAAGGGGAAATCGACCAAGGTTCCTTATTTATCTCCACATAAATATGCTTCATCAACCGATCCAAAAACTTGGGATACCTATTATAATTTGAGGAAATTATATTTTGATAATCAATCTTTTTCAACCGAAAAAGGTATTGGTATCGTTTTTGAAAAATCAGTTGGTATTATTGGTATAGATTTTGATCACTGTGTTATTAAAAATAAAATTGATAAAGAAATATTAACTTTTATAAAAAAAGCAAAAACATACACCGAATATTCTCCCTCTGGTACTGGTATTCATCTTTTATTCCGAGCAGATGACAAAATAACCCCAATTGTTAATAAACATAAATTTGATGAAAAAAAGGCGATTGAAATATATACTGAAGGTAGATATTTTACCTTTACTGAGAATGAGGTAGCCGATTCTCAACCAATACGACTCATTACTGGAGACGAATTAACTAAATTATTAGAAACTCTTGGTTATCCTTGGGGTAAAAATAAAAACGAAGAAATTTTAACTCCAGTAGTACAAACTTCATTTAATTTAGATGATGAAGAAATAACGACTAAGATGTTTTCCTCGAAAAATGGAGATAAAGTTAAAAGATTATGGAATGGTGATATTACCGACTACAACAAAGACTACTCATCTGCTGATCATGCTTTATGTATGCACTTGGCTTTCTGGACTGGTAAGACTTATAACCAAATAGAGCGTCTATGGCTTCTATCTCCTCTAGGACAGCGTAAAAAGACTCAAGAACGAGAAGACTACCGCCAACGTACTATCAATAGTGCTATAACCAATACCCAAGATATTTATACACCACCCCGAAAAATTGTTATAAAAAATGAATCTGATGAAGATATAGATTTTGAATTTATTTTGGGGGGTTCAAGTAAAGAGCCGTATCCCCTTCTAATTTTTCCTAATATTCTCCGTGTCTTACGTAAAGACCCTTATTTTAGAGATACTCTACGAAAAAATGATTTTTCTCATTTTGTAGAGTTTAAAAATCAAAAGGGACAATGGGAAATTCTTAATGATGATTTTATTTCTGCCACCCGAGAATATATTGCGGAAAATTATAGTTACTTTTGTAAGGTATCTAAAGATATGACTACTGACGCTATTCTACGAGTTGCTTCTGATGTTAGAGTTAACCCACCACGAGATTATTTTATTTCCCTTGTGTGGGATGGCATACCTAGAATAAATTCATGGCTTCATAAAACCTACGGTACCCCAGATGATAATCTTCACCAAGCCATCAGTTCTAATTGGCTTAAAGGATTAGTGAAGCGAGTTATGCATCCTGGTTGCCAGTTTGATGAAGTATTAGCTTTAGAGAGTCCCCAAGGTTATCGTAAATCTACGTCACTCCGAGTCCTAGGATCACCATGGCACGTAGAAACCACTCATTCAATGGACAATAAAGACTTCTATTTAATTTTGGCTCAGAATGTCATTGTAGAGTTCTCCGAAGGGGAAATTTTAGATCGAGCTAGTGTCAATAAATTAAAGGCAGAAATAACCAAAACTGAAGACCAGCTTCGTCCCCCTTATGAACGTGGTATGGTAAAGTTCAAACGTTCTTGTGTCTTTGCTGTTACAACCAATAGATTAGAGTTGAAAGATGACACCGGTAACAGGCGTTGGCTTCCAGTTCAGCTACAAAAAATAGCCGATATTGATTGGTTACAAGAAAATAAAGATCAACTCTATGCTGAAGCATATCACCGCGTCATTGTATTAGGAGAAACTACTTATGAATATCCTGACTCTTTATCAGACCTACAAGAGAGTCGGCAAGAATACAGCGACAGTGATGAGAAGTTGCTTGATTATTTATCAAAATTCGATACTGATAGTTTACAGACAGGTATTCTTACTTTAGACATGGTTTGTCAGGCAGTCTTGGGTGATAGAGTTCCAATCAATCGACTTGATGAAATAAGAATAGCTGGTTCATTGCGTCGTATGCACTTTGAAAACGAGCGTGTCAATATTGACGGTAAAAGAGTTAGACGTTGGGTACCTAAAGAAAAAGCCATTAAAAATTTACAAATAATAAAAGAACACAGCGATAATTTCTAATTATATGACATTTAATTATAATAAAAAATACGATAATAATTTAGACTATGAGTTTTTCAAACAAATGGACATAACCGTAGTTCAACACGCACCCTGGCAATTCGGCTTATTTCACCCAGACTTAGTTGGTAAGTTCGTTTGGTACCCAGAACGTGGCTCACTTATTTATGAAAAACCAGACTGGGGGGTATGTAAAGTTGGGGAGTTTACAAACAGTGAAGAAGTGTGGGAAGAAATTAAAAAGAAAATAATATGTTAACAATTTACAGCATCAACGCTGATGGACAACCGAGGTATGATACGGTTAGACAAGAAGTAGTAGCAAAGACAATTAAAATATTACAACGCCGTGGTCAATTAAATATATGCGTTATCCCAAAATAACTTTACTTGGTGAACCCAAATCTACTCAACATATTTACAAAATAACCTGCCGACCATTTCCATCTTTATATCTGACCCCAGAAGGGAAGGCAATTAAGGAGGATTATGCGTGGCAAGGTAAATCTCAGTGGCGTGGTTTAAAGCCAATAGATGTTCCGTTGGGATTGACGGTTAATATTTACCATAAAACTAAACGCAAGCAGGATTTAGATAATTTCAATAAACTTTGGCAAGATGGATTAAATCGTATTTGCTATACTGACGATAACCTAATTCAAGAAATGCATCTGTTCAAACACCACGACCCTCTTTCACCACGAATCGAGATTGATTTTTTTCTTGTGTAGACAACCAGTCGGTATAATCTTCACTAATATCTTGTGCAATCGTCACAATCTTATCATACGTCGCCGCTCGGTCATCCTTAGTAATTGTCCTAGTAAATTCCTTGACCTTCCCGGTAAACTCAATCTCGTATGCACTAGCATGAGAACACCTGCCCTCCAACTTTTTTTCTACTTTTCTAGTTTCCATCCATATAAGCATACACTCATCATTAACTTTCCCTTCAGTAATTTCTACCCCCAATGAGTACACATCAAGCTGAAAATGCTTATTAACTCTACCCTGAGTCCATGGAGTTTTACCAGTCTTAAATTCAAAAATAAAACTATCATCGGTCCGAAAACTATCTATGTAACCAAGAATTGGAATACCATCAACTTTGAAGTCCAATCTTTTCTCAGCCACGTCACCATGACTGATGTGCGCAAGTGATTCATCACCATGTTCTAGCAATTCGCCAATCTTTTTTCCAAAAATTAATTCCGGTGTTACTGGACTTTCAATTCCCCTATAATACTTATCTTGAAATCTTTTACGGTTATAGTAGAAGTCATTCATAGCTGAGTAAGACAAATATCCGCGCGGAAGAAAGTATTTGTCAGCGATGTTATACATATACACAATCATACCATACACATCTTTGCCACTTGTGCTATTATAAATAGGTAACTTAGGTTACGTTATAAAACTAACTAATAGGGAGCAAAACTCCATAAAAATTATGACAACACAAACAGAAGGAAGGGGGGCATCAGTGAACACAACACCTATTATGAATATTTTAGGTTCAGACGGTACACTGCGACTAACCGTAGATGCCGGAACTGATGGAGCAAAGTTACGAGAGTACGAAACATCAGATGGTAAGAAGGGAAGTAAGTGGGAACTAACTTTCAAATCACTTTCTGGTAAAATTAGTAATATGCAAGTGTTTGAGGGTGACTACGGTAAGAATTTACTCGTTACCCTAGCATATAAAGGAGGTGAAGATACTATTTCATTCAACACCACTACTCCTTTTGGTGAAGACTTTATGAAGAAGTTACCAAACATTAACCTCGATGAATATGTGACCATCACTCCGTACTCTTTCGTGGATGACAATGGCAAAACGAGAAAAGGTGTGACTGTTACTCAAGGCGATGTAAAACTTACCAATTACTTTTACGACCCAGAGAAGAAGAAGAACTTGCACAAGTACCCAGAACCTGAGGGTGATACCAGTACATTTGATAAGGATGACTGGAAAATATACTTTACAAAATGCCGAAAGTTCTTGGTGAAGAATACTGAGGATGTATTTCTTCCGGCGTTCGCTCACATGAAGCCAACAATCACAGGTGGGTCAGTCGATTATCCAGAAGGTCCAGATGCAGCAGACGATAAGTTCTAAATAAAAACATACAAAAAAAGCCCTGTTTTGCAGGGCTTTTTTTGTATGTGGATAACTTCATTGACTTGTAATACAAACGGGAGTAGTATGATTTGTATTACAAGTAAATAAACAAATATATGAGTTACAGCATACAAGAAGCAAAACACGATCAAGATCAAATGATAATGGATGCTATTGCTGAGAGAGATAGTGAAAAATTATTTCAACTGGCAAACATTGTGAAGGATCAAGGAGATGACGAAGTTGCCGAAACATTATTAAAACAGGCAAAAGATATTGAACGAGATGACTGGGCGTATGATGAGTTTAAGGACAATAATTTATAAAAATATGAAAATATATACTTTAGATTGGATTGAGAAAGAAGCTAATCTTATTGCTCCATATTGGAACGGTAGAGATGAAAAATTTGTGGATGGTACGGGTGAACCGCGAACTAAAGAGAAAGCTCAAATTGCCAGCGAACTCCTGGGGGAGATTAAGCAAGTTCGTGCGCTAATAGAAGAATTGGGAATTTAACATGACTTACCCACACACTGTCATTGTTCGAGTAACCAAAGAGCAGTACGATAAGGTTAAGAAAGAAAAAAGTAAAATTATTCGCACCCTAATTGATAAAT
>Ga0210044_10002780_pt1 | contig 25585 bp, 21 predicted proteins | sample CryGey13umfilter_2_FD_183959 | JGI IMG/M metagenome (GOLD analysis project Ga0210044, IMG submission 183959) | Groundwater microbial communities from aquifer in Utah, USA - Crystal Geyser 4/9/14 3 um filter (SPAdes) (version 2) | ecosystem: Environmental > Aquatic > Deep subsurface >... | reverse complement strand
GGACAGTCGCCGAATTCAAAACGATATTCCGAAGCGTCGATGCATGTTTTATTTGCATGAATCATGCACGAGACACCGCCCAAGGGATCAAATGTGCGTGAAAGTGCACGAAAATACTTTTGATTGTACGAAGTTGCAGGACTCTGCACGAATCGCCGGATTCTTGCCCGCTTCGGCATCCAGAAATCTCCCGCTCCACCAAACGCCCTTTCACCCCTCCGCCTCGGAATAATGGTACAATACCGACCGATGACCAAGCACCGCGACACTCCCGCACTTTTCGAACTGGTCCGCTCATCCGGCATCAAGCGGCCCGCCTCGGCTCCGCGCGAAAACCCCCTTATTCCACCCGCTCCCGTCACCTCTGCGCCGAGTGAAAAACCACAACAAAACCCCATTCACAGCCAAAAAACAACGAAAACCAACGCAGCCACCGGAGCCGCCTCACCGGCGCCGACGGATGAGTCGGTCGCACTCGGTCGAACCATTCGCCTCCCGTTGGGATATGTTTTCGTGGCGGTCATGGCGATGATCCTCCTTCTCATCGTCGCCTACTCCGTCGGCTTCGCCCGTGGTCACGCAGCCCTCAAATCCCCCGAAAACGCTGAAAAAGCAACTGATTCGAGATCCTCAGGGACGAGGAACAACGTCAACCAGGCATCGGTCGCCGATCCGGCCAATGTGTCTGAAAACCCGAGCCCGCCAAGTAAGGTAAACTCCGATAGATCAACGACTAACGCCCTCACCAACCCCCGCGCGCTGGCGCCCGCAAGAACCGTCGATACCCGCGTTCCCGGGCTGAATTACATCATTGTCGAGCGTTTCAGTCTTCAGGAGGCCGATCTCGTCGCTGATTTCCTTGCCGGCCACGGCATTGACGTCATGGTCCTTCCTGCCAACAATCGCAACCTGCGCGAAGTCATCGTTCGGCAGGGTTACAACGGCTGGCTGTCAAACGCGGCCGGCCAACAGATGTTCAGCCGAATCAAGGACTTAGGGCGCGAATGGCGATCTCGCCAAAACGGTTCCAAGAACTTTGACAAGGCGCTCGCAAAGAAATTCGGCGCGTGAGCGATTCACTGGAATAAGAACTTACAGGCAATAGACATACGAAAACAGACCGAAAGACAGGCAGGTAGGCAAAATGAGTCTTGATCGAAGTTTGAAAACCGGCGGCAGTCTCATACAGCATCGAAGCGTTCTGACGCGAACCGAGCGCATCGCCAAGATGGTGACGGATGGCAAGTATGATCCGGAAAAGAATAGCACCCCACTCGGCCTCCCGAAGATGATTTCACGCAAGGCGGCGGGTGGCAAGAAGAAGGCCAAGGGACCGGAAGAGGAAGCCACCAAGGAGGCTTGATTCGGGTTTCTCATTTATACAGTACCTGATTCGCGGCGCGGAATTCTGCAGACCGGCAAACGAAATTCATTTACCGCTTCGTCCATTAAGACGAAGCGGTGTTTGTTTCGGCAGGGACCGACGGTAGTTAATTCAACATAGAGCCGATACCCTCCGGGGAACAAACCCTTGAAGACCTTTGCTATGACGTTGATTGAATGATGCGCGTATCGTTGTATGTGTCAGTATTTGATTCTCATTATTCTTCAAGGAATCGGTTGACGTCATCTGCCGATTCAAGAGTTGGTTCGAGTTTCTTGCGGCTCGATGCTGGCGCGTGGTATGTGTCGTGCGTTTGAGATTTGAATGGAGGATCGTATCGTTTTGCCGGTAGAAAAAATTGGTGGAATCTCATCAACGAATGGTTCCTCTCAAATCGGTGAGGACGAAGGAGCGGAGCGGAATTTGCGGGATTGGTTTGTGCGGGGCGATTTATGCTGTTTGAATTGTCAATATAGCATGCGCGGTCTGGTTGGACCTGTCGTGGTGATTTGTCCGGAGTGCGGTGAGCAAAACGATTTGAGGGATCCGAATCCGTGGCGGCGAACGGAGTTGCCGTTGGGAGTGCGACAGCGCGAGCATTGACCGGCGAGTGCGGTCGGGTTTTCGCTCGGTCTGCCGGCGGGTCTGGGGTTAGTAATCATGACCTACTTCACGGCGATCCTTCTCGCTCCGGTCATCATTGAAATCCTGACGTTCATTGTTTTCTACTCGTGGTTTGTTGTTTGACGGCGGTGGATCGGGTGGGCGGTTTTTGCTCCAACGGTCGGCGTAGTCGGCTTGATCTGGATAACGATCGTGATTGATCGGGGCGATCGGCGTGAAGCGTACCGTGTCGACTGGCAACGCTGGCGATTTCCGCTTGGGGAGTAGGATGAGGAAAGGGATGCGCAGGATGTCGTTGGGGGATGAGGGCAAATTCAGAAAAATACCTACGCAGAAGTGAGTGGATTGTTTCTGCTATGATCTCTGGTCCGCCATCGACCATGATTCCTTTTCATTTTGTCAATGTCCACACACTCTGTTCAGGGGAATTTTCGAGAATGCTCAGACCTCAAGAAATCATTACCAAGCGATCTGAAACGGTGGGGGGATCGGGAATCCGGGAGATTTTCGAGTTGGCGGCGACGATGAAGGATCCGATCAATCTATCGATCGGGCAGCCCGATTTCGATGTGCCTGATCCGGTGAAGGTTGCAGCTGTGGAGGCGATTCATGCCGGGCATAACAAGTACACGCCGACCAACGGAGCGCCGGAGATTCGCAAGGCAGTGGCGGCGTCGTTGAAGCGTGACCTCGGGTGGGATATCGAAAGTGATCCCGATCTTGAGGTGACGGTTACGAGCGGAACGAGTGGGGGGTTGGTGCTGACGTATCTGACCTTCACGGAGCCGGGGGATGAAATGATCATTCCCGATCCGTACTTCGTGATTTATCCTGCGGCGGCGACAATCGCGGGGTCGAAGGCGGTATACTGCGATACGTATCCTGATTTCAGGATGACGGCATCGCGGATTGAACCGCTTATTACGGATAAAACGAAGTTCGTGTTGATTAATTCGCCGAGCAATCCGTGCGGGGTAACGCTCACGGAAGACGAGGTGCGCGAAATTGTTGATTTGTGCAAAGCGAAGAATGTGCTTTTGATTTCGGATGAGATTTACGATCAATTCACGTTTTCAGACGGGCGGGATTCGCAGGGGCGGTATCCTTCGCCGGCACGTTTTTCGAAGGACTTGATTGTTCTGCGCGGGTTCAGCAAGTCATATGCGATGACGGGTTGGCGGCTGGGTTATGCGGCCGGGCCGAAGGATTTGATTGATGCCATGTCGCGGATGCAGCAGTTCACGTTTGTCTGTGCGCCGAGCATGGTTCAATACGCCGGGGCAACAGCACTTGATACGGATATTTCAAAGCATGTTGCGGACTATGAACGAAAGCGTGACATGGTGGTTGAAGCATTAACGCCGTATGCCAGCATGGGTACGCCGACGGGCGCGTTTTATGCTTTTATTGAAGTTCCGGAGCGGCTGGGGATGACGGGGATGGAGTTCGTTCAGAAGGCGGTTGAGCGCAACCTGCTGATGATTCCGGGAGGCGCGTTCAGTCGCCGGGACACGCATTTTCGGATGAGTTACGCGACGACCGATGAGAAACTCCGGCAAGGCCTTGACATCATCATTGATCTTCTGAAGTCGTGATGGCCGGTTGGAAGGTCCGATTGATCGGAACGCGGTTATTGCCTCGGCCATTCATCCCGTTTAATCGGAGCCGGTACGGTTAAATGGCGGGGAATATCGGAAGCCGAGATGAGGGATCGTCGATGAAACGATCATTATGGCTTCACCGACTCCCCTTGATTTCGACGGCAGCAGTGTTCTTCGTTCCGATAAGGACCGCGCAGATTGGCCGGTGTTACGATTGTCCGCGGACGATTGTGGTCGACCGACTGGGAAGCGGGTCACCAATAGTCGATCTGATCATGCGGATAACGATTCGGAAGTCGGCGGTTCGATTCCGTTTCCGAACGCCGGTCCGTCACCATCTGATAATTCGCACGCGCCGCTCGGTGCTGAACATCATGAAGCGATCCAAGCGGCGAATCTCCGCGCAAAGAAAATTGCGCGGGCGGTGCGAGTGGCGGGATTCAATGGGTGGGCCACGGGGATTTTGGCGACATTCAGTTTACTTTTCGGAATTCTGAGCTGGTCGTCGCTGGTCATCGGCGCGGTGCTGGCGTTCATTTCATATAACGAGTTCAGAGGACGAAATTCGCTGCGACATGTCAAACCCGAAGCGGCGAATATTCTTGGTTGGAACGAAGTGTTCTTGGTCGCGATTATTCTCCTTTATTCAGCGTGGGGGATGTACGGCGTGTTTGCGGCGCCGCCCGCTTCCGCGCAATATGCGCAGTATGGTCCTGAAGTGCAGGGAATGATGCAACCGTACGACTCGATCTATTCCACAGCATCGATTGCGATGTACGCGGGAATTGCCTTTTTCGGCTTGGTCATTCAGGGCTCAACAGCGCTTTATTACTTCAGCCGACGGAAATACATCGTGCAGTATCTGCGTGAAACGCCGGAGTGGATTGTTGAACTGCAGCAAAGCAAATCGTCGTTTTGATTGTGATAATCTCAAAGGTCGAATTTGAGGTGCGGGCCGGTATCTTGCATGTCAACCGGCTGCCGGCCACCGGTCGAGACCGTAATGCTTGATTTTCTTGTAGAGTGTTGTGCGATTAATCCCCAATTGATCGGAGGTTTGTTGTCGATTCCAATCGTTGGCATCAAGTGCGGCGAGGATGATAAGCCGTTCCTGAACCTCGATTGCTTCTCCGAGAGGTTCGCCGTTCCAGAATGTGGGGGAGTTACTTCCGGCGTTCAGTTGGTCGGTCATGCGCAGGGATTGTTTGTTGATGAGATTGGTCGGCAGATCGGCGACGTCGATGATGCCTCGTCTGGAAAGAACCACCGCGCGCTCGATGATATTTTCGAGTTCTCTGACGTTGCCGGGTAGTTCGTAATGCTGAAGTGCAGCGATGAATTCGGGCGTGAAGCCGGCAATCTGGCGATCATGCGCCTTGCAGTATTTTTCGAGAAAGAAATTCGCGAGGATGGGGATATCGCCGATTCGTTCTCGCAAAGGCGGCAGGTCAATTGCGACGACATTGATTCGATAGTACAGATCCTGGCGGAATCGACCTTCGGCCACCAGATGTTCGAGCGCTTCGTTGGTTGCGAGGAGGACTCGAACGTTGACTTCAATCGTCTCGGTTGAACCGACCGGTTCAAATTGACGTTCCTGAAGAACGCGCAAGAGTTTGAGTTGCATTCCGGGTGATGCGGAATTGATTTCGTCAAGGAAAATGGTTCCGTGGTCGGCGGCGAGGAATCGCCCCATTTTGTTGGTGTGCGCGCCGGTGAAGGCGCCTTTTACGTGGCCGAATAACTCGGATTCGAGAAGTGTTTCGGGGATTGAGCCGCAGGAGATTTCGACGAACGGCCCGTCATTGACGGCGGAGTGACGATGAATCGCTTTGGCGATCAAACTCTTTCCCGTGCCCGATTCGCCGGTCATCAATACGGTTGTATTCGTCGGTGCAACGGCCTCGACGAGGTCGTAAATTTTGACCATTCGCGGATCCTGCCCGACGATCGAACCAAAGCCGCAACGCTCATTGAGTTCTCGTTCGAGCATCGAATTGCGCGCGATGAGACGTGCTTGTCGCGCCGCCTTTTCGACGATCAATCCGAGTTCTTCTTCGACGACGGGATAGGTCAGGTAGTCGAAGGCACCGAGCTTAATTGATTTGACGGCCGACTGAATGGTTCCGTAGGCGGTGACGACTATGACGACGACGTTTTCGTCCTGATCGCGCAGTTCTCGCAACAGGTCGAGGCCGTTCTGATCTGCGAGGTTGATGTCGGTGATGACAACTTGGAATGATTCAGCGCGCCGGGTGTTGGGTTGGATTTGCTCCGCTTCGCGAATGGCGTCCATGGCTTCGGTCGCCGAGATCGCAGTGGCGGTTGAATATCCGAGCCCTCGGAGTACGTTGGAAAGAGAATCGCAGACGATGGGATCGTTGGCTACGATGAGAATTCGAGTTGGGTCTTCCGGTTTCTTCATTGAATCATCCGCCATTTCGTCTTCGCGCTGGACTCACGCGTTATCATTGAGTGCATCCCTACTTATGCGGCGCTGCTTTTCAGAATCCACCGGCATGGAGCGAGTGGGTTCCGATCGAATCGAAACATCCGCGACAAGAAAACCGGGTAGTCAATCTGGATTTCGGATACACGGTTTAGACTCGGATTGGGGGCCGGCGTATCGGAAAGTCGGCTCCAACTCATTGATCCTCCGAGTTGGCGGACCACGCGTGCCCACAGTTGGCGAGTTGAATCGTCGGTAATGGGAGTGGGGGGCGCCTGGTTGCCAAACTCGGTCAGGCGAATTGATGCGTGATCGTCGATCAATTTGATTTCGAGATTCAAACGGGTGCCGGGCTCTGAGTCGTAAATACGTTTGCGCAGGTGTTCGATGAGGAGACTGAAGACGACGTGTGCAGGAAGCATTTCGAGGCGCGGATCGATTGAGGTGGTGAGGGTTCGGTTTCTTGATGTCGCGAGCGGAACGAGATGCTGCTGGATCCATCGTCCGACGTCACCGAGCAGATTTCTGTATACGAGTGAATAATCGAACAGACCGTTCGAGGACGGTCCTTGATTGAAATGAAGTTGCAGGGCGGTCAACAATTCATTCGTTTTCCGGCCAAGTTCTTCCATAGTGGTCATGGCTGCTTCGGGAGATTCCTGTTCAGCCCGAATTTGGCGAATCGTACGTTGGAGGAAGCAAAGCGTTCGTGCGCCAGCTGGTTCTAATCTGACGGAATGGGGGCGTTTCGCGGGCGCGGCAGGAAGGCCTGCTGATCGTTTGAAATGGCGGTCGGCTCCAGATAATCGCAGGTAGCGGTCGGCGGGGTTCGATCGCGCCCATAGCCCGACCGCTTGCGTCCCCGCGGCTTCGGAGTCAAGGTCGTTTATCGCCTCGTCGATCATGATGTTCTGCTGAACCCTCGTCACGGCACATTCATCGACGATTTTCAGCGAAGAGTGAAGCGCGTGTTGCGGAGAATCAACGGAATTCTCGGGCCTGTGTTGCTTTTTCGTTTATTGGGTGAGGCGATTATGCGGCGCCAGAGTTGACGGTGTCATACTGAATGGCATCGTTGGAAGAGCGATCGTGGTCCTTCGAATCAACATCGTCGGGATGCTCGATTGGTTTGCCCTTTGCGTCGGTGAGCGGGTTACCGTCAAGGTCTCGAATAATCGGGATGGGGTGCTCTTTCTCATGCGCTTTCAATGCATCGTACCAGCGCTTGCGGTCGTCATCACTGAGTTTAGACCAGGCACCTCGGCCGCGACACTTGGGGAATTTCGAGCAACTCAACCATGGGCCTCGGGCTCCATTTCGCAGGTTGAGGGGTTCGCTGCACTTCGGGCATTCGATGTCGGTTTGAATGGCGGGAGGCTGCGGTGCGAGTGGCCGGCCCTTCCGATCGAGTTTCAGAATGCCGTCGCAATCGGGATATTTGGAACAGCCGAGAAACGTGCCGTAACGCCCTGATTTCTTCTCCATCGGTTCGCCGCATTTCGGGCAGGCCACATTGACGACTTCGGCGTGAACGGGCTGGCCCTCACGGTCGATGGGAGAGGCGTAATTGCAATCGGGATATCGTGAACAACTCAGGAATCGGCCGTTCTTGCCGAATCGATAAACGGTCGAAGCACCGCACTCTTCGCACTTGAAGGGCGCCGGTTGCATTTCCGCCTTGGCGTGATTCAGCGATTCGAGCGCCTCTTCGAGCCGAATCTTGAACGGGTCATAGAAATCGTGCAGAACGCGCTGCCACTCAAGTTCGCACGACTCAACGCGATCGAGTTCTTCCTCCATTTCGCGCGTGAATCCGACACTCAGAATATTGGGGAAGGCCTCGATGAGTTTGTCGGTAACGACTTCGCCGAGATCCGTTGAATAGAATCGGCGCTCCAGTTGTTCAACGTACTTGCGGTCCTGAATTTTCTGAATGATCTCCGCGTAGGTCGAGGGCCGACCGATTCCCTGCTCTTCGAGCGTCTTGACGAGCGACGCTTCAGTGTATCGCGGAGGCGGGCTGGTAAATTTCTGTTGCGGATCGAGGTCGAACGGAGCCGTTTGCCGGCCTTCGGCGAGATCGGTCGGCAGTGTTTGTTCGTCGGAGGCGGTGGGAATGCCGGTCACTCGGTAGAATCCGTCGAATGAAAGTTGTCGACCGGTCGTCCGGAAGACGAGCCCTTCGTCGTCGCGAGGCGTGATTCGAACGGTCGTCAGGTTCCATGCTGCGTCGGACATCTGACATGCGACGAATCGCTGCCAGATGAGGCGATACAGTTTTGTTTCCGCCGCTCCCAGTTGATTCTGTACCTCGTCGGGATGAATTGAAACATCCGTCGGCCGAATGGCTTCGTGCGCCTCCTGAGCATCCTTATTAGAACTGGAATAAATGCGGGGTTTGTTGGGGAAATACTCGTTTCCGAAGCGATCTTGAATCATGGATCGGACGCTTGAGATTGCTTCGGGTGATAGATGCGTCGAATCGGTACGCATGTAGGTGATGAGGCCGGTCATTCCCCGACCGCGCAATTCGATTCCTTCATAAAGTCTCTGCGCGGTGCGCATGGTCGATCGCGCACCGAATCCGAGTCGTGTAGAAGCGGCCTGTTGGAGCGTGGACGTTATAAACGGGGCGGAAGGTCGGCTTGTCGTGCGTTTTGTTTCGATCGAACGGATGTTGTAGATTCTTGATGGATCACAGGAGCCTCGCAACTCCACCCGATGTTGCGCCGGACCCTTGGCTTTTTTGTCCGTCGTTTCGATCCGTTCCTGAATCGTGAGGCCGGCGCGACGCGCCACGGCTTCTGATTGTTCAACGTTTTTCAGGATCGGCTTCTGGCCATCCACTTCGACAAGGTCAGCCTTAATAGAATGGTGTTTCGCCAGCCATTCGTTCTGTTTCTTGACGGTCGGTGTATTACCTTTGGCATCGACGCTGGAAATAAAATCCCGCCAGGATACTACGAGCGTCGGAGCACTCTTGGGATCGACCGCGAGGCGGGCTGTCAGCGTCCAGTATTCATCCGGGATGAAGGCACGAATCTCACGCTCACGCTCAACGACGAGACGCACAGCGACGGATTGGACACGCCCGGCGCTTAATCCTCGCGCTACTTTTTTCCATAAAAGCGGGGAGACCTGATAACCGACGATGCGGTCAAGAATCCGACGCGCTTGCTGAGCATTGACGCGATCTTCATTGATGGGGTGTGGATCGGAGAAGGCACGGCGAATCTCCGATTTCGTTACGGCATTAAAGACGACTCGTTTTGCGTCCCGAGCATCGATCCCCATCACTTGCGCAAGATGCCACGCAATCGCCTCACCCTCACGGTCAAGGTCGGTTGCGAACCAGACGTCGTCGGCCTGTTTAGCGAGACGTTTGAGGTCTGATACAGTCGTTTTCTTGCCCGGCATGACTTCGTACGTCGGAGCGAAATCATCGTTCAGGTCAACTCCGGGTACCGGCGTCTTTTCGCCTTTCTTGGCTTTGCTCGGCAGATCGCGGATATGTCCGACGGAGGCCCGGACGACGAAATCGCCACCGAGATACTGGTTGATATTCTTGGCCTTGCTTGGCGATTCAACGATGACCAGGTGTTTACCCTTGGCATTGCCGACCGGCTGCGTTCGGCTCGATTTTTTTCGTGTTGTCGTCTTGGTTTTCTTTTTAGCCATGGTAATTGCTGCTGCTATCGGTTCCCTGCATCGGCCGATTAAGAGTGATCCGCCTATTTATTGGTCGAGGTTTTGAATCCGTGTTATCCCGCGGGTAGGTCCGGTAGGCCGTGATATAAGCGGCGAAAAATGGCTGGTCAAGTCTGCGGGCACCCATACTCCGTACGCTTCGGGTCTGTTCACGAGGGATGAGGAGGCTTCGATTCAGGAATTCAGCCCTCGGCTTCCGAGTAGGTGAGGCAATGCGTAAGTGCTTGTTTGACAATATCTTCCGACGATAAAACGTCGGCGTTCAACCACTGCGACCGAGGGTGAGGCCTGAATCGCTTCAACCAGGTGCGTTGTTTTCTGGCAAATCGACGAGTTTCTATCTTGATTCGTTCGACGGCCTCAGCGAGCGTGCATTCGCCTCGGAAATGAGCGATCAGCTGTTTATATCCCAATGCTTCACTCGCCTGCCTGCCGAGGCACCCTGCTTCGTACAGACGGCGGGCTTCACCTTCAAATCCCTCTTCCATCATCGCGCGGACTCGACTATTGATCCGGTAGTTGATGGTGCTAACCGACCAATCCAGGCCGACGATAACTGAATCGGGACGTACATTTGACCCATTTGGCCCTTCCTCGTTCCACTGTTGCTGCCACTCGCTGATCGGTCGGCCGGTCGCGTGGAATACTTCCAAGGCACGTGTCAACCGTTTGCAATCGTTGGGGTGAATTCGGCGGGCTGCTTCCGGATCGACTTGCTGCAATCGGTGGTGTAACTCGGCCGATTCGAGTTTGCTCATCTCACGGCGAAACGATTCGTCCGCAGTGGGGCCTTCGAATATTCCTTCGAGCAGCACTCGGACGTACAGGTTCGTACCTCCTACCACGATCGGCCAGCGATTGCGTGATCGAATCTCGAGGATCTTCTGTTCGGCCAGCACGCGCCAGTCATCGACGGTGAACGGCTCATTGGGATCGACGATGTCGACCAGATGATGTGGTGCTTGTGCTCGCTCTCGCGCGGTCGGCTTGGCGGTGCCGATATCCATCCCGCGATACACCTGCATTGAATCAGCACTGATGATCTCCCCGCCGACTCCGTTTCCAGGTAGAAGATTCGCCAGTTCGATTGAGAGCGACGTTTTCCCTCCGGCCGTTGGTCCGAGGATTAAAATGATGGGCCGGTTCGGGTTTCCTTTTGACAATTGCGATGAATTGGATTCGGGCATTTGATTCATGGCCGAGGTTACTCCGGATGCAACCATATGATCGCACTCGATCGTCGGCTTTCATCGACTTGGAATTCGAACGACTTCAAGGATCCCATGCGCAAGATCACCGCTGAAAGGTTGGCGTTTCTGATGGATGGGGCAGAAACGAATCTCAATCCACTCAAACCCGAAGTGCGCATCTTCGACGATGGAGTCGTGCGACACCGCAATCAAACGTATTTCGAGGGGGCCCACCGGCGAGATGCCGTTCGATATTTGCTCGATCTGTATCTCCCTGCGGAGCATCAATGGGGTGATGCTCGTTCGATCGTTATGTTTATTCACGGCGGAGGATGGCGCATTGGTTCGAAAGATGATCTGTACGGGTTGTATGGTCGGATCGGTCGAATCTTTGCGAGGAGAGGGATTGCCTTTGCTGCGATCAATTATCGACTGACGCCACGCGTTCAACATCCGGGGCATATTTGCGATGTTGCGAGGGCGTTTGGTTTTCTTCGTGCACGAGCGTCGAAGTTCGATTATTCCCTGGAGTCGATGTTTCTCATGGGGCATTCTGCGGGGTCGCATCTTGCTTCGCTTCTCGCGCTCAATCCGCGATTTCTTCGATCGCATGGTCTTGATTGCGGGACGGAAGTCCGAGGCGTGATATCGATGAGCGGGCTTTACGACCTTCGCGGGATTGACCGATTTCTTCCCGTTGAACTTGAAGAGTCGGCCGCCGCATCACATGTAGCCCGGCATTCACTCGCAAAGGCCGGTCTTGCTTTTCCGCCAGACTCGCTTGCCGATGCTTCGCCGATTCTTCACGTCAGCGCGATGGCTCCACCGTTCTTGCTCATTTGTGAAGACCTGGGTGACTTCATGATTGAGGAAACAAGACGGTTTGCGACGGCGATTGGAAAAGCGCGCGTTGAACATAGCGTAATCATGATGCCCGAGAGCAATCACATTTCGATGCTGATTGATCTGGCGCGGAGGGGGAATCCGACTCTGGGTCAGATTGTCGGGTTTGTCTGCGATCACGGATGAATGGTTAGGTAGAAATAAGGGGCACCAATCAATCAGGTGACTCTCCGGGGACTCCGTAATGAATGCTGTCCGCATGAGAAACTGACAGCGGTATATCCTACAAAACCGCGCAATCAGTCAACGGGATTATCGAAGAATCCGAGTTGATCCGAATCTGTGATAGTGTTCGCTGCACAGTTAATAAACGCTGATTCCTGGCTTTTAAGGCTTATTTTTGCTTTCTGGGACCATTCAATCGCGGTTTTCTGCCTGAAACCGGGGTGATCCTCATCCCAATGAATAGTAAGGACTTGGTGAATGCCCGATAAATTTGTGTCAGGAAAATCCCCTTTTTGGCGAGATTCTGACAATTGTGAACCCATATCGGGCGTTATCCGTAAAATGAAAGGTGGAAATGATTTAGAATGAGTCTAAAATTAGATTCATTCATACATCATGAAGATAGGATGGTTTATGCTCCGAAATTCGCTGTATGGAAAATCCCCGTTTGACCAGGCGCGAAAACAGCGACCCAACGGACTTGCCGGGTCGGTACCGAACCTGTCCGGAATGGATTTGAATCTCAATCCCGAGCAGACGGCGATGCTGCATCGTCTATTGGACAAGCCGGTCACCTTCATGGACAGTAAAGAACTGCATGCGCCGGATGCGGAGCGCATCTTGTTTGATATGGCGGTCGAAATACCGGACCCGGACATAACGTGGTATCACCCCGTGATGTCGGAACTTGGATTGCAGGGGGACAGCGGACGAAATCGAAATCGAAGGCGCGGGGAAGTGATGCGCTTGAGCGGGAAGCAGGAGCGCGCGCTTTTTTATCAATTCAATTATGCGCGATTTCGAGCACAGCAGATTCAGGATGCGCTCGGCGTGTCGGAAGATCAGCCGCCGCTCCGTCAGCCGACTCGGGAGGAGGCGGAGGCGCTCCTGTACTGGGGAGGTCTGGCGGACCAACTGCGTGCGCAGGTCGCAGAGACGAATGTCGGCCTGGTACTCGCCATGGTTCGGCGAACGAGTCTGAAGAACGTCGATGTGGCGGATATGGTGAGCGAAGGAAACATGGCGCTTCTGCGTGCCATTGATAAATTCAACCCTGATTTCGGATTCAAGTTTTCGACCTATGCGTGCCAGTCGATTCTGAAAGCGTTCAGTCGGTTGGCTCACAAGGAAACGCGACTTCGCGATCGATTCCCGATGGAGTTTGATCCGGAGATGGAAGAGTCGGGATGGATGAATACCCTGCGTGAATCATTCGAGGAGGATTGCGCTGCGGAAGTGGCGGACATCGTTCGTACGAACAGGTGCAATTTGTCGGAGGTTGAATTGCGCGTGGTGCAGCATCGCTTCGGGATTCAAACGGCCGAGGATGAACCGAGCGCCGCCCAGCGCGAAGAAAATCGCCCGATCGGCACGGGTGAACGACGATTGCGAAGTGGTCGAATGTCAACGGGGAGCGGTCGGCGAATGACGTTGGGCGAAGTCGGCCAGATGATCGGCGTGGGTAAGGAGCGCGTTCGTCAGATTCAAGTTAAGGCGCTCTCCAAGATTCGTCATGAATTGGAATCGGGATTCCTGACGGCCCATTCGGAGCACCTTGATCGCTTACGTGATTTGAATTCGCCGCCTCAGAATTGAGGTTTGAGCGGGAGGAATCCTGAGCTTTTTTGGGCGAGATTCGGCAATCAATATGAAGATGATACACGCGCTTCGCAGAGTTATGGCGAAGCGCTTTTTTGCGTTGCAACTCCCAAGCAATCCTATTTGCGATGCCGTGATTCATGGCGGAATCGCACTCAAATTAACAAAGACGGGGTGCCCTCTCCCATGGGTTTTTGTGTCGTGGTGGCGGTGTGAGTGTGGGCTTGTGGTGGCTTGTTGTTGATAGTGTTATGTCAGGTTTACATAGTTGCGCAGGCCGTGGATGCCGCCTTCTCGGTGGAAGCCGGATTCTTTATAGCCGCCGAAAGGTGATGCGGCGTCAAATTTGTTGTAGGTGTTGCACCAAACGACACCTGCTTTGAGCTTGGTTGCGAGGTTGAAGATTTTGGCGCCTTTGTCGGACCAGATTCCTGCGGCAAGGCCGTACGGGGTGTTGTTGGCGCGGGTGATTGCTTCTTCGGGTGTTCTGAAGGACATGACGGCGAGGACGGGGCCGAAGATTTCTTCCCTTGCGATGGTGTGGCTCGGTTGGACTTCGGTAAAGTAGCAGGGCTTACACCAGTATCCTTTTGGGGGGATGATTGAGCCGTTTGTTTCGTGCAGGATGGCGCCTTCATTTCTCCCTGATTTAAGATATTGATTGATTGTTTTTAATTGTGGTTTACTGTTGATGGCGCCGATATCGGTATTTTTATCGAGGGGGTTGCCGAGTCGGAGTGATTTGAGGCGGTGGTCGAGTTTGGCGATGACTTCGGGCAAAATTGATTCCTGCACGAAGAGGCGGGAGCCGGCGCAGCAGACATGCCCCTGATTGAAGTAGATTCCTGCGATGACGCCTTCAATCGCCTGATCGATTGAGGCGTCGTCGAAGATGAGGTTAGGACTTTTCCCGCCAAGTTCGAGTGAGATTTTGATATTTCGCTGGGCCGCGATTCTTGCGAGTTGTTTACCGACAACGGTTGAGCCGGTGAAAGCGAGTTTGTCAATCTTGGGGTGGTTTGCGAGCGCTTCGCCGGTTGAGCCTGGTCCGGTGATGATGTTGACGACGCCCGGCGGGAGATCGACTTCACGGAAGATTTCAGCGAGGCGAAGTGCGGTGAGGGAGGTAGTCTCCGCGGGTTTGAGGATGACGGTGTTTCCGCATGCGAGAGCTGGCGCGATTTTCCATGAGGCCATGAGAAGGGGAAAATTCCAAGGGATGATTTGTGCGCAGACGCCTACGGGGGTGGGTGATAAGCCGGGGAAGGCAAATTTGAGTTTGTCCGCCCAGCCAGCGTAGTAGAAAAATTGTTGGGCGACGAGGGGGAGGTCGACATCTCGGGATTCTTTGATGGGTTTTCCGCCATCCATGGTTTCGAGGATGGCGAGTTCGCGTGATCGTTCCTGAATTCTTCTTGCGATTCGGAAGAGGTATTTGGCGCGCTCGGTTGGTTTGAGTCGTTTCCATTTGGGGAGGGCAGCGTGTGCGGCTTCGACCGCTATGTTTACATCGGCTGGGCCTGCTTGTGCGATTTCTGCGAGTGTGTTTTCATTCGCGGGGTTGATGGTATTGAAATATCTTGATTTCTTTGATTTGGGTGGGGTGAATGAATTGTTGATGAAGAGGTGGTAGCGCGGGGCTATTTCGACTTCGGTTTTTTCTGGCGCGGGGGCGTAGGGCCAGGCGGCGGTGGTGCTGGTGTCGGGTTTCGTTGCGGTTGTGGTGGTCATTTTGGATGTACCTGAACGTAGGCGAATTATATGGGAAATTAAATTCTAATCGCTTGAGAAGTCGTGGGTTGCGGGGTAGGTTCCGGTTTGTTGTTTGATGATCTGGCGGAGGAGGTCGTTGAGGAGTGAGGAAGCGCCGAATCGGAAGAGAGTGGGGTTTAGCCATGTTTCATCGAGGGTTTCCTTTACGGCGACGAGGTAGTGGAGTGCTTGTTTGGCGGTGCGTATTCCGCCTGCTGGTTTCATGCCGATTTTGCTTCCTGTTTTGAGGTAATGATCACGGATGGCTTGGAGCATGATGAGGGTTACGGGCAGGGTGGCGGCGGGTGATACTTTTCCAGTTGATGTTTTGATGAAGACTTCGCCGTCTTTGATGCGTTCTGATGATGCGGTTGCGGCTGCGTTGATTGCGAGATCGCTCATGCGTCGGATGTTGTCGTAGGTTTCGAGTTCACCTGTTTCAAAGATGATTTTTAAGTGTGCGCGGGATGCGATGGTTTGTTTTACTTCGCGGATTTCTTGTGCAACTTCGTCGTATCTGCCTGCGAGGAAGGCACTGCGGTTGATGACCATGTCGATTTCATCTGCGCCATATGCGAGTGCGTTCTCAACATCGGCGAGACGGACGGCGAGTGGGTATTGACCTGAGGGAAAAGCGGTTGCGACGGAAGCGATGTGTATGGTTGTGCTTTTGAGTTCGGCTGCTGCGATTTTTACCATGTTGGGGTAGACACACAGGGCGGCGACATGGGGGATGGGGGGGGCGTTCGGAGGAAGGGGGCCTGCGTACGGGTGGATTGCTTTTTTACAGAGTGATTTTACTTTTTCTGGGGTGTCGTTGCCCTCGAGGGTGGTCAGATCGACCATGGAAACGGCGAGACGGAGGCCTTGTAGTTTTGCGGAGGTTTTGATGGAGCGCTTGGTGAATGAGGCAGCGCGGGCATCGGTCATGACGCGGTCGGTGGTGGGGGAGTTGAGGGGGTTGTATGTGGGGAATTTGGTTGTTGTCATGGTGGTATACTGTATGAGGTGAATATTGACTGCCCTATTGTAGTAGTGGGAGAATGAAACCGCTTGACATTGAGGGATTGTTTATGATTCATGTTGCGATATTGATGCGGCCTTATGTTGAGATGATTTTGAGTGGTCGGAAGACGATTGAGAGTCGTTTGACGAAGACGGCGCGGGCTCCTTATGGGGTGATCGAGCGAGGGGAGCGGATTTATTTTAAGGAGTCGGCTGGACCGTTTCGTGCTACGGCATTAGTTGATCAGGTTCTGTTTGTTGACGAATTGTCGCCGAGGCGAGTCAGCGAATTGAAACGAGCGTACAACGAAGGAATTTGCGGGGATGACGGATTCTGGGAATGGAAGCGCGATTCCAGTTTTGCGAGTCTGATGTGGTTGCGTGAGGTCGAGGAGATTTTATGCGGACCGAGTGTGAAACCGCAGCGCGGAATTGCGTGGCTGGCGTTGGACGAGAATGAGGATGTTTATCCGGAATGTGTTGGTGGGGCGCAGGAGGAGGATTGGGAGCGGTTGCGTTATGATGTGGGTGACGCGAGCGAAAAGAGTGGCCGAATGCCGTCGTGTGTGGTTGCCGTAGCGCTTGCCGGAGGGAATATTCGCAATTCGCATGTTCGTGTGCCGCGCAAGGTGCTTCATTATTTCCCGAAGACGGCGTTAGGAGGTGAGACGAAGGCGGAACAGGCGAAGCGGTTGTTGTCATTGGAGTTTGAAGACGGAGGCGGAGTGATTCGGACGGATATTGTTGCGGGGAAAGGAATCTTTCGCGCGCGAAAGGGCTGGCGAAAATGGTTTGCAGAAACAGGGGCGGAAGCGGGGGATCAGGTTTTGTTTTTTCCGTTGGGAGAGGCGAGATATCTGGTGCGCCTTCACAAGCAACACAAGCAACGATCATCATGTCGATGAGAGGATACGGATGGCTGCGCGAAAAGGGATCGACCTGAATTATCTTCAACTTGATCAACTGTTTGACGTGTTGAATCCGTCTTCGGATCTCGCAGAATTGTTTGCGCGGATGAAGCGCGAAGACCTCGGCGTAGACGGGATCGATCTGACGACGGAGGCAATGGTTGATTCGGATGAAGTGGTGGAAGCAGAGATTATCGCAAGGAAGGATGCGACGGTCTCGGGGCTGCGGACGATACCCGGTTTGTTGGATGCGTATTTCGGGAAAAAAGGAGGCATGGCGGTTACTGAATTGACGGAAGATGGATTCGTGGTTGCGCCGGGCGACGTGGTTGCGAAGTTGTGCGGGCCGCTTGCGAATGTACTGGTGGTAGAGCGACCGATTCTGAATCTGATGGGGAGATTGTGCGGGGTGGCGACGCTGACGGCGGAGTATGTGGCAGCGGTTAAGGGGAGCAACGCGTCGATTTACGATACGAGGAAGACGACGCCGGGCTTGCGAGGCCTGGAAAAATATGCCGTCCGGTGCGGAGGCGGGCGGAATCATCGCATGGGGCTTTTCGATGCGATGCTGGTCAAGGATAATCATTTGGCGGGGGTTGAAGCGGCGGAGTTGACGGCCGTCTTGAATGATCGTTTAGCACGCATTCGCCGAAAGCGCAAGCACAGCGCGCAGTTTGTTGAGGTCGAGGTTGATACCCTTGAGCAGTTGGAGGCGGTGCTTGCATCTGATGGAGGGCTGGTGGATATTGTGCTGCTCGACAACATGGGGCCGAAGCGATTGTGCGAAGCGGTGGGAATGCGGGATGCGGCGCGGCCTGAGATCGAACTGGAAGCATCCGGGGGCGTGAATCTTGCGACCGCGGCCATGATCGCCTCGACGGGCGTGGACCGGATATCGGTCGGCGCGGTAACCCATTCGGTGACGGTTCTTGATTTGGGATTGGATATTCAATGAGGATTGATCGTAATCGATCCGCGATTAGCATACAGGACGGATAGCAATGACCGCGGAGTACTGAAATGGCAAGGCAGCGCATCATGAAGACATACAAATTATACATCGGAGGCAAGTTTCCGCGTTCGGAATCCGGGCGATCAATTGAAGTTGTGGAATCGAAAAAGGAGGCAGTGATCGCGCACCTCTGCCGAGCGTCGCGGAAGGACTTACGGGATGCGGTGGAGGCGGCGCGGCAGGCGCAGCCAGCCTGGGTAGCGCGCGATGCGTACAACCGTGGGCAGATTCTTTATCGCATGGCGGAGATGATGGAGGGGAAGAACGAGGAATTCGCGGAGGCGATTGCGAGTACGGTGCCGGGCGGAAAGCGAAGGGCGAAGCGGGAGGTGTCGGCGGCGATTGATCGGCTGGTTCACTATGCGGGGTGGGCGGACAAGTTCGGTCAGGTGTTGGGGACGCATAATCCCGTAGCTGGTCCGTATTACAATTTTACGGTCCCGGAGGCGACGGGCGTGGTGGCGGTGGTGGCGCCGGATGATGAGCCGTTATTGGCCCTTGTTACCTTGATGGCACCGCCGCTGTGCGCGGGGAATGCGATTGTGGCGCTTGGGAGTTCAGAGCATCCGCTTTCGACGTCCATTTTGGGCGAAGTCTGCGCGACGAGTGATGTGCCGGACGGGGTCGTAAATCTTCTTACAGGTTACCGTGAGGAGTTGGTGGAGCACATGGCAGCGCACCGCGAAATCAATTCGATTCATGCCGCCAATTTGCCGAAAGATCAAACGACTCTGCTTCGTCTTGGCGCGTCCGAGAATGTGAAGAGGGTGCATATCAGTGATTTTTCGAATGATGAAGATTGGTACGATGTTGTAGCGGGTGGGAGTGAGAGTCCATGGATGATCGAGCCGTTTGTGGAGATGAAAACAATCTGGCATCCGTCGGGGATTTGAGGAAGCATAAGACCGGGGATGGGTCGACGGAGAAGCTTGATTCTGAATTTTCATTTTTCAGAATGGCTTGTGTCGGGTCGGTGGTGAGTACGTTCTTGACCGTCGGGTTCACGGCCATCGGATGGGCGGCAGGGATTTCCATTTTCCTGACGATTACCGGCGCGTTTCTCATCGGGACGGTCAGCGGAGTATTCCTTACCGGCGTCCTGCTGAGTGCGCCCTTACGCGCCGAGCAGAAGCAATTGTGAGAATACTCGGAGCGGCTATCGAATTTTCGAATTCGAGGTCGTGAAAGCGCCTTTGAATCTCTCAAGTTGAAATCATCGAGCGGCGTCGTCAATTCAGTGAGTAACGAGGTGCACCGTTTGGTGACGGAGGTGTACGCGGGATATGCGGAAGGATTGCATCTTCGTCGGACTCTGGAGACTCGAATTGTGACCGAGAGGCGCAAGGCGAAGGCGCGACTCGATCATGTCGCCTACATTGACGGGCTTACGAAATTGTCGAACCGCCGAGCGCTCGATGAAACGCTGCCGGATGTGTTGAATGATGTTCTCGAAGGGAACGGCGATGCGGTTTGCTTGACGATCGATATCGATTATTTCAAGGACGTCAACGATCAGATCGGTCATGATCGAGGTGATGAGGTGTTACGGTTTCTTGGTGATTCGATTCGGTCGATCATTCGAGAATCCGATTACGGGTTTCGTTTAGGCGGAGATGAATTCGTCCTTACACTGGTGGATGTTTCGCTGAATGATGCAGCAGAGATCGCGCATCGTTTGCAGAAGTACTTCCGACAATTGCCGTGGCCTGATGCGGTGGCGCGGATTTGCCGACGGCCTACTCTTTCGATCGGCGGCGCATCGGTTCGCCAATCGCAGGTGGATTCGGTTGATGACCTTCTCAAGCGGTCGGACGATGCAATGTATGAAGCCAAACGAGCGGGCAAGGGAACGGAGCGGATCGTCGGAGCGTCGATTCGGCCGGCGGCGTAGGGCCATTGGAAAACCTTACCCCGGGGTAGCGAGCAGAATGCTTGCAATTCCCGCGGCACCAAGCACACAACTGATGATACCGTTGATCGTCAAGAACGTGAGTTGGATCTTTCCCGTTCCGTGTTTCGCGGTCACAATGTGTTCGACGATCAGCAGAAGCAGAATGAGGGCGAGGGAAGTGACGAACCACGAATTGTGGAAGCGCGGTTCGATGAACGCGATCATGGTGAGTAGTACGATGCTGAGCAAGTGTGAAATTCGGCTGAACCAGAGCGCACGCTGATAACCGAATCGGGCAGGGATGCTTTTCAGATTTTCACTTCGGTCGATTTGGAGATCCTGTAGTGCATAAATAATGTCGAAGCCCGTTACCCATGTGAAAACCAATCCCGCGAGGAGCCAAATGGCGGGTTGCGAAAGGAGGGATTGCGGATTGATGGCCAGCGCTGCGGCGAGAGGTGAGAGAGCGAGCGACAACCCGAGGTGAAGATGACAACCCCAGGTGATTCGTTTGGAGAGCGGGTAGATGCAAATCCATACGAGAACCGGGAGGGACAATAGAAACGGCCACCAGTTGTCGAAGACGAATCCGAACGCTACGCAAACGAAAATGAAGGCCGCACTCGCACCGAGAAAGAGGTTGATGGCATCTCGCACCGCCACTTTACCGCTAGCTACGGCGCGGGCTTTCGTTCTCGGGTTTCGAGCATCGATCTTTTGGTCAAGTATTCGGTTTGACAGCATGGCGGCGGTTCGCGCGGTGACCATCGCAACGATGATGAGGGCAAGAATCCCCGCAAAAACGGGCCAAGTGGTTTCTTCATCGAGAGCCATGAATGAGGCGAGGAGCGCAAACGGCATAGCAAAAACGCTGTGCGCAAGTTTGATGTCGGCCGCGAGAATCCTGTAGATTTCCCAGCCACGCGCCTGATCAACGGGTTGAACGGGTTCGAGAACCTCTTTCGACGTCGTCGAATTACAAGTGTCCTCTTCGGATGATGTTGATTTGTCGCGGCCGTGCATCAGAGTGCATGATAAGGCGGATTGACGACGATGACGAAAGAAGGGGAGTGCAAAAAAACGCCGACGATCAATTCGTCGGCGAAGTGAATGAATGCTCTGATGCGCAAGAGACCAGGGGGATTCAGTTACCCGGTCCTTCGGTCGCTTCGGAGGCGGGCTTGGCTTTTTCCTCATCCTCCTTGAGGAGCCGCTTGATGTCAGCAATCATCTTGTCGACGCCGAGCGCCTGCTTGCGATCGTACTTTCGGCGGATCATGCCGTGGCGGTCAACCATGATGAGCGTTGGGATGTAACCGATATTATGGTTGTTGGTGCTTATGGCTCCGACATCCATGACGGTCGTGAAATCATAGCCGTTGTCTTCAAGATATTTCTTGAGTAAGCCTCGCCATTCATCTTGCGCATCGTCCATATCTTCAAGAGTGTTGACGGCCACGATGTTGACGGGTAGATCTTCATCCTTGATCCGCTGCCCAAGTTCCCGCGTCATGTGCATCGTATCGGATGACATTTCGTCATCCATGACGAAATAGACCATGATGTTGATTTTGGAAAGATCGTCGCAATAGTGGAAGGGTTCACCGTCCACGGTTTCCACGGTGATCCGCGGGAACCGGTCGCCGATCGTGATCGGATCGTAATCGAGTTGACTGATGGCCGCCTTCTTGACGTAGTCCTCGGATTTGAAAATGGACGGATCGGGCGGAGTCAGGTCTTCGAGCACTTGAGGATTGAACGAAAAGACGATGACGGCCCCGTCGAAACTCTTGGCTGGGTCGGGGTCGGGAATCGAATCGAGTTGAACGGTGAGCGATTTGAGAAACATCGTCTCGGGGTCGATTGCGATGTATAGGTCGCCATTTGATCCTTCGGCATAGATTTCGTGAATGTCCTCTCCGTCAATCACGGCGCGGTGGTAGCCGGTGATTTTTCCGCTCTGAAGTGTTCGGGTTACGGCTTCTTCAAGCAATTTCGGGTCACTGGATCGACGAAGTGCGAAATGGGGGAAGATGATACCGGGTCCGCTCTTGTCCGCCACCGTATTGGCCAGATCACCCTTCAGGTCGGTTTCGAAATATTGGAGCGGGACGACGGCGCGCGTTGTGTAAACTTTCTTTCCGACCGAAAAGAATTTGTAGCCGGCCTCTCCGAGGTCCACGAGGGCATCGGTTCCGCCGTAGAATTCCAAGTTCAGTTTCTGGTCGGTTGGTTCACCGGTGAACGGGTCGGGAGAGGAAAGTGTAACGACGTCGCGTAGTTTTTGTGCACGTTGGTAGGCCTTGGCGGATTTCACAAGAACCTGATACGCTTTCTCAACCGCTCCGGGGCTGATTTCCGGCTGCGGGTACGGCGTCGGATGCTCGGAAGAGGTCGCCTCTTGCCCGGTCTGGACCTTCGTGGAAGCGGGCGCACTGGTCGAAGATTCATCTTGACTCAATGCCGGCGTGCCGGATCCAAAGAAGCCGACCAAAAGCGCGGTTGTTATCGTCGTCGCGAACCATTTCTTTGAGGAGATTAATTTGCGAATCATCCGAATCATTCCCTCCGGAACAGTGTCCGAGTTTGTTCGATCGATTACGAGATTCCCAAGAGTACTTCGTTCGACCAGCCAATCAAACGACGAAACGATGCAATAATTGGTGATGGCATTTTCGGAAGCATTGGGGGCGGCCGGGGAGGCCTTCGCAGTCGATCTGTTTCAGTCCAGTAACGATTTGAGAGTCGATCGTATTCCGATCGACTGATGATGTGTATCGGCCAATGGAGGCCGTCTACTCACTTTCGAGATGCGCCGGGCGTGGATTCTGGGCAGTTTCATTTCCGAGATATGGATTTTCGTCGAAATTGACGATCACACAGCGAACCTCGCAGGGCCGAAGGTGATCCTCTACGATACTCGGATAGGCCTCCGTCCGGAAACTCGGTTCTCGGTGCAATGGAAATGGAGTGTAATTTGGATTGCCATGCTGGAATCTGAACGGGATAAACATTCGTCCGGCGTTCCGCCGACACCTACGACTCGGGCGAATTGGGACCGAGGCGGCTGGAAAGAGAGTCGGAGCGGATTCGGGATCAGTGAGGACGGGGTCATCGAGCGCGATCTGACGTGCCGATCGTGCGGGTACAACTTGAGGGGACTCCATCGGGCGGGTTCGTGCCCGGAGTGCGGAGCAGCGGTTGAGCGCTCGCTTTGCAGTGATCTGATTCGATTTTCGGACGTGAATCTGATTCGCAGAACGCTGCACGGGGCCCGTGTGGCGAACGGGGTCGTGCTGTGGTCGGTGGTGACGATTCTGGCGGCTGGAATCCTGATTGCCTTCGGAGTAGCGGTCGTCGGAATATTCAGCGGCCGCACGCCAATTCTCGATGAGATTTTTCCGGTAATCGGGTGGATCGCCGGTGTGCTCCTGGCGATCGGGTTTCCAACCGCCTACCCGCTGGGTTGGTGGTGGGCGACGACGCCGGACCCGATTGATGATGCCTCGATGAAGCGCCGGCGAACCATCCTCCGTTGGACCGCCATCGGTTTCGTTTTGTGTTATCCGATGTACTACACGGTGAAGTATTCAGGCCTGCCCGTGGGTGGCTGGGCGGCGCCGATCATCGTCGAGATCGCGACGCATCTCATCTTTGGCACCATCTGGTTGCACCTGCTTTCAATGAGTCATTATCATAATTCGATTCTTCGACGTTGCACGGGGATGTCTCCAACCAAGCGCGAGGAATCACGCCGGCGCTCCGTTGCCCGCAATTTGCAATGGGTTCGCTATTTCCCTGCAGTCCTGCTCGGGTTTCACTGGATCGCAGTCTGCCTGACGCTGCTGGGAGGTGGGGGAGCCAGTTCGACGGGAGGGGCAATCGGATACGGCGCGGGCGTCGGAATTTTCTGGATTACGATGTTGTGGTTTAGCACCATCGGGCTTGCCGGGTATCTGACCGAACCGCTGAGGACCGAATTGCTTCTGGCGATTGGTATGTCTCAACATGAAAAAGCAAGGGAGATCGAACTCAAGCGCCGGCGCGGGAAAGCTTGGCGAGGGTTTTTCCATCTGGAGCCGAGGGATTGATCACAACGCAACGCAGAGACTGGCATATGATGACTCGAAGCGAATTAATTCGGCCGGGGGCGCGATTCGGTTTTTCGGCGGATGATTGCAGTACTTTTGAAATGAGAAGAGGACGATGATGCGTGATGATGAGAACGACAAGATTGACTTTCGCTCGGATACGGTGACGAAGCCGACCCCGCCAATGCGCGAGGCGATTGCCAATGCGGAGGTCGGGGATGACGTGCTGGGCGATGAGCCGACCGTGCAGCGGCTCGAAGCGCGGATGGCGGAACTCCTTGGCAAAGAGGCGACGCTTTTCGTACCCTCCGGCTCGATGGCGAATCTGCTTGCAATTCGCTCACAGACGAACCACGGCGAGGAAATCCTGGCACACGAATATTCACATGTTTACCAATATGAGGCCGGTTCGTTTGCTGCGGTGTCGGGGTGTTCAATTCGATTTCTGCCGGGCGAACGCGGTCAGTTTGAGGAGGATGTGATTGAATCTGCCATTCGTCCGAATGATGCCCACTTTCCGAAATCACGATTGCTGGTGGTGGAGAATACGCAGAACAAAGGCGGCGGTTCAGTTTGGCCGATTGATCGCGTGAAACGAGTGACGACCAAAGCGCGGGAATTTGGGTTGAGTTGTCATCTTGATGGTGCGCGCCTGATGAATGCGTGCGTGGAAGTCGGATGCGACCCCAAGGAATACACGCAGTATTTCGATACTGTCTCCATGTGTTTTTCAAAGGGATTGGGTGCACCGGTCGGTTCAATCGTTGCGGGTACTCGCGAAATCATTGGCCGAACTCATCGCTTTAGAAAGATGTTCGGCGGCGCGATGCGTCAATCTGGCGTTCTGGCAGCGGCGGCACTCTATGCGCTCGATCATCATGTGGAACGATTGGCGGAGGACCATGCCAACGCCCGGCGATTGGGTGCAGCACTCGGCGAACTTCCGGGAATCTCGATCGACCTCGATACCGTGGAAACGAACATCCTTTATTTCGATGTGGATTCGACGGTTCACGGAGGCGCGGGCGAATTTTCGAGGCGATTGGACGAGGCGGGCGTGCGAATGCTGGCGACGGGAACCAGGCAAATCAGGGCGGTAACGCACCTCGATGCGGCCGGGGAAAAGATCGATCGGGCGATCGAGATTCTGCGGCGGGAGTTGGCAACTTGATGACCGGCGGGGAATCCGAAAGAGAGATCGTCATCGATTGCGGGCGTCGGCGCGTACCGTTTGAGTTCCTGATTCGTGATCGATGCCTTGTTATTCTGCGTAGTTGCGAATATCTTCCCGCACCATGAGCAT
>Ga0210044_10002779_pt1 | contig 25586 bp, 22 predicted proteins | sample CryGey13umfilter_2_FD_183959 | JGI IMG/M metagenome (GOLD analysis project Ga0210044, IMG submission 183959) | Groundwater microbial communities from aquifer in Utah, USA - Crystal Geyser 4/9/14 3 um filter (SPAdes) (version 2) | ecosystem: Environmental > Aquatic > Deep subsurface >... | reverse complement strand
ACATCATTTTCTTTTAAAGATGGTGTTAAAGAAGTTGTTACAATAACCCCTAAATTTTCCATGCAACAATACACCAATCAACTGTACAATTGCATAAATGAAGAACAAATTAATTTGGATGCTTTTGAAATTGCACTAAAAGGTTATTTTTCACTTTTACTAGATAATGAGTTAGGAAACACAAAATACCTAACCATTATAGATATGAGTTTATCAGCCAATGCAGAACGATTTTTTGTGATTGACATGGAAACTCAACAATTGGTTTTTAAAAGTTTAGTGGCTCATGGTAGAAATTCTGGAGAAGAGTTTGCTTCTCATTTTTCTAATAACGAACAGAGCTATCAAACAAGTATAGGTTTTTATAAAACTGCCGAAACTTATGACGGTAAAAAAGGTTTTTCCTTAAAATTAGATGGTTTGGAATATTCGAATAGTAATGCCAGAGATAGAGGCATAATAATTCATGGTGCCGAATATGTGAGCGAACAGTTTGTTAAAAATAATACTCGATTAGGAAGAAGTTTAGGATGTCCATCATTACCAATGGATACTTTTAAAAAGGCGATAGAATTTTTAAAAGAAGGCAGTTGTTTATTTATTTATTATCCACAAAAATATTATTTATCAAAATCGAAGTTTGTCAACGCTAAAATTGATTATTTATTAACCAATTCTGGACTGTTTGTAGGTTTAGAATGATGTTTTAATTGCATCAAATCCTCTAATTTTTTATCCAATCCATAAATATCTTTGTAAAAAACAAGGTTATTATTAGTATCTGTTCCGCAAGTAAAATATTCGATATAAATTGGAATATGTTTGTTCAGTTTTATCCTTTTTTGTGTCTTGGAATCTACAAAAACATGAAGACTATCAATGTTGTACTTATTATTGTCGTTGCTTAAAAGTAAATCGGCAAGTAAAAATGGCTGTTGAACCCGAATGCAACCGTGACTATAAGCCCTAATATCATTCATAAAAAAACCTTTAGAAGGAGTATCGTGAATATAAATAGAATGTTTGTTCGGAAAAACAAATTTAATGAGTCCCAAAGAGTTATCGCTACCACTATTTTGTCGAATAGAATACTTTAAGTTATTTTCAGAAATGATTGCCCAATCAATTTTAGAGGTATTTATCGGTTTGTTTTTGTTGGTAAAAACTTGGTAATTATTTCTAGTTAGATAAGTAGAATCTTTTTTAATTTTTGGTAAAAGTTCTTTACTAGAAATGCTGTAGGGTACATTCCAAAAAGGATAAATAATCAAATATTCCATTTCATCATTTATTTCTGGTGTTGGGTTATCTGGTTTCCCAACCACTACTTTAAATGTTTTTTTTAAATTGTTCTTTTGATAAATTTTTAGTTGATAGGAGGGAATATTTACGAAGATATAATCAGCTCCCCAATCTTTTTTCCATCTCCATTTTTCTAAACTTAATACTGCTTGTTTGTAATCATCATAAGGGCTTTTCGATAATGCATTTGCGGTATTCGTTCCTATTAATCCATCGGGAGAAAGTCCATGTTTTAACTGAAACAATTTTAGTGCAGCAAAATAGGAAGAATCTGTGCTTTGTTCTGCCAAATAGTTATGAAGTATTAATGCTTTTTTCGATTGTCCATACGATTTTATAGAGTCTAATTTAAAAGGTTCTACTTTAATTTTTTCTTTTGAGATTGAAGCAGTTTTTAAGTACTTTTCTAATTGTTTTTGAAGGTTGATGTATTCTTGATGTTGTGGTTGAAGTTTTAACAACATAGTCGTTATATTATTTTTTTTTGAAGAAATGAATAGGTATTCGGGCAAATTAATTTCAAAATTTTTCCTTGGTGTTTCTGATGCTAATTTTGTCGAATCAGATGGGACAATTCCATAGTTAATATCTTTTGCAAATAAAAAATAGGAATTGGTTAATAATATTTCTAAGTCAGCAGCAACAGCATAACGGTCTTCTTTGTTCGGAATAGCCATCAATTTTTTTGATAATATTTTTAACGAATTACCAAAATAATAACTTGTGTCTAATCCATAGTTATATGAAGAGCATAATAAATTTATAAAATCGTAAGCATTTTTGTTCAATTCTAACGAATCACTAATCCATATTGGAGAATGGTTGGTATTCGCATAAAATTCATTCGTCCAGTTAGCATTGGTTAATGTGATGTGCTCAATTTTAGTATCAACTTTTAGATTAGAATAATTTTTAAGGAGGTAAGCAGTCAGGTTTTCTTTATAGTTGATTTGATTCGAATTTTCGGAACAAGAGAAAGTAAGAATAAAGATTAAAAAAAATAAAAGATAGTTACGCATTTGTCGATTCGATAATTATGTTTACGAACCAAAACCAAATAGTTCCCTTAAATGCCATAATTTTTTTAAATTTTATCTTTCAAAATTAGAGATATATCGTTTATGAATTGGGTTTAAACGAGAAAATAGTTACTAACCAACAATAGGTATTAAGAGTTCCAAATTTCCCAAGATTTTTCTGCTTGAAGCTTCAACATCTCCATTCCATTTAAAGTAACACAACCTTGTAATTTTCCTTTTTTTATAAATGCTGTTTCAGCAGGATTATAAATTAAATCGTAAAGTAAATGATTGGAAGTGAGTTGTTGATAATTAAAATTTGGAAAATCTGCTACATTGGGGAACATCCCAATTGGAGTTGTATTAATAATTAATTGATGGTGCTTAATTACGTATTCATTGATATCGTTGTAAGAAATTTCATTACTATTTTTAGGATTTCTAGCTACCAATAAACAATCAATGTTTAGTTCTTTTAATACAAAAGCCACCGTTTTTGAAGCTCCACCAGTTCCTAAAATTAAGGCACGTTCGTGATGATTTTCTAAAAATGGTTTTAACGACTTTTTAAAACCAAAATAATCAGTATTGTAGCCTTTTAGTTGATTGGTTTGTTGATTAATAAATAGGGTATTTACAGCTCCAATTATTTTTGCTTTTTCATCAATTTCGGTAAGATAGTTGATAATTTTTTCTTTGTAAGGAATGGTAACATTTAAGCCAATTAAATCAGGATTATTTTTTAGAATTTCTGGAAATTGGATAATGTTTTTAATATCAAATAAATCATAAGAGCAATCTAAAATATGTTCCTTTTCAAATTTTTCTGTAAAATATTTTTTTGAAAAAGAGTGGGATAAGGGATGTCCTATTAATCCGTATTGCTTCATGTAATTAAATTTATTACAAGTTTATGGAATTAATTAACATTTTTGGTAGCATTTATATTGCTAAATTTGTTTTTTATGATGGAAGAGATAGAGAACATAACTTTAGCAGAAAAAGAACAATTATCAAAAGGATTGAAGTTGCCAATAATGGAAGAGTTTTATTCCATTCAAGGAGAAGGATTTAACACAGGTAAACCGGCTTATTTTATTAGAGTTGGAGGTTGTGATGTGGGTTGTTTTTGGTGCGATGTTAAAGAAAGTTGGAACCCTAATTTACACCCACTTACAACTATTACTCAAATTATTGAGAATACTAAAAAATATCCTGCAAAATCAATTGTAATTACAGGTGGTGAACCGTTGCTCTATAACTTAAATTTCCTTACCCAACAATTAGCCAACAATGGAGTAGAAGTGTTTTTAGAAACTTCTGGAGCTCATGTTTTAAGTGGTATTTGGCACTGGATTTGTTTATCTCCCAAAAAAAATATGCCTCCTTTAGCAGAAGTTTATCAACGGGCAGATGAATTGAAAGTGATTGTATTTAACAAAGATGACATCAACTGGGCAGAAAGCCATGCAAAAAAAGTTACCGATACTTGTAAATTATACTTACAACCAGAATGGAGTAACAAGGAAAAAATAATGCCTTTGATAATAGAATATGTAAAGGAAAATCCAAAATGGAACATATCTTTACAAACGCACAAATACCTACAAATCCCTTAAAATGATGAGCAAAACATTTCAGTTAGTAACAATCATCCTACTCCTTGGTTTTTCCAATTGTAGTGTTGCTCAGAAGCAACAAGAAGAAGTTTCTTCTAAAAATAAAAAAGCGATTAAATTATATGAAACTGGAAGAGCATATTATGATTCGAGAAATAATGAGTTAGCCGAAGTTAATTTTTTAAGTGCCATAGAAAAAGATCCTAATTTTATTGAAGCTGAGGTGCTTTTGGCATTCGTTTATACCGAAATGCGACAGTACGAAAAGGCATTAACACATTATTTAAGATGCATCGAAATTAATCCAAAATTTTATCCAGATATTTATCCATCAGCAGCAGCTCTACAATTAAAATTTGGAAGGTACGAAGAAGCCAAAAAAAACTTTGAAGCCTATTTAGGTTTTACCGAATCTCCATTAATGATGAAAGAAATGGCGAATGAAGGATTAAGTGATTGCAATTTTGCCATCGAAGCGTTGAAACATCCAGTACCTTTTAATCCTATCAATATGGGTGAAACTATAAACAGCTCTTTACCAGAATATTTTCCATCTATCTCTGTAGATGGATTATTATTTTTATATACTCGTAGATTAAATAGTGAGATGAACTATTCTGGGTTTAACGAAGATTTTTTTGTGAGTCGTTTTGATGGTAAAAATTGGACAGAAAGTATTAATGTAAGAGCTATCAACAGCCTCACTAACGAAGGAGCTCCATCTTTATCTGCTAATGGACGATTTTTAATTTTTACTTCTTGCGAAAACCCAGTTGATGGTTATGGTAACGAAAGAAAAGGTTATGGTAGTTGCGATTTATTTTATACGTACCACATTGGTGATAACTGGACAAAACCAGAAAACTTAGGACAACAAATTAATACGCGAAATTGGGAAACGCAACCTTCTTTTTCAGCAGATGGAAAAACACTTTTTTTTATAAGAGGCATTGGTAGAGGGGAAAGCAGGCAACAAGATATTTATTTCTCTATTTTAGGAGAAGACGGCACTTGGTCAATCCCAACTAAATTAAGCGATAAAATAAATACAAAAGGAGCAGAAGAGTCTGTTTTTATTCACCCCGATGGCAAAACACTTTATTTTTCATCAGACGGTCATCCAGGAATGGGAGGTTTGGATATTTTTATGAGCAGAAAAGACGAGAAAGGAGAGTGGGGAACACCTATAAATTTAGGATATCCCATCAATACATTTAATGATGAAAACAGCTTGTTAGTTGCTGCTGATGGTACTATTGCCTATTTCGCTTCCGATAGAGAAGGTGGGTATGGTAGTTTAGATTTATACCAGTTTGAATTACCCGAACATTTGAAACCAATCCGTGTTAATTATTTAAAGGGAAAGGTGTTTGATGCCATCACCAAAAAACCATTGGAAGCTCGTTTTGAATTAATAGATTTAGCAACTGGCGAAACTGTTGTTCAGTCTTATGCCGACCAGTCTAATGGTGAATATTTAGTAAGTTTGCCAATTAATAAAGAATATGCATTAAATGCTTCTTTTGATGGTTATTTGTTTTTCTCCGAAAACTTTTTGTTGGAAGAAGGAACTGCAAAAGAACCTTATCGAAAAGATGTCCCTTTACAAAAAATTGAACTAGACAAAACGGTGGTGCTAAAAAATGTATTTTTTGATACCGATAAATTTGATTTACAACCAAAATCAAAAGTAGAATTGGATAAACTAGTTAACTTTTTAACTAAAAATGCAACTGTTAAAATTGAGTTGGGTGGACATACAGACAATGTGGGAACAAGTAAAGCAAACCTATTATTATCCAACAACAGAGCAAAATCTGTTTATGATTATTTGATAGAAAAAGGAATTGAAGCTATTCGTTTATCCACTCAAGGTTATGGTGATACGAAACCTATTGCTGATAATTCAACCGAGGTTGGGAAATCAGAAAATAGAAGAACAGAGTTTAAAATTATTGGGAAGTAATTAATGAAGGGACAAAAGGGACGATGGAAAATATGAAATATGAAAGGGGAAAGGAGAAACAAAAAAACTTTGCGGCTTTTCCCTCGTTAGCCATCGGGATTGCGTGAAACAAAAAATAAAAGTGTGATAATTTCTAATGACTGAGAACTGCCGACTTTACAGACAGACAAATTAACAAGAAAGTATTTCTGCTAGATTGATTAACTCCATATTAATATTAGTATGGTGTTTAATAGCTTTTGCAAAAGGAGTAAACACAATTTCCTTATTAACAATGCCAACCATCACATTTGTTTTATTATTGATTAATGCATTAACAGCTGCATTTCCCAATCTACTTGCCAAAACTCTATCCATCGCAGAAGGACTTCCACCTCGTTGAATATGACCAAGAACAGTAACTTTAGAATCATATTGAGGGCATTTTTCTTTCACTTTTTTAGCAATTTCGTAAGCTCCACCTAACTCTTCACCCTCGGCAACAATAATTATCATACTTTCTTTATGGTTTCTAGTATTGCTTTTTAGTTTTTTAATTAGTTCATTAACATAGGTTTGTGTTTCTGGAATTAAAATAGCCTCAGCTCCAACGCCAATACCACTTCGTAAAGCTATAAAACCAGCATCTCTTCCCATTACCTCCACTAAAAATAAACGATTATGAGAACTTGCAGTATCTCTAATTTTATCAACAGCTTCTACAACTGTGTTGATGGCAGTGTCGTAACCAATTGCGAAGTCGGTACCAAACAAATCGTTATCGATGGTGCCAGGAATTCCAACAAAAGGAATGTTAAATTCTTGATTAAAAATTTTAGCACCCGTAAATGTTCCATCACCACCAATGGCAACTATCCCATCTAATTCAAATTGTTGAATACTTTTAAAAGCTTTTTTTCTTCCTTCTACTGTTTTAAATTCTTCACTTCTCGAACTTTTTAAAATAGTACCTCCACGTTGAATAATGTTGCTTACCCCAGCAGATTCCATTTTATCAATAGCTCCATTAATTAATCCTTTGTATCCTTCATGAATTCCAAAAGCTTCAATTTTATTGTAGATACAAGTTCTAACAACAGCTCTAATTGCTGCATTCATTCCTGGAGCATCTCCTCCTGATGTAAAAACGCCTATTTTTTTCATTTTATTTTGTTAATTCTTCAATTCTATTTTTTCTTTCAATAGAATAATTGTTGTCTGTATTGGCTAAATAGTTTAATAGTTCTAAAGTACTATTTTTATGTTGCTTATTTGTTGGGTTTAGTAAATAGTTGTGATAAAGAACATCTTCCAATAATTTAAAATGGATAATTGTAAAGTGGTGTTTTTCTACTAATGTTGGTATTAACAACAGAGAAGGAATAGTTAAAATAGCTGTTAAATCTACTCCTAAATAGTCAGTTGAAAAATCGTTCAATTGATTTTTAGCTTCAGCTGGTTTTAAATCGTTTTTTAGATGCAAAACTGCTGCTAACACTTTTGCCAATTCATCGAAGTAGCGAGGTATGTAATCTTTTCTAATCAATTAATTTGGGATTATTAGTAAAATATTAACCCAACTTATTCTTCACTCATAGGTGGACGTTGTTCTGTTGGTGAATTAACTAATTTATGAATTTTTTTGGTGCCGCTATACATTTCGTATTTCATTAATCTACATTCTAAATTTCCGTTAAAGAGTTTTATTTTTCGAGATGGTCTTAAACCTACTTGTTTTAAAGCATTCATGTTAGAACTGATTAACCACGCATTCCAACCATTATACCTTGCTTTTAAATTATCACCAAAAGCTTTGTACAAACCATCTACATTATCGCCAATACGTTCGCCATAAGGTGGATTAGAAATAATAACCCCTTTAAGTTGAGGAGCATCAAAATCTACAAAATCTTTTTTATGAAGTTCAATTTTATCGGTTAATCCAGCCGATGCAATGTTTGCCCTACTCATTCCCAATACTCTACCATCAATATCAATTCCAATAATTTTAAATTTAAAATCGATTTCTTCATCTAAAGCTTCATCAGCAATAAGGTTAAAAAGAGCCTCATCGTAGGTTTTCCAATTCATAAACCCAAAAACAGCTCTATTGATGTTGGGTGGAATATTACAGGCAATCATAGCTGCTTCTATTAGTAATGTTCCAGATCCGCACATCAAATCTATAAAGTTAGATTGTTTATCCCAACCACTCAATAAAATTAATCCAGCTGCTAAATCTTCTTTCATAGGAGCCAAACTCATGCTCTCTCTATAACCACGTTTAAATAAAGGGTCACCAGAACTATCTAGGCTAACGGTACATTTGTTATCTGCAGAAATATGTAAGTTAATTCGTATATCTGGATTATCAGTATTTACATCTGGTCGTTTATTAAATTTATCCCTAAAACGGTCGGCAATGGCATCTTTTGCTTTTAAAGCTGCATATTTTGTATGATTATATAAAGGAGAAAAAACAGTAGAATCTATGGCAAAGGTTTGGTTTACATTAAAAATAAATTCCCATTCTAGTTCTTTAATTTTTTGATACAATTCGGCGTCACTTTTAATGGTAAACTCTTTAAAAGGAACAATTAATCGACTAGCTGTTCTGAGCCATAAATTTGCTTTGTATAGTATTTCTTTATTGCCGAAGAAAGTAACTGCTCGATTACCTTTTTCAACGTCTTTTACACCGAGAACTTTTAATTCGTCTATTAATACATCTTCTAAACCAAAGGATGTTTTAGCAATGATTTGAAATGATTTGTTGTTAATCATAACACAAAGATAAGATAAAGCGAGAAAACCATTAATTTTTTTTAGTTGTTTAGAAGTATTAAACAATACTCCTATATTTGACCTCCTAAAAAAAGGAGAGAATCATTTTTATTAATAAATGATAATGATAACAAAAAGGGCAATAATTGGTAGAATTGAAAAAGTAGATTTACCAGATTTGGAGTTATTTGGTATTGATGCTAAAGTTGATACGGGAGCCTATTCTTCTGCGATACATTGTCATTACATTAAAGAAAATTATGAAGAAAAAATAGTATCTTTTAAATTATTGGATCCATCTCACCCCAATTACAATAATAAAGAAATAAAACTTACTGATTATGCAAAAGTAAAAGTGAAAAGTTCATCAGGAACTTCACAAAATCGTTATAAGATTAATACAACGATTATCATAGGCAACAAAAGTTACAAGACTAATTTTACATTAACCAATCGGAGTAAAATGAGAAACCCCATATTGTTGGGAAGAAAGGTCTTTAGTAAACGATTTTTTGTTGATGCTTCTCAAAAATATATATTGAATAAATGATTACAAATAAAAAATTAAAGATAGTGATACTATCAAGAAATGCAGATTTATATTCTACCAAAAGGTTGGTTGAAGCTGCTGAACAAAGAGGTCATGAAGCGATGGTGATTGATCACGCCAAGTGCTCTGTATTGATGGAAAAAAGCAAACCAGCTATCATGTATAATGGAGAATTTCTTCATAAAACAGATGCTATTATACCTAGAATTGGTGCTTCTGTTACCTTTTATGGAACAGCCATTGTTCGGCAATTTGAAATGATGAATGTATTTTCTACTTCCGAATCACAAGCAATTACTCGTTCACGAGACAAATTACGAAGTTTACAATTATTATCTAGAGAAGGCTTGGGAATTCCAAAAACAGTTTTTGCCAAACACCCCAAAAATTTAGATGTAGAAGGACTTATTGAAAATGTAGGAGGAGCACCATTAATTATTAAAATACTGGAAGGAACACAAGGATTAGGAGTTGTTTTAGCAGATACTACCAACTCCGCTAAATCTATGATTGAAGCATTTTCGGGTATAAAAACCAACATCTTAATTCAAGAATTTATAAAAGAATCCAGAGGTGTTGATATCAGGGCTTTTGTGGTGAATGGAGAAGTTGTTGGAGCAATGGAAAGGAGAGGGAAGGAAGGTGAGTTTCGTTCCAACTTACACCGTGGAGGCAAAGGAACGATTATTCAATTAACAAGAAAGGAAACAAATACTGCGTTAAGAGCAGCAAAAGCTCATGGTTTATCTATTGCAGGAGTTGATATGCTTCGTTCTTCTCGTGGTCCATTGATTTTAGAAGTTAATTCTTCACCTGGTTTACAGGGAATTGAAGGAGCAACTCAAGTTGATATTGCAGGAAAAATCATAACTTTTATTGAGCAGAATGTTACTAAAAGAATAAAAAGAAATCTTCATATTAAATGATATTTTATGCCAGAAATTATAACAATTGCGGGACATTCTGTTGAAGTAGGAAAACATGTAAAATTAGATTTACAAGTTGCAAAATTACCTTCCAATACCACTATAAATATTCCTGTTCATGTTTATAGAGGTAAAGAAGATGGTCCAGTGTTATTGTTAATGGCAGGAATGCATGGTGATGAAATTAATGGAACAGAAATTATTAGAAGAATGATTGTAGGGAAAACTATTTTTCCAAAAAAAGGTACCGTCATAGCCATTCCCATCTTAAATATTTATGGATTTCTAAATTACTCACGTGAAGTACCAGACGGTAAAGATGTAAACAGAAGTTTTCCAGGAAGTACGAGAGGCTCATTAGCAAGTAGAATGGCTTATTTATTTATGAAGGAAATTTTTCCTCACATCGAATACGGAATAGATTTTCATACAGGTGGAGGAGATAGAGATAATTTTCCACAAATTAGATGTAAAATAGATATAGAAACTCAATACAATATGGCAATGGCATTTAATGCTCCAATGATATTAAATGCCAAACTAAGAGATAAATCGTTACGAAAAGAAGCCACTTTAAAAGGGAAACCTATTATTGTGTATGAAGCAGGTGAATCTATGCGAATGAATGAACATGCAATTGAGGAAGGAATTATAGGAACTATGCGAGTGATGAACTATTTAGGCATGACGAATCACTCTATAGAAAAAAAAATTGATTCAATTATTTTTCAAAATACGCAATGGTTAAGGGCTAATCGTTCGGGTATTTTTAGAAGTCACGTTAAACCAGGGGATAAAATTCATCGCAACCAATTATTGGGTGTAATAACCGACCCTTTTGGTGAGTTAGAGTTGAAAGTAAAATCTCCTAAAAGCGGCTATATTGTTGGGTTGAGTTATTCTCCAGTAGTGAGTCAGGGAGACGCTTTAATTCATATCGGATTGGTTTAGTAAATTTTTGTTTGAGTTAAAGAAACCAAAAGGAAGAACGACAACATTGGAAAAACCTTTATTACCAAAAAATAAATAATAATTATTAGATTTGAATATTAATTTTTGTTTTAGAATGAAAAAACTCAAAAAAATAACTGTTCTACTATTAATAGCATTTTTTCCATTAATTGGTAAATCGCAATTTAAAGCATCTGTTGGAGCGGAGATTACTTCTGCTCTTGGCGACTTTAGTAATCTTGTTTCTGTCGGCTTTGGATTGTCTGGCGGAGCAGAATATAATTTTACAGATAAGTTTGGCATTACCGCTCAATTAGGCTATATTTATTTATTTCCCGAAGAACAGTATGCTTCAGCCTATATGTTACCAATGCAAGGTGGTTTTAAGTTTTACATTGAAAGTAAGGAAAATGGACCATATATGGTTCCTATTATTGGAGTACATAAACTTAGCATAACCACTAAAGATTTTGTAATTCAAGGACAAACCATACCTGGAATAACTGTTGCCAAAACAAATGTAAGTTATGGTTTTGGTATGGGTTATCTATTTACGGCAAAATTTGACTTTTCTGTCCGGTATAATATTATTTCTGATGATGATGGTAATACTAGCAGTTACTTTGGGTTAAGACTTGCCAGAGAATTTTAATTGAAAAATCATCCAACAGTTTCTATTCCATGTAGTTATTCAAGGAGATGCATTAATTCATATTGGGTTGGTTTAGTAGTAAAAATATTATTAAAAGTGAAGATTATTTGTTACTTTAGATGAGTGAAAAAACTACTTTTCATATTGATTACTTGTTGTTGCATTTATACGATAAGTTATATTGTGTTTAGAAGCAACAATATTGAAGTATGGGATAAAGATAATAAAGAGTATGTTATATTTCCTAAGTCTAAAAAGTGGGTATATTATTTATATCGACCAGCAACTTATATTGACAGTAAGATAACTTCAATGAGGTTCCATATTGGAAAACATCAAGATTAAAATGAAAAACTTTCTAATCATATCATTTTTGCTACTTGTTGGAGGCTATGGGTTTGGGCAGAATGGACAAACTAATGACAGTCTTGAATTTAGTCTAACCATTCATGTTGTGGATTTAGAAACAGAGGAGGCTTTACCCTGTGTTACTATTACTATCATTGGAACAGATGGCTCCTTACGAAAATATACTCCTCGTGAGGGCGAGAAGTTAGACTCCATTCCTTTAAAACCAGAAACTTCTTACTCAATTGTTATTGAGTTGGACGGCTACTTAACCATAAGAGGAAAGGAGACAACCGTAGGGTTAACCCAATCAAAGAAATTTCTGCACGAGTACGCTATCCAGCCATTTATGGAAATTATTATTAAATTGCCAAAAGTTGAATTTGAACATAACAAATTTAAATTAGAAGTAGCGATGCTTGATTCATTGAATTATATGAGTCAAATTATGATAGAAAACCCAACCATTGTAGTAAAAGCTGTTGCCTTCCAAGATTCCACCGAAAAAAAAGGAATTAGTTTACTACGAGCAGAAGATGTTATAAAAGGAATGATTAAATTAGGAATTGCACCTGAACGTTTGGTTGTAGCTGACAACGGAATTGACCCCTATATTGTAAGTGTAAAAAATCGAAATCCATGCAAACCTCCAACATCGAGAACAATTAATTGTCGGTGCGTGCTCTTTATGGTAGTTTCTGACGACTACGTCCCTCCTAAATAATCATCTCCTCCTCATCCTAAACTCCTTTTACTTTTTTGAAGATTTCTGAACCATCATAATATAAACTCAAATAAATCTTTCTATGGTCTTATATTTTGACAATCTTGTTCAATAAAAATTAAGAATCCTACCCACTCGCTCGGCTTTGCCGAGTGAGTAATATCATGGTTGTTTTTAACAATTTTACCATTCATCTACTTTAAAATTACTTTCATTATTTCCTACCCACTCGCTCGGCTTTGCCGAGTGAGTAATATCATGGTTGTTTTTAACAATTTTACCATTCATCTACTTTAAAATTACTTTCATTATTTGCACTACTAAACGCATAACTTTCGGCATTGGTTACACAACCATTTTTAATAGGATTATTATGAATATAATCTACTTTTTGGTCGAAAATAACAGCATTAAACAATTCCGTTGGATGACTAGTGTTTTGCCAAAATTGATAAGTTGTATTTTGTTTTTTAAATTTTGCATGATATTTAAAAAGGTGCAATAACCAATCTTTTCTGCTTTCGTTGGCATTATTTTCAATGTCTTGTATAATTTTTTTAGCAGTAAAACTTTTAAAATCTCTAATCACTTCATTTAATTTTCCCTCTTTTTGTCGTGCAATTAAGTGAATGTGGTTGCTCATTATTACATAAGCAAAAACTTCAAGTTGTTTGTGCTTTCTACAAAATTCTAAACTTTCAAAAATAATATCACAATAATTTTGCCTTGTAAAAACATCAATCCAACCCACAACTGTAAAAGTAAGGAAGTAAGGATATTCGGTAGTTGCTTTTCGTTTTTCTGACATAACTCACTATCAAAGATAGTTAAAATATTGCTCACTCGGCACAGCCGAGCGAGTGGATCGAAAACATCAAGATTAAAATAAAAAACCTACTCATCATATTTTAAAAGAAGCTTCTCAACTTGTCGGGATGATCCCGCATTGAGCGGGACGATCTCACGCCCCCAGACCTGCACATTAACCTGGCTATGCTACATCTCGAAAAAAAATATTTTAAGCCAATATTATTCCTATTTTTGGATTCAAAATTATAAAAATAAAACTTTTGAAAAATAGCTTACTGATACTTTTTAGCTTCCTCTTTGTTTTTCATTCAGATGTTTTTAGTCAAAAAAAGTACACCATTAGTGGCTATGTTAAAGATAAAGCTAATGGCGAAAATTCTGTTGGTGCTTCGATATATATTAAAGAATTACTAAAAGGAAATACATCAAGTACCTACGGTTATTATTCTATTACTATCGAAGAAGGTGATTATACCATAGTTGTTTCCTACATGGGATACAAAGACATAGAGCAGAAAATTTCACTTCATAAAGACTTGCGAATCAATTTCGAAATCGAAGAGGATGTGATAACCACCGAAGAGTTTCAGGTAATTGGAGAGCGAGAAGACCAAAATACCAACGAAGCCAAAATGAGTACAGTAGAGTTGGAGGTGGAACAGATAAAATCGTTACCTGCAATTTTTGGTGAAATAGACATTTTAAAAACCATCCAATTATTGCCTGGTGTTCAATCGGCTGGAGAAGGAAATTCTGGCTTTTATGTGAGAGGTGGAGGTCCCGATCAAAACTTAATTTTATTAGATGGAGCAACTATTTACAATGCTTCCCACTTATTTGGTTTTTTCTCCGTTTTTAATGCTGATGCTATTAAAGATGTAGAGTTAATTAAAGGAGGAATGCCTGCTGAATTTGGAGGACGATTATCTTCCGTTTTAGACATCACCATGAACGATGGGAACTTTAAAGAATATAAAGTAGATGGAGGAATCGGTATAATTTCCTCTCGTTTAACCATTCAAGGTCCAATCAAAAAAGATACCGCCTCCTTTATTATTTCTGGAAGACGAACTTATTTAGGTGAGATTATACAACCTTTTATCAGCGATTCTTCAAAATTTAAAGGAAGTAACTACTATTTTTACGACCTAAACGCCAAATTTAATTGGATTGTTTCTGAAAAAGATAGGCTTTATTTGAGTGGCTATTTTGGAAGAGATGTATTCACATTTAAAAATTCCGATGATGGTTTTGGCATGAGTACTCCATGGGGAAATACGATTGCTTCGTTGAGATGGAATCATTTATTTAATAATAAATTATTTTTAAATACTTCAGTTATTTATACCGACTATCAATTTGAAGTTGGTTTAGAGCAAGACCAATTTGAGTTTAGGTTATATTCTGGTGTTACGGATTGGAATGCAAAACTTGATTTTAATTATTTACCATCCATCTTACACAACGTGAAATTTGGAGCAAACTATATTTTTCACAAATTTGTTCCAAGTAATGCCTCTGCAAAATCTGGTGAGGTGGATTTTAATACAGGTGATATCATTATCAATTATGCTCATGATGCTGCTTTTTATGCTTCCGATGATTGGGATGTGACTGAAAAATTAAAAGTTCATGGCGGTTTACGTTACTCTTTGTTTCAGCAAATAGGACCATTTAAGCGTTACAATAACGATGAATTTGGAAATCCAAAAGATACCACTGTTTATGATAAAGGAGAAGCTGTTAAGTTATACCAAGGTTTAGAACCACGATTTACCATGAGGTATAACATTAATAACCAATCGTCGGTTAAAGCTTCTTATACTCAAAATTATCAATACATCCATTTAGCTTCTTTTGCTTCAGTTTCATTACCCACCGATGTTTGGGTGCCGAGCACAGATTTAGTTCAACCTCAATTTTCTACTCAATATGCAACTGGATATTTTAGAAACTTTAAAGAAAATAAATTTGAAAGTTCTGTTGAAGTGTATTATAAAACAATGGAAAATCAAATTGAGTATAGCGATGGAGCTTTACCAAAAGATAATGCAGGTAATAATGTGGATAATGCTTTTACCTTCGGGAAAGGTTGGTCTTATGGAGCAGAATTATTTTTTAAGAAAAAATTTGGAAAAGTAAATGGTTGGGTGGGTTATACGTTATCTTGGACCAAAAGACAATTTGACGAATTAAACAATGGCGAAGTGTTTTTTGCAAAATACGACAGAAGACACGATGTTTCTATTGTTTTTACTTATGATATTTCTAAACGATTAACATTAGGTGCAACTTGGGTTTATGCAAGCGGAAATGCTATTACATTACCAGTTTCTAGGTATGTCATCCAAGGTCAAATAGTGAGTGAATATGGCGATAGAAATTGGTATAGAATGGACGCTTATCATCGAATGGATTTATCGCTAACCTTGAAAGGAAAAGAAACTAAAAAGTTTAAATCAAGTTGGAATTTTTCGGTTTACAATGTTTACAACCGACAAAACCCATATTTTATTTATTTTGCTAATGAGGGAGATGTTAGTGCTGGAACTTTAAATGTACAAGCCAAACAAGTCTCTTTGTTTGGAATTATTCCTTCTATAGCTTGGAATTTTAGTTTTTAAAAAAATAAATATGAAAAAAATTAAGAAGTATATAATTCTCATTTTGCCCTTGTTTTTATGGTCGTGCGAAAAAGACATTGATATTGAATTAAAAACAAACGATGAAAAAATAGTTGTTGAGGGAGCTATTGAACAAGGAATTCCACCAATGGTCATCTTGACTAAATCTGTTGGTTTTTTTGCTCCAACAGATTTAGAGTCTTATAAAAATTCATTTATAAAAAATGCGATAATAACAGTTTCTGATGGAACAACTTCTGTTGTGCTAGATACTTTTAGTATTCAAGGATATACGGTTTATTCAACATTAAATTCAGCAATTTTTGGACAAGTGGGTAAAACCTATCATTTAGAAATAAAAGCACTAGGCAAAGTTTTAACATCAACAACAACAATCCCAGTTCCTCAACAAATAAATAGTTTTTTTTATAAAGACCAACCGGGTTATTCGAATTATGGATATTTATGGTTTAATCAAACCGACCCACCAGAATATGGAAATGCTTATCGAATTTTCACACAAAGAAAAGGAAAGGATATTCGATTTCTTCCTGCAGATGGCTCTGTTTGGGACGATCATTTAATCAATGGATTAACCTTTGAAGCCTTTATTTGGAGAGGTCATGAACCCAATTCTACTGTTGAAGAAGACATTAATGAAACTTCACAATATTACCATCAAGGAGATACCATCTATATAAAATTTTGTACCATCGATTTGCCTCATTTCGATTTTTGGGAATCTTTTGAAACAGCTGCATTTAACGATGGAAATCCTTTTGCAGCTCCTACAACGATAAGAACGAATATAGAAGGTGGTGCATTGGGAATTTGGGGTGGTTATGGGGTAACTTATGATACTATTGTAGCTGTAGATTAATGAATATCGTTAATGTAAATTTTAAAAAAAAATAATTGCCGCAATATCATTCAAAAAAATTAATTTTAGTCTCTCAATTAAAATAAGAATATGTCGGAAAAAATAGAAAAAGTAAAATGTTTAATAATAGGATCTGGACCTGCTGGTTATACAGCAGCAATTTACGCAGCAAGAGCAAATATGAATCCTGTTTTGTATCAAGGAATGCAACCTGGCGGTCAGTTAACAACAACCAATGAAGTAGAAAATTTTCCAGGAAATCCCGAAGGAATTACTGGGCCAGAAATGATGATAGCTTTACAAAAACAAGCTGAAAGATTTAATACGGATGTGCGTGATGGTTGGGTTTCTAAAGTAGATTTCTCAGGTTCAATTCATAAAGTATGGATAAACGAAACCAAAGAAATACATTGTGATACGGTAATTATTTCTACTGGTGCTTCCGCACAATATTTAGGATTACCATCTGAACAACATTATTTAAAAGCCGGAGGAGGAGTTTCTGCTTGTGCTGTTTGTGATGGATTTTTCTACAGAAATCAAGAAACAGTTATTGTAGGTGCAGGTGATTCTGCTTGCGAGGAAGCTCATTACTTATCTAACATCTGTAAAAAAGTGACGATGGTAGTTCGTAGAGACCAATTTAGAGCTTCTAAAATAATGAAAGAAAGAGTTGAAAATACGTCCAACATAGAAATTATGTACAACACCAATACTGTTGAAGTTTTAGGGGAGAATGATTTAGTTACAGGTGTGAAAGTAAAAAATAGCAAAACAGGAGATGAAATAACAATACCATGTACAGGATTTTTTTTAGCAATTGGACATAAACCTAACACTGAAATTTTTAAAGAGTACTTAGATTTAGACGAAACAGGTTATATTAAAAATATTCCTGGAACTTCAAAAACTAACGTTGCTGGTGTTTTTGTGGCTGGCGATGCAGCCGACCACGTTTATCGACAAGCAATTACAGCAGCAGGAACTGGTTGCATGGCAGCACTAGACGCAGAAAGATATTTAGCAGCGAAAGGACATTGATAGGGTTCAAACATCACATCTCAAATAACAAATTTCTAATTTCAAACCCCAAACACATTAAACACAAAAAATATGAAAAACGTTGCAGTAATCGGAGCAGGGACAATGGGAAATGGTATCGCTCATACTTTTGCTCAAAGTGGAGTTCAAGTTAATTTAATAGACATTTCTAAGGATGCTTTGGAAAAAGCGATTTCAACCATTTCTAAAAATTTAGATCGGATGGTTGCCAAAGAAAAAATTACCGAAGCAGATAAAAAAAATACCATCGAAAATATTACCGTTTATACTGATATTGCAGAGGGAGTAAAAGGTGTTCAGTTAGTTGTTGAAGCAGCTACAGAAAATGTAGATTTAAAATTGAAAATTTTTAAAGCCATTGATGAAGCAACTTCTAAAGAGGTAATCTTAGCTTCCAACACTTCTTCCATTTCTATTACTCAAATCGCCGCAGTAACCAGCAAGCCTGATAAAGTAATAGGAATGCATTTTATGAATCCAGTTCCAATCATGAAATTGGTGGAAATAATAAGAGGATATTCAACTTCAGATGAGGTAACCAATACCATCATGAAGTTGGCAGAGAAGTTAGGAAAAACTCCAACAGAAGTGAATGATTATCCAGGTTTTGTGGCTAACAGAATATTAATGCCCATGATTAATGAAGCCATCATTACCTTACATGAAGGAGTTGCTGGTGTATCAGAAATTGATACAGTAATGAAATTAGGAATGGCACACCCTATGGGACCATTGCAGTTAGCCGATTTTATTGGTTTAGATGTTTGCCTTTCTATTTTAAATGTAATGTACAAAGGTTTTGGAAATTCAAAATATGCACCTTGTCCATTATTGGTAAATATGGTTATGGCAGGTAAAATGGGCGTTAAATCTGGCGAAGGTTTTTATTCTTGGGGACACGACAGCAAAGATTTGATTGTTGCTCAGCAGTCTTGATTTTTTGTTTCTTTTTGATTAAGCAAAAAGAAAGAGTTAAACACCTCACAGTTCTATTAACTGATGAATTAATTTAAACATAAAATTACAATTCTATTAACTTAGAAAGCTGCTCTGAAAGTTCAGTAAATAGTATAAAAAAGCTCTAAAAATCGTCATTCTCACAAAGTGACGATTTTTTTATAATAGATTACCTAATTATTCGTTAATCAAACATCATAAGAATAGCTATATTTGTTCTATTCAAAATTAACGTGAAGAAATTAACTAAATTCATACTTATTTCATTTATAGGTCCGTTTGTACTTACCTTTTTTATAGCTGTATTTGTATTGTTGATGCAATTTATTTGGTTGTATGTGGATGATATGATTGGTAAAGGAATAGAATGGTATGTGATTGCAGAGTTACTTTTTTATTCCTCAGCTAATGTCGTTCCTTTGGCGTTACCTCTTGCTGTACTATTATCTTCGCTAATGACTTTTGGAAGTTTAGGAGAACATTTTGAATTGGTTTCGTTTAAAGCTGCTGGAATTTCTTTACAACGAGTAATGGCTCCACTAGCAATTTTTGTACTCCTAATAAGTGCAGCTGCATTTTCATTTTCCAATTACATTATGCCTGCGGCAAACCTTAAATTTTATGCACTATTATATGATATAAGAAATAAAAAACCAGCAGTGAATATTAAACCAGGAGTTTTTTATAACGAAATTGATGGATATACCATAAGAGTGATGAATAAAGAAAAGATAGATGGAGGTGAAGAAATGCTAAGAGATGTAATGATTTATAACCATTCTAGCAATACTGGAAATCGTAATTTAACAGTTGCAGATTCAGCAATAATGAGAATGTCGAAAGATAAAACATATTTTTCGATAAAACTGTTTCATGGAACTGATTACCAAGATAAATTTGAAGAAACAACTTATAAAGTTCACCCTTTATCAAGGTTTAAATTTGAAGAAAATGAAATGAGAATTAGTTTAGCTGGTTTCCAATTTAATAGAACTGATGAAGATGAATTTAAACACGATTATCGTTTGTTTAATCTAAAACAATTAACAAACAAAATTGATACCTTAAAAAAGCAAACTAGTGAAAGATTGGATGATTTTACTAGTATAATTTCTAATTCATACCTATTTAACGATACCATATACAAACGATTTAATAACGATAGTGCAAAAACATTATCGATAGAAAAGTACATCAATAGACTGGATAAAAACACACTCAATCAGGTGTATGAAGTTGCCTTAGCAGGTGCTCGAACCAATAAAGGTAGGTCTAGTGCTGCTGCTACCGAAAAAACAATTAAAAAAAATAATATGGTAAGAATAGCAATAGAATGGCACCGAAAAATTGTTTTTTCTTTAGCATGTTTTATTATGTTTTTAATTGGAGCTCCTTTGGGTGCCATCGTTAAAAAAGGAGGTTTAGGAATGCCAGTAGTTATCTCTGTAATTTTCTTTTTATTTTTTTGGGTAACCACAATTATTGGTGAAGATATGATTAAACAAATGGTCATTTTACCTTACCAAGGAATGTGGGCTGCAACTGCAATTTTATTGCCATTAGGTTTACTTTTTACTTATAAAGCAACAACAGATTCTGCTATGTTTAACTTTAGTTCCTATACTAACTTTTTTACTAAAATCTTTAGAAAAGGAGAGTAACTCATGAAAATTCTTCAAATTTGTTTAAAGCCACCAGTTCCAGAATTAGATGGAGGTTGCAAAGCAATAAACAGTTTAACACAAGGATTTTTAGCCCATAATTTTGAAGTTAAAGTACTTACTTTAAGTACTCCAAAACATCCTTTTCAACCTAAAGCAATATCAGAAGAGTATCAAACAAAAACTAAAATAGAACATACGTTCGTCAACACAGAAGTTACTATTTATGGGGCATTTATTAATCTGTTTTCCTGTAAATCATACAATATTGAACGTTTCTATTCCAAAAATTTTGAAGAACTGATTAAAAAAAACCTGCAACAAAATCAGTATGATATTGTTATCTTAGAAAGCCTTTATGTAACCAAATATAGTTCTATTATTCGAGAAAATACTACCGCTAAAGTAATATATCGAGCTCATAACATTGAGTATGAAATATGGGAAAATAATGCCAAACAAGAAAAAGGAATTAAAAAGAGTTACCTAATTTTATTAGCAAAAAGATTAAAACAATTCGAAAAAAAAATCATCAATCAGTTTGACGGTATTGCTGCAATTACAGAAAATGATCACCAGAAACTAATACAGATGGGTTGTAGAATCCCTATCGAGGTATTTCCTTTTGGAATTGATGTAAAAAAATATGAAATAACCTCTCACCCAAAATCCATATCTATTTTTCATATTGGAAGTATGGATTGGAGTCCAAACGAAGTGGGAATAAAATGGTTTTTAGATAACGTATGGAATTTAATTTCTAACCAATTTCCAGAGGTTAAATTAAATTTAGCTGGAAAAAATATGCCAAAGTGGTTGCTAGAACACCGTCAAAAAAATGTAATCATACACGGAGAGGTAGCCGATGCGATAGATTTTATGCACCAAAACACCATCATGATAGTTCCATTATTTGTTGGAAGTGGAATGAGAATTAAAATCATTGAAGCGATGGCTTTAGGTAAAGTTATTATTGCTACAACCATCGCTGCAGAAGGAATAAGTTATAAAGTAAATGAAAATATAATAATAGCAAATACTGCAAATGAATTTATAGCTGCCATCACCAACTGTTTAACCAACGATATATGGTGTAAAAAATTAGAAATTAATGCCAATAAAATGGTGGCTACTAATTATGATAATAAAGTTATTGTCAATAAATTGGTGCAGTTTTTTAAGCACATCAACTCATGAGAATTCTAGTATTACTTTCTCGTTTTCCATATCCTCTCGTAAAAGGAGATAAGTTACGAGCTTTTCATCATATAAAAGAGTTGGCTAAAAAGCATGAAATTATTTTAGTGGCACTATCTGACACAAAAGTTGAGCAAAAATCTATTACTATCCTATCAACATACTGTTCAGCTATTAAAGTTATACGGTTACCAAAATGGAAAATTTATTGTAATCTGTTGTTACACTTATTATTTACCAACAAATCGTTGCAAGTTGCTTATTTCTACAATAAAAGAGCACAAAAAAAAATAAATGAGTATTTAATAAAATATCAACCAGACCATATTTACTGTCAGCTAATTCGAGTTACCGAATATGTTCGTAAAACTAACATTAAAAAAACATTAGATTATATGGATGCGTTGGCTCGGGGTATGGAAAGAAGAGTGGAAGATGCCCCATTTTATATCAAGTGGTTTTTAAAAACTGAGGCTACCAGATTAAAAAGATATGAGCATTTTATTTTTAACGATTTCGATAATAAGATAATTATTTCTGAACAAGATAGGGCATTAATCGTTCATATCAACAATGATGAAATTAAGATTGTTCCCAATGGAGTTGATTATGAAACCTATCGAATTAAAGAATCTAAAAAAGAATTTGATTTAATTTTTACAGGCAATATGGCTTACCCTCCAAATGTTGATAGTGTTGTTTATTTAGTAAATACTATTATGCCTTTAGTTTGGGAAGAAAAACCAGCAATTAATCTTATAATTGTTGGGGATCAGCCTTCATCAAAAGTGTTGAAACTAAAATCAAATAAGGTGATTGTTACGGGTTGGATTGAAGACATGTCAGCATACTATTCTAAATCTAATATATTTATAGCTCCCATGCAAATTGGAACAGGTTTGCAAAATAAATTGTTAGAAGCAATGGCTATGAAGTTGCCATGCATAACTTCACCATTAGCTAATAATGCGTTGGGAGCTATTCCGAACGAACATATATTAATTGGCAGCAATGAAAAAGAATACACCCATCATATTATTAATTTGATAGAAAATAAGAATCTTTACATAAAAATTGCTGAAAATGGGTATCAATTTGTGACTAAAAATTATACATGGGAAGGAAGCACTGCAATCCTAGAAAATTTAATAATTTCAACCCCCTAAAATAGATGATGGAATGAATAATTTAAAAACTACAATAGAAAAAACTTGGGATAACAGAGACTTGTTAAAACTTAAAGAAAATCAACATGCAATAAGAGAAGTTATTGAATTGTTAGATAAAGGGAGTATTAGAGTCGCTGAACCAGATGGTGATTCATGGAAAGTAAATGAATGGGTAAAAAAAGCAGTGGTTTTATATTTTCCAATACAAAAAATGGCAACCATCGAAATTGGTCCATTTGAGTTTTATGATAAAATGAAATTAAAAACTGGTTATGAAGCTTTAGGAGTTAGAGTTGTTCCAAATGCAGTTGCTCGTTATGGAGCTTATTTAGCAAGTGGCGTTATTATGATGCCTTCTTATGTAAATATTGGTGCTTTTGTAGATGCAGGAACAATGGTGGACACATGGGCAACAGTTGGCTCTTGTGCTCAAATAGGTAAAAATGTTCATTTAAGTGGTGGAGTAGGGATAGGAGGAGTGTTAGAACCATTACAAGCTGCACCAGTAATAATAGAAGATGGTAGTTTTATCGGCTCAAGATGTATTGTTGTAGAAGGTGTACGAGTAAAAAAAGAAGCTGTATTAGGAGCCAATGTGGTGTTGACAAAATCAACAAAAATTATTGATGTGAGTGGCGATGAACCTATAGAATATAAAGGATTGGTCCCGGAAAGATCAGTTGTTATTCCAGGCTCTTATACCAAATCATTTCCCGCAGGAAATTATAATGTGCCTTGTGCATTAATAATAGGGAAAAGAAAAGCAAGCACTGATTTAAAAACATCTTTAAATAACGCTTTAAGAGAATATAATGTAGCAGTATAAACTAAAATATAGAATTCGTAAATTCGTAATTCGTAGATTTGAAATTAAAAATTGAAAACCAATTATAAAAAAATATTAATCATACAAACCGCTTTTATTGGGGATGTAATTTTAGCAACTTCAATTGTTGAAAAATTAAATGATTTTTACCCAGAAAGTAAAATAGACTTTCTACTAAGAAAAGGGAATGAAAGTTTGTTCGAAAATCATCCAATTATTAACGAAGTACTGATTTGGGATAAAAAAAATAAAAAATACGACAACTTAAAAGCAATCTCTAGAAGTGTTAAAAATGCAAAATATGATGTTGTTGTTAATTTACATCGTTTTGCTTCTAGTGGATTAATAACAGCCTTATCAGGAGCAAAACTAAAGTTAGGTTTTAATAAAAATCCACTTTCTTTTTTATACACCAATAAAATTTCGCACATCATTGGCGATGGAAAACATGAAATAGAACGAAATCAATTATTAATCACAAGCATTACCGACAATCAAGCTAGCCAACCAAAGTTATATCCATCAAAAAAAGATTATTCAACTATTGAAATTTATAAAAAACGAAACTATATTTGTTTAGCTCCAACTTCTGTTTGGTTTACTAAGCAACTTCCAAAAGAAAAATGGGTAAAGTTGATTCACAAAATTAATGATCAATGGAATATTTATTTGTTGGGAGCATCAAGTGATTTAACACAATGCGAGGCAATTCAAAAACTATCGAACAACAATACAGTGGTTAATTTGGCTGGAAGATTATCTTTTTTAGAGTCAGCTGCATTGATGCAAACAGCAAAAATGAATTATGTGAACGATTCAGCTCCTTTACATATTGCATCAGCCATGAATGCACCAGTAACCGCTTATTTCTGTTCAACCATTCCTTCTTTTGGTTTTAGACCATTATCAGATTCATCTACAATAGTTGAGGTACAAGAAAAATTAAAATGCCGACCATGTGGTTTGCACGGTAAAAAGGAGTGTCCAGAAGGGCATTTTGACTGCGGGTTTAAAATACAAGTTTAAGAAAGCTAAATTTTTATCTTTTTTTACTTCAACAAAATATTTACTATCTTTCAGTTGTGAAAATTAACTACTACATATTTTTAATAGTTAGTCGCTCCTTATAAAAACTAACTTTGGTTGATTTTGCATCTATTTTGGTAAAAATTCCATTGAAAAAAGTTAAAGAAAAAATGATACACTGCAACATACACGAGTAAATTACAATTTTTGAGTTCGAATATTCGAAATTAACACTAAATCAAGTTGTTAGTTTTGATGGGTATTCCATTGAAAAAATTATTGAAGGTTTACTTTAGGTGGGTTCTAAAAATTGATTCGCATCAAAATTTTCATAGTTTTTTAGAAACAATGAAAATTTTTGAAACACTATCTGGATTCCGTCAGCTGACGGATGAAGCAGTATATGAAAAACTATGAAAACCCAATAGGAGCAAATATAACAAACAATCTGACTGCGTTATATTTTTTTGCAATAGCTAAGGCTATTCCAAAAAGAATATGCCTTACATCTTATTTATTATCTTTGTTTTTTGAAAGAAATCAATTTTTAGAAC
>Ga0210044_10002777_pt1 | contig 25596 bp, 16 predicted proteins | sample CryGey13umfilter_2_FD_183959 | JGI IMG/M metagenome (GOLD analysis project Ga0210044, IMG submission 183959) | Groundwater microbial communities from aquifer in Utah, USA - Crystal Geyser 4/9/14 3 um filter (SPAdes) (version 2) | ecosystem: Environmental > Aquatic > Deep subsurface >... | reverse complement strand
TATCTTTCACAAAACCTAAATTTACATGTTGTGTTTGAGTCTTATGAAACACTGCAAAATTTTTGATTTGATTCAAATCTAGATTTTCTTTATCTATATAAAGCTCACTCTCTTGAAGTATGCTCATACTATTTTTACTAAAGTCTATCGCAGAAGCATTGAGATTTACTAAAAGCGTAAACAATACTAAAAATATTATCTTCAATGATACTCCTTAGTCATAAAGCCCTCTAAATAAAATTACTTATGTTTTCCAATAAAAACTGCTTATAAGCATCAACATGAAGTGGTTTAGAGTACAAATACCCTTGAATTTTACTACAACCCTCATGGAGTAAAAAATCTCTCTGCTCAGGAGTTTCTACCCCCTCGGCAATAATGTCCATATGCAAATGCTTGGCTATAGAGATAACAGAGCGGACAATTGCAATATCATCTTTGTCATGTGGAAGATCATCTACAAAACTTTTATCAATTTTCAGTTTATCTATTGGCAAACGTTTTATATATGCCAAAGAGGAGTGTCCTGTGCCAAAATCATCTATGGAAATACTGATTCCGAGCTCTTTAATTTTATTTAATACTACTATTGTTGCTTCTGGATCTTTCATCATCTCCCGCTCGGTAATCTCTAGTTCTAGTCTTGAAGCATCAAAACCTGTCTCTTGCAAAATATTTTTTAACTCAGCTATCATCTCTTTGCCCTCAAGCTGTTTTGCAGAAATGTTTAACGATAATTTTCCTATATCTATCCCCTCTTTTTGAAAAACCATTAACTGGTGCATAGTTTTTTTCATCATCCAAAGATCTATTTTAATTATTAAGTTTGACTGCTCGGCAATAGGTATAAATTCAGCAGGTGAAACAAAGCCTAACTCCGGAGATTGCCACCTTATAAGTGCTTCGGCACCAATAACTCTGCCTGTGGTAATGTCAATTTGCGGCTGATAAAATGCTTCAAACTCATCTTCTTGGAGTGCAATTTTTAAGTTTTTTTCAAATATAACTCTATTAAGTGTATATTCACCCATTGTTTTATTATAAAATTGGTAAGTATTTCTCCCAAGCTCTTTAGCTTTGTACATCGCCGTATCAGCATTACTGATTAATACATCGGCATCAACACCATCTACCGGAAAACAACTTATACCTATACTAAAAGTAATACTGAACGTATTGTGTGCAATCTCTATAGGTTCTTGAACAGCCTGTATAATCTTTTCAACAATAGATACAAGATTCTCTTCATTGGAATTTCTCAGCAAAATTGTAAACTCATCTCCGGCAAGTCGAGAAACTGTATCTTGGGTCCTGACACACTCTTTTAGTCTGTTTGCGACACTTTTTAAAAGTACATCGCCTGCATGGTGTCCATGGGTGTCATTCACATCTTTAAACCTGTCTAGATCTAAAAATAAAATGCTAAATTTTGAGTTTTCTCTTTTTGCACTCTCTATGGCATCTTGTACTATTTCCAAAAATAAAAGACGATTTGCCAAACCGGTAAGTGTATCATGATGGGCTAGATAAGTAAGCTCTTTTGTCTTGGATTCAAGTATCTCTTCTAATTCATAATTTAACTCTTCTACGAGCCTTTTTTTAGATTGAAAATATAAAAATATAATAGATGACACAAATAACACGCCTGCAAAGATTAGAAATAAATTATTACGACTCTGAAAAATATCATCTAAATTTATATTGTCTAAATTATACGCCATAATAAAATGTGCCATAGGTTTATCATATTCATTATTTAACCTATAGATACTTACGATCGAATTGATTGAAGGGCATATATTAAATTCGCCCTTGCAGTTTATGATAGCTTCGGGGGATTTTCTTTTTATCTCTGCCAATAATTTCTCATCTGGATTACTATTGGCTACATAATAATTACCGATAAACCTCTCTTTATCGGCATAAACCAATTGGTTTTTATAAGATTCATCCACTAAAATAATTGTACGTTCTTGATTTTTATCCATCTTTAGAGCTATTGAGTTAAACTGTGCAAGAGTTTCAAATATACCGATAAATGTATTATTTTCATAAATGGGAACCATTACTTTAAACGAAAGAGTAAATTTGCCAACGCTGATAGATGGTATGATTTGTGGAGCTTTTACCATTTTGGCTACATCTGAACGAGCTTCCAACAGACTGTCTCCACTTTTATCACTAAAACTTCTGTAGAAACTTTTGCCCTCTTTATCGATAATCTGAAACCAAATATTTTTCAAATCAGTATTTTCTCTTAATTTTAAAGAGAAGTCTTGTAGCTGTATTTTTGATTTATCTTTACTTAGAAGTGCATTTTTTATTTTCTGATCTTCAGCCATTGCCAAAGCTATTTGCAAGATAGTGCCCTCTTTTTCTTTAATTAAAGTCTTAAGATGCAGTGTCATGTTTCTAGCAATCTGTGAATATCTCTCATTTATTGATGACTCAGTTTTTTGAGATATCAATATATAGCCCACAGAGACGATAAATATTAATATTAAAAGCTGGAGTGTTAATTTTCTCAATTTAGCACTGTTCATATAAAATACTTCCTAACAAAATAAAATTATTATATTTATAATTGTAATAATCAAACTGATTATAGCAAAAATTATAGCCAAAGACATTACAATCATTGGCTTTCATCTTCAATGAGACTGTTTAACCTTGGCATGTGTAAACTTCCACATGCCAAGACTCTACCACTTCAGGGTAAAACAACTGCCCTTTTCAAGCTTAGAGCTTAGTTCTATTTTTATGCCAAATTCATCACAAATCTGCTTAACTATACTAAGCCCTATCCCAAAACCACCGGCTATATTTGAACCTCTGACATAGCTTTTAAATATCAGTTGGTGCTTCTCTTTTGCAATGCCGATGCCCTCATCTTTTATACTGAAAAAGTTCTCTTTTAATGTGATGGTTATAGTTGTATTTGGCATGGAGTATTTTATGGCGTTAGAAATGAGGTTTGAAAAGAGCAGTCCTACTCTTGACTCTACTGCACTGAGGTAAGACTCCTCTATATCTGTTTTTATAGTAATCTCTTTAGCCCTTGTCAGCTCTGCATAATACTCTATACTTTGCATTAAAATAGCTTTTAAATCTAAAAGTTCTGAGCTCTGTTTTGGTGCAGCAAAGTTCAAATATGAAAGAGATTGGTAGATGCTGTAAAGCTGCTTTGTACTTATAGATATATTTGTTAAAATTTTTGCATCATACACCTGCTTTTGCAGTGCTCTTTTTGAACTCATTTTCAGGGCTGTGATTGGCGTATTTAACTCATGGGAGATATCTTGTATAAACGCTTCAATCTGGCTTATTTTTTCATGAATCGGTCGCATAAAAAGTTTTGAGAGTATAAAAGATATTATTACTATAACTGCAAATATCAAGCCCATTATTACTAACACTTCTCTTTGAAGCGTAGTAAGCTTTTTATGATATTCATCTGTTTTAACAACTACATATTGCATGGCTAAATGTTCTTGCACGGCAGAAGAGACTAAAACTTTAAAGCCATCTTTTTCAAAGTAGTTTTGCTCATAAACTTTCTGTTGTATTATTGGAATAAGAGAGTACTCATAGCCCTCTTCTGCTTTTGGAAGTGTTAATTTTTTGTTCATCATTTGGGCATTTATAACAACTCCCGCGACTCTGTCTGCAAGATGCTGCAGTTTATAGTAAACAGTGTTTTCGAGTGAGCTTTTTTGGGCACTGTAGTACCAAAATCCACTCAGCAGTACAAAGAGTAAAGAGGAGCCTAAATAAAGCGCCAAAAAGGAGTAGAGTGATTTTTTTTCAAGACTATTCAAACTTATACCCCTCGCCTCTTACATTTAAAATATGCTCTTTACCGAGATATTTTCTAAGCTCTTTTATGAGAGTTCTTATAGCGTCTGGGGATGGCATCTCGTCATACTCCCAAAGGTTTTGAAGCATCTCATCCACGCTGACAACACGGTGACGATTTTTATAGAGGTAGTGCAAAACTGCGCTCTCTTTTGGGCTGAGTGTGTAGGCAATATCTGCACAACGAAGCATGTGAGTTTGTCTGTCAAACTCTATATTTGAGGCAAGTTTAAGAAGTGAGTTTAGTCCAAAATGCTTTTTTATATTCTCCACTCTCTGCGCCAACTCTTCTAAATCAAAAGGTTTTTTTATAAAGTCATTCGCACCCGATTCAAAAGCCGCTTTTAGATACTTTGTATCATGAAAAGCGGTTATAAAGATAGCCGGAGTCTCATCATGAAAACTTCGCAAACTTTTTAGAAGTGAAATGCCGTCTCCATCAGGCACATTTATATCAAAGATATACAAATCAAAGTTACTCTTTTCGCTTAAACCAAGAGCCTCTTTCATGCTGTAAGTATGGATGACCTCATAATTTTCTTGCAAAAAATCTACTAAGATATTTGATAAAACAGTGTCGTCCTCTAGGAGTAAAATTTTCATAGAAGTATTATATACTATTTCCACATGCCAGAACTTTGGCATGTGGAAATTCCCTCACAAACTCCTCACAGACTATAAATATAATTGCACATAATAAAAAGGATTACAGATGAACAGATTGGCAAAAATATTTTTAGCAGCTCTTTTAGGAGCTGCTTTACTCCAAGGTGCGGCATTTGAAAAAACAGCGAAGACTGGTGCTACGCAGGTTGAACTCAGTTCAGAGAAACCGCTTACAAGCGGGAAGAACACTTTAACTTTGGTAGTTTTAAATGAAGAGTATAAAGATGCCGCAGTCAGCGTAAAAGCTTTTATGCCGGCTATGCCGGGAATGCCTCATATGGAGAGTCTGAGTGAGGCTGTTAGCTTGGGAAAGGGGAAATACAGAGTTGATTTAAATCTTGCTATGAGAGGAACTTGGCAGCTACATATATTTATTACGCCTAAAGAGGGTAAAAAAGTCAGAGTCAAGAGTTCACTCAATCTCTAAAGGTTTATTATGAGACTATATCTACTCTTTCTCTTGCCATTGTCACTCCTTGGAGTGGAGTTATCTACGCTGATAGAGTATGCAAAAAACAATCACACCTCTTTAAAAACGTTGCAACAAAGAGTGAGTGCGGTTGATAATGAGTATGCTATCAGCAGAAATTTTGCAGACCCTGTCATCTCTCTCAGCCTTAGCGACATACAGTTCAAAGACCCGACAAACCGTTCTCTTGAACCTATGCAGTACAGCGCTATAAGTTTTGCCCAACGCATACCCTATTTCGGCAAAAGAGATGCAAACTCTGCAAAAGTAGAGGCAAAAAAAGAGAAAATATCTTTAACTCTTGATGCGCTAAAAGTCAAACTCGTTGAGGGTATAAAAATAACCGCCTACTCTATTTGGCAGATAGAAGAGGAGTTGAGTATCACCAAGAAGTATATGCAACTCACAAGGCAAAATATTGAACTCTACTCTGCCTTGAGCAGCACAGATTCAAAGTCACATATGAGTATTATGTCTGCAGAAATGGCACTCTCAGAGCTTAAAATCAAAAAAAGCAGACTTGAGAGTGCTTTGTCAGGTTTTTACAAAAAGCTCTCGTATCTTTGTGCTGTAGAAGTTAAAAATATTGAGCTTGTCATGGCTGTGCAAAAACCAAAAGATATCTCATTTTACACCCAAACACAATCACAAAACCTCTCTTACAAAGTAAAAGAGGCGACGCTAAAAGAAGCAGATGAAGATATAAAAGTCAAAGAGTTGGCTTCGTATATTGACCCTGTTGTACAGCTCGGGTATTACCACCGTGAAGCCTTTGAAGATTATGCAAATATCGGCATCTCTTTTTCACTTCCAATATACTCAACTCAAAAGTCACAAACCCAAATCTCAAGAAAACTCGCCCTTGCATCTCAAGCAGAACTAAGTGATTTTGAGAATTTACTTGAAGCAGAGATTGCGCAGAGTTATGCAAAACTTGAGAGTTCTTACAAAATATACGACATTATTCAAAACCAAAGTATGCCCCAGATTGAGCATATGTTTGAACTCAGTTCAAGCTCTATAAAAAGTGGGGAGGAACTTTTTTTATATATAGATTTATTAGTAAAAAAGCTCTCCCTTGATGAAAAAAATATAGCTACTATTGCGGACTATTACAGAGAGTTGGCTACTTTAGATGCCCTGATTGGAGAAACAAAATGAGATTTTTATTTTTAATAGCACTGCTAATAACGATTCCACATGCCAAAGAGGCAACGGTAAAACAGCTCTTTGGCGTACAGACCGTAAAAGTAAAACTGCTTGCACATGCCAAGAGTATAAAAAGTTATGGCTTTGTGAGAGTTGATGACGCAAGGGTTTATGACGTCAGCCCGAGATTCGGCGGCTATGTAGAGGTTTTATATGCTGATACGCTTTATAAAAAAGTTACCAAAGGAGAAGCGCTTGCAAAAGTCTATTCCCCTGAAGTTCTAAAAGCAAAAGATGAATATAGAAACAGTGTCAATTATGCAAAAAATAGAACTATGATTGAGAGTTCAAAAACAAAACTGCAGCTTCTTAACATTCCACATGCCGAGATAGATACAAAAATTTCAAACTTTACAACAATTGTCTCACCAGCAGATGGATATCTTTTTAAAAAAACACTCAACAACAACTCCGCTTTTAAGGCTAAAAGTCTGCTTTTTAAGATTGTAAATCTCGAGAGTGTCTGGGTCGAGGTAAAGATTTATCAGGAGCAGTTGGCTTTGCTTGAAAATGTTGAGAGCTTTACCTTTTCAACTGTGGCACTCAAAGAGAGTTTTGAAGCAACAAGAGGAGAAATATACCCTCAGCTTGATGAGAAAGAGGCAAGTTTTACCCTAAGAGTTGCGCTCAAAAATCCACATGCCAAACTAAAACCGGGAATGTATATGAGTGTTGTGATGAGCCAGAGTAAAGAGAAGTATTTAACCCTTCCCGCTACTGCCGTTATTAGAAAAAACGGTGCTTTTTATGTCTTTGTTGTTGGAGAGTACGAGGGTGAATATGAGCCGCTTATGGTAGATGTAGAGGTTTTAAACCCTGACACCTACATCATAAAAAGCACTCTTAAAGAGGGCGATGAAGTTGTCAACAATGCGCTCTTTATGATGGACAGTGATGCCCAAATAAATGCTCTCTACTAAAGGCTAGTTTATGATAGAAAAAATTATAGAGTTTAGTGTCAAAAACAAATTTTTGCTGCTCATAGCTACACTCTTTTTAGCTTTTGCCTCTTTTTGGGCACTTAAAAATACGCCTCTTGATGCTATTCCAGACCTCTCTCCTCCTCAGGTAATTGTAAAAATAAACTGGGCGGGGCAGTCTCCTGAAATCATAGAGAATCAAGGAACCTATCCGCTTATCTCGCAGTTTTTGGCTATTGCAAATATTGAGACGGTACGAGGTTTTTCTACCTATGAGAATGGTCTGATATATATTATATTTAAAGAGGGAACCGACCTTTACTGGGCAAGAAGCAGAGTCTTAGAGCAGTTGACTTCCGTGCAGTCTTCGCTTGATAGTTCCATGAAAGTAACTCTGGGTCCCGATGCAAGCGGTGTTGGCTGGGTATATGAGTACGCTCTAAAATCAAAAACAAAAAATCTCTCCGAACTTAGAACTCTGCAGGACTACTACTATAAATATGCGCTTTTGGGAGTTGATGGAGTCAGTGAAGTGGCTTCCGTGGGCGGTTTTGTGCCGACTTACCAAGTCACTCTAAAGAACGATACTCTTGTTAGATACAACCTCAGCATTCAAGATATAGCCAAAACTCTCAAAGCTAACAACAATGACACAGGCGGACGGATAGTCATCCAAAACGGCTACGAATGGATGGTTCAAGCCAAAGGGTACGTGCAAAACTTAGACGACATCCGCTCACTTGTTGTTGCCACAAAAGCCGGTATTCCCCTAACCATAAACGATATAGCAAGAGTTGAACTCACACCCGCGGCTCGCAGAGGCGTAGCCGATTTGAACGGCGAGGGTGAAGTCGTTGGCGGGATTGTTATGGTTCGTTATGGCGAAGATGTCTACGCGACCATTAAACGAATAGAAAAGAAGATGGGTGAGTTAAAAGTCGACGGCGTTGAAGTCGTTGAAGTTTATAATCGCTCACGACTGATTGAAAAAGCTGTTGGGACACTCAAGTCTACTCTTATTGAAGAGAGTATTATCGTCATAGTAGTTATTGCTCTCTTTTTGATGCATCTGCGCTCCTCTTTTATAGTCATCATTATCTTGCCGCTTACAATCGGTGCGACATTTTTACTTATGAAACTCTTTGGCGTCGGCTCAAATATTATGAGTCTCGGCGGAATTGCCATTGCAATCGGAGCGATGGTTGATGCAACCATAGTTATGATAGAAAATGCCCATAAGAGCATCATAAAAGAGGAGGAGAAAAAGGGAGAATCCCTCTCTAAAGAGGAGAGATTTGAAGTGATTTTAAACTCTTCAAAAGTAGTCGGTCGTCCGATATTTTTTGCTCTCTCTTTGGTTGTGGTCTCGTTTTTGCCTATCTTTGCACTCTCGGGACAGGAGGGACTCCTCTTTACTCCGCTTGCCTTTACAAAAACATTCGCAATGATGGCAGGTGCGATTCTCTCTATTACTGTAGTGCCTGTTTTAATGCTCTATTTTGTAAAGGGGAAAATCTTAAATGAGCGTAAAAATCCACTCAATAGATTTTTCATCTGGCTCTACACTCCCATACTCACTTACGGACTTAAACTAAAGTATCTAGTGCTTGTGCTTGTAGTTGTGGCACTTGGGTACATCTATCCGCTTTATAGCGGTCTGAAATGGGAGTTTATGCCTCCGCTCAATGAGCAGAGTGTTATGTATATGCCCGTTACTCCATACGGAATTAGTGTGGACCAGAGCAAGATGCTTACTCAAAAAACAGATGCCATCATAAAATCATTTCCTGAAGTGGCTATTGTTTTTGGAAAAGGGGGTCGTGCCGACTCTGCAACCGACCCTGCTCCCCTTGGAATGATTGAGACTATCATAACTTTTAAACCCCAGAGTGAGTGGCGGGAGGGAATGACTTATGAAAAACTTATGAGAGAACTCGAAGAAGCTCTGAGAGTTCCTGGACTTGTAAACTCATGGACCTACCCAATTCGTGGACGTATAGATATGCTTTTAAGTGGCATCAGAACACCTCTTGGCATAAAACTTTACGGCAAAAATGCGGAGGGTCTGCAAAAATATGCCAAAGAGATAGAGGCAGTTTTAAGAGGATACGACAAGACTTTATCTATTTTTGCCGATCAGGCAAGTGCCGGGTATTATCTCGATATAGATATAGATGAGAAAAAACTTGCACGATACAATCTTTCAAAAGATTATCTGTTAGAGTATGTCTCAACGGCTGTTGGAGGCATGAAAATCTCTACTATGTATAAAGGCTTAGAGCGTTACCCGATAGCACTTAGATTTGAAGAGCAAGAGAGAAGAGACATAGAGTCACTAAAAAATATTATGATAAAGAGTCCGCTAGGCTTTGTTCCCCTGAGCACCTTTGCTAAAGTCGAGTACCGTGAGAGTGCCTCAGTCATTAAGAGTGAGATGGCTTCTCCCGTGACCTTTATATATATAACTCCACATGCCGGTATAAATGCTGCCGAGTATAAACAAGAGGCGAAAAAACTGCTACAAAATATCAAACTGCCGGCAGGGTATTATATAGAGTGGGCAGGACAGAGTGAATACCTTGACTCCGCTATGGCTAAAATAGTCTGGATAATCCCAGCCGTTTTAGTAATGATTTTAATGCTTATTTACTTTGCTCTCAAAGAGTTTATTCCGACGCTTATAGTCTTTTTCACTCTCCCTTTTGCTCTTTTGGGTGGGCTGCTTTATATAGATATTTTAAACTTTAACATGAGCATCGCTGTAGTCGTAGGCTTTTTAGCCCTCCTTGGAGTTGCGGCTGAAACAGCTATAGTAATGATAGTTTACCTCCAAGAGGCACTCGATACAGCCAAGGAGAAATATGCTGAGAGTTTTGGACTCCAAGAGCTAAACGAGGCGATTTACGAAGGTGCTGTTGCAAGAGTAAGACCAAAACTTATGACGGTTTTTGCGATACTAGCAGGACTTTTACCTATTATGTATGCAACAGGTGTAGGAAGCGAAGTAATGCAGCGCATAGCCGCACCAATGGTAGGAGGAGTAATTAGTTCAGCCATACTGAGCCTCGTAATTATCCCTATACTTTTTGAGATTTATGTGAAGAGGAAAATAGAGAAATAATTGATAAGAGAAGAGTCTATGGCAAAGAAGTTTAATCAAAAGTTTATGTACTCTTCTGAAATATAAATACACAACATCCAATTATTGGATGTCTGCGTACACTTAAATCATATGAAGACTTTAGCAGATTTATTTTTACATTCCGCCTTGTCTCGCTCCATTGCCTTGTCCCATTCCTTTGCCTTGTCCCATATTAGGATTTTGATTCATACGCTCTTGCATTTGAGTTTTTTGATGATTTTGAAACTCCACTTGCGTAAGAACACCGTCATTGTTTGTATCAACATCTTCAAATGTCGGTGCATTGCCTGCATTACGCATCTGCTTTCCCGCTTCTGCTTGTTCAGTCATACGCGTTTGCTGAGCATTTTCGAACTCTGTCTGCGTTACCTCACCATTACCGTCAGCATCAAAATCACTATAACTAGGCATATTATTGCCCATTCCCGCCATAAGCACACCGCTAAGAAATACACTTGCTAATGTTAAACGTTTCATTTTGAACTCCTTGTATTTTTAACATTATATCACTCTAACCATTAACTGATATATAAAAGTTCTCTGCCCTCTATCCTTTTTTCAATTCCTCTATGATTTTATCAGCCACTCTAAAAGAGTTTGCATAAATAGTCCAGGTGTACGGGACACTGCCTCCTGTTGGCATAAAGCTCGCATCTGTCACATATAAGTTTTGCAACTCGTGCGCTTTACAGTTTTTGTCTAAAACTGAGGTTTTTGGGTTATCTCCAAACCTGCAGCCGCCGGCGACCAAGTTTGGCGGCGGTGCTGATGAAATACTGTAGGAAATCTCCTCCGCGCCCATCTCTTTTAAAACCTGTGTCGCTTTTTTTGCTAAATACTCTCCAATTTTTACATCTTGGGGATGTCCCCAAAGGTTAATCGCACCAACCGGCATGTGGAATTTATCTTCAACTTCAGCATCTACACTTACAAAACACTCGTCACTCGGGAGCCAATCATTAAAAACTTCAAAGCTCAGCACTCTTGAAGTTGTTAGAGTTTTATGTATCTTTTTACGAAGCGCATCTCCCCAGATAATATCTCCCTCATCATTGTAAAACTCTCTTGAAGCACGCGAGACAATGTTTGCGTGTTCAAATAAAAAGTCAATTGTTCCGCCCTTGTACTTTTTACCGGACTCTTCATAATCATACCAATCTTGCAAGGAGCGGTTAAAAAACACCCCCGCTTGCATCAACTCTATTTGCTGATTTTTTGTCAGGTTCTCAAACTTAAAACGACCCTGTCCAGAACCGCCACCGGAAAAGATTAGGTTGCGTCCGACCTCTTTGCTATTGTTTGCTATGCCATGTGGAAAATATATGTTTTTGGAGTTTAAAAGAAGTCGCGCACTCTCTATGGCTTGAGCAGCTACGACAAAAATTTTAGCCCTCACTTCATGCGACTGCATATTTTTATCGTAGTAATGCACTGTAGTTATTTTACTCTCATCGCTCTCAAGTTTATAGACAAAAGCTTCTGTGATTATCTCCGCCTTGCATTTTTGCAAAAGAGCCGCTCTTGCACTCCCTTTTGCTCCGGTTGCACAGCCGTAGCTTCCACAAAAGTTACTATAAGAACAAGCGTTTCTATTTAGCGTGGCATGTGGAAGTATGGCTCTGGGAGTCGGTATACTTTCAAACCCTAAATTTGCACATGCCGAGTCAAACCACTTAGTCACACCATTCTCTTCAAGCTTGGCATGTGGAAAGTTCGGAGTACTGCGTGGTTCAGAAAATTTGTGTTTCGTAATATTGCCGGACACGCCCACAACTCTTTCAACCTTCTCATAGTAAGGCTCCAGCTCTTCATAACTTATAGGCCAGTCAACAACATTTGCACCCTCAATTTCTCCATAAACGCTCTTGAGTTTAAAGTCGTTTGGCTTCATTCTGTGAAAATAACCGCTCATAAGATTAGACGAGCCTCCGACCATTGAGCCGTTCCAAAAACTCCACTCCGCTTCACTCCCGACATAACGGGTTATTGAGCCATCTTCTTCTCTTTGGTTGATTACATGCTGTTCCTCTTTTAAAAGAGGGGTGAACATATTTCTGCGCGAAACTCCAAGTTCATCTTTGGAAAAATCTTCTTCTTTATAGTTTTTTCCCTTTTCTAAAACAACTACATTAAAACCTGCATTGCTGAGTTCATACGCAATCGGTGAACCGCCTGCTCCGCTTCCTATTATACAAACATCATACATCATAACAGAGGCTCCTTCGGACGTGGCATGCCTGCGGCAAACTCAAGCCATTTCTGCCCGTTTTCATTTTTATTTACACCGTAAACTTTGTCACTGAATGTTGCTTCCATTACATACGACAAGAGAGCATAGATCCAATTCTCGCCCCATTTTTCTTTTGAAACAATTTTTAGTATCTCTTGACGCTTGTCCGCTGAGAGTTGTGTGTAGGTTTTTTTGTACTGGGCAACCGCTTCTTCATTAAGCCATTGCGCTCCATTTCTTATAGAAGTTTTCTCTTCTTCGGTTACTCTGGTATGGTGCAGTATTATCAGTAAATAAGCCCGAACATCTACTTCTAACTTCTTGGCATGTGCAAACAGATCTTCTGCGGCAATTACCATAGTATCTAAAGGATAGACTGCTCCAAAAAGTTTACCTGCGGACATTACTATAACTGCAGTGGTTAAAAAGCTAGTTTTTAAAAAAGCTCTACGGGAGTTCAAAATCAAAGTTACCTTCCTTTTAAGTACAGGCTCAAATATAATTAATTATCTCTTTGCTTGTCTCTTCGTTTTCAACGATTATATTTTTAAAACCCATGTCCATAAGACTTTTTTTCTCTCTTATAGAGTGTATTTTAATAATCACCTTGTCGGGGTGAACAACTCTTTGAATCATCTGAGAGAGCAGGTAGAGTTTTTTTGCATTATCTATGGCAATGATAATTTTTTTGGCTCTGGAAATATAGGCTTTGTTCAAAATCTCTCTGTTTGCCGCATTTCCAAATATAACAGATTCATGTTTTGTCTGTGCCAAATGAAACATATCGGGGTTATTTTCTACAACAATATAAAACTCGCCGTCATTTTTTAGTTTTTGGGCAACATTCTGCCCAAACTCACCGTAACCTAGAACTACCACATGGTCACGTATCGAGGTACTAAACATAGACTCTTGCTGCTCATCGGTATCGCTTTTTATAAGAAGGTCGGCTATAGAACTTAAGTTGTTAAGTATGAAAGGGGTCATAATCATGGAGAGCACTATAGTTATGGTCATCACTTGCCCATAAGGCGAATCAACAAGGGAATGTGCACGTGCAAGTTCTAAAATCGCCAGAGCAAACTCACCAATCTGGATGAGTGAAAAAGCTGTTTTTATACTTGTTCTTTTATTGTTCTTTTTACTCAGTCTGGTTATTAAAAAAATTATGCTAAATTTTATAAACATAATTGCAAAAAGCAAAAGTACAATAATATGTGCATACTCAAACATTACGTCAAACTTAATCTGCATACCTATTGTTATAAAGAAAACCCCTAAAAGCAAGTCTCTAAAGGGAACTAGATCTGCTTCTGCCTGATGTTTGTATTTTGTCTCGGCGATGAGCATTCCCGCAACAAAAGCACCTAAAGAGTATGAGAAACCAAGGAAGTGTGCCCCGTAAGAAGCAGCGATCGCCAAAAATAAAATGGAGCCGATGAAAAGCTCATCAGAGTGTGTTTTTATAATTTGCGTCAAAAACGGTTCGAGTAAATATTTACCCACAACATACAAAACAACGCCGATAATCACAATGCCAAGAACAATGCCCACCATAATATTCTCAATACTGTTCTGGGATGAACTGATGACGCCGATAACAATCAAAATAGGAATAACGGCAATATCTTGCATGATTAAAATACCCAAGGCATTTTTACCATACTGCTTGTTTATTTCACCCGTTTCATTAAATGTTTTTAAAACTATGGCAGTAGAGCTCATTGCCACCGCCAAAGAGATAACCAAAGCACTGTATTGGCTGAGACTAAACACGTAATAAGCAAGAATAAAAACAATCAAAGCGGTAATAAGAATCTGTGCGCTGCCCACAATAAATACCTCATACTTCATCTCTTTTAAGTTTTTTACGGAAAATTCCAGTCCTATAGTAAACATTAAAAAAACTATACCAAACTCAGCAACCTCTTTGAGTTGAAAATTATTTGCTACGTTGCCGCTTACAATCGGTGCGACATTTTTACTTATGAAACTCTTTGGCGTCGGCTCAAATATTATGAGTCTCGGCGGAATTGCCATTGCAATCGGAGCGATGGTTGATGCAACCATAGTTATGATAGAAAATGCCCATAAGAGCATCATAAAAGAGGAGGAGAAAAAGGGAGAATCCCTCTCTAAAGAGGAGAGATTTGAAGTGATTTTAAACTCTTCAAAAGTAGTCGGTCGTCCGATATTTTTTGCTCTCTCTTTGGTTGTGGTCTCGTTTTTGCCTATCTTTGCACTCTCGGGACAGGAGGGACTCCTCTTTACTCCGCTTGCCTTTACAAAAACATTCGCAATGATGGCAGGTGCGATTCTCTCTATTACTGTAGTGCCTGTTTTAATGCTCTATTTTGTAAAGGGGAAAATCTTAAATGAGCGTAAAAATCCACTCAATAGATTTTTCATCTGGCTCTACACTCCCATACTCACTTACGGACTTAAACTAAAGTATCTAGTGCTTGTGCTTGTAGTTGTGGCACTTGGGTACATCTATCCGCTTTATAGCGGTCTGAAATGGGAGTTTATGCCTCCGCTCAATGAGCAGAGTGTTATGTATATGCCCGTTACTCCATACGGAATTAGTGTGGACCAGAGCAAGATGCTTACTCAAAAAACAGATGCCATCATAAAATCATTTCCTGAAGTGGCTATTGTTTTTGGAAAAGGGGGTCGTGCCGACTCTGCAACCGACCCTGCTCCCCTTGGAATGATTGAGACTATCATAACTTTTAAACCCCAGAGTGAGTGGCGGGAGGGAATGACTTATGAAAAACTTATGAGAGAACTCGAAGAAGCTCTGAGAGTTCCTGGACTTGTAAACTCATGGACCTACCCAATTCGTGGACGTATAGATATGCTTTTAAGTGGCATCAGAACACCTCTTGGCATAAAACTTTACGGCAAAAATGCGGAGGGTCTGCAAAAATATGCCAAAGAGATAGAGGCAGTTTTAAGAGGATACGACAAGACTTTATCTATTTTTGCCGATCAGGCAAGTGCCGGGTATTATCTCGATATAGATATAGATGAGAAAAAACTTGCACGATACAATCTTTCAAAAGATTATCTGTTAGAGTATGTCTCAACGGCTGTTGGAGGCATGAAAATCTCTACTATGTATAAAGGCTTAGAGCGTTACCCGATAGCACTTAGATTTGAAGAGCAAGAGAGAAGAGACATAGAGTCACTAAAAAATATTATGATAAAGAGTCCGCTAGGCTTTGTTCCCCTGAGCACCTTTGCTAAAGTCGAGTACCGTGAGAGTGCCTCAGTCATTAAGAGTGAGATGGCTTCTCCCGTGACCTTTATATATATAACTCCACATGCCGGTATAAATGCTGCCGAGTATAAACAAGAGGCGAAAAAACTGCTACAAAATATCAAACTGCCGGCAGGGTATTATATAGAGTGGGCAGGACAGAGTGAATACCTTGACTCCGCTATGGCTAAAATAGTCTGGATAATCCCAGCCGTTTTAGTAATGATTTTAATGCTTATTTACTTTGCTCTCAAAGAGTTTATTCCGACGCTTATAGTCTTTTTCACTCTCCCTTTTGCTCTTTTGGGTGGGCTGCTTTATATAGATATTTTAAACTTTAACATGAGCATCGCTGTAGTCGTAGGCTTTTTAGCCCTCCTTGGAGTTGCGGCTGAAACAGCTATAGTAATGATAGTTTACCTCCAAGAGGCACTCGATACAGCCAAGGAGAAATATGCTGAGAGTTTTGGACTCCAAGAGCTAAACGAGGCGATTTACGAAGGTGCTGTTGCAAGAGTAAGACCAAAACTTATGACGGTTTTTGCGATACTAGCAGGACTTTTACCTATTATGTATGCAACAGGTGTAGGAAGCGAAGTAATGCAGCGCATAGCCGCACCAATGGTAGGAGGAGTAATTAGTTCAGCCATACTGAGCCTCGTAATTATCCCTATACTTTTTGAGATTTATGTGAAGAGGAAAATAGAGAAATAATTGATAAGAGAAGAGTCTATGGCAAAGAAGTTTAATCAAAAGTTTATGTACTCTTCTGAAATATAAATACACAACATCCAATTATTGGATGTCTGCGTACACTTAAATCATATGAAGACTTTAGCAGATTTATTTTTACATTCCGCCTTGTCTCGCTCCATTGCCTTGTCCCATTCCTTTGCCTTGTCCCATATTAGGATTTTGATTCATACGCTCTTGCATTTGAGTTTTTTGATGATTTTGAAACTCCACTTGCGTAAGAACACCGTCATTGTTTGTATCAACATCTTCAAATGTCGGTGCATTGCCTGCATTACGCATCTGCTTTCCCGCTTCTGCTTGTTCAGTCATACGCGTTTGCTGAGCATTTTCGAACTCTGTCTGCGTTACCTCACCATTACCGTCAGCATCAAAATCACTATAACTAGGCATATTATTGCCCATTCCCGCCATAAGCACACCGCTAAGAAATACACTTGCTAATGTTAAACGTTTCATTTTGAACTCCTTGTATTTTTAACATTATATCACTCTAACCATTAACTGATATATAAAAGTTCTCTGCCCTCTATCCTTTTTTCAATTCCTCTATGATTTTATCAGCCACTCTAAAAGAGTTTGCATAAATAGTCCAGGTGTACGGGACACTGCCTCCTGTTGGCATAAAGCTCGCATCTGTCACATATAAGTTTTGCAACTCGTGCGCTTTACAGTTTTTGTCTAAAACTGAGGTTTTTGGGTTATCTCCAAACCTGCAGCCGCCGGCGACCAAGTTTGGCGGCGGTGCTGATGAAATACTGTAGGAAATCTCCTCCGCGCCCATCTCTTTTAAAACCTGTGTCGCTTTTTTTGCTAAATACTCTCCAATTTTTACATCTTGGGGATGTCCCCAAAGGTTAATCGCACCAACCGGCATGTGGAATTTATCTTCAACTTCAGCATCTACACTTACAAAACACTCGTCACTCGGGAGCCAATCATTAAAAACTTCAAAGCTCAGCACTCTTGAAGTTGTTAGAGTTTTATGTATCTTTTTACGAAGCGCATCTCCCCAGATAATATCTCCCTCATCATTGTAAAACTCTCTTGAAGCACGCGAGACAATGTTTGCGTGTTCAAATAAAAAGTCAATTGTTCCGCCCTTGTACTTTTTACCGGACTCTTCATAATCATACCAATCTTGCAAGGAGCGGTTAAAAAACACCCCCGCTTGCATCAACTCTATTTGCTGATTTTTTGTCAGGTTCTCAAACTTAAAACGACCCTGTCCAGAACCGCCACCGGAAAAGATTAGGTTGCGTCCGACCTCTTTGCTATTGTTTGCTATGCCATGTGGAAAATATATGTTTTTGGAGTTTAAAAGAAGTCGCGCACTCTCTATGGCTTGAGCAGCTACGACAAAAATTTTAGCCCTCACTTCATGCGACTGCATATTTTTATCGTAGTAATGCACTGTAGTTATTTTACTCTCATCGCTCTCAAGTTTATAGACAAAAGCTTCTGTGATTATCTCCGCCTTGCATTTTTGCAAAAGAGCCGCTCTTGCACTCCCTTTTGCTCCGGTTGCACAGCCGTAGCTTCCACAAAAGTTACTATAAGAACAAGCGTTTCTATTTAGCGTGGCATGTGGAAGTATGGCTCTGGGAGTCGGTATACTTTCAAACCCTAAATTTGCACATGCCGAGTCAAACCACTTAGTCACACCATTCTCTTCAAGCTTGGCATGTGGAAAGTTCGGAGTACTGCGTGGTTCAGAAAATTTGTGTTTCGTAATATTGCCGGACACGCCCACAACTCTTTCAACCTTCTCATAGTAAGGCTCCAGCTCTTCATAACTTATAGGCCAGTCAACAACATTTGCACCCTCAATTTCTCCATAAACGCTCTTGAGTTTAAAGTCGTTTGGCTTCATTCTGTGAAAATAACCGCTCATAAGATTAGACGAGCCTCCGACCATTGAGCCGTTCCAAAAACTCCACTCCGCTTCACTCCCGACATAACGGGTTATTGAGCCATCTTCTTCTCTTTGGTTGATTACATGCTGTTCCTCTTTTAAAAGAGGGGTGAACATATTTCTGCGCGAAACTCCAAGTTCATCTTTGGAAAAATCTTCTTCTTTATAGTTTTTTCCCTTTTCTAAAACAACTACATTAAAACCTGCATTGCTGAGTTCATACGCAATCGGTGAACCGCCTGCTCCGCTTCCTATTATACAAACATCATACATCATAACAGAGGCTCCTTCGGACGTGGCATGCCTGCGGCAAACTCAAGCCATTTCTGCCCGTTTTCATTTTTATTTACACCGTAAACTTTGTCACTGAATGTTGCTTCCATTACATACGACAAGAGAGCATAGATCCAATTCTCGCCCCATTTTTCTTTTGAAACAATTTTTAGTATCTCTTGACGCTTGTCCGCTGAGAGTTGTGTGTAGGTTTTTTTGTACTGGGCAACCGCTTCTTCATTAAGCCATTGCGCTCCATTTCTTATAGAAGTTTTCTCTTCTTCGGTTACTCTGGTATGGTGCAGTATTATCAGTAAATAAGCCCGAACATCTACTTCTAACTTCTTGGCATGTGCAAACAGATCTTCTGCGGCAATTACCATAGTATCTAAAGGATAGACTGCTCCAAAAAGTTTACCTGCGGACATTACTATAACTGCAGTGGTTAAAAAGCTAGTTTTTAAAAAAGCTCTACGGGAGTTCAAAATCAAAGTTACCTTCCTTTTAAGTACAGGCTCAAATATAATTAATTATCTCTTTGCTTGTCTCTTCGTTTTCAACGATTATATTTTTAAAACCCATGTCCATAAGACTTTTTTTCTCTCTTATAGAGTGTATTTTAATAATCACCTTGTCGGGGTGAACAACTCTTTGAATCATCTGAGAGAGCAGGTAGAGTTTTTTTGCATTATCTATGGCAATGATAATTTTTTTGGCTCTGGAAATATAGGCTTTGTTCAAAATCTCTCTGTTTGCCGCATTTCCAAATATAACAGATTCATGTTTTGTCTGTGCCAAATGAAACATATCGGGGTTATTTTCTACAACAATATAAAACTCGCCGTCATTTTTTAGTTTTTGGGCAACATTCTGCCCAAACTCACCGTAACCTAGAACTACCACATGGTCACGTATCGAGGTACTAAACATAGACTCTTGCTGCTCATCGGTATCGCTTTTTATAAGAAGGTCGGCTATAGAACTTAAGTTGTTAAGTATGAAAGGGGTCATAATCATGGAGAGCACTATAGTTATGGTCATCACTTGCCCATAAGGCGAATCAACAAGGGAATGTGCACGTGCAAGTTCTAAAATCGCCAGAGCAAACTCACCAATCTGGATGAGTGAAAAAGCTGTTTTTATACTTGTTCTTTTATTGTTCTTTTTACTCAGTCTGGTTATTAAAAAAATTATGCTAAATTTTATAAACATAATTGCAAAAAGCAAAAGTACAATAATATGTGCATACTCAAACATTACGTCAAACTTAATCTGCATACCTATTGTTATAAAGAAAACCCCTAAAAGCAAGTCTCTAAAGGGAACTAGATCTGCTTCTGCCTGATGTTTGTATTTTGTCTCGGCGATGAGCATTCCCGCAACAAAAGCACCTAAAGAGTATGAGAAACCAAGGAAGTGTGCCCCGTAAGAAGCAGCGATCGCCAAAAATAAAATGGAGCCGATGAAAAGCTCATCAGAGTGTGTTTTTATAATTTGCGTCAAAAACGGTTCGAGTAAATATTTACCCACAACATACAAAACAACGCCGATAATCACAATGCCAAGAACAATGCCCACCATAATATTCTCAATACTGTTCTGGGATGAACTGATGACGCCGATAACAATCAAAATAGGAATAACGGCAATATCTTGCATGATTAAAATACCCAAGGCATTTTTACCATACTGCTTGTTTATTTCACCCGTTTCATTAAATGTTTTTAAAACTATGGCAGTAGAGCTCATTGCCACCGCCAAAGAGATAACCAAAGCACTGTATTGGCTGAGACTAAACACGTAATAAGCAAGAATAAAAACAATCAAAGCGGTAATAAGAATCTGTGCGCTGCCCACAACAAATACCTCATACTTCATCTCTTTTAAGTTTTTTACGGAAAATTCCAGTCCTATAGTAAACATTAAAAAAACTATACCAAACTCAGCAACCTCTTTGAGTTGAAAATTATTTGCTACGTTGTGCAGTCCAAACATATACGAAATAATTGTACCCGTAATGATATAGCCGATTATCGTCGGCAAACCAAACTTTTTTAGTATGATATTGAGTAGCAATGAAATAAAAAGTGCTGTGACTATTATGGCAAGCATCAGACTCTCTCTTTCATATGTAACTCTAACTGAGGAAAGGGTATAGAAATATTGTTGGCACGTAAAGCGTTATAGATTAAAATTAGAAAATCAGACCTTAAAGACATACTTTTTGTTTTAATGTAGAGCAGATTACTTGCACTTAGAGCACCCAGTACTGCGTTTTTTACATCATCAACTTCTGTATCGAATGCGACGGAAAATGGGATAAGCAATCGCCTGACTTTATCTTCAAGTGTCCAATCAACTACGTTGTTTTGTATAAATGATGAGTTTGGAACTACAATGTCAATATTGTCAAAGGTTTTAACAGTCGTTGAACGGATACGGATATCTGTTACTGCTCCAAGGACAATATCATTAATTTCAATTGTGTCACCAACTCTAATAGTTCGTTCAAACATTAAAATAATGCCTGCTATAAAGTTTGAAACAACTGTTTGAAGACCAAAACAAATACCAATAGAGAGAGCCCCGGCTATGAGAGAGATGGAACTCATGTCTATTCCAATACTGCCAAGAGCAATAATAAAAAATAGCAGTACAATAGATGTAGAGAGACTGAGAAAACTCATTGGACGCTCATTATAAACAAATATTGGAGATGTGCTTATTTCTATTTCTCGCTTAATAGCCTCTATTTTATCACTATCTTCAATTACAGCTTTTTCAAGACGGAGTTTTTGAGAGACCTTCTTTTGCACACTCTCTTCAAACTTTGTATCTAAAGAGATTTGTTTTGAAGAGATAGAATCCCAATCACTGCACTCAACCGAGTTAAGGCTGTTGTTTAATAAATCACGTATCTCTTCTTGATGCTCTTGGATAAGAGAAATTTTTTCTTTAATATTTTTTTGCTGTATCTTATAATAGGCAAATTGCAATTGATAGGAGAGCAGTTTAGGTTTTTCATACTCAGTAATACGCTCAATACTCTTTTTTAAAAGCAGTAATTTGGACTGTATCTCACTTACTGTACTAAAATTTTGTTCCTGCTTATACGTCAGCAGAGCTAAGGTATTGATGGCGTTATAATAATTTTCTGTGGTAATTTTTTCATTTTTAAGTATTTTTACATCATATTTGTCGATTTTAATTTTGCTTGATGTTGCCTCTCGCAGTCTAGATAGTTGCATGATTTCATCTTTAATGATCTCTTCACTGCGCATTCCCTTATTTGACGCATAATCAATGCTTTTTTTTATCTCATCATAATAATTTTCTTTATCTGCATTTTCAAATAATTTTACATCAATCTCTGCAGAGAATAAACTTATGCAAAGTAAAAAAAATAGTAAGAGCTTATTCTTGGGCATCTGTGTTTTCCTGTATGGTAAAAGATTAATGCCTGGCATGTGGAAACATTTCCACATGCCGACTTTTTAACCTTAGGTTATTTTTTGTCTATGTAGAGTCTCTTTAAAACAGTTATTAAGCTATTGACGGCTTTAATTGAAGTTGTTTCATTCACAGTGTGATACCCAATAGTCGGAATCTGAAGGGTAGCACCTTGGATTTCACCTTTTGTCGCATGAATCACTCTTCCGAGCTCCGTTGTTCCAAGAGAGCCGTTTGTCCCATTTTGTTGCATCAGATTTTTCAAATAAGCATCTTTAAAATGGTATTTTATTTTTTCTTCTATAGCAATATTTTTAATTTTATTTTTAAGCGGTGACCTGAAAACTGCATTTGAATCACGATTTCTAAGAACTATGTCCAAACTAGTAATATCATCTAAAGAGGTATAGGGACTCGTATCGAGCACGAGCAACTCATTTGTGTTTATATCAAATCTTCTAAACCACTCAAGTAAAAATCTCCAGCTTTTACCTGCTTCTTCTGAAGCTGTAAAAAAAGCAGTACCTCGGTAGCCGATATGGTACATATGGATGATTACCGCCACGGAGAGGACATTGTCTAATTGTGCAGATATTAAATCATCTTTAATTTCAAGTTTATCCATAAATGCTATGGGCGTTCCCGGAAATAAAAAATCAAAACCTTCGACTTTGAAAATTATATTGTTCCTTCTTTCACATAAAAAGGCCTCTTTTATGGTTCCCAAGCCTAAATAAGTACCGGAATAGGGCTGATATGCCTGAACTTTTTCATCAACAAATCTCGATGTAAAGCTATGTAAAAGTTTCTCAGAGTTCGAAGTTCCTGTTAGGTCGGCTCTATTTTTTGCAATAAAAGCAGCATACTGAAATTCATTATGTCCCGTACAGATCAGACCGTGTCTATCTGCATGGGCAGAAATATATCCCGACTCCGGCTCGCTCCCTTTTGCAACAAGAACACCATCGTAATACTCGACCGTTACGCCTATCTCTTCAAGCTCTCGTTTGACAAACATAAAAAATGGATGCTCAGCCCCAACGACGCTTGGTATGCGAATTAGTTGTTTTAAAATATCATAAAATTGTTCCATCTTTCATAACTCCTATTCTGTTATATCTTCATTAGCTTAATAAAAATACTGTATTGGATATTTAGGCGCCTATACTGTCTTTTTTGATTTTTCTTTTTTTACTTTCGGTGTCACTCTTTGGACTTACACTCTTTTGAATATATTCCATGATTTTGTCAGCTATATCAATACCAGTAGATTTTTCAATTCCTTCAAGCCCCGGAGATGAATTTACTTCCATAACAAGAGGTCCACGGGCTGATGGAATCATATCTACTCCACAAACTCCAAGTCCCATAGCTTTTGCGGCCGCCAACGCTGTTGTTTTTTCTTTTCTTGTAAGTGTATGCGCAACAGCGCTTCCTCCTTGATGCAGGTTGGATCTAAAGTCTCCCTCAGCACCTTGTCTTTTCATTGCACCTACAACTTCTCCGCCAATTATCAATACTCTAATGTCTGCTCCGCCGGCTTCTTCAATGTACTCTTGAACAAGTAAGTTCACATCCATTCCGTAAAATGCATCAAGAACTGATTTTGCGGCTTTTTCGCTATCTACGAGAACAACACCGACTCCTTGAGTGCCTTCAAGTATTTTAAGGACTAAAGGTGCGCCGCCGCTTAGAGCTATGATATCTTTTGAACTCGACTTGTTTGACGCGAAAACAGTCTTTGGCATGTCAACATCATTTTTTGATAAGATTTGAAGACTTCTTAGTTTGTCTCGGCTTCGCTTTATCGCCAAACTGCCTGTAACGGTAAATACGTCCATCATTTCAAAGTGTCTAACCATGGCTGTCCCGTAAAATGTTTTGCTTGCACCGATTCTTGGAACAATCGCATCTGGAGCAGGAAGCTCTTCTCCAAGATAATTGATTTTTAATTCGCCCTTCATAATTTCAATACTGCATTTTAAATAATCAATGACTCTAACTTCCCAGCCTCTAGCCTCTGCCGCTTGGACTAATCTTTTTGTGGAATATAACTCTTTGTTTCTTGATAATATATATACTCTCATTCTTTTTTCCTTAATAACTGTTTGCTTAAATACTCTTTGGATACATCAACTAAAAATTTGTTTGCTAAAAACTTTCTTCCTATTAACATTGGGTATTTCATATCTGAGCGATTTGCTAGAGATATAACTGTTTTATATCTCTTTTTAAAAAACTCTACAGTCACTCTAACAGAAGCTCTCTCTTGTACTTCACCATTGGAACTTTTTACCCGTTTGACTTTATGTAGAGGCATAACTATTCTTTTACCGTGATACGATTCATGAACCTCATCAAGCAAAGTAAAATGTACAAAGTTGTTTTCATCTATATGAATATCGTCGCAATGCAGGGCATTAGAGTCTGCTCCGGTGTCAACTTTTGCGTCTAAATCATAAAGTTCTAAATCTAAAATAGAAATTAACTCTATCATCCCTACTATTTTTTTCTCAGGCATTGAAGACTTCCTTTAATTTTATTATGTGTTCCTTGTAAAGTTGTTGTATTTGTCCATTATTGCCAGCTCATCGGCGGCACTAAAAACTATTTTAGGGTCTGATGCCAAATCTAAGGCACGGTTTTTACCATCATAATCTATTTGATTTAAGATTAGCTTCATAGTCTCCATGCGTGCTTTATGTTTATCGCTTGAGCGAACCACATGCCAAGGTGCTTTTTCATTACTTGTAGCTTGTAACATATTGTATTTTGTTCTTGAAAATTCTTCCCACATACTTTGCGCTTGGAGGTCGATTTCGCTTAGTTTCCACTGACGCAGCGGGTCACTACGGCGCTGTTCAAACCTCTGAGCCTGCTTCTCTTTAGTCACACTAAAATAAAGTTTTACAAGTAGGGTTCCCTGCTCCGCTAAAGACGCTTCAAAAGGGACAACATGTTTCATAAAAAGCGCATGCTCCTCACTCGAACAAAATCCAAAAATCGGCTCCACCATCGCACGGTTGTACCAACTCCTGTCAAACAAAACAATCTCTCCACCATGTGGAAAGTTTTTTATATATCGCTGAAAATACCACTCAGTTTTCTCATGTTCACTCGGACGTCCTAAAGCTACGATGCGGTAATGTTTAGGGTTCATATACCTGCTAACACTGCCGATAACACTCCCTTTCCCAGCCGCATCACGCCCTTCAAAAAGAATAATCATCTTTAATTTACAGCGTTCTATATGCTGCTGAAGTTTAACAAGTTCGGCCTGAAACGGCTCAAGAGCTAAATTTTCAGAGTAAGTCTGAAGCGCTTCTTCATATTGTATCTCTGTTAAATTTTGTTTTTTCATCTGTAACTCACTAAATGTTCAAATCTTTGCTTTATATATCAATATTATATCTTTTTTACCTCCCCAATGCTTAACAAATTATCTGTTTTAC
>Ga0210044_10002771_pt1 | contig 25656 bp, 36 predicted proteins | sample CryGey13umfilter_2_FD_183959 | JGI IMG/M metagenome (GOLD analysis project Ga0210044, IMG submission 183959) | Groundwater microbial communities from aquifer in Utah, USA - Crystal Geyser 4/9/14 3 um filter (SPAdes) (version 2) | ecosystem: Environmental > Aquatic > Deep subsurface >... | reverse complement strand
TACTTCCTGGAGGAGAATCGTAACAACCCGCAATGGTAAAGGTAATTTTCCCTAACGTATAAAATTTTATATTTGCAGTCGTGTCGGTAACATCTAAGTTATCTGTTTGAGCCTTTGATGATTTTATAGAAAAGAGTGCATGGCCATTTCCGTCGGTAGTACCAGATATTATCGTAATAGTGACTCCACTATTACTTGAATCCGAAAGCACTACCGAGTGGCCGTTTATCGGGTTACCCGAACTATCACGAAGGGTTACCGTAACGATGGCAGTGGTTTGTCCGTCTGCCGGAACTGATGAGTTCACACTCAAACTTGAATGACCTTCGTTTGGTGTGCTATCGGCACGTGTGGGAAGGGGAAGTAGAAAAAAAGAAAATAAAATAAAACAAATACTAATTACGAAGCATCCTTTACAAGACATACTTGGTTATATTAGAATTTTTTATTCTCACTTCTATTGAATTGAAAGCATTTTGTTTTTTAGTAGTGGAATGTCTTCCTGAAGCGTTTTCCAAACTACTTTAATATCAACCTCATCATATCCATGGATGAGAAAATTTCTCATTTCTATAGCTTCCTTTATAGGAAAATCGGAATGTTGTTCTAGAAAATCTTTTGAAATTCTACTTGCGGCCTCACCAATTATTTCAAACTGCCTTATTACCGCATCTTGTCTCATATCCTCGTTTCGAAAACTCTCAAAGCTAATATCTTTAGTGTATTCTTCAATCTTAATTATTGCATTTTGAATATCCTTTAGATAAATTGAGTTATCTTTTTTCATAAAGAGTAGTCAAATCATTAAAAATATAATGTTTAAGAGTTGATTTAATTTTATTCCTGAGCACAAGGTCAACTTTTTTATCAAAAACTTTTTCAAGCGCTTCCTGTACTCTTGCCAGCTCAAAATATGACTTTGTTTGTTCAAAGTCAACCAGAACGTCAACATCGCTATCTGGGTGCGCATCTCCTCGCGCTTGAGAACCAAAAAGGCCAATATATGAAATATTCTGTTTATTACAAACAATTTCTAGCAGATCCTGATTTATTGACATTTTCATATGTATCATTATATCAAATCAAACTTTTAAGCACTCCATAGAACTCGGATTGGTTTGAAGTAAACCTGATTATGTTATTGAGGTTTTTTAAAATGGATACCGAGCGCGAAGGCATATCAATCTCAGCTCCACCAAATAAAAATAACTTCATAAACAAATTATACTAAAAAGGTTCAAACCTTCTCCGCACAAATTTAGCATAGTAAATGAATTTATTGTTTGGCAGATTTCAAAACTTCATCAATTAAAAAAACCTGATTAGTTCGAAGAAGGGGAAGGTTATCTAGAGAAAAAAAACCATATTCCGATACTTCATGTGTTGGGGTAAAATCTCCCCCAATCAGGATGCCCGTATAGCAGAGATCAAGACGAGCCGTTTCACGGTCGGTACGGGTCTTGAGTGATTCATCCACACTCACTATTAAACCAGATTCTTCTTTTATTTCTCTTTCGAGAGCCTCTCGTGGATGCTCACCAGATTTTAAATATCCACCCGGCAAACTCCAAGCGTGTGGTCGGTAGGTGTGTTTAAAAAGAAGAACTTCTTTTTTTTCATTAAAAATAATACCAGTAACGCCAACTAAAAATTGGTCTTGAAGGAAACGCATTGCGAATAACTGCGTTCCTTTAGGAAGGTGTAGTACTTTCCAAAGTTGTGCTAACAAAGTTTTCATAGGGCGTTTCTATCGCCTGGTTCAATCCCTGAATCTTTTCCTAATTTTTCATTTTTTATTTCAAGTTGATGGACTCTTTTTGTTAGCTCAAGGACCTCATCTTTATTTTTTTTAATCTCTACGTTTTTTCCATGAAGAATAAACGACGTTGAAATTGATTGGATGAGAGAAACCAGATAAGAGAGAACGAGTCCTATCACGAGTGAACCCACGATTATATAAAAAAGGGGGATCCCTGAAAAAATAGTAAACCCTAAATTCACTGACACGGGTTGGAAATTATATTTTGAAATATAAACAAGCAATGAACCAACTACCAAGGATAAAATAAGAATTAACATATTATTTATCTCAAAATACCAAGGGCAATTATTCCTGTAAGGATCAAATATCCCGCAATCAAATAATTAAGGAATCTAGGAAACACAAGGATTAAGATACCAAACACGATTGATGTAACTGGGGTTAGGTTTGAAAATGAAATACTCATATAATTATCTGTTCCGGGCCATTCGGCCAATATAAATAACGACTATAGCACCTATAACAGCGACTGCTAGGCTATAGAGATTAAACCCGTTAACTCCTGACTGTCCTAATTGGTTCATGATAAATCCACCGACAATTGCACCGATGATTCCCATGATGATATCTGATATCGTCCCCTGGCCATGATCCGTTTTCATAATAATTGATGCAATCCATCCTGCTAACGCTCCGAATATGATCCAAAGTAAAATTCCCATAGGTATAAATGATTAATTAATAATTTTGCTCATTTCGACTGTTTTACGTTCACATCTATCTTATTAGGTATGTTTATCTGAGGAGCTTGAAGCCCCATATTTCGTATTGCAGGCAAACCATAATACAGAAGTATCAAAACAAATCCTATTAGGACAATGATTCCTACCAAAAAACTTGGTCCGCCGGAATCATTTGTATTTGTTGGTGTTGGACTATTTACTATAGTAGTCATAATGATTTAACTGCATTGTTAACTTCTTTTGTTGTTTTATCGAGTGAGCTTTTAGCTGAAGCGACTACTTTTTTTACTTTCATCTTGTCAGCTAAGATTCTTTTTTCTAGTATTTTTTTCTCAAATTCTATTTGTTTTTGAGTTTTTTCTACATAATGAGTTACATCATCTCTAACTGTATTTGCTGCTTTTACAATTTTTTCTCTGTTTTTTTCATCGGAGAGTACTACTCCCGCAACAGCTATTCCAGCCCCCACAACCGCTCCAGCAACTGCAACGACCACAGGATTGATGCCATCCTTCGCTCCACCTTGTTTACTCATTTTTTGATCATTCATATTGTTTGATAATTAATTAATAACTGAATAATTTTTTATTCTGTCTCGATGTCTCTTGGCGTTATAGGATAGATAATCTCCAATAAATAGACCAATCCCCACGCGACACAAAGATACACAATTCCGGCAATTATCGTTGACCATTCAACAATAGAACTTCCCGTTGCTGATATTCCTACAACTCCGCTAAAAGGAATCGCAAGGGGAGCGGTTATAGAATAAATAAAACTCGTAAACCCAACATATTGATTAGCCCCAAGCATCTTAAGAACGACTCTAAAAATAAGCAATACCTCAATAAACCCTAAAATGTACCAAATAATCTGATTAAATCGCAAAATAGTTTTCTTTTTTTCATATACTTTTTGGGGCGCTTCTCCCACAACTTCAGGTTCGGTTTGTTTTATTGTTTTTTTAACGACTTTCACCGGGGTCTGGTTTTCGACGATTGTCACTTCTTCTTGTGTTGTCATATATCGCCAGTATAAGATGAAGTCTAGAAATACGATGTAATGTGAGGAGTACTTCTGGTGTGAGCGAGATTACATGAATTAAGTACTAAAAATTATGATTTTGTTCTATCGACAGTTAATTCAAGTTCAAGATTTGCAATATTCGCAAATTGCATGGAATGATCAACATATTTGACAAGTCCTTTCTTTTCCAGTACTCCGATTTCAATACTTGCTGTTTCTCGAGCGACTCCAACAAGAGTTGCAATATCCTGTTGCGTAAAACGATGATTGACAATTACTCCTTTAGATTTTTCTTCTCCAAAGTGTTTGGCTATATACAGAAGTACAGAAATAACTCTTCGATAGGCGTCGCTAAACACAAGGTGCTCAATACGAGAAAGTGTCTCGGCATAGTCTCCCAGAAGCTTGCTCATGAGCTCAAGAATAATCGTTGGCTTATCTTTAATAAACTCCACAACCTGCTCTTTTGGGGCACGTCCTACCTCAACTGAAGTTAATGCTTCGTAAAAATATATGTTCGGTGCACCATTGATTGCCCATATGAGGGGAAAATAGGTGATAGGCTTGAGAATTTGAAGAGTAAGCTCTATGCCTGTTTTGGAAATAGTGTATTGTCGCACATATCCCTTTGTCAAACAAAAGATGCCTTGAGGATTGTCGTCTGCTCTAATAAGATTTTCGCCTTTTTTATATTCACGGGTAGAGAACTGCTTATAAAATATTTCAAATTCTTTCGTCCGATCGATATTCATTGAAAAATATGAGGGGGCTAATAGTGATAGTATACTATATAAAGTAGGATAACTAGCCGGTTTTCTTTTTTCCTATCTTCCACACGCCCTTCTCCCGAAAGGCTGGAATTGTTTGTCTTCTTGCAGTATTTAAGAGGGCGGGAAATGAACTATTTTTATCGTCAACATATTTAGAGAGAGGGACAATCTCAAGTCCATCTAAATAGGCAAGACGTTTATGAAGTGATTCAAGAACTGCAAGTTCAACGATACGAATCATAGGTTTTGAGTTGTGAGAATTATCGAATGATCGGAAGGCCGAATAATAAGACTCTTTTTCTTTATTACGTACGATAATGGGAGGGAAACTTTCACGAATGAGTAAATAGTTATTTATTACTCTTCCAATTCTCCCATTCCCGTCAATAAATGGGTGGATACTTTCAAATTCGGCATGTAACTGTGCAATTCTATGAATGAAGGGAGTTTTTATTTCAGAGCTATAGCTAATCAATATTTCTTGAATACGTGGTTCAATATACTCAGGCGGTAAGCCGATATGACCTCCCACTCGTACCATCTCATTATCTTTACGAAATCTTCCTGCAACGTTATCTCGAATATTTGTGACAAGCATTTTATGAAGAAGTAAAATCATATCAATAGTAAGCGGCTTTAGTGGTGCCGTTTTTTTTATATAACCATACACCTGAGCCAGATTCTTAGCTTCAAAAACTTCCCTAAGCGTTATATGTCTGCTTATCTCGAGTTGAAGAAGAATCCTTTCAGTTTCAGGAAGAGAGAGGGTAGAGTTCTCGATCGCATTGGAGTTATATACTCGCTCAGCAATTTCCACCTCATCCACCATTTCAAGGAGAGATTCCTTGTTATTGTATTTAGTTTGATAGTGGGCAAACAGCTTTGATATCCTCTGTAATCGTGTTAATCTCATAGTTATATTGTACTATATTAACGATATAATGTCAATGGATAGTTAATATATGCAATAAATATACCTACATTAACGATATATAGACTGTTATATCAACATAATCGTGAAAAAAGGCTAAATAGTATACTATTTTCACGGTTTTGGCTATTTCTATAGCAATCGAACCTTCTACACAATCGGGTATCGAATGGTATCCGACGCACAAATTTAGTATGGTGAATGTCAATTTTTGGTTAGTGATATAATAGGATCATAACTATGAAAGAACTGTATAAAAAAATCCTTTCACAGATAAAAAAAAATAATATCCAATTTATCAGATTTGTTTGGTGTGATAATGCTGGAATTACTCGAACAAAGGCTGTTCACGTAAGATATGTATCTGACTATTTCAATGATGTCGGAGTTGGAATAGCCATGGCTCAACAGGCGCTTCCAGTAATGTATGATGCTCCTGCTCCTAATTCTGGTCTTACTCCAGCGGGTGAGGTTTTTATGAGGGCTGATTGGACTACTTTCAAAGTATTATCTTATTCTCCTGGTCATGCAAGAGTTTTTACTTACATATTTAATGACGGAAGGCCGTGGACACAATGCCCTCGATCGTTTCTTAGCAAGGTAATTAAAAAAGCATTGAAATATAATTTAAGTTTGAAGGTTGCTTTTGAAAATGAATTTTATTTGCTTAAATTGAAAGATGGAATGGTTCAGCCATTTGATCAATCTTTATTCGCTCAGACATATGCCCTTGATAACGCAAACACAGTAATTACAGATATTATAAATGCCCTATCCGCACAGGAAATTTATCCAGAGATGCTCTACGCAGAATCAGGAAGTGGACAATTCGAAATACCCGTAAGGTATACCGATGTTTTGGGTGCGGCAGATCAACAGATTGCTTTTAAGGAGACTGTCCGAGGTATCGCTCAAAAGTTTGATAACGTTATTGCTTCTTTTGTTCCAAAATTATTTAGTGACAAGGCAGGTAGTGGGGCGCACCTTCATTTTAGCTTATGGGAAGATGAGAAAAACATCACTCCTAGTTCAAGTAATAATAAAATTATTTCAAAAAAAGCACAGTCATTTATTGCAGGGATTCTATTTCACTTACCTGCTTTGATGTGTTTAACCACACCAAGTACAAATTCATACAAAAGAATTAAACCAAGGTTTTGGAGTGGGGCTTATCAATGTTGGGGATATGGAAATAGAGAAGCCGCAATTCGCATTCCACAAACTGATGGTACTAATCCAATCACCAACATTGAATTAAAAACAGTGGATCCAACTTGTAATCCTTATTTAGCCATTGGGGTAATGATAAGCGCTGGTCTTGATGGGTTAGAGAAGAAAATGAAGTTGGGTAATCCAGTTAATAAGGATCCAGCTGATTTAACTAAAGACGAATTACTAGAAGAAAATATTAACCTTCTTCCTTCCAATCTGGGTCAAGCAATCGATCATTTTAAAAAAGATCGAGTAATCCTTGATATGTTGGGAAAAGATTTAGCACAGTCATTTTTAGCAGTACGCAAGGCAGAATGGGAAGCAATGAAAGATTTTAGTATTGAAGAAGAATCAAAAATACTTCTTGAGAGGTATTAATCCTCAGATATGTAACAAATAGTTCTTAAAAAGAACATTCTTCGAATGTTTTTGGCGTAGTAGGATCAAAACTTTTTATATTGTCACGAAGGGCTAAAGTAGTATTTTTATATTTCTTCTATCCTAAGTCCACAAGATTGGATAACTTTCAAACTTTGGAATGAGATGAAGTGGTTGAATATCTTGAATATTGCTTGAAGCAAGTACAATAATTTCTTTCTTTGAGTTAGATGAATAAAAAAGGTGTATTGTTAAAAAAGGTGTATTTACAAATTCATGTTATAATCAGAACATGGATGTTCTGTCGCCTGACTTTCGCAAAACATCAATTTCCTTCGTAAATTAGCTTCAATTGTTTAAATTTCAGGGCACTAACAGTTATATTTTTGTCCATTTGTCACCACTTTGTCATTCCCGCGTCGTCCAAAGGGCGATTGACCTTTGGTCAAAAGGCGGGAATCCAGGCTAAATATTCATTTTTAAATATGGTAATTATAGTCTGGATCCCCTTCTTCAAGGGGATGACACATAAAACTACAAAAAAATAAAAATCTGACACTAAAATAATAAAAGTCAGATTGAGTAAAGTATCAAGCGGAGCCACAAATTCCTAAAGATATCCACAATTTACTACAAAAACTGGAGTCAGGACACTAATTTGCGAAAGTCAGGTGTTATAATCAGAACATGGATGTTCTGTCGGTAAAACAATTAGCTGTTCCTGTATTAAAACGGCACGGTATCGTAAAAGCTTCTTTATTTGGATCTGTAGTGAGAGGAGGTACTCATAAAGATAGTGACGTTGATATGCTCGTTGAAATACCCCATATTTATAGGGGGTTAGATTATTTTGGATTTAAAAGCGATCTACAAGAGGAACTAGAGGATAAGCTGCATAAGAAAGTTGATTTGGTAGAGTATCATTTGGTTAAACCAAGTTTAAAGAAATATATTTTACCTCAACAAATTCAAATCTTATAAAATGAAAAAAGATCCAAAGGTCTATTTAGAAGAAATTATCGAATCGATCGACAGGATTGAAGAATACATTAAAGGAATGAATTATGAAAATCTTGAAGAGAACCAAGCTATACAAGATGCTGTTATGAGGCGATTACAGATTATTGCCGAAGCTGCAAAGAGAATTGATGAGTCAATCAAAACCACAAACTCCCATATACCATGGGCTAAAATTAATGGATTAAGAAATGTCATTGTCCATAATTATGATGAAGTTGATCTAAAAGCTATCTGGGATACAATCATGATCGATCTACCTAAAACAAAAGATGATTTTGTAAAACTCAAAGATGCTTTCAACCAGAGTTTTCTTTAAATTTAGTCCATTCTCCATTCACGTATTAATCTCAAAAATAGAACCTTTTTGTGTTGCTATGAAGGGCTAAAAATGTACTTATGTATGATTGACTTCCGCCAGGCTTTCTTTAAGTATAAACCGAAGAGTCTTCTTTCCTACAGTTGTTTTGAAATATTTCTCTCTCCGCGCTGCATCGTGTTTGGATAGGTAATATTCACAAAATAATAAGGTAAATGGTCTACGCGGTTCAGTTGCTTTTGAATTGCCAGAAATATGTGAAGTTAATCTCTCGTGTAGATTAGTGGTATAACCAATGTAGAATTCATGATCTTTGAGACTGACAAGAACGTAAATACAGTATTGAAGTTTTTTCATAACGTTTTTATTGTAGCGTTTTTTTCTGACTCTTGTTTCAGAGTCATTTAGAGCCATGTAGTAGATGCTTCTCATCACTACATGGCCATGAAGTGATCGCGAAACGATCTACTTCATGGTCCAGAGCAATGGATTTATGGTGAGCTTGTCGAACCAGGACGTCAGAACCTTCACCGCACAGATTTAGAATCGTAAATTGTTGTAAACGATTTAATACACATCGCTGTGATACAATGGGGTTATCTATGAAAACAGCAACAGACGACGGCGTGCCGCTGCAACATTCAATTTCCCCATAACCTTCAGGTGTATTAGTTGCCTGCAAGGGTGCAGGGACCAATACAAATATGATTCCTTTTTTGAGCGTAACAATTTTTCTTCTTGGCTATGTGGCCATTTCTCAAGAGCATGTGATAAAGGTGAGTAAAACATCTATAAGCCTTATATTAGCAGTCCTTTTGTGGCTCTTAGTTGCTGTTGGGGGGACAACTGGAATTGGTCCTGCTCTTTCTGAATCGGGTGGGGAGATTTTTGGGCTTGTTATCTTTCTTCTTTCAGCCATGACTCTTGTTGAAATCCTTACTCATTATGGACTCTTTAATTTTGTCTATCAAAAACTTGCGGAGCTCAATTTAGATGATAAAGCTCAATTTACTATTATCACGTTTCTCGCTTTTGTATTTTCCGCATTTCTTGATAATTTAACAACAACCATTATTTTTCTCCAAATCTCAAGACGATTCTTCAAGGGGAAGAATCTAGTGAGATCAGCATCTGCAATTGTCATCGCTGCAAATGCGGGTGGAGTATTCTCTCCTATCGGAGACGTCACCACTACTATGTTGTGGTTGGCCAATAAGTTCACCGCCCAAACGATATTCATAGAAGGGTTTCTTCCATCTTTAGTTGTTTTTATTGTAAGTACGGTTCTTATTGGTCGCACTATTGTGAAAAGTACTCTCGATAAAATTGAAAAAATTAATAAGCTGGGGAAGACTGATTGGATAGTAATTTCTTTGTGTTTGTTTTCCTTTCTATTTCCACTCCTTATGACGCTCATCCATCTCCCCCCTTATTTTGGGCTCTTGCTTGGACTCGGTATGGTGTGGCTATTGGTTGACTTGGCAAAGCTTCGTTCTTCACAAAGCGCAAGTCTTTCAGTTTCGATTGAAAAGTTTTTTCAAAAGACCGATATAGCTAGTCTCTATTTTTTTATCGGCATCCTTCTTTCAATAAGTGCACTCAGCCATTTAGGAATTCTTGAGGCGGTGTCCCAAAAAGTATTTACCGATACTCCATCAGTATCAAGAATTATCATGGGTAATGTGGCAATTGGAGGATTATCAGCTATATTTGACAATATTCCGCTCACCGCAGCAGCGATGGAAATAATTAAAACAACCGATCCAAGCCTATGGGTATTACTTGCCCTCACTGCAGGAGTAGGAGGCTCACTACTTTTAATTGGATCTGCTCCTGGAATTATAGCGATGGCTATTGTGGATGACTTGACATTTAAGTCCTATTTAAAAATAGCATCACTTCCGGCACTGGTCGCATACGTATTAGGGATACTCACTTGGTATTTACAATACAATATATTCAAATAAAGATTCAGCTATTTATTGAGTTCCTAAATAGATAAAGAGAAGAATAATCAACCCGAGCCCAATCCATCGAGAGGGTTTCTTTCCACTGTAATGGCTTAAGATCACAGCAAATCCAAATGAAGCACCAATGAGCCATATCCAGTCTTTCAAAGGTACGACAAATCGTGATGGGAAAAGAAGAATGATTCCTCCAACAAATAGCAAATTGTATACATTACTTCCAATGATATTCCCAATAGTCAGTTTTTCTTGGTTGTCTTCTTGACTGAAAAGGGTGGTTAATAGCTCAGGAAGAGATGTTGCAATGGCCGTTAAGGTAAGTCCAAGAATAGTGGTTGATATCCCTGAAATCTTGGAAATCATTTCTACAGAATCTACTACTAAAAATCCTCCTGCGATAATGCCGATGAGTAGTATCGGTACAAAGAAGATAGTAGTTAAATCTAGAGAACGGCTTTTTATCGACTTAAACTTCTTACTATCTTCATAGTCCCGTCCAAGAACTCCCAATCTATATTCAACTATGCTAAAAAGGGCAGCAAGGCCAATAAGGAATAGTCCAGAGGTGGACTTTGGGACGTTTATAAATTGTGTGGAGAAAAATATCATGGTAGCACCAAGCATAATAAGCACATTTTGTTGTGTTTTACGAGTACCAATCCTCAGTTTTCCGCTAAAAATCCCAACAGGAAATACCATTAAAATATTCATGATATTCGATCCAATTATATTCCCCATTGCAAGACCTATATCTCCTCGGTACGCTGATATAGCGGAAACAATAAGCTCAGGAAGTGAAGTGCCCAGTGCAACTAGAGTGGCCCCAATAACAAAAGGGGAAATTCGGATTACCTGAGATATTCTTTCTGCTAACTTAACTAGTTTTTGGGTACTAAAAAGTAACAGAACTATACCAATAATAAATTTTGCAGAAGTTTCATACATACACTTAGTATATAGTAAAAATGAGCTTGGTAAGTATACAAAGACGTTAAGGAAAATTATAAAGTACACATAACTCAATATCACTTTCCCATTAATACTTCAATTTCGAGATTACATTGAGCTTTACTCAGAAAGTAATAGATTTATTTATTCAATTTTTCTCCTTTCAGGTTTTGCAAAATAGTGTAAAATACGGTCAGTATGGACACAGTACAAAATAAAACATCAGAATCCGCAGAAAAAATCGTAATTCAAAGTAAAACGAAGCTACAGACTAATATTAGTAGTAAGTATATGTATACGAAATTTTCTGCCGTAGTACCATCCTATAATGAGAACCCTCAGTTTGTAAAAATTGTTTCTGAATTATTTAAAATTCCCCAACTTGATGAGTTGATATTTATAGATGACGGGAGTACAGATCAAACACAAGAAACGGTTAAACAATTCCAAAGTGATAAGCGCTTCATATATATAAGATTGTCAAAGAACAAAGGTAAGGGTAATGCTTTAAAAACAGGCGTACAAAAAGCAAAAAATGAGATTGTTCTCTTCTTGGATGCTGATTTAGGCCAAATTACTAGTAGAAAGATATTTAAGATTGTAGAACCTGTTTTGCTGAATGAGGTTGACATGAGCAGAGGTTCTTTCAATCGAAAACGTGGACGAGTAACTGAATTTGCTGTCAAACCAATGATGGAAATACTCTTTCCCAGTTTATATTTTAACCAACCAATTAGTGGGCAAATATGTGCAAAAAAAAGCTTCTTAATAAATGCTGAATATGCTGAGCGATACGGAGTTGATATAGGTTTACTTTTTGATGCAATAGAATCTGGACAAAGAATCATTGAAGTCCATATAGGAAACCTCATCAATAGAAAAAATTCAACAGAAACAGTCAAAGAAATGAGTCGACAAGTACTTGAGACTATGATTTCACGAGCGGGGCTTATCCGTCATAAATATAAGCTTGTTTTATTCACATTAGACAATACACTCATTGATGAGGCAGCAACAGGAACATTGTTAAGAGAGCTAGGAATTGAGGAGCAAGTAAAAGGTAATTATTCACTATTGAATGAAGGAAAAATAACAGCGAAAGAGTATTTAGAAAAAAACGCTATGCTTTATGCAGGGAAGAAGCCATCGGTCATATCAAAAATGAGTGCAAACTTACCTATAGTCCGGTATGCATCCGAGGTAATAAAAGCATTAATTCGTAGAAAATATCGAGTAGGAATAATTAGTTCAAATTTTTCACCAATCGTACAATCATATGCTACTAGATTAGGGGTTCATTTTTATGATTGTGTTGAACTAGAACAAAAAAATGGAAAATATACAGGCATTATCAAAAAAAAGTCTATTAATTGGTTAAGCGATACTTTCGATGAGAGTTTTTCTAAATCTTTTAATAAGGTTGTCAAAGCAGAAAGAATAAACTCATCAAAAACAATTATGGTGGCAGGTAATGAGCGGTGTCTTGCAGTCTTTAAGCCTGCAGGACTTAGCATAGCGTATAAAGCGAAGAATAAAAAACTCAAAGAGGCTGCTGATAAAACAATTCATGTATTGGCTGAGTTATTAGCAATCATTGAATAATGATATTATTAACTCGACATGCTAAATCCGCTCATAATCGGGATAATATTTTTGCCGGTATCAAAATAAACTCAGAACTGGTAGATGAGGGACGAGAGAACACAAGTAAACTAGCAACGAAGATTTTCAGTAAATATAATTTTGATGTGATAATTTGTAGTACTCTTCTGCGAACATATCAAACAGCTCAGATCTATCAAAAACTACACGAAAAAAAATATAGAAAAAGCATTTTGATTGTTAAGACTCCATTGTTGAATGAGGTTAATGTTGGAGTTATTAGCGGATTGTCGCCGACTCAAGTGAAGTTAGAATACCCGATGGAATACAACAACATTCAATCAAAGTTTTTTAAAGATTGGACTTTTACCCAAGGAGACACACCAGAATTACTTTTTCAGAGATATCTAGCATTAAGGGAATTCATATCTAATTTTCATCAAAAAAATATATTATTGGTTGGTCATGCAATGTTTAACAAAGTCATATTGTATAACTGGTTGGATCTTACCGATATAAATTTTGGTCATGACCTATTTATTGAATTATCAGAAATATCAAGAAAGAAATGAGAAATAAATCGATATTATTTTTTGGCTGGTATTTTTATCCCAAAGTTGGTGGAGCAGAGACGATCTTACTTAGCCAAGCTCGGGAGTTAGTTTCTCGAGGATATAAAGTATCTGTTATTGCTTCAGTATTAGATAACAATGATGAATGTGACCAAGAGATATTCGGAATTAAAATATTTCGTCGGAGTTATATAGATTCACGGTTACCACAAAACCCTCAAGTCATTCAACAAGATTTATCAATGATAATAAATAAGATTAAACCAGGGATATTTCACTTCCATAACGGGTCATATCCATCAGGAGCTCCCGACAAGTCAATTGGAGTTAAAACCATATTGGAAATATTCCAAATAGTGAAGAAGCTCGGAGTACCCATTATTGAACATGCTCACAATGCTCAGCTAAAAGATCCAGAAGTAACCAGGCCGCTGCGGAATTTACCTTGGGATTATTTAATCTGCGTTAGTAATTTTGTTCGCCAAGAATGGGAGAAGTTAGGAACGAATGCAAAACAACTACGAGTAATCCACAATGGCATAGATTGGCAACTTTTTTCAACCGCCACACCTGAAATCTCTATAACAAAATACATGGGTCTTAATACCACTGTTCTCTTTAGTCCGGCCAGGCTGTTTAGCCTAACTACAGGAAAATTAAATAAACAAAAAAATTTAAAACTAGTTTTTGACGCTTTAGGTATTTTAATTAAGAAAAAAATAGAGAATTTTGTTTTTATAAGTATTTTTAATGAAGTTTACGGGAGTAAAATATCAACAACAGCAAAACAATTAATAGACACAATTATCAAAGAAAAGGACCTTAATGGAAAAGTAAAATTTATACATATAATTAGTCCTGATAAAATGCCTGGGTTTTATGCCGGAGCAGATATAGTTTGTGTTCCCTCACTCTATGAAACATTTGGATTAATGTATCTGGAAGCAATGGCAGCAGGAAAAGTAGTAATAGCCTCAAATACAGGAGGACCAAAGGAATATATAAGAAATAATGAGAATGGCTTCTTCGTAAATCCAACGGACGCACAAGAGCTAGCAAATCTACTCTCAAACCTAATTCAAAATAGAGATCGTCTCCAAAAAGTTGGGCACCAAGCAAAAATTGATGCAAAAAAATACTCTATAAAAAAAATGGTTGATGAATTAGAAAAGATATACGTGGAATTGTTATAAACTAGCAGAATATGTAGCTATGGGAGTTAAGGTTGGCTCATTATTTCCTTGGTAAATAAAAGAACGTTGTAATGTGGTTGTGTCTTCTGAATCAGTACTTTTAATTTTAATTTGTATGACTCTGACTCCATTCGCTAAGTTATACAAACAAATATTGTTATTCGTATAGTTTGACCAATCTCCATTATCTAAATGATATGACCATTTTATTGAACAATATTTCTCCTCTGAGGAAATGGTAACACAGACTGGATTAATTGAAATAACTTCGTTCTCTCTGGGAGAAATAATTGAGACAGGCCCAATCGTCTTAATACAAGGCGACATCGTTGTAGAAATAACTCCTGTGGGGGTGTTTATTGGTTCTGATGAATATATTGTTGGTAAATTAGTATCTTTTTGTTTGTCTCCAGTAATAACTATTTGGATGGGTATAGTCGTTGTAATAGGGAATTGTTTTTGTGTATTATTCTTTTGTTGATTAAGGTTATTCAAATTAAGAATAATTACGGTAAGCATTACCGGCACGGATAGAATCGCCGTGACAAACTCAACATGAGTCTTCTTATCGGGTAATCTTCTTGCCCATTGAATTACTTTATTCACAGTATTTTTCATTATTATGTAGATATAGCTCAATTATACCACTTTATGGTAAAACAACGGTCTAGAGATATCCTCTCGGTTATAATTTCTTTTTTGACCCGTCATATCAAATATTTGGGCAGTCAAAAGATATAGTAAAAAGTACGATGAGAAACTATACATTGGCCAACTTTGTTATTATCTACAAAAAAGACATTTATCAGGGTGATGAATTGAGAAGGCAATTTTATGAAGATTTGAAGGCAAATAAAACTTTCAAATTACTTGAAAGCACAGATTATAAAATAGTAAGGAATGAAAGCGGTTTGAATAGGAATTTGATAGATAAAGTTGGATATATTGTCTTATCAGGTAAATGTGAAACCTATGGCGGAGGAAGGTTTGTGTCAGCTTACAAACTGAGCACGGGATAAAAAATACTATTAAAAGGAAATATAGATATTGGCGGAACGATCTATAAGGGCTTGTCTGAAACTGGCAATGCGCTTGGAGGGGTAAGAGGAGTATTTGGCGTTAATAATCCAACCTTAGTAGTTGAATTTGGAGATGATGATGTGAGCGTTGCAACCTCTTTAGAGAGACTATCTAGCATAGGATTTTTTGATATGAAAATGGGAGAATTTAGAGCAAATAGCAAATTTTAAATAAAAATATTTCCATGGTTCGAAACTTCATTTGTTTTCATGAAGGGCTAAAGTAGCGTTTTTGTGAGATTTATCTCTACCAGGCTTTCTTTGAGCATGAGTCGTAGAGTTTTTTTCCCGACAGTTGTTTTGAAATACTTCTCACGTCTTGTTGCATCATGTTTTGAAAGATAGTATTCACAGAATAGTAAAGTAAAAGGTCTCCGAGGTTCTGTTGCTTTTGAATTACCGGAAATATGAGAGGTGAGTCTTTCATGAAGATTAGTAGTGTAACCAATATAAAAATTGTTATCTTTGAGCGAATAAAGAATATAAACACAGTATTGGAACTTGTTCATTACACAATAAGTATAGAAGTTTTCTTGACTCTTAAAGAGTCATATTACAGCTATGAAGCAGAACAGAGTTCGCTTCATAGCCATGAAGTGATCGCTTTAGCGATCTACTTCATGGTCCAGAGCAATGGAGGGCGTTAGAACCTTTTATGCACAAATTTAGTATAGTAAATTACTATTTTTACTAGAATCATTTCTAAAGTTTAGCATGTATGTTAAATGTTAAAATGAATCATTGTTGGGACTATTGAATTAGCTTTTCTGAATATGAGCACAATAACAGATTTATCAAAGAAAACATTTGATTGGATTAAAAACAGATTTAAAGAATTAATTCCAAGGATAATAAGTGATATATCACTTTTAAGCCTTATTGATGTCCAAGAAATTGTAGTTCCGAATATTCAATTAACATTCGATTATCTACTATTAATTACAGCAGCTTGTATTGTGAGTACTCTTGGTCTCCTTATGAACTCGACACCAGTTATTGTAGGAGGGATGATTATCTCTCCACTCATGTGGCCCATTGTAGGGATCTCATATGGTCTTTGGCAGTCGAAATCACATTTTCTATGGAAAAGTATTCGTTTACTTGGTTTATCAGTAGTGTTTACTCTTCTTACGTCTGCATTGTTAACTTTTTTTTCACCCATAAAAATAATAAATGCTGAAATAATAGGGAGAACCACTCCTACTCTTTTTGATTTGATAGTGGCTCTAGCCTCAGGTGCTGTCGCGATGCTATCTCTAACAAATAAGCGTGTTTCAAACAGTATTGCAGGAGTAGCAATTGCCACATCACTCCTACCTCCAATTTGTGTTTCAGGAATTGGAATAGCCATATGGAATTTTCCAGTATTTTGGGGAGGATTGCTACTATTTATTACCAATGCAATTGCGATAACAACTATTGGCATAATCTATTTAACATTTGTTAGCATTGTACAAAACAAGTCTTTGCCTAGAATTAACTTTCGTGGTTCATTTATATTTATCATCCTGCTTATTCTACTTATAACACCACTTAAAGAAACACTTATACAATATGGTAGGAACCTTGGTTCACTTCAAGTAAGTCGGACAGTAATTCTTAAAGAATTGTCAAAATTAGATTCAAAGATTGCCCTTATTGATATTCAAGTAAATGACCAGCGAAAAAAATCACAAAGCTTAACACTAGTAAACATAGGGGTAATGGTTCCCCAGGGTAACTCTATCACCTTTGATACGAAAGAAGAGTTACGTAAACAACTTGAAAATTCATTACATCAACAAGTCGAGTTAAACATTCGAGTTCAAGAGAGCGTTTCAATACTCTCTGTTGTTGAGGAAGAGGATCTGTCGCAAAGGAATACACTTACCAGTACATTGCGAACGGAGCTTTCTAAAATTCACCAGGAGATCGTTATCGACTCTATTCATATTGAAAAAAAGAATAGTTGGGTAGTAAGGGCAATGTTGACAATTGACCCATCAAACCCTTTAACTGAAAAAGATAGAATTTTCATTGAAAAGATACTATCAAAAAATGTAAATAAAAAAGTCACCTTATCTTTAGACTTAATACCGCGGATCAAACTTGGTTCGGACAAGGATAAAGAGAAAAATGATTTGCAGAATGAAATAAACACAACTATTTCCAAGCAATTTTCAGACGTTGATGTATTAGCTGTATCATTAGGTATTGAAGCAAAAGATGCATCATCATCTGCTACGCCAAGACAAATTGTGATGGTACAGTTAAGAGTTCCAGTTGAAACATATAAAGTAGATTTACTTGCTAAAGCCGTCCGGCAGGGTGTACTGAGGGTTATTTCTACTAACTTTATCCTCCAGCTACGCGTTATACCTGTCGAAGACATGACGTTTATTGAATAATTATAAGCGGTTCGAACCTTCTACGTGCAAATTTAGCATTATAAATTAGCTTATATTAAAACTTATTTAATAGATCTTCTTGTTCTTTGGTTATTCCCCGAGGAATTGTGACCGCTATTCTGACATACATATCTCCCCTTCCTGATTTATTAAGTCTCTGTATACCCTTTCCGCTTAGTTTAATAATTGTCTCAGGCTGTGTGCTCGGACGAATTTTGAGTTTGATTGAACCATCAATTGTCTTAATAGGGATAATGTCTCCTAAGATTGCCTGTTTAAAAGTGATACTTTCCTCTGTGAAAACATCCGACACTTTTCGTCTAAATAAAGGATCCGGAATGACCTCCATTACAATGTCATATCCTTTATAACGTATCTTTGTACCTGTATCTACGCCTGCTGGAATTTTTATCCTTTTCTGCTTTCCATCGATAATTATAGCTTTTTCAATTCCCTTGATCGCTTCATCAAAGTCTAGAGTCAAAGTATATGTATGTCTTGGTTGACGAGAGGAAAATGGAGAAGCTCCTCCAAAAAATTGTTCAAAAATATCGTTTGGGTCATTAAAGCCGGAAAATCCCTGAGTATTAGTATCTCCTTGATAAGGATAATTGTATGGAGATTCTTCTTGACTAGATTTTTTTTGTTCTTGGCCTCTTTCTTTAAATGCTTCGTTACCTGTTTGATCATATATTTGACGTTTTTGTGTATTAGAAAGTATTTCATATGCATGTGATATCTCTTTAAATTTTTCAGTGGCATCTTTTGCCTTATTACGATCGGGATGATATTTCAACGCTAATGTACGATATGCTTTTTTTACTTCATCTGAAGTTGCATTTTTTGATATTCCAAGAATATCATAGTAATTTTTCATTTTATTTTAAATCTTTCTCATTTTTTCTAACCTGTTTTTTTACTTGATTGATCACTTCTTTAGTGTTTTGCATAAAATCCTTATCTTTACTATCTGCAAAAAAAGTTGCAGAGTCTGTAGTAATTTTAAGTTTTACTTCAAATAGGATAGGTTTTCTATCAGGGTTATACACGGTTTTGGAAGAGAAGCGTACTAACTGTATTTTATACTGTTTGTTTATCCATTCAGCGGCTGATCGTATCTCACGGCTTACTTTTATTTTTTCATCTTCACTTAATTCTTGGGGTAGTTTACTTATAATCATGAGGAGCGTAGGCGTTTTTTGAGTGATCCAGACTGCAGTTTTAAGAAGATCCTTTGTTGTATAAATATAAAGAGGGTGACGTTCTTTATTAACAATAATAACGGAATTGTATTTGCTTGCCACTAGAGTTCTAATAGCTTTAGATATATCTATCGGTTCATAGAGTTCATCAAAAATAGGAGAAACAAATTGCGTCAATAATTGGGTATCTTTCTTAATCTTTTCTCCATCAAATGAATAATTCTTTACTTTAGAACGTGTTGATAACCGTTGTTTGTTTGAGCTTGCAAAATAGGGAGCAAAAATATCTCTTTTTGTCACTATTCCTTTTATTTTATTACTACTATCTACCACGACTAATCGAGATACTGTATATTTCTGAAACGCTTGATAGGCACTTCCAATACTACTATCCTCAGGAATTGTTAAGACATTTCTTTTTGGTATGTTTTCAATTGCTTCTTCATAAAAAATATCATTGGCTATAAGACCTTTGAGAAGAGATTTTACTTTCACAAGGCCAATTACTGTTTCATCCTTATCAAATACAGGAAGTGTATAAAGCTTTAATCCGCTCATTAGCCTGAGAATTTCTCCAACTGGAGTATCGATAAGAATTCTAGGAGGCGTTATGAGGCAAGAACGAATGAGCGTTGAAGAATCATGTTTTCGATTAAAGAGGGTATTTTGAACCGTCATTAAACCCATGAACTTATTATTATCTTCATACGCTAGAAGGGGGGTGTGGGTAGTTTTAAAGCGATTAATTATGGCTGATATTGGACTATCAACATTACAAATAAGACTTGATGGGACTACTTGGATTTTCAGTTTATTGTTTACATTATTCATGAATATAGAGTAACACTATTATTTCAATAATGAATCAACAGATATGACATAGATTGTGTAATGCAGCTTACATAACTAAAGAATTTTACATTACTTATTAGATTAAGCCAGCATGCTAAACTGTGCATAAAGAAGCATTAAATAACATTTACTAAAAACTATGAAAACCAGTATCGTTGAAACATACAATTGTTTTTATGGAGGTCATGGAAAGGTATCTATGATTATGGGTTGCTCTCATAAGCACCTAGTGTCAAAAGCGCAATTAGAAAGAAAACATTTGACGTTGGAAGGAAAACAAAACAAAACTAAAGATTCAGGGAATATTCTCTTTGCCAGTATATAGATACAAAAATTATAAACAACTATGAAAAACACATTCAATAAAATGGACAATGAGACGGATAAGATAGTAAAGTCGCCAAATGATATGAAAGATGAAAAAATAGCAGATTGGCGTCACGAACACGGGCAGCCTAGTTTTAAATATCTTCAATCTCTAGCGCAGGATGGTGGTTTTGAAGCGTTGGAGAAGTTAAGATCAATCGCTCAAGATTTGGATGTAAACTTTGGTCCCAACACTTCAACAGATTTGTTGATAAGAAAAATACTAGCAACTCAAAGTGACTTAAACATAACAACTTAATTGCGCTATGATATCTAAAATAAAATCTGCAAAAAAAGCATTGATTAATATACTCGAAAACTCATGAAACTTATTTTGAAAAACAGGTTTAAGTCAAGAAAAAAAGATAATTTTAGAAATATATTAATACGGTTCGAACCCTTTCATCCCGTCATGAAGGGATAAAGTAGTGTTTTTGTTTTTCTCCTATCCTAAGTTCAGAGCAATGGAACACATCCGAACCTTCTCCGCACAAATTTAGTATGGTAAATTGCATTTTTAAAGTCTCTAGTATTCAAATACTCAATTAGATAGAATATCAGCAATATGTTTAGAAAGTTTTATTTTTCTAGTTTAGCCCAAGAAATTGTTGTTTTCTTGGTACTTTTAACTTTATTTTCATTTATTCCGATGTCTCAATTAACAATACAGGGATCGATATTTATATTGTCTTTATACGCACTTGTTGCTTCGTTGTTAAGAAGGTTTACGTTTAAACAATTAGGATTTGTCAAGCCATCAAAAGAAATAGTAGTTAAATGGGTGCTACTTACTCTTGGGATGATCATAGCAATAGTCCTTCTCAAAATTATTTTTCCAGATGGTATATTTAGAGGTGTTTCAAAAAATAGACAAGCCTTTTTATATCTTATACCTTTTTATGTTTTAATTGGTACTTTTTTTCAGGAATTTGTCTTTAGAGGTTACTTGTTTGCCCAAACTTCGAAATTATTCTCAATAGGTCCTTCTGTTACGATTAACATTTTTTTATTCTCAATCTTTCATATCCCATATTTTGTTCAATATCAGTCAAATTTACTCTACCTTTCAATAATTGCTGGTGTATGTTGGGCCTTTATGTATGCTAAGTATCCCAATCTTTATATGGTATGGATTTCTCATGGGATTGTAGGTAGTCTCAGTTTGCTTCTTTTACAAAAGTTTTAGACTTTTTTTAGATTGCCATAGGGAATATTATTCACAGTATTATATTGTTGGTGCTTAATATTGTTGAAACCTTTTTATACAGTAATGGAGTGCTAAAGTAGAGTGTTTGTGTTTCTTCTATCCTAAGTCCAGAGGGTGGGATTCCCTTCGGCAAGCTCAGGGTAAACTTCTCATCCCTCCTAAACCACAAAAAAGATGCCGCTTTGGGCATCTTTTTTCATGGGTCCAGAGCAATTGAGGGCGTTAGAATCTTTTACGCACAAATTTAGTATAGTAAATTATTTTATTTTAATTTATTTCCACTAATCTTATTTTCCACAAGTCTGATTAATCCTTGGATATTTTTTTGATCATTTATTTCCCCAGAACTAACCAGCAAAGCGAGTTTATTTTCATTCTCGGCAAAAATAGCGGGCAGTGGAATATGAACCTCTTCAGGGTATAACTCAGCCAATTCGTCTTTATGTAAAAATGATAGGGGGACTCCGATATTCACGATAAAATCTCTCCACTCACTTTTCATACCCAAGTTGTCATAAGTCAACATGCAGAGGTTGCAGCTATATGTTTTTGGAGAAACAATCTTATGTACATAGTCAGTGACAATTGAGAAAACAGACGAATTGGCATTGTATACGAATATGAGTCTTTTCATTTTCAAATATTTATCAACTTAATCCAAGGGCAGTATCTATCTCTTCCTTTTGGAATCCAAGTATTTTGAACTCCGTACCATCCTTTTTTGTAATGTGGGTACAAGGGACTCCCATAGATCCACAGGTGTCAATTGAAACCTGACCTTGTTCTGGATTTTTATCCAGAAGAACCTCTTCATATCCAACATTTTTACTTTTCAGGTAGTTCTTCAACATAAGACAATAGGGGCATGTCGTTGTTGAATATATGGTAATTTTTGCCATAAGATATATGTGAAATTATAATAATTAAAAGTAACTTACTTTCGGTCTTGGTTATCTTTATCTTTCTTATGTTCTGGATGTGTGCATGTTTTGTCTTCGCATTTTTTTATCATTCCAACCGACTTTCCTATTGTGCACATCATACAATCACAATGTGTTCCGTGTCCCATCATAGTAATTCACCTCCTTAAAATTATAATATTAGTAATATATCTACTTACAATCGAACACTAATTTCATCATGACTGAAGAGCTGCATCAATCATTGGTTTTAGTTGCTCAAAGGGAACAGCTCCTGGAACAAGCTGTGTCGCTCCCTTTGCATCAATAATTATGGTGCCTGGTGTGCCGGATACGCCCTCTATACCACCTTGCGTGAGCTGATCTTTCACCTTTTGAGTCATTTCACCACTATCAAGACATGCCTGAACTTCAATCTTAGTCGCTCCCGCTTCTGCACCTAAGTCTGATAAGCCCTCAAGTGGGAATCCATTCCCATTTGAGGTTGTCTTTGAGTAATAAAGATCAGAAAACTTCCAAAATGCCTCATTTCCTGCAAGTTTTCCGACACATTCCGCTGTTTCAGCAGCTTTCTGTGCGTTAGCGTGAAAAGAAAGAGGATAATGTCTATATACCCATTTAATCTTATCTCCATACTCATCCATAGCTCTTAACATTGTAGGATGATAGCTTTTACAGAAGGGGCACTCATAATCTGAATACTCCACAAGGGTTACTTTCGCATTTTTATTGCCTCTATAATAATCTTCATTAGTTACTATTGGTTTTTTTATTGGTGGGCCAGAGTCAGCAATTGGCGGATAGTCAGTATTTGCTTTTTGTACACCCAAAGCCGCTCCATCTTTTTTGTATGTTTGGAGTTCTTGGTAGAAATATATACCTGCCGTAACAGCAACAATTAATCCTATTGCGAGGATTGTATTCGTATTCTTTTTTATAGTTGTAATAAGAGATTCATTTTTACCATTCATAAGAATAAAATAAATTTGTAATGTTACTCCTATAAGGAATAACAATTCCCACTATAGGCGATATGAAATCAATCTTCAGTCGTCTTAGCGACAGTTTTGCAGAAGATGAAATAGAGGGGAAGAAGTAAGGTAGAATTAAAATATTTAATATAATGAAGGAATATATGAAAAAAAGAAAGAATGCCATTCTTATAATAACCGCTTCCACTATGCTTATCACCAAATTAATACTTTTTTTTGTGTGGAATAAAGAGATAATGAGTCCATTACTAACAGATGTATGGCATCACATGTATACCGGAGTACTGCTCATGATTTTTGCAAAAGTATGGAAGAATAAGTTTTCCTTCATATTTTTTTCTATCGGACTCGGTTTGTTTGTTGATGAATTTATACATGTGTTTCATCTTCTTCATATCATTAACGAAGTTGACTATTGGTCGATGCCTTCATACATAGCCACAACTCTAAGTTTTATTACTGTTTACATCATTTTTAACAAACTCCCTGATTCGATCTATAGGAAGATGGTCTGAAATATCTTTGCCATAATACGCTGTTTGAATTATCTGATTTTCGTCAATAAGAAAATCAGCGGGAACCAAATAAAGATCCCCATCTTTTGCACCCTTTGCAAAATGGTACGTTTGAGCTTCCTGTAATTTATTTATGTTTAGTAGCCCCATGAAGTATTTTCGTTTAGAAGATTCTTCCACCTCATATTTTTTGTAAATAGTGTGCTCAGGATCGGGGATTATGGGAAATGGAGGTTTTTGGCTTCCTGCATATTCAAGTATTTTTTCTTTTGGAGATTGAAAAAAAGCAAGGAAATCAATGTTTTGAGTATGCAATTCAGGATATATTTTTATTAACTGGGCTATTCGTAGATTACAAAAAACGCACGATGCATATCTATAGAAGGAGATCATCAATTTTTTCCCTCGATAATATGACAGGGCGCGCTGATTCCCATAAATATCTATCACTTCGAAATTTGGAGCCATTATTCCTTTATTAAGCATGGTTGGTTTATAATTCCTCAATTTCCTCCATTTTTATATGATTAGCCATCAAGGTTTCCAGTAGTTTTTCGTTTGATGGTTCGGTAAGAATGGTCCCATCCGGGAAAACTATAGTGGGAATAGATTGCATACCTTTATTGATTTTTTCTACTTCAGCAGCTGTATCAGGAGTTTCTTCCAGATTTATATAGGTATAATCAACTTTGCGTTCATCAAGGAATTTCTTAGATCTTCTACAATCAGGACACCATGTTGCACCATAGAATATTATTTTCATTTCGTATTTTTAATTTGCAATAGGGATTTCTTCACGTATTCATTATCTTGAAATAGTAAACCCACCTGAGTCCACGATTCTGGCAAATGGGAAAGCGTCCAAGCTTGCAGACCTCTATCAGCCCCTGTCCAGATAAAGAGCACAGTAATAATTATAATTACACCAAATAATTGACGAATTTGCTGGTTCTTCTGCTTGAAAATAGACAGTTTCGATGTGATAGATCTTCCCCCTTTTGCAATATAATACAGAGGAAGCCCTGTTCCGAGAGCAAATGAAAAAGCAATAAGAGCGGTAATAAGGGAAATAGAGTTTATAGCAGCCAGAGTTGCAACGGTCGCAAGGACCGGTCCAATACAGGGAGTCCACACAACCCCTAAGCTGATACCTGTTACTATTCCTCCATTGAATCCGCCACTCTTTTTATGAGTAGGTCTGACTTTCCAGAAATGCTCAATAACAGTCTGAACTTTGTCTCCAAGTGTTGGGAATATCATACTTATTCCAAGAAGTATAAGAAGTAAGACGGCACTGTCTCGAATTGAGTCCGCAGGTACTCCAAAAAAGCGAACAGCAGTAGCAAGAAGTAATGATGCGGCCGTAAAGCTCATTACGAGCCCCACAATTACCCCCTTAATTCTATTTGTATCTCCATCAATTCCACTTGAAAGTATTATGGGGAGAATCGGCAAGACACAAGGGGAAAATACCGTAAGAATACCAGATAAAAATGCAATGGGAATAAGTAAATACATATTATTTAAGCTTAAGTAAAGAATAGTGTTGCTTGTACTCATAAACGACGACGTTTCCACTCGACCCATAATTGTTTCAGCTGAGTATCAGTGTGGACTCTTGAAAACGCCATGACCCAAGAAAGAAAAGAGACCTGATACGAAATAACCAATCCCCGATGATCTCCCAGTTTTCCGT
>Ga0210044_10002767_pt1 | contig 25680 bp, 30 predicted proteins | sample CryGey13umfilter_2_FD_183959 | JGI IMG/M metagenome (GOLD analysis project Ga0210044, IMG submission 183959) | Groundwater microbial communities from aquifer in Utah, USA - Crystal Geyser 4/9/14 3 um filter (SPAdes) (version 2) | ecosystem: Environmental > Aquatic > Deep subsurface >... | reverse complement strand
CTTTGATGCGGCGTCAATTTTTCGAGTTCTGCCGCCAAAACATGAAATTCTTCGGTTTTCATCGTAGCACCTATCTTATTGATTGGTATGGCGATAGTATAGACCACTACTTAACAGTGACATAGCCTTGATGATCCAGTTCACGATCATCGAGGCCGTTCATGCCGACTTGCCGGCACTGGGTTCCTTGCTGCATGAACTGTTCACTATGGAGAGTGATTTCGAGCCAGATGCCGCCAGGCAGGACGCGGGTTTGCGGCTGATCCTCGATAATCCGGCGTTGGGGCGGATTTTTGTCCTGCGCGCCGGGGAAGCCGTCGCCGGCATGGCGAATGTGCTGGTGACGGTCAGTACCGCCGAAGGGGCTCTGGTTCTGTTGCTGGAGGATGTGATCGTGGCCGGTTCGTGGCGGGGGAAGGGGCTGGGCGCCCGCCTGGTGAACCATGTGCTGTCATGGGCGCGGGCTCAGGGCTATTCCAGGGTGACGCTGCTGGCAGACCGGCAGAATGCGTCGGCGCTACGTTTCTATGAAAAACTGGGTTTTCGCGAGTCCGCCATGCGGGTTTACCGTAAAAATCTGTCTTGATGAATATCGGGTTGGCAACCGGATCTAGTGGGCCGTCACGTTGAAATTGCGGGAGGTCGCACCTACGCACACCGTCGCTTCATGTTGACTGACTGCCAGGTGCCGCCTTGTGCCAAAGGCCGTCTTAAACCTTTTTCAGGTAGCAAGCCTTCAACATGAAGTTGCCAGCGTCCATCTTGCAGTCCACCTCGTGGTCACCTCCAACCAAACGGATGCTTTTGACCTTGGTGCCCACTTTAAGAGTGGTAGACGATCCTTTGACTTTTAGATCCTTGATCAGAACCACTGCGTCGCCATTGCTTAACACATTGCCGTTGGCATCCTTTATCACTGCGTCTGCGTTATCGTCGGCGCGTGCGGTTTCTGCCATTGGCCATTCATGTCCGCAGTCGGGACAAATATAGTTGTCGCCATCCGGGTAGGTGTTCTCCATGGCGCATTGGGGGCAGGCGGGGATTGTGGACATGATTGCTCTCAAATTGTAGGTGGTTCAGACGACTCGAATTATAACCGTTACCAGAGACGGCAACCATGGCTGATTTCTATCGGGGGGCATTTTTGTAACTGCCCGGCGTCTCATTTTGTGGTTCGATCATACCAGTCTGGGTTGAATTGTCAGGCATTTTGCTTCATCTTGGGATAAATGTTTGTTGATTACAGAGGGTAGATGCTTAGGCGATTTAATGCGTAGTTGTTTATTGACATTGAATCTGCCAAACACAACTTCAATATCATTGATTGTCACTCCAAATTCTTCTGCCAGGAATCGAACCATATGATCTGTTGCTTTGCCCGCCATTGGCGCGGCAGCGACACTAATTTTGAGTTGATTGCCTTTGACCTTGCCAATAGCATCTTTTTTTGCGCTGGGTTTGCCGAGAATATTAAGCACTAAAGTTTCTCCATCCCAGACACAGAAGGAATTAATTTCCAATCCTTTGTGCGCCACTTTATCTCCGATATACGATTGTTTGTTTTGCGTTATTTGGCTGGCTTGCCTCTTCACTTCTTACAAGTACACCATTCAAACTGCGATGGCAATTGTACCAAGATCATCCGCAAAGCCAACGAATGAATCTGTACTCACTCCAGCAGCGCGACGCTCTTCACCTGGGCGAAAACCGCCATACCGGGTTTGAGGCCCAGCAGGGCGCTGGATTTGCGCGTGATCCGCGCCAGCAGCGGGACGCCTCCGGCATTTAGCCGCACCACGACATGGGCCGGGGTTTCGTCGGCGATCTCCAGCACCTTGGCTGGCAGGATGTTGAGGATGCTGGAGTCAACGTGCCGTTCCAGGGCGAGGCTGACGTCGCGGGCATGGATGCGCAAACGCATGCGGTGCTCCAAGGCGTGGGGTTGGCGGGCGACGATGATGCTGCCGCCAGCAAAATCGAGCCGGGTGAGATGATAGGTCTCGTCGTGCTCGCCTACTATCGTGTCGATCACCACGCCGGCCTCGTCGCCGTGGGCCAGGGGGAGATCCAGGCGCGTCAGCATTTCGTGAATCGGCCCGCTCGCCACGATTTTTCCCCCTTCCATCAGCACCATGGTGTCGGCCAGTCGCGCCACCTCGTCCGGCGAATGGCTGACGTAGACGACAGGAATTTCCAGCTCGTCGTGCAGCCGCTCCAGATAAGGCAGTATCTCCTGCTTGCGCGCCAAGTCGAGCGCAGCCAGCGGCTCGTCCATCAGCAGTATCCTGGGGCTCACCGCCAGCGCTCGGGCGATGGCCACGCGGCTTCGTTCGCCGCCGGAAAGGCGATCCGGCATACGTTCCAGCAGGTGGCCGATGCCCAGCAACTCGATGGCGCTGTCCAGCGACACCCGCCGCGCGCCGTCTGCGATGCGGCTCATGCCATATTCCAGATTGCGCCGCACGTTGAGGTGCGGAAACAGGCTGGCCTCCTGGAACACATAACCCAGAGACCGGTGGTGGGTCGGCACGAACAACGAGCCCTGTTGCCAGACCTTGCCATCCAGGGCGAGATAGCCATCCGGCGCCCGTTCCAGGCCGGCCAGACAGCGTAGCAGGGTGGTCTTGCCGGAACCGGAATGGCCGAATAGCGCGGTAATTCCCCGGCCAGGCAAAGTCAGATCAACATCCAGATTGAAACCGGAAAAGTCCAGCTTGAAGCGTGCCTCGATGCTCATAGGTGCACCGTCATGTAACGCCGGTTGAGGGCATAGACCGTCACCAGCATCAGAAAGGAAGCCGCCAGCAGGCCACCGGCCAGGATATGGGCGGAAGCGTATTCCATGGCCTCGGCATGGTCGTAGATGGCGATGGACAATACCCGCGTCTGGTCCGGGATGTTGCCGCCCACCATGAGCACCACGCCGAATTCGCCGACAGTGTGGGCGAAGGTAAGCGTGATGGCGGTAAGAAAGCCGCGCCGGGCCATGGGAACCGCCACGGTGAAGAAGCGATCCCAGGGCCCGGCGCGCAGGGTGGCGGCCGCCTCGATCATGCGGTTGCCAACGGCGTTGAAGGCGTCCTTGAGCGGTTGCGTCATGAAGGGCAGGGAATAGAGCGTCGAGGCCACCACCAGGCCGGGAAAAGTGAAGGCCAGGTGATGCAGTCCCATGGCTTCGAGGGTGCTGCCGACCAGCCCCTTGGGGCCGAGCAGCACCAGCATGTAAAAGCCCAGCACCGTGGGCGGCAGCACCAGGGGCAGGGCCACGATAGACTCCGCCACCACGGCAAAGCGCGAGCGGCTGCGGGCCAGCCACCAAGCCAGCGGCGTGCCCAGGACAAGCAACACCAGAGTGGTGACGCCGGACAATTCCAGGGTTACCTTGAGCGCCAGCCAATCGGATTCGGACATGATATTTCCCGCTCACTCGCCCGGCAGGACGAAGCCGTAGCGGCGCATCACCGCCCGTGCCGCCGGGGTTTCCATGTAATTGGCGAAGGCCGCCGCCAGAGGATTATCCCTGGCGCGGGCGGTGATGACGTAAGCCTGCTCCAGCGGCGCGTGCCACTCGGACGGGATCAGTGTCCAGGCACCCTTGCCGGTCAGTGCCGGCCCCTTCACTAGGGACAGGGCGACGATGCCGGCTTCCGCCGCGCCGCTGTCCACGTATTGGGACGTGTGCGCGATGTTCTCGCCCAGTACCAGCTTGGGTTTCATGGCGTCCCACACGCCTTCGTGCTGCAAGGCTTCCTGGGCGCGGCGACCGTAGGGCGCGTGATCCGGGTTGGCGATAGCGAATTTTCGGATAGCCGGGCTGGTGGGCAACGACTTCAACGGTAGCTTCGCCAGTTCCGGCTTGAGGCTCCACAGCACGATGCGACCGATGGCATAAAGCTTGGGTGGGGTGGCGGCCAGTCCCTTATCCCGCAGTTCGCGGGGATAGGCGATGTCGGCAGAGAAGAACAGGTCGAAGGGCGCACCGTTCTGTATCTGGGTGTGGAACTTGCCGGAGGAGCCGAAGATAATGTCCATCTTGTCGTTGGGATGCTCGGCGCGGAAGGCGCCGCCCATTTCCTCCAGGGCGTACTTGAGGTCGGCGGCAGCGGCGATAGTGAGTTCACCCGCCTCGGTGCGGTAAGTAAACCCCGCGAACAAGGTTAGCAGTGCGAGGACGCGAAGCAGCGGTTTTACGATACGTGGTTTCATTAAGAATTTCTCCCTTGTTATATATGGCAGAATACAGCGCAAGGCGGCCAAGTACCCTTGAAGTTCATAAAAGCAATCTTTGTTCCAGCGGCGGGTAGCTCAACGAATAATGTTGTTATTCATCATGTTGAGTAAAAACTGTTGCAACACGCGAAGGAGTCGGATGTATTCATCCGTACATAACGCAGCGCTATCCTAGTGCCTATGCACCGAAAATGTCAATCCGGCGCAGCAACGAGCAGGGATGAAAAATACGCCATGTCGTCCGCCACCGCTTGAGCGGCTTTGTCCTCCATCTCCCGGTAGCGGCGCAGCACTTCGCGCCCGAAATCGGAGATGCGGGCGCCGCCGCCACCCTTACCGCCGGTGGCGGTTTCCACCAAGGGGGACTTGAAGCATTGGTTCATCGTATCCACCAGCAGCCAGGCACGGCGATAGCTCATGTTCATGCATCGGGCGGCGGCGGAGATGGAGCCGGTTTTCGCGATATGTTCCAGCAGCTCCGCCTTGCCGGGGCCGATGGGGATGGCATGGCCAAGCAGAATGCGCAGGCGGGGTTGAAGCGAATCGTTCATGGCGGGAATATCGGGTTCCGAAAAACCGATACGATACCCGTTTGACGTCAGGGCGCAAGAGGCGGCATGGCGAAGTGGGTTGCCATCGAATTCCTATACTGAATCCCGCACTGCCGGGGCCATTCTCAGCAGTCCCTTCGTCTGTTCGCCGATCCGGTGCGTCACGGCAGGATCGAGCGCGGCAAGCCAGCGCTTGGGAATCGCCTCCGAGCCGTACAGCGCGCCAGCCAGCATTCCCGCCAGCGCTCCCGTGGTATCTGCGTCCTCGCCACAGTTGACGGTATCCACCACGCAGCTCTCGAAATTGTCGGTGTAGAAAAAGTGGTGCAGCACCGTTTGCACCGTGTCCACGATGTAGCCCGAGGCGCGGCCCGGATAAGGGTTGAGGCGAAACTGCCGGTGCTGTTCGATCAGGCGGTTGGCGATGGCGCGGCATTCCTTGATGCCGCCGCCGAGGATCAGGGTTTGCGCCATCCGCCCCAGCGCCAAGGTACCCGCATCGGAAAACGGATGGTGGTGGGTGATGTGGGCCTGTTCCAAGGCGCAGCGCTCGAATTGGGCGTCGTTTCCCAAGGTGAACAAGGCTACCGGCAGGTTGCGCATGGCCGCGCCGTTGCCCCCGTCGGTGTCGGACAAGGGCGCTTCCAGCGTGCCTTCAAGCATGTAGCGGCGGATGCCTCGGCGGCAGGTGGCGCCGACATCCACCGGTTTGGATTTGAGCCAGGCGGCGAAGCCGTCGGCTGCCGCCGTGAGATTCCAGCCGCCGCTATCCAGGATCGCCTGGCCGAGATACAGGGACATCTCGGTATCGTCCGTCACCTGCCCAGTCTTGAGACGCAACCAGCCGCCGCCGGTGATGTCGCGGTGGGTGCCATATTGCGCCTTGATCTCGCGCGGCATCAGGAACTCCACCGTTGCGCCCAGTGCGTCGCCGCAGGCCAGACCGAGATAGGCGCCGAGCGCCCTGCCGCGCAGGGAGGCGGGTGATGGAGAATGGGTAATGGGTGATAAACGCATCATCAAAAATAGCTCATCGTCACCCGGTAATCGCCGCCGATCACCAGGTACTCCCCTTCGCCCTTGAGAGGGTGTCCGGCCAGCAGGCCGTTGAAAAACAACACTTTCGCCACCGGCACCCTGGCTTCGAGGATGATGTCGCCGAATTCGTCGGCGATGTAGCGGTGGGCAGTGAACGAAACCAGGTTGTTTTGGCGGATCACGGCGGTGCGTTTGTCGATGCGTTCGATCATCGGGTGTTCGTCGAAATTGTTGATGCCCCGGTACAGGGTGAGGTGCCTGCGCCCCGGCACCATCCAGCGCGCCAGCATCCACTGGCAGAACTCGTACAGGATGTCGAGTTGCAGGCTGATGCTGTTGTTGTGGAAGCGGCTCGACATTTTCTGTTCGACGTAGGCGATCCAGGCGGGTGAAGGAAACCGGCCCAGCTTCTCCTTGTGAAAGGTGGGCAATAGGCCGAACCGGCTTTCCACCCAGCCTTTCAGTACCGCCCCCTCCGGGCCGTTGGAGTCGAACCCCCAGCCCTCCAGCAGGCGCCGGTAGCTGGAGCGGAAGCGCCGCTTGCCGCCGCCTTCGTCGCCCGCCAGCGCGATCCCGTCCAGCCCGAACAGCATGCCCATGTAGTGCTCGAACATCCCGCCAGCCTCGGCAATATCCGGCGCCTTGTCCAGCATCTCGAAAAAAGGCCGGTTCATCTCCCGCACGCCGCTGATCGCCAGCGGCAGCGGGGTGTCATTAAAGGCGGCGCTGGCCAAGAGACCGGTAGGGATGCCCACCAGGTTGGTGCTGTGGCCTTTGAAATTGTCGGTTTTTTCGTCCATTAGGAGTGGTTCAGCAAGTTCCGTTCCTTCTTGTCCCTTTCAGCCAGTCTGTCATTCCCGCGCAGGCTGGAATCCATAGGCAGGCACTTATTGCGACAGGCTTATAGATTCCCGCCTGCGCGGGAATGACGAAGTTTTTAATGGGCACCTGAGTCGTTGCAATTTCCGAAGACTTCCCGACATCGCCATCCTGTTTGTCGGTTTTGCGACACACGGTTTGATGACCATGAAAATTCATAAATATTTAACATAAACATTGCGTTGAGAGATTATTAAAGGACCTGGCACGGTGGTTGCATAAGCGTTGAGCAAGGCAGGTTGCATGACAGCAAACCGAACCCGATTTTTAATTTTTAAAGAAGGAGAAAATGATGGGCGCACTGAGACAAATCGCTTTTTACGGCAAGGGTGGGATCGGCAAGTCCACCACTTCCCAAAACACCCTGGCGGCTCTGGCCGAGATGGGCCAGAAAATCCTCATCGTCGGCTGCGACCCCAAGGCCGACTCCACCCGTTTGATCCTGCACGCCAAGGCGCAGGACACGGTGCTCTCCCTGGCCGCCGAAGCGGGCAGCGTGGAAGACCTGGAAATCGAGGACGTGCTGAAGTTCGGTTACCGCGACATCAAGTGCGCAGAGTCCGGCGGGCCTGAGCCTGGAGTGGGCTGCGCCGGTCGCGGCGTGATCACCGCCATCAATTTCCTCGAAGAAAATGGCGCTTACGAGGGCATGGACTACGTTTCCTACGACGTGCTCGGCGACGTGGTGTGCGGCGGTTTCGCCATGCCCATCCGCGAGAACAAGGCGCAGGAAATCTACATCGTGATGTCCGGCGAGATGATGGCGATGTATGCCGCCAACAACATTGCCAAGGGGATTCTCAAATATGCCAACGCCGGCGGCGTGCGTCTGGGTGGCCTGGTTTGCAACGAGCGCCAGACCGACAAGGAACTGGAGTTGGCCGAAGCCCTGGCGAAGAAGCTGAACACCACGCTGATCCACTTCGTGCCGCGCGACAACATCGTGCAGCACGCCGAGCTGCGCCGCATGACGGTGCTGGAATACGCGCCGGATTCGAAGCAGGCCGAAGAGTACCGCCAGCTTGCCCAGAAAATCCATGCCAACGCCGGCAAGGGCACGATTCCGACCCCGATCACCATGGACGAGCTGGAAGACATGTTGCTCGAGTTCGGCATCATAGAGGCAGTGGACGAGTCCATCGTCGGCAAGGCGGCCGTAGCGGCTTAAAATAAATACGTAGGTTGGGCACGCCGTGCCCAACATGGCGGAGTTTGTTGGGCACGGCGTGCCCAACCTACACAAGGAGTTTGAAATGAGTACCGATGTCAAAACCAGAAACAAGGAAGCGATCGAGGAAGTGCTCGCCGCCTATCCGGAAAAAAGCGCCAAGCGGCGCACCAAGCACTTGAATGTCTATGAAAGCGGCAACACCGAGTGCAACGTCAAGTCCAACATCAAGTCCCTGCCCGGCGTGATGACCATCCGCGGTTGCGCCTACGCCGGTTCCTACGGCGTGGTGTGGAGTCCGGTCAAGGACATGATCCACCTTTCCCACGGACCGGTCGGTTGCGGGCACTACGCGCGCGGCGGACGGCGCAGCTATTACGTTGGCACCACCGGCGTGGATACCTTCACGACCATGCATTTCACCTCGGATTTTCAGGAAAAGGACATCGTCTTCGGCGGCGACAAGAAGCTCGACAAGCTCATCGATGAGCTCGAAACCCTGTTCCCGCTGTCCAAGGGCATCACGGTACAGTCGGAATGCCCGATCGGGCTGATCGGCGATGATATCGAGGCGGTCTCCAAGAAAAAGGCCGCGCAAATCGGCAAGCCGGTGGTGCCCAATCGTTGTGAAGGCTTTCGTGGCGTTTCCCAGTCTCTCGGCCATCACATCGCCAACGACACGATCCGCGACTGGGTGCTGGACCCTGCCGCAGGCAAGCATCAGGACTTCGAAAGCACCCCTTACGACGTGACCCTGCTGGGCGATTACAATATCGGCGGCGACGCCTGGGGCTCGCGCATCATCCTGGAAGAGATGGGCCTGCGCGTGATCGCCCAGTGGTCCGGCGATGGCACCCTCAAGGAATTCGAGCTCGGTTCCAAGGCGAAGCTCAACCTCTTGCACTGCTACCGCTCGGTGAACTATATCACCCGGCACATGGAGGAAAAGTACGGCATTCCCTTTTATGAGTTCAACTTCTTCGGCCCCACCAAGATCAAGGAATCCGTGCGCGAAATCGCGGCCCTTTTCGACGAGTCCATCCAGGAGAAGGCCGAGAAGGCGATCGCCAAATACCAGCCGCAGTGGGACGCGGTAATCGAGAAGTACCGCCCGCGGCTCGAGGGCAAGAAGGTCATGCTTTACGTTGGCGGCCTGCGCCCGCGCCATACCATCGGCGCCTTCGAGGATCTTGGCATGGAGGTCATCGGCACGGGTTATGAGTTTGCCCACAATGACGATTACCAGCGCACTACCCACGAGGTCAAGGACAGCACGCTTATTTACGACGACGTGACGGGTTTCGAGTTCGAGAAATTCGTCGAGAAGCTGAAGCCCGACCTGGTCGGTTCCGGGGTCAAGGAGAAATACATCTTCCAGAAGATGGGCTACCCCTTCCGCCAGATGCATTCGTGGGACTATTCCGGGCCCTATCACGGCCCGGACGGGTTCGCCATCTTCGCGCGCGACATGGACATGGCGGTCAACAGCCCGGTATGGAAAATGACCAAGGCGCCCTGGTAGTTGTGATTCGTGTGAGGGGTGAGGAGTGAGGAGTAAAAACTCGCTCCAGCCTTCTCCTCCCCCTTCACTCCTCACTGAATTTTTAAGGAGAAATATTATGAGTCAGAATGCGGAACATATCGTCGATCACTTCGACCTGTTCAAACAGCCCGATTATCAGGACATGTTCAAGAACAAGCAGCAGTGTTTCGAAAACCGGGTACCGGAGATTGAAGTCGAGAAAGGCCAGGAATGGAGCAAGAGCTGGGAGTACCGCGAGATCAACTTCAAGCGCGAGGCGCTGAGCATCAATCCCGACAAGGCCTGCCAGCCCTTGGGGGCGGTCTTCGCCGCAGCGGGCTTCGAGGGCACCCTGCCCTTCGTGCATGGCTCGCAGGGCTGCGTGGCCTATTTCCGCACCCATTTCAACCGCCATTTCAAGGAGCCCAGCTCCTGCGTGTCATCATCCATGACCGAGGATGCGGCGGTGTTCGGCGGCCTCAACAACATGGTCGATGGCCTGGCCAACGCCTATGCCCTGTACAAGCCGAAGATGATCGCCGTATGCACCACCTGTATGGCGGAAGTGATCGGCGACGACCTGGACAGCTTCATTAAAACCGCGAAACAGAAGGGCTCGGTACCGGAAACCTTCGACGTGCCGTTTGCGCACACGCCATCCTTCGTCGGCAGCCACGTCACTGGCTACGACAACATGATGAAGGGCATTCTCACCCATTTCTGGGAAGGCGGACAGCGCAAGGAAAACGGCAAGCTCAATTTCATCGGCGGCTTCGACGGCTATACCGTGGGTAATTTGCGGGAAATCAAGCGCCTGCTCGGGCTGATGGGTGTCGATTACACCGTCCTGGGTGATGGCAGCGACGTGTGGGACACCCCCACCGACGGCGAATTCCGCATGTATGACGGCGGCACCAGGCTGGACGAGACCAGGGATGCCTTGAACGCGAGGGCGACACTCTCTATGCAGGCGTTCAGCACCGATAAGACGCTAGCCTACATCAAGGAGAAGGGCCAGGAAGTGGTGGCGCTCAACTGCCCCATCGGGGTGAACGGCACCGACCGTTTTCTCATGGAAGTGTCGCGGCTCACCGGCAAGCCTATCCCCGATGAGCTGAAAAAGGAGCGCGGTCGCCTGGTGGATGCTATCGGAGACTCCCTCTCCTACTTGCACGGCAAGAAATTCGCCATAAACGGCGACCCCGATTTCTGCCTGGGGATGGCCGGGTTTCTGCTGGAACTGGGGGCTGAGCCGGTGCATATCGTGTGCACCAACGGCAACAAGGACTGGCAAGCCAAAATGCAAGCTGTGCTGGATGCTTCGCCCTTTGGCAAGGGCGGCAAGGCCTGGGCGGGCAAGGATTTGTGGCACATGCGCAGCCTGCTGTTCACCGAACCGGTGGATTTCCTCATCGGCAACAGCTACAGCAAGTACCTGGAGCGCGACACCAAGACGCCCATGATCCATATCGGCTTCCCCGTCCATGACCGCCACCACCATCACCGCTACCCTATCTGGGGCTACCAGGGCGCGCTGAACGTGCTGGTCTGGATCCTGGACCGGATCATGCTGGAACTGGACCGCAACAGCAGCGACATCGGCAAGACGGACTTCAGCTACGATCTGGTACGTTAAGGCAGTGAAGAGTGAGGAGTAAATCCTTCTCACTCTTCACTCCTTACTCCTCACTTTAAGGAATTCAAATGGCCAACATAACTTTCACCTCACCGGCGATGAAAAAGGACGTCACGGTCTATGCCACCGCCGGCGATTGTCACACCCTGCTTGCCGTGGCCAAAGAGCACAAAGTACCGATCAATTTCGAGTGCGAGAACGGCGAGTGCGGCTCCTGCCCGGTGCGGGTCACCATCCTCGCCAACAAGCGACCGATGGGCATGCACTTCACCGAAAAGGAAAAGACGGTGCTGCTGCTGGCTGGCAAGCTCACCAGGCAGCAGATCGAAGACGCGGAAAACAATGACATTCCGCCGCCATGGCGGCTGGCGTGCCAGTTCATTGTGCGCGACGAGGATATTCTGGTGGAGTTTTGATGCTATCGCAATTGCGAGTGAAAATCCGCCAAAATTCTACTGTTATTCTCGCAGATACGGCGGAAATCCGGACTGATACGTCTATCCTCTGAACAGGCCTCCCAGAACTGAATGGCAGCGCTGGCGGACTGTTTCCATAAGATGGCCTCTGCGGGTAGTGGCAGGGCTGGCGAATAGGGCTTGACGGGCACTTCGCCGCCGCTGAAGGGGGCATACATCATGGGCAACATGTCATAGGCTGGCGCAAGCTTCAAACCCGGATGAAAGGCAAGGTTGCCTTCGTGCATATCGGTGTTGGCTATGAGTCTGCCGAACCACCAGATGAGCGTGACGCGCGTGACGTCTTCGTCGGATAGCCAGCCCTTGTCCCGAAATGCCTGCGCGGTCTTTGGCCAAGTCGCGTTCCCCCCCACCAGAGCCGCATTGAGGCTGCCTATGGTGCAGACCGGTGACCGACCGAAATCGCCGTGGCGGTCGAAGCGCACCACCTCCAGGAATGTTCGATCGGCGTACTGGTAAAGGGTGGACTCGGCAGCCGACACCTGGAGCGCATTGGCCATGACCGCTGACGCCAAGTGCTCGCAAATGAGCAGGTCTGCCCAGCGCCGAACTGCGGGAGAGTTGTCCGCGCCTGAAAATTTGACGATGACATCAACCTTGCGGTAATTCAGGAGTCGGCTGGCGGTGAACTTCGGAAACTCGCCGCCGGCGGACGAACCGGCTTCGCCCTGCGTCATGGCGATGTCCGCTAACCGGGGATAGTTTTCTTCCGCCTGAGCGTCGGAAAGGAAGCGTGCATCGCCCTTGCGAATGAGATCAAGAAAACGTCGATAGGCGGCTTCTCCGAGAATGAGGTCGCCGGGCTGGTCGTAGCCCATCAGCGACAGAATGTGAACCACATCATCATCCGACCAGTTGTCCGGGTTGTCGGGAACGCCCAGATCAGGGGCGTGGTTTCTGGCAAAGTTTCTGCCGAGAAAGCCCTGCGGACGCATGTCCACGATGGGGTATGGCAACCCGTCGAACCAGCCGTCCGACATGTCCTTGTCCAGCGGCCAAGGAAAACTATCTTGATTAGTCAGGCAGGAACCCTCTGGATAAATGAAGGACAGGAGCCCGAGATCATGCCCTTGTCCGTGCTCGTCAATGCGATAAAGCGGAATGGGGGCAGCGTTTCCACGAAGCGGTCGACGCAGGGCATACCGCGTGCGACGAGACCCTCCGCCGCTGATGACGGTGGCCCCGAGGCCCTTTAATGCACGGGTCAAGGTGGCCCGGCTAATGCCGCTAAGCCTGGCGCATAAATCAGTGCTCCCCACGCGCGGATTAGTGCGAAGGATTTTGGTCAAGGCATCCGTATTTAGTTTTGTCATGCTGGCTCAAATATGCAACAAAATATGCAACGAATATTATAACAAATAGCACAATTTATCATCTAATTATGCGTACAGTGTTTTATTAAATTGCAATCAATTACCTGCCATAAATTAAAAAAATTAACGCTAGTTCCGCTTTAAGTTTTAAACAGACTCCCCATGGTTGGTTACCCGATGGGCTTTTTTTAAATTCTCTGATTGTCGGCCTGAAGTTTGTCGCAAACCTGACATGTCGTTTGCGACAAAGCCCGGCAAAAATTTCTAACCTCTTCTTAAATCAAGCATAGATGAGTTTTTTAGCGCGCCATTTTGAGTGGGCACGAGACTTGCATAGTGATAATCAAAATGAAACTTTTGTCAGGATTGTCGCTATGAACGCATTGGTCAGAAAAGTCGAGAGGGTGTTCAACGAGCCGGCCTGTCCGACCAACCGGGGCAAGCCCGACAAGGAGCGCAAGAAGGGGTGCAGCAAGCCGCTGGTGCCCGGTGCGGCGGCGGGCGGCTGCGCCTTCGACGGGGCGAAGATCGCGCTCCAGCCGATTGTCGATGTGGCCCACCTGGTACATGGGCCGATAGCGTGCGAGGGAAACGGCTGGGACAACCGCCATTCGGCTTCGAGCGGATCGAAGCTGTACCGCACAGGCTTTACCACCGACATCGGCGAGCTGGACGTGATCTACGGCGGGGAAAAACGGCTGTTCAGGGCGATCCGCGAGATTATCGAAAAATACGACCCGCCAGCGGTGTTTGTCTACCAGACCTGCGTCACCGCCCTGATCGGTGACGACATCGAGACGGTATGCAAGCGCGCGGCGGAAAAGTTCGGCAAGCCGGTAATTCCGGTGAATGTGCCGGGCTTCGCCGGCAGCAAGAACCTGGGCAACAAGCTGGCGGGCGAGGTGCTGCTGGATTACGTGATCGGCACCGAGGAACCGGCGGTCACCACCCATTACGACATCAATATCTACGGCGAATACAACCTGGTAGGAGAACTGTGGCAGATCCAGCCCTTGTTCGATGCGCTCGGCATCCGGGTGCTCGCTAATATTTCCGGCGATGCCCGTTACCGCGAAATCGCCTGCGCCCATCGGGCCAGAGCGGCGATGATGGTGTGCTCGAAGGCGCTGATCAACCTGGCGCGCAAGATGGAAGAGCGCTACGGCATTCCATGGTTCGAGGGTTCCTTCTACGGCGTTTCCGACACCAGCCAGAGCTTGCGCACCATCGCCAAGCTGCTGGTGCAGCGCGGCGCGCAGGAAGATTTGCTGGCGCGCACCGCGACCCTGATCGAGCGCGAGGAAGCGCGTGCCTGGTCGCGTCTCGAATACTACAAGGCGAGGCTGAAGGGCAAGCGCGTCCTGTTGTTCACCGGCGGGGTGAAGTCGTGGTCGGTGGTCTCCGCCCTGCGCGAAGTGGGCATGGAGATCGTCGGCACCAGCACCAAAAAATCCACCCCGGAGGACAAGGAGCGCATCAGGGAGATCATGGGCGGCGATGCCCACATGTTCGAAGCCCTGCCGCCGCGCGAGATGTACCGCATGCTGAAGGAGTCCGGTGCCGACATCATGCTTTCCGGCGGGCGCTCGCAGTTCGTCGCGCTGAAAGCCAGGACGCCCTGGCTCGACATCAACCAGGAGCGCTACCACGCCTATGCCGGCTACGAAGGCATGGTGGAGCTGGTGAAGCAGATCGACCGGGCGATTTATAACCCGATCTGGGAACAGGTGCGGCAGCCTGCGCCGTGGGAAAAGGAAGACTAATTGCGACGGTGGGTAGGAGCGACCTCCCGGTCGCGAATAGCAGAATTCGCGACCGGGAGGTCGCTCCTACAACTAATAGCTGAGCTTCGAAAAAGGTGAATGAAATGGCAACCGTAACCACAACGAAAAAAGCCTGCGCGGTCAATCCGCTCAAGATGAGCCAGCCGCTCGGCGCGGCGCTGGCCTTTCTCGGCCTGGACAAGTGCATGCCGCTGATGCATGGCTCGCAGGGCTGCACCGCTTTCGGGCTGGTGCTGCTGGTGCGCCACTTCCGCGAGACCATCCCGCTCCAGACCACCGCCATGAACGAGGTCACCACCATCCTCGGCGGCATGGACAACCTGGAACAGGCGATCGTCAATATCTACAACCGCGCCAAGCCGGACATCATCGGCATCTGCTCGACCGGGCTGACCGAGACCAAGGGCGACGACGTGCATGGATTTCTCAAGCTGATCCGCCAGGCGCACCCGGAACTGAGCGAGACCGCGCTGGTGTACGTGCCGACGCCGGACTATCTGGGCGCTTTCCAGGATGGCTGGGGCAAGGCGGTTACCGCCATCGTGGAGGCGTTGTGCGAGCCTGTTCCCAAGACCGCCTGGCAGGTCAACATCCTGCCCGGCTGCCACCTGACCGTGGCGGACATCGAGGAGGTGCGCGAGATCGTCGAATCCTTCGGGCTTTACCCGATCATCGCGCCGGACCTGTCTGGATCGCTCGATGGCCATATTCCCGAGACCTTCCTGCCCACCACGCTGGGCGGGGCCAAGATTGCCCAGATCAAGCAGATGGGCGGGTCGGCGGCAACCATCGCCATCGGCGAGCAGATGCGGCCCGCTGCCGAAGCGCTTGAGGCCAGGACGGGCGTGCCTTACCGGCTGTTCGACCGGCTCGTCGGGCTGGCGGCGAACGATGAGTTTCTGGCCTATCTGTCGGAACTCTCCAGCACGCCGATTTCGCCCAAGTACCGCCGCCAGCGCAGCCAACTGGTGGATGCCATGCTGGACGGGCATTTCTTTTTCGGCGGCAAGAAGGTCGCCATCGGCGCCGAGCCTGACCTGTTGTGGCAGATCGGCGCGTGGCTGGGTGAGATGGGCTGCGAGATTGCCGCCGCCGTCACCACCACGCACTCCACGCTGCTGGAGAAGCTGCCGGCGGCGGAGGTCGTCATCGGCGACCTGGAAGACCTGGAAAAGCGCGCCGCCGGCTGCGACTTGCTGATCACCCATTCCCATGGCCGGCAGGCGGCGCAGCGGCTCGGCATCCCGTTCATCAAGATGGGACTGCCGCTTTTCGACCGGTTGGGTGCGGCCCACCAGCTTTCTGTCGGCTACCGAGGCACGCGCGACCGGGTTTTCGAATTGGGCAACCTGTTCATCGAGAATTTGCCCGAACATCATGCCGATTCGTGGCCGCTACCGGGAGAGTCCCATGAAACCGTGCCGCAATCTGAAGCTTGTCACTAACCACGAACGAGGAGCCAACAGTATGAAAGTCGCCTTTACGACTCAGGACATGAAGCGCGTGGATGCCCACTTCGGCTGGGCGAAGCATATCGCGATTTACGAGATTTCCACGGATGGGCGCCGCTTCCTTGAGGTCGTCCAGTTCGACGGCGACCTCCAGGAAGACGGCAACGAAGACAAGCTGGCGGCCAAGATAGACGCCATCCGCGATTGCGCCATCGTCTACGTTTCGGCCATCGGCGGTTCGGCGGCGGCGCGGATCGTGGCGGCAAAAATCCACCCGCTGAAGGTACCGGAGGAAACCGAAATTGCCGGCTTGCTCGACAGGTTGCAGCAGGTGCTGCAAGGCACGCCGCCGCCCTGGCTGCGCAAGGCGCTGGAAAAAGGCAGGGAAAGAACTTTCGATTTTGATGATGAAGAGGAGGCGGATCATGCCTGAAGCCGTTTTGTTTGCAAAACCCGATCCCGAATTGGGAAGCTCGGTTTTTTTGAATGAACTCGTCAAGTTGTGGCGGGCGCAGGATTCCTATGGGACGTGGGAAGGCAAGAGCGACGCGCAGCTGCTGGAACCCTATGTCGTCGACAAGGAAAAGCGCAAGGAAATCCCCGTCATCGGCGACCCCGACCCGGAAATGCTGTGGCGGCTGGAACTGTACTACAGCGCCGTGGGCCTCGCCATCGAGCGACAGACCGGCAACATGGTCACCCCGATGATGAAGATGCACCACGAAGGCTTCGGCCGCATCGTCCTGATCGCCGGCCGCCTGATCGTGGTCAACAAGCAACTGCGCGACGTGCATCGCTTCGGCTTTCTGACCATGGAAATACTGGCGGAAGAGGGGGAGAAATTGGTGAACGCGGGGGTGGAGATGATCCGCAAGTTCCCGGACGTAGCGAATTACGGCTGAGAGGGAACGCGATGGAAGACATGGAGGCATTGAAAGCGCAGGTCAAGAAGTTGAACGCCCAAGCGACCCAGTTCAAGATGGACCTGCACGATTTGTCTGAGGAATTGCCGATCAATTGGGAGCAGATTCCCGAGTTGGCAACAAAAACCTTCGAGGCTTACAAGGCGCTGGCTGAGGTCCGCGCAAAAACGAAAGGAGTTTGACCGTGAATTTTGCAAGCGTAGTGATGCCGGATGGCCGGAGCTGGGTGCCGAAATTCGTCAAGGACATCAACCGGGAAAAATGCATCGGCTGCGGCCGCTGCTTCAAGGTCTGCGGGCGCGAGGTGCTGCAACTGATGGGCATGGATGACCAAGGCGAGCTGATCGCGATGGATGCGGACGAGGATGACGACGAGGAGTACGAGAAGAAAGTGATGACCGTCGCCAACGAGAAGAACTGCATCGGCTGCGAGGCCTGCGCCAAGATATGTCCGAAGAAGTGTTACAGCCACGAAGCGTTGGCGGTTTGATTATGGGAGCACTTCAAAACAGGCTGATGCTGGCCGCCGAAAACCCCGATGATCCGGCAACTCGCGCCCTTGCCGGGGCGCTGGAAACGTCGTGGGGCGCATTGCCCCAGGCGCGTCCGTTGGGCCTCGACGCGGCTGCGTTCCAGACGCTGCTGGCGCGCTATTTCCCGGCCGCCAACGACTTGCCGGAGCTGGTGGCGGAGGCAGGTTGCCAGCCTCTGCGCGACGACGAATACGACGATTTGCTGCAACTCCTGCTCGATCACCGTAGCGATAGCAGGGACGAGACGATCTGGCTCGCCAGCGCCGTCGCCGCAGCCTGCCTGGGCGGCAACCACCTGTGGCAGGATCTGGGGCTGTCCAACCGCCAGGAGCTTTCCGACCTGCTGCAAACCCGTTTCCCCTCCCTGTACGCCCGCAACACCGGCAACATGAAGTGGAAGAAATTCTTCTACAAGCAGTTGTGCGAGCGCGCCGAAGTCCAAGCCTGCCGTGCCCCGAGTTGCGCGGTGTGCGCCGATTATTCCTTGTGTTTCGGTGTTGAGGAATAGGGCGAACTACCTGTAGGAGCGACCTCCAGGTCGCGATATTCGGTGGATCGCGACCGGGAGGTCGCTCCTCAAAGTTATCCATCGAACGCATCGAGCGTCAATACCGGCTCGAATTCTTCCAGCGGCAAGCCGTTATGCACCTTGGGGTTGGCGGAGACAGGACGACCCCGCTCTCTCGAGTTGACGAGAGCCTGGTTAAATGCCGGCGAGACGTTCCACAGTATCCGGGTAGCGCTCAACCATGCGAATTAGCAAAGCCGTCTGAGCGTTGGGTTTTGCGCGTCCCTGGCTGCATGAGGCGGCGCGTTACCCCCGGACAATCCGGCAGTCCGCGAATATCGTTGGAACCTGCAAGCGAAATCAGGATAGATTCTGAGTATTTGAAAGTGCTTGCACTTTGTTTGCAAAGCGCTATCATTAGCCACATGAACAGCAAGCATCGCAAGACGCTCAAGACCGTCTTCTCTGACCCGATCAGCGGAAATCTGCCGTGGGGTGATATCGAGTCGCTGTTGGTCGCTATCGGCTGCAATGTTGTGGAAGGAAGCGGATCGTCGGTAACGTTCGAGAAAGATGGCCGGCGAGCCTATTTTCACCGCCCGCATCCGCAGCGCGAAGCGCTGATATATCGCGTCAAAGCGGTGCGCGAGTTTTTGATGAAACTGGAGATTACGCCATGAAAAACACGATGACATACCGTGGTTATACCGCCAGCCTGGAGTTTGACCCGGACGATAACATCCTGGTCGGGCGCGTGCTGGACATCGACGACATTATCAGCTTTCATGGAGAATCGGTCGCCGCGTTTACGGGCGCATTCCATGAGGCTGTCGATGACTACGTTTCCGCCTGCGAAAAGTTGGGGCAGGCCCCTGAAAAACCTGCTTCCGGGCGACTGATGCTGCGCGTCGATCCCATGGTTCATGCCGCGGCACTCAAGGCCGCAGCGCACACCGGGCTGAGCCTTAACAGATGGGCTGAGCGGGTGCTGCGACAAGCTGCACATGCTTGATCGCGGTGGGTTGGAGTCGGTTAAACCGTGGTCTGTCCCCTGCTATCCTCCTGCTATCCTCGCTGACCGTCCATTGCCCACCGCTTACTGAGGCGTCAATTAGCCTTTGCCTTTCTATGTCGCAAACCTGACAAAGCGGTTTTGTGTCGGCTTTCCTCCCTCTCCAAGTTCCCCGTGTTTTTCATCTGAATATTCTTAACTGTATGAAAAATAACTATAAATTTCCGTCATGACGAGTGTGGCACAGTGCTTGCTGAAGCCTGTTCATGCAGCAACATTCCTGGCCTGAACGGAGAACATCATGGTGACCGTTAACGATACGACCTTGCGCGATGGCGAGCAGACCGCCGGGGTGGCGTTTTCCGCCGAGGAGAAGATCGCCATCGCCCGCGCCTTGTCAGCCGCCGGCGTGCCCGAGCTGGAAATCGGCATCCCGGTCATGGGCGCGGAAGAGCGCGAGGCAATCCGCGCCATCGCCGGGATGGGCCTGAATTCGCGCTTCATGGTGTGGGGGCGGATGCGGGACGATGACTTGCGCGCGGCGGCGCAGTGCAACGTGAACATGGTCAACCTGTCGATTCCGGTGTCCGACCTGCAAATCCGGCACAAGTTGAAGCGCGACCGCGAGTGGGTGTTGCAGGCCATCCGTCGCTTCGTGCCGGCGGCCCTGGATTTGGGGATGGAGGTGAGCGTCGGCGCGGAGGACGCCTCCCGCGCCGACATCGATTTTCTGCTCCAGGCGGCTGAGGCTGCCGAATACGCCGGCGCCCGCCGCTTCCGCTTTGCCGATACGCTGGGAGTGCTGGATCCGTTCGCCACTTACGAAGTGCTGCGTACCCTGCGGGTCACTGTGGACATGGAGGTGGAAATGCATGCCCACGACGACCTCGGGCTGGCGACCGCCAATACCCTGGCGGCGGTGAAGGCGGGCGCGACCCATATCAACACCACCGTTAACGGCCTCGGCGAGCGCGCCGGTAACGCGCCGCTGGAAGAGGCGGTGATGGCGCTGCGCCACCTGCACGGCATCGAGTGCGGGATCGATGGCCAGCATTTCCCGCAGATTTCGCGCCTGGTGGCGTTGGCATCGGGACGCCCGGTGTCGGCCAACAAGAGCATTGTCGGGGAAGGGGTTTTCACCCACGAATCCGGCGTCCACGTGGACGGGTTGATCAAGAACCGCGCCAATTACCAGAATTTCGACCCCGAAGAAGTCGGACGCGACCACCGGTTGGTGCTGGGCAAGCATTCCGGCAGCAACGCGGTAATCAGGGCCTATGCCGAAATGGGGATATTGCTCGACGCGCTGAGGGCAGGCGCCATTCTGATGCGTATTCGCCGTTACGCCGGGGCAACCAAGCATGCGCCCGGTGTCATTGAGTTGAAGCGGTTTTATCTGGAAACTGCGGCGCGGTCTCGGTCGCACCTTGAAGTTTGACTGTTGGGAGTTAAAAAGATGGAAATATTGATGCGAGCCTTGAAAAACCTTTCTACTACCGAAGAGTTTCTGGAATTCTTTGCCGTCGAATACCAGCCTGCAGTGGTGCATGTGAACCGTCTGCACATCCTGCAGCGCTTCCACCAGTACCTGCGGCAGGCGAAGCTATCCACCGATTGCGACGAAGCGGAAGCGCTTGAAACCTGCCGAAACTTGATGGAAAAGGCCTACCAGGATTTTGTCCATTCCAGCGCGGTCAGGGAGAAGGTTTTCAAGGTATTCCGCGATGCCGAAGGGGTGAAAACCGTTTCGGTGGAGAACGTTCGCGCGGCATTGTCAATGCGGAAACAAGTGGCCTGAAAGGAGCGTCTCATGCATATCGTTGTCTGCATCAAACAGGTTCCGGACAGCGCGCAGATCCGTGTCCATCCGGTGACCAACACCATCATGCGCCAGGGCGTGCCGGCGATTATCAACCCCTACGACCTGTTCGCCCTGGAAGAGGCGTTGCGCCTCAAGGACCAACACGGCGGCACGGTCACGGTGATTACCATGGGCCCACCTCAAGCCGAGGCCGCCCTGCGCAAGGCGCTGTCGTTCGGCGCCGACGACGCGATCCTGATTACCGACCGCGCCTTCGCCGGAGCGGACACCTTGGCGACCAGCTTCGCGCTGGCCTCGGCGATCCGCCAGATCCAGAAAAACATGCCGGTGGACATGGTGTTCACCGGCAAGCAGACCATCGACGGCGACACCGCCCAAGTCGGGCCGGGCGTGGCCAAGCGGCTGGACATGCAACTGCTGACCTATGTTTCGAAGGTTGTTTCGGTCAAGCCAGACAAAGCTGAAATCGTGGTGGAGCGTCGCGCCGAGGGCGGCGTTCAGGTACTGAAAACCCGCCTGCCTTGCCTGGTGACGGTGCTGGATGGCAACAACCAGATGCGCTTCGCCAACATGCCCAACATGTTCCGCGCCGCCCGCCACCCGCTCAAGCGGTGGAGTAGGGAGGAAGCCGGTATCGTAGACGAGGATATTGCCAAAATCGGCCTGAAAGGTTCGCCCACGGTGGTGAGCAAGGTGTTCGCGCCGACTCCGAAGTCGGAGCGCGCCGAGATGATAGCGGTGGAAAGCGGCGATCCCAAGGATCTGGCCGTGACGGTGCTGGCCAAGATGTTCACCCGCTTCCCGGCAGTAGAAAAAGAAATCGCCAAGCGCGCCCAATAGAAACAACGCCTCCCCGAAGGGAAGTCGATCGCCCCTCCCCATCGAGGGGGCGGGTTGGGGAGAGGGTGAAAAGCCAAAGAAACCATTTACGAGGAAATAGCCATGAGTGAAGCACCAGCCAGGAAAAAACGCAAATTCGAGCTGGACCCCAAGCTTGCCAGCTACAAGGGCGTATGGGTGTTCGTCGAGCACGAGCGGGGGCAGGTTCACCCGGTTTCGTGGGAACTGATGGGCGAGGGCAGGAAGCTCGCCGACATGCTCGGCGTGGAACTGGTCGGCGTGGTGCTAGGCGCGCCCGGCGAACCGACACGCCGGTTCTGCACCGAGGCGATATACCACAGCGCCGACCTGTGCTACCTGATGGAAGACGACATTCTCAAGGACTACCGCAACGAGCCCTTCACCAAGGGGATGACCAATCTGGTCAACACTTACCAGCCGGAAATCCTGCTGCTCGGGGCCACCACCCAGGGCCGCGATCTGGCCGGCAGCGTGGCGACGACCTTGCAGACCGGTCTTACTGCCGACTGCACCGCGCTGACCATCGACCCGGACAACCGCAGCATGGCCGCCACCCGCCCCACCTTCGGCGGCAGCCTGCTGTGCACCATCGTCACCCTCAATTACCGGCCGCAGATGGCCACCGTTCGACCGCGCGTGATGGCCATGGCGGAGCGCGACGCAAGCCGCACCGGAAGGGTGATCGAGCATCCGCTCGGGATGGTGGAAAGCAGCATCATCACCAAAGTGCTGGAATATATTCCCGATGCCATGCAGGACAAGCCGCAACTCGCCTTCGCCGACATCATCGTGGCCGGCGGGCGTGGCATGAAGAAGCCGGAGAATTTCCAGTTGATCTGGGATCTCGCCCAAGTGCTCGGCGCCGAAGTGGGTGCCTCGCGCCCCGTGGTGCAGGCCGGCTGGGTCGATCTGGAGCGGCAGGTGGGGCAGTCGGGCAAGACCGTGCGGCCCAAGCTCTACATCGCCGCCGGCATCTCCGGCGCGATCCAGCACCGGGTCGGGATGGATGCCTCGGATTGCATCATTGCGATCAACAACGACCCCAATGCACCGATCTTCGACTTCGCCACCTACGGCATCGTCGGCAACGCCATGACCGTGGTGCCCGCATTGACCGAGGCGTTCCGGCAGAAGCTGGCGTCGGTTAAAAAAGCGGGTTAGTGGAATGAATTTAGGAAAAGCAATTGAACCGCAGAGGACGCAGAGGAAAACCAGGCATCACTCGTCAATCATAACCTCCGCGTCCTCTGCGGTGAAAGAACTAGCTGAATCAGGAGAATCACATGAGTGAAAAATTTGATGCCATTGTGGTCGGCGCCGGGCCTTCCGGCAATGCCGCCGCCTATACTCTGGCCAAGTCAGGCTTGAAGGTGCTGCAAATGGAGCGGGGCGAATATGCTGGCTCGAAGAACGTGCAGGGGGCAATCCTTTACGCCGATGCGCTGGAGAAGATGATCCCCGATTTCCGCGACGATGCGCCGCTGGAGCGGCATATCATCGAGCAGCGCATGTGGGTGATGGATGACGATTCTTTTGTGGGCACCCATTACCGTTCGGACGGCTTCAACAAGGAGCCGTTCAACCGCTACACCATCATCCGCGCCCAGTTCGACAAGTGGTTCTCGGCCAAGGTGCAGGAGGCGGGCGCGCTGGTGATCTGCGAGACCACGGTCACCGATCTGCTGCGCGACGAAAGCAACCGGGTGGTCGGGGTGCAGGTGGATCGCGACGGCGGCAGCATTTACGCCGACGTGGTGATCCTGGCGGACGGGGTGAATTCCCTGCTTGCCAGGAAGGCCGGCTTCCACCCCGAGCTGGAGCCGAAGAACGTGGCGCTGGCGGTGAAGGAAATCCACTTCATGCCGCAGGAAACCCTGCAGGAGCGTTTCAATATCGGCGAGGAAGAGGGCGTGGTGATCGAGCTGTTCGGCAAGATTACCCAAGGCATGATGGGTACCGGCTTTCTCTACACCAACAAGGAGTCCATCGCCGTCGGCGTGGGCTGCATGTTGTCGGATTTCAAAGAGCAGAAAACCACGCCCTACGCTCTGCTGGAGCAGATGAAAAACCATCCTTCGATCAAGCCGCTGCTGGCTGGCGGGGAGATGAAGGAATACACCGCCCACCTCATCCCGGAAGGCGGCTACAAGACGATTCCCAAGCTGTATGGCGATGGCTGGCTGATCGTCGGAGATTCCGGCATGTTCGTCAACGCGGTGCACCGCGAAGGCTCCAACCTGGCGATGACCACTGGCCGGATCGCGGCGGAAACCGTGATCGACCTGGTGAAAGAAGGCAAGGCGATGACGGCGGCAAATCTTTCCATCTATCGCAGCCGTCTGGACGGCAGCTTCGTCATGAAGGACCTGAAGAAATACCAGGAGATGCCGGAAATTTTCGATGCCAACCGCCAGTTTTTTACCATCTACCCGGAACTGGTCAACCGTTCCGCTCACCACATGCTGCATGTGGACGGCGTCGACAAGAAAACCAAGGAACGCGAGATATTTTCCAGCTTCCGCGCAAAGCGTTCCTTGTTTGGGTTGATGGGTGATGCCTACAAGCTTTGGAGGGCCTTCAGATGATCGTGGCAGGGGCGCCGCTGGCGGCGCGAACAGCAGGCGATGCCTGCAAATTTTGGAGGGCCTTCAGATGATCGTCAAAGTCGAAGAAAAACTGTTCCAGAACCGCTACCGGGTGGACGCCGAGCGGCCCCACATCAGGATCGTCAAGCCGGATGTCTGCGAATATGAATGCAAGACCCAGCAGTGCACGGTCTGTTGCCCGGCGGGCTGCTACACTCTGGAAGGCAACGGCAAGGTGGTGCTGATCACCGATGGTTGCCTGGAATGCGGCACCTGCCGCATCATCTGCGACGATTTCCGTAATGTGCACTGGAAATACCCGCGTGGCGGCTACGGGATTCTGTTCAAGTTCGGTTGATACCAGTAAAACACATCAGGAGAAATCATCCTGGAAACCTTAGTTGGACGGGGTGGAGTGTGCGGTTTTTGGGGCGCAGGGCAAGGCGCAACGACGCGGAATGGTTGTTCCATTCCAAGGAGTTGCAACGCCGCCATGCGCCGCAAAAACCGTGCAATCCACCTCGTAGCGGGCTCACCAACCGGGTGAAACGGTAAATGATGAATAAACTTATTGGAATTAAGGTGTTAAATATTCAGTCGAGCGGTCAACTGAGGTTTCTAGGATCATGGCAAAGTTGTTTGAAACACATCTTCATCCGCACTCAGAACCTCGGCCCCGGCCATCCGTAAAAAAGGGTCAGTGTCCGTACGATATCAGGGCGACCCAGCGCTGAGATCGTCCCCTATTTCTTTCCGGTATCTTTTGCACCTGAAGTGCCATTCATGCCCTCGATGACTTTTTTCAGTCCCTGGACGCTTTCCTTTGCGTTCTTGCCATTGATGATCAGCACGCCATCACGGGGCGTGGCGGAGGCGGTGGATATCGTCGGCCTTTCAGCAGCGGACTGTTTCTTTAGCGCCTCGATTTGCGCCTGCATTTCCTGGTTTTGTTTCTTCAGGGCTTCGATTTGCGTCGGGATGTCGGCTTCGGTCGGGGCGGGAACCTCCGCAGTGGGTGTCGTGGTATTGTCTGCCTGTTGCGGTGCAGGTTCGGTCAGAGGCTGTCCGGATTCCGGTTGCGGTGCTTGTTCTGCTGCTTTAGGCGGTTCCGGCGTGTGGTTCCCGTCAATTTTCACCTCCTGCATCGCTGCGTCTTTAGCCTCCGGTGCTTTTTGGTGTTGTGGTGGTGGCAATAATTTAACAAGGTAAACCCCCGGCTATGCCGGGGGACTCACCAAGGTTTGACCTATACGTCGATCGCTGTGAATCTTCTTTCTCGACTAAAAGAATGGAGATTCGCAATGAAAGAATATCAGAGTTTGAGTCATACCCGGTGGGACTGTAAATATCATGTAGTGTTTATACCGAAGCGGCGCCAGAAAGTAATA
>Ga0210044_10002764_pt1 | contig 25686 bp, 33 predicted proteins | sample CryGey13umfilter_2_FD_183959 | JGI IMG/M metagenome (GOLD analysis project Ga0210044, IMG submission 183959) | Groundwater microbial communities from aquifer in Utah, USA - Crystal Geyser 4/9/14 3 um filter (SPAdes) (version 2) | ecosystem: Environmental > Aquatic > Deep subsurface >... | reverse complement strand
TCCTGCGTGCAAGGCAGGCGCTCTCCCGATTGAGCTATATCCCCAAGTTTCTGTTTATAATACTCTATATTTTTTTTAGTGTCAATCAATTTGATAAACAAGGCAGATATAAAGTATAATTGTTTTAAAAAAGGAGGGATTAATAAATGGCGATAAAAAAGATTAAGGATGTTGTTTGCAGAAAAAAAATGACTGCAGAGGAAGCAAAGGAAAAAGCAGAGCACAATAAAATCATCTATTATTTCTGCAGTAAAAGGTGCGAAGAAAAATTTCTCAAAGCGCCGGAGAACTACCTTAAGTTGGTGGGGTAGGGTAGATGAGAGGGGAATAAAAAATGAATAGAAAAGAAGATTTTGCCGGAAAGGATACCTGGAGAATTTTTAGAATTATGGCTGAGTTTGTGGAAGGATTCGAGACTCTCTCTAATTTGGGTCCGGCGGTGGCGATTTTTGGTTCTGCCCGAGCGAAGAAGAGCAATAAATTCTATCAAAAAGCAGAAAAATTATCCCGGCTTTTGGTAAAGGAAGGGTACGCTGTAGTTACCGGTGCGGGTCCCGGCATTATGGAGGCGGCTAATAAGGGAGCATCAGAGGCCGGCGGAAAATCAGTGGGGTTGAATATTGAACTTCCTATGGAACAGGCATCTAATCCTTATGTTAAAACGCTTCTCACTTTTCATTATTTTTTCTGCCGGAAAGTAATGTTTGTAAAGTATGCCCGGGCTTTCTTCGTTTTTCCGGGAGGGTTTGGAACTCTTGATGAATTTTTTGAATCAACGGAACTTATCCAAACGAAAATAATTGAACCATTTCCGGTAATTCTGTTCGGAAAGAAATATTGGCAGGAATTATTTCGTTGGTTTGAGGAAACATTAATAATTAATGATTATATCCGCGTAAAGGATATGGAAATTTTTCATATCGTGGAAGAACCCCAGGAAGCAATAAAAATTCTAAAAAACTTCTATCAGTGATTCCCCCCAAACCATCCTCTTTCTTCCAATTCGGTAATATTGCCCGGGAAAGATTTCGTAATTATTTCCAGAACGCATTTCATTAAAGAAACAGCCCACATATCAGGGATGCCCTTGATGATAGCGGTTCGTTTTTTTTCACTCCCGTCAATCTCCTTGTTGATTTTATCTACAATAGAATTCAAATGTCCGGAAATTAGATTGACGGTTTTAGTTTTATTCTTGTAGGTATATTCTAATGCCCGCAGATTATATTTTTGAAATAGCATTTGAAGATAATTAATCTGCTGCTCTTCAAAACCTTCAAATTGCTTATTGAGCAGAGCGGAGGGAGTAATAATCAGAGGTTTTTCCATAATCATTTTTCCTTCTCTTACTTCAATTAAGGTATCCTTGATTAATTCGGTGGCGAGATAATAGTCAATATCGGTGGGAGAAAAAGTAAATAAAGTTTGTTTTACGGGTCTTAGGATTTCCGTTTTTTTTAACGCCTCTTCAAATTTTTTATATTTATCCATCTCCTTTCAACTCCCTTAAGTAAGAAGTAGCATATTCTAAACTTTGTGCGAAATTTCTTTGAACGAAACTGACGCTCCGCCTCGCCCTCGCTTCCGACGGCGATTTTTTCGGCGGGCTTAATTATTTCCTCCAATTTTTACTGCCTCCTCAACCGCATCAGATATATATTTTGATATCCAATCATATCTTTCTTTACTGTTAGCTCCTGACGGATTATAACATTTCACTATCGCAGACAACTTTTTCCCACTATCGCCGTAAGTTATGTAATCAAATGGGTTTTCTCCCTTTTCGGAAATATAACCATCTTGATTTTTTAAGCCGTAGATATGTATTCCCACTACACCCATATCAGCATTCCATGACTCTACTATTTCATAATTTATCCATTTCCGGTTTGCAGTTTTATTCCCAACGAGAACTACTGTGCATGAGCGATATTTCATTTGCTCTTTTATCCATTTTTTAATCGCATCATCACCACCTCTTGTGATTGTTTCCCAATCATTATCAGGCGCCGGCTTGTTTCCTTCAATGGCGCCAATACTGCGAACTGTTGAGGTGCGCCAAGAATCGGGTGCATAATGAAAGCTATAAAATACTTGTCTTTTTGTTGCCATAATTTAATTGAGTAAATATGTTACTAATAACATAATTCCAACCAGCGGTAGGTAAAAAAACAAAAGTGTTTCTGAAAACATCGAACATATCCAACTGTTTCTCTTGTCTTTTTTATACTCACTTGTATCCATAGAAAAATCGATCTCTTTTTCGTCTAACTTTCTAACATGATTGTATAAAGCCCTAAATAATCGCTCTTGCGAAAGGAAGTAGCCATCCAAAATCCAAAAAATAATAGCTGGAAAATAAACAACGAAAATGTAATTATGATTTGCGTCTTTTACAAACAAAGCGAAAAGCGCGGCAATTAGTGTTATTGTCCACCCTCTCAAGAAAAATAAATTGCCAGCCATTCGATTGATGACCCCTTGAATGAACTCGAGATGCTTTCTTTTATTCTCCATGAAAAAAAAGGTTAAATTATTCTTACTTCAAAACTATTTGTCCGCGCTTCTTTTTTCAGTAAGTCCAGGGTTTTCCTCTGCGTTACACTGAGTTCCTCTAAATCAAAATAATTTTCTATTGTCAATTTCAAAACAGGTTTCGGATTATAATTTCTGTCATCAATTTTTACATCTTCTAAATTTGTAAATAAAATCATTTTTAATAATCCGTCTTTTATATCTTCCAAAGACGGCAGAGAATTATTTTTGCTGTGCTTGCCTTCAATTAGAAAAACATTATTTCCTTTGACTTCGGCTTCGTCCGAAGTAAAATAATAATAACCGCCTAAATAATTTTGTATTGTAATTATTGCTTTTGTTCCCGATAAATTTTCTTTTGGCTGAATGGGGAAATTAAAGCAATCTATAATTCTGTTTGTAAAACCAAAAAATACCCATTAAAATGATGTTTAATTTTGAAAATACCAAAACTCTGTAATTCTCTCTTTGAGAATACCTCCTCCAACTTTTTGCGAGTATTCTGCTCGTGCTCTTCATTATGGCAAGGCAGAACAAAATTTAAGGTATCGTCTTTTATTTCCGGATATTTTTTGGAGTTAAGGATATTTCCTTCTGCTTTTACCTCGGTCATAATTCTAAATCTTAGTTTCACAGAAGATTTTTCCACATTACGTACTTTACTAAAACTTTGCTGTTGCGATAAAATGGAAATGATGGTCTGTTTTAACTCATCAGAAATTTCTTTTCCACTGCCCCTTAATTGCTCTTCCAATACTTGCTGAAAAGATTGACTGATGAGATTTTCTATACTAATGGTTTCAAAAAAACTTCCATAAACTAGACAAATTTTTGCGTGTTGTTTCTTCCTTCCTCTCACAAGATAAAATACATCTCTTATGGGCAAGGAGAATATGTCATTACCTGCTTTTTCCATCTGCTGTTTAATAATACTGCTTTCCCCAGTAATGATTTCCTCAATTTTTTTGCTTCTTGACGGAATGGTTGAATTAAAAGATGAAACCGTGTAAGAATCGCTGTCTTTCAGTTCAATCAGTTCTCCACCTGTGAATATTTTTCTGTCTTTATTAACACGAATAGCCAAATCAGGAAATACTCCTTTATTTTTACAGGACAACAACTTTCGGTCAAAATGGAATTGGTCTAACTTTTTAAGCCTCTTAAAAAGTTCTTTCTGTTGAACTAACGAATAAAAGAAATGATAGATAGAATAAATCATAATTTGAATAATTTAAGTTCTTCTTTCTTTTTTGGAACAGAAAAAACAGAATCAACATACCATATCTCTTTTAAGTTTTCTGTATAAATATATTCTTTATAAAACCTAAGCGCATTGTCGGCTCCGCTCATTTCCGCTAAACGGTGCTTGATACCCCTTACATTGTCCAAATCAATTTCAATTCCAATGGATTTTCTTCCCAATTGTTCAGCCACGACCAATGCAGTTCCGGTTCCAGCAAAAGGATCTAGCACGGTATCGCCTATTTTAGTAGATGAAAGGATTATCCTTAACAGCAATGCTATCGGAGATTGTTGTTTATGGAATCGTTCACCATTTTCTTTTCTAATAGCTTCATCTCCCGCAAAATAACCAGAAGTTAACTCTCTTATATCGTCCCAAACATCAGTTAAATAAACGCCATTTTCTCGTTCGTATTTATAATTTGGCGGTAATGGTGGAAAAATACGTAAACGATTAAAAACTCTCGGTCTATTCCCTTTAGTAGCAAAACCAATTACCTGATAATGCTTGCCGAGCTTGTTAGTGCAGGGAACAGCGGAGGTTTTTTTCTTCCAAATAATGAGATTTTGCAATGACCAGCCGGTTTCGCGAAGACACTCCAAGACAAATTCAGTATTCTTTTCTCGTTGCATAAAATAAATAGCGCCACCGTTAGAAGTGATTCCAAAAACATCTTTACAAACATCTTTCATCATCTGCCAATATTTATCTTCGGGCAAATTATCATTCCATGAATTGTATTCTTTGTCCTGATTAAAAGGTGGGTCTAAAAAAGTCAGATCAACCCCTTGCGGGATTTTTTCCCTTGAAAGATATTTTAAGCAATCTCCGTGTATGATTTTGTAATTATTCATAGTTTTCCCATTCTGATTGTTTTCTATCTAAATCAAGATATTTTTCCAAATAAGACAAAAATCCTTTATCGGAAAGCAATTGTTCTGCAGATGCAATCAGATTACTTCCTTCGTTTTTGTTCAAAACCCATTCTGACTCCCAAAATCTTGGCATATCTGAAGGGATATTCAGTTCTGATAATATGACATTAACAGTGGTTATAAAAGATGTCCTTTTCGTGTGATTGTGTGTTGCTTTTATGGCAAAAAGAATTTGTTTTTGTCTCAATTGAGATAGTAAAATTTTAAAGTTGTATTTATTTCCTTTAAAGATTTTCTTCATATCTATTATAAAAATTATACTACTTTTTTTGCTTTTACATCAACTTTTGAAGCTTCGCGAACTTCCTTAGGGATTGAGCGATAATTGAATTTGCCCTTTTGAAAAATAATAATGTTTTCCAGCAAATTATCAGGATAAAAATACATCGGATAAGGGTTTTGAAGCATTACCCCGCTACGACGACTAATTCTTAAATAACCATCTGGCTTTTTCCAAATAATTCTATCTCTGTATCTAAAACTGGCTTCTTGAAAAATTTTTGTCGCGTCAGCAACAATAGGAAATTTTTCACCGTTTATCAACATGTCGTCAATATTTAAAACAGCGATTCTTCCTTCTTGGAGAATCCTGTAAGTTTCCCGTGCAAATCGTCTCAAAACACCAAGGTATTGCCCGTAGTTCTTAAATAATCCTTTATAGTCAAACGGTGCATTAAAATACGGAGGCGAAGTAACCATTAAATGGACACTTCCATCAGGAATTTCTTCCATAGTCATACAATTTCCAATTATCAGTTTGTGGATTGTTGCCATGTTATTTTTATAATTAATACATTGTGGAGCGGGAGGGAGTTGGCGCCTCCGCTTCGCTCCGGTCGGCCCCCCGCCTATTCGTTACTCTTATTCATCGTAACTAACAGGGTCTCCTCACTGTGTTCGTCGGTCAGGGTGCTCACTGACTCGCACCCGACGCTATCTCGTGCTCCTTACTCGTCGCACAGCGTCCCTTTCAAATCCCTTACATAAGTGGTGGAGCGGGAGGGAGTTGAACCCTCATCTCTGGAGTGCGATTCCAGTATTCTCCCATTGAACTACTGCCCCTTTCAACGCTAAATTATAGCAAAATTAAAGGATTGTGGCAACTAATTTTTTCTCATTAGTGGCCTATTTCAGAACTTAGCCCCCTCACCTCCATCCTCTCCCCTTGGGGAGAGGAAACATAGATGAGGGGGAACTTTGAAATTCCATACAATAAATTAATTGTGTTAGGTATTGAACTCGAACATAGTCCAGTCATTGCGAGGCATAGCCGAAGCAATCCCCTCTATGAGATTGCGGAGTTTATCCCGAGCGAGATTGCTTCGCTGACGCTCGCAATGACAAACGAGGGACCTCGCTCGCAATGACATGCAAATATTACGTCACCGTATTTATGAAACCACCTATTGGCATAATATCCCCCTCTTTTTTAAATCTTCCCCTTTTACCGTTAAAGAAATTTTTCTTTCATTCTCATTAATGAAGGAAAGTTCAATTTTTAAATATTCTTCGGGAAGAAAATTCTTCGCTTTCTCGGCCCATTCAATGATTACTACCCCTTTGCCGGAGAAATATTCCTCGTAGCCAAGAGTGTTTAGTTCCTCTGCTCTTTTTAAGCGGTAAAGGTCAAAATGAAAAAGAGGGATTTTACCCGAATACTCTTTGACCAAGACAAAAGACGGGCTTCTTACCAGATTCCTTTTAATTCCTAACCCCTGGGCAATTCCTTTACTAAAAACAGTCTTGCCGGTCCCCAGTTCTCCGATGAGCGCAACCGTATCTCCCGGAAGAAGCAATTTTCCAATTTTTTTCCCCAATCTTTTGGTTTCTCCCGGGCTTTTACTAATTAGAATCAATGCCCTTTTCTCCATTAGCGATATCTTACTTTCAAAAAGTAATTCCTGTCAAACACTTGCAATTGATAACTATCTTATGTTATAATCACTTTTTAAATAAACGCAAGGAAAAAGGGGAAAGTAGGAAGATGAAAAAAATTAATAATTTAAATGCATAGGAATTTCCTTTTTTGGCGAACCTGAAAGGTTCGCACTACGTAGAACTAAGATGTAGTGCGAGGCTTTTAGCCTCGCTAATTTATTGTATGGAATTTCAAAGTTCCCCCTCATCTATGTTTCCTCTCCCCAAGGGGAGAGGATGGAGGTGAGGGGGCTAAGTTCTATAAATTTTTCGTTTTTCCCTATTTGTTTTCCATTTTCCCTTAAATACATAAAGATTATGCAAGCGGCAGTTTTAGAAGAAAAAGAAAAATTAGAACTAAAAGACATCCCCAAACCTATTCCGGAAGAAGGGGAGATTCTTATTGAGGTAAAATCCTGCGCCATTTGCGGAACGGATATCAAAGTTTTTCATCATGGACATAAGCATATTCATTTTCCCCGGGTAACCGGTCATGAAGTAAGCGGGATTATCGTTGCTCTCGGTAAGAATGTAGAAGAATATCAGAAGGGGGAAAGGGTAGCGGTAGCTCCGGCTATTCCTTGCGGAAAATGCTATTATTGCCGTCGGGGAATCGAGGCGATGTGCGAGAATCTTACCGCCATAGGATATCATTATGATGGGGGATTTGCTCAATTTATGAAGGTTCCCCGATTGGCAGTGAGCAATGGCTGTGTTAATCCTATCCCGGAAAATCTTTCTTTCCAGGAGGCATCTTTGGCTGAGCCTTTAGCCTGTGTCATTAATGGTCAGGAGTTGTCAAAAACAGGGTTAGGTGATACCGTAGCAATTATTGGCGCTGGCCCGATTGGCTGTTTCCATGCCGAATTGGCAAGGATAAAAGGGGCAAAGAAGGTAATTTTAGTTGAGATTTCTTCTGCGCGTCTGGAAAAAGCAAAATTTACCGGAAGTGATGTTTACATTAATTCTGGTAAGGAGAATTTACCGCAACGAGTACTTGAGGAGACCAAAGGTAGGGGGGCGGATAAGGTAATAGTTGCGGTTGGCTCCAAAAAAGCACAGGAAGATTCTTTAAAAATTGTTGCCAAATGCGGGATACTAAATTTTTTTGGCGGATTGCCCAAAGAAGATACTATCATTAATTTTGACAGCAACCTTCTTCATTATGGGGAATTCTATGTGGTAGGAACCCATGGTTCTGCGCCAAGGCATAACCAACTTGCTCTGGATATTTTAGCCGCGGGAAAAATTGATGCGAAGGCGTATATTACTGAAAAATTTTGTTTAAGCGAAATTAAAAAAGGTTTAAAGATGGCTGAAGACAAAAAAGGTTTAAAGATAATCATTCAACCATAAGAAAAGCACAGATAAAACAATGTAACCACGAATTTATCGAATTATACGAATTAAAAAGTAATAAAGCAAAAGTCCTTAATTAGAGAAATTCGCGTAATTCGTGGTTAAAAAAGTTATGGAAATAAAAAAAGAAGAAGCGGTTTTTCTCCTCAAAAAGATGATGCAAATCAGGCAGTTTGAGGACAAAATCTGGGAACTCCTTAGCAAGAATATCGCCCAGGGAGGCTCTCATCTCTACGCCGGAGAAGAGGCGGTAGCGGTGGGGGCAATCTCGGTTTTAAATCCGGATGATTACATTACCTCTACCCATCGGGGTCATGGTCATGCGATTGCCAAGGCCGGCAAATTGCCTGAATTAATGGCTGAGATTCTGGGAAAAGCAACCGGGGTTTGCAAAGGAAAAGGAGGCTCTCTTCATCTCGCCGACCTTTCCCAGGGTAATCTGGGCGCCAATGGAGTAGTGGGAGGGAGCCTTGGAATTGCCACCGGAGCAGGCCTTTCCATTAAATTAAGAGGAACCAAACAACTGGTAGTTTGCTTTTTTGGTGATGGGGCAACTAACCAGGGAATCTTTCACGAATCCTTGAATATGGCGGCTAAATGGTCCCTGCCGGTAGTTTACCTTTGCGAAAATAATCTTTATGGAATGTCGGTTTCGGTAAAAAGGGCATCAGCAGTAGAGGATTTAACCAAAAAGGCGTTGGCCTATGATATGCCCTCTGAGAATATAGATGGAATGGATATTCTGGCGGTAAGAAAAACAGTAAGGAAATGGGTGGATTTTGCCCGGGACGGAAAAGGCCCGAGTTTTATCGTTTGCGATAGCTATCGTTACTATGGACACAGTAGAAGCGATGCTAAGGTTTATCGCACTCGCGAGGAGGAAAAGTTTTGGAAAGGGAGGGACCCCATTATTCTTTTTGGTAAAAAGTTGATTGAAGAAAATATCCTGCAGGAAGAGGAAATAAAAGGTTTGGAGAGCGAAGTTTTTGATGAGATTGAGCAGGCCACAAAATTCGCTATGGAAAGTCCTTTACCGAAACCGGAAGCCTTATACGAGGATTTGTATGTCTAAATATAACGTAATAAATATTAGCACATCATATGATTACAGTGATTATAAAAGAGATTACAGTGATAAAATTAAAATCAAGTTCTTTAATCACCGTAATCATTGTTAAAAATCTCTGTAATCAATAATTTTATATAAAATGAGAGAGATTACTTATCGGCAGGCATTAAACGAAGCATTAGTTGAAGAGATGGAAAGAGACGAGAGAGTATTCCTGATGGGAGAGGACGTTGGCCCCTATGGCGGAGCATACGGAGTTAGCAAAGGGCTGATTGAGAAATTTGGGGAAGAGCGTGTAAGGGATACCGCCATCTCGGAAGCCGCAATTATTGGCGCGGGGCTCGGAGCGGCGATGACCGGGATGCGGCCCATTGTTGAGATTATGTACATTGATTTTATTGGAATCTGTATGGGCCAGATCAATAATCAGGTGGCCAAAGTTAGGTATATGTTCGGAGGAAAGACAAAAGTTCCTTTAGTGATTAGGACTGAAGGAGGAACGGGGAGAACTCTCGGCGCTCATCACTCCCAAAGTTTGGAGTCTTGGTTTATCCATATACCGGGAATAAAGGTGGTAATGCCGGCTACTCCTTATGATGCCAAAGGACTCCTTAAAACTTCTATCCGTGATGATAATCCCATTCTCTTCATTGAGCATAAAATGCTTTACAATCGCAAAGGAGAAGTTCCTGAAAGTGAGTATTTAGTTCCCGTCGGAGAAGCTGAAGTGAAACGGGAAGGTTCTGGTGTTACTCTGATCACTTATTCGCAAATGCTTTTTTATTGTCTGGAGGCAGCAGAAGAACTGGAAAAACAAGGAATTAGCGTTGAAATAATTGACCTTCGGACTCTTCTCCCTTTGGACATTCAGACCATTGTTGAATCGGTAAAGAAGACTAATCGGGCGATAATTGTGGAGGAAGATTGCAAAACCGGAGGAACGGGAGCGGAGATTGGGATGCAAATTATGGAGAATGCTTTTGATCACCTTGACGCTCCAATTAAAAGGGTGGCCGGAGCAGACGTTCCGATGCCTAAAAGTCCGAATTTAGAGAAATTAGCCATTCCCAGCAAAGAAGATATTATCAAAGCGGTAAAAGAGATTCTAGGGAAATGATTAAAGAAATTATTATGCCCAAACTTGGGGAGACCATGGAAGAAGGGTATCTCCTCAACTGGTTAAAAAAAGAAGGTGAAAAGGTAACTAAGGGAGAACCGCTTTTTGAGGTGAGCAGCGATAAGACAAATTTTGAGGTAGAAGCAGAGAAGGATGGCTACTTAAGGAAAATTCTTGTCCAACCGACAGAGACGCCGATTCCGGTGACTAAGGTAATTGGCTATCTATCAGACAGCGTGACCGAAGAATTACCCGAGACAAAGTCCGAAGGAGAAGTAAAAAAAGAGAATAAAGAGCGGATATCTATTTCTCCTTTAGCGAAAAGATTGGCTAAGGAGAAAGGTATTGACCTTACCAAAATTAAAGGCACTGGAGCCGGTGGAAGGATTGAAAAGGATGATCTTCTAAAGATTAGCCTGGGAAATGGAGATGAGGAGTTTGAAAGAAAATCCTTAACCGGAACAAGAAAAATTATTGCCCGGCGAATGTCAGAAAGCAAAAAAAATATTCCTCATTATTATCTCCAAGCCGAGATTGAGATGGAAGCAATCACTAAGTTAAAAGAAGAACAAAAATTTTCCTATACTGATTTTATTCTCCGAGCCTCGGCCAAGGCTTTGAGTGACTTTCCTTTAATGAATGCCATAATTATCGGCGAAGAGGCTAAGATCTATAAAAAAATTAATATTGGTTTGGCAATTTTAGGTAAAAAAGGACTTCTGGTCCCGGTGATTAGGAACCTGGAAAAAAAGAGTTTAGCCCAAATTAGTCAGGAGAGGATTTCTCTTAAAGAGAAAGCAGAACAGGATAAACTATCCCCCGATGATCTTAGAGGGGGAACATTTACCATTTCAAATTTAGGAGTGTTGGGAGTGGATAATTTTGCCGCCATTATCAATCCTCCGGAGGTTGGGATTTTAGCTTTAGGAAAGATTAAAGAAATCCCGGTTGTGGCTGAAGGAAAAATTCAAATAAAAAAGGTAATGAGGGTGACTCTCTCAGCTGACCATCGGCTGATTGATGGCGCTTATAGTGCGCAATTTCTAAACCGGATAAAAGAAATACTGGAGAATCCCAAAGAATAAATAAAATGAAACCACGAATTTCTCGAATTTCACGAATTAAAACTTTTGACAGGATTAACAGATTAAAATCAGGATTATAAAAATAAAATCCTGACAAATCTCCGGTCAGAGAATCTTTATTATTGTTTTTTGAATTCGATTAATTCGCGTAATTCGTGGTTGCTATTTTAGTTTTTCTTGGTGCTCTTTGAGTCTTGGTGGCTTTGTGGTTAAGTTCATTTTATAGTTTTATATTCGTGTGCATTCGTGGATAATAAAATGCAGTAAGATTGTTAAATGTTTGAAAGACTTAAAGAAGATATTCAGACCGTTCTTGCCCGCGACCCGGCAGCCAGAAATAGTTTTGAAGTAGTCTTTTGCTATCCCGGTTTGCATGCGCTTTGGGGCTATCGCATTGCGCACTTTTTCTGGAGGCATCGCACCTTTGTTCTGGCGCGATTTATTTCCCACATCGCTCGTTTTCTCACGGGGATTGAAATTCATCCGGGAGCGGAGATTGGGAGAAGATTCTTTATTGACCACGGTATGGGGGTAGTAATTGGAGAGACCACGGAGATTGGGAAGGATGTTCTGCTTTATCAAGGGGTTGTTTTAGGCGGTACCTCTCTGAAAAAGAAAAAGAGGCACCCCACCATTGAAAATAATGTAGTAGTTGGGGCGGGAGCAATAATTTTAGGAGCGATTACCATTGGAGAAGGTGTTAAGATTGGTTCCGGAGCGGTTGTGCTTAAGTCAGTTCCTGCGGGCAGGACCGTTGTGGGGATTCCGGGAAGAATAGTAGAAGAGCCAAAGAAACCAGTAATTGACCTGGAGTGGGGAAAATTACCTGACCCGGTGGCTGATGCGCTAAAAAGAATCGTTGAGACTCAGGAAAAATTGGAAGAAAGGATAAAAAAATTAGAATCGCTAAAAGAATGAGAAAAAAAATCTGGACGCAGATACACGCAGATTTACAGGATTTAAGAATAAAACAAAAGATATTTAAATTTATTTTAATTCTTTATCTGCGAATATCTGCGAAAATCTGCGTCCCATTATTAGTTATATCCACCAGTGTTTTTTGTGTTGTCTCCCTTAATGCTGCGGTTTACTATCAGGTGAGAAAAGGTGATAGTTTAAGCGAAATTGCCAGAAGATATAAAACTTCGGTAAGCAAAATTAAAATTATTAATAACCTTAAAAGCGATCGAATTATTACTGGCCAGAAACTCTTGGTCTACCAGGGGGAATTTATTAAAAAATACTACCGAATAAAAAAAGGCGATTGTCTTTCCAAAATCAGCCATAGATATGGTATCCCGGTGGCAGAAATTAAATCCCTGAATAACCTTAAAAGCGATCGAATCATTGTCGGCCAAAAATTGCTGATTAGCATTAAATTAGAACCCGAGAAAAAAAGATTAATGCAAGCTACTCCAATCATTGAGCAAAAGAGTTGTTACTATAGGGTAGAAAAAGGGGATACCATGGAATCTATCGCCAGGAAATTTGGGATTTCTGCCGAGAAAATTGAAACGGCAAATCTTTTAAAGGATCAATCGATCAAAGGCGGTCAAATTTTAATTATTCCTGAGTCAGAGGATTCTTCAGGAGAACTATCTCAAGAAAACTCGACTGATGATACCTTGAATGAAGTTCCTGCCCAAGTCGTTAACATTGCAATTCAGTATCTTGACACTCCTTATAAATGGGGAGGAATCGACAGGAATGGCTTGGACTGTTCAGGCCTTATAAGGGAAATCTACCGAAAGATCGGAATCATTTTGCCACGCAGATCTCAGGATCAATATTACGAGGGGGAAAAAGTTCCTCTTGATGAGATTATACCTTCTGATGTTATTTTCTTTACCAAATATCCTTCTTCCTCCAGTGTTAACCACGTGGGTCTCTACCTGGGTGATGGGTTATTCATTCATGCTTGTCGAGAAAATAAGAAGGTAGTAATTAACAATTTAAACAATGACTCTTATTTCCAGAAGAGATTAATTGGAGTAAGAAGATATATCCATTCCATTTTTAAAAGATGAAGAAAAAAGTTTTATGGTTGGGAATTTTAATCATTGGGTTTTCTCTCTTAGGAGCTGATATTGAGAAAAGCATCGCGCAGAAGAACGAAGAGTCCTTTTATAAAGAATTAGAACTCTTTACTGACGCTCTCAGCATTATCAGAAAAAATCATGTTTCTGAGGTAAAGGCAAAACCGCTTATCTATGGTGCTTTAAGAGGGATGCTTTCCTCTTTAGACTCTTATAGCCAGTTTTTGGATCCTGATTTTTATAAAGAAATGCAAATTGAAACAGAAGGGAGGTTTGGGGGGTTAGGGATAATTATTACGATTAAAGATGATTTTCTCACCGTCGTTTCTCCGCTTGAGGATACGCCGGCTGATCGAACTGGTATTAAACCCGGGGACCAAATTATCAAAATTGACGATGAATTGACCAGAGGAATTACCGTGATGGAAGCAGCCAAGAAACTAAGAGGCGAAAAAGGGACCACCGTAAAATTAGAGGTAATGCGGGAAAAATCTCCTGAACTTTTAAAGTTTACCATTATGCGGGATATCATTAAAGTTAAATCAATTAAAAAAAGTCACTTTATTTCTGGTACAAAAATAGGCTACGTCAGAATTGTAGAATTTCAAAAACGGACGGCTGATGACCTAAAAACGTCTCTACAAGAATTGGAAAAAGAAGGATTGGAAGGATTGATTCTTGATCTGCGCAATAACCCGGGCGGATTGCTTGATTCTGCCATTGATGTTGCCGATGAGTTTATCGAAAAGGGTAAATTGGTGGTCTATACCCAAGGTCGGGATGCAGAAGATAAAAGGTCTTACTATAGCAAAAACGAACCAATTCTTCCGGGGAATGTTCCATTAGTAATCTTGATGAATAAAGGAAGTGCCAGTGCTTCCGAGATTGTTATCGGTGCTGTTCATGATTGGAAACGGGGAGTTCTTGTGGGCACTAAGACTTTCGGAAAAGGTTCGGTGCAGAATATTATTCCTCTTGCTGATGGTTCAGCATTAAAATTAACGATTGCTAAGTATTATACTCCTGAAGGAATCTGTATTGAGGAAACGGGTATTAATCCGGACGTTCTGGTAGAATTGCCAGAACCAAAAGAGGCGGATAAAGATAAAGAGATGAAAGATTTGCAGTTAGAACGGGCAATTGAACTTCTCAAAGAATTATGAAATCTTATCGGAAGAAGAAAAGAAGACCACGACCACGACCCACTTCGTGGGTGCCCCGTTTTCTTGTTTTACTCCTTTCTTTTTTTATCCTGTGTTGTAGCCTATTTTTGATTAAATCAATTCCCAAAAAAATCCTTCCCCCTAAACTTGCTATAATCCCTATAATGCCTAAAATCGCCATTATTATTGATGATTGTGGTTATGATAAGAAAATATCTGAGGAAATCTATAAAATTTCTTCTCCCATCACTCTGGCTATTCTTCCCTTTCTTCCTTACTCCTCCGAGATTGCCCAAAGCGCATCAAAAGCAGGATATGAACTAATGCTCCATCTTCCAATGGAGCCCTTAGATTCTTCGCATAATCCTGGGGAAGGAGCAATCTGGACTAAAATGAGTCCCAAGGAAATTGCGCATCAAACAAAAGTGGATATCGCTAATTTACCTCCCTTAATTAAAGGAGTAAACAATCATATGGGCTCTCGGGCCACTGCTGACAAAAGAGGAATGGAAGTAATATTGCAGGAACTAAAAAAACATAATCTCTACTATATTGACAGCGTTACCTCTGAAAATAGCATTGGTTTTGCCGTAGCCAAAGAATTAGGAATAAAAACGGGGAAGCGGGACATTTTTCTTGATAATGAGAAGAACGCCGATTATATCAAAGCGCAAGTGGAAAAATTAATTAAAAAAGCCCTCAAAAATAAAAATGCAATTGGCATCGGGCATGCCCATCCTCTTACCATTGAGGTAATCAAGGAAATGATTCCCGAGATTGAAAAAAGAGGAATTAAACTTGTCTTTGCTTCAGAGATTGTACAGTAAAAGCAACCACGAATTTATCGAATTATACGAATTATTAGAAAACAACAAAGAGAATAAATATTTTAAATTTTTAATTAGAGAAATTCGTGTAATTCGTGGTTAGATTAAAATGTTTGTTTTAGGGATAGAGACTTCCTGCGATGAAACCTCTCTTGCCGTGGTGAGAGATGGAAAAAAGGTTCTTGCTAATGTGATTGCTTCTCAGAACAGGGTTCATCAAAAATTTGGCGGGGTTGTTCCTGAACTTGCCTCGCGAGCTCATGTAGAGGTGATTGACTCTCTTTTCTTAAAAGCGTTAAGAGATTCAAAAATAACCAGCCGAGAGATTAGTCTAATCGCGGTTACTGCTTCTCCCGGTTTAAAAGGCTCTCTTCTTATCGGGAGCACTTTTGGACGCGCCCTTTCCTTTGCGAGCCACATTCCTCTTACTGAGGTGAATCATCTTTGCGCGCATCTAGCAGCTAATTTCCTGATCGAAAAAGATATCAAATTCCCCGCGGTTGGTCTTGTTGTTTCCGGCGGACATACTAATCTCTTCTGTTTAGAAAGCAGGAGCAAAATGAAGATTTTGGGAGAAACTCTTGATGATGCTGCCGGGGAGGTATTTGATAAAGTGGCCAGGGTTCTTAATCTTGAATATCCCGGAGGCCCCTCTTTAGAAAAAGTAGCCAAGAAGGGCGATCCTTTAGCCATTAAGTTTCCTTGCGCTTACCTGGGGAAAAAATCTTTAGATTTTAGTTTTAGCGGGATAAAGACCTCGGTGATCTATTATGTAAAAAAATATGGCTCTTCTGGGGATATTGCGGATATTGCGGCCAGTTTTCAGAAAGCAGTAATTAAGGTTTTAGTGGAAAAAGTGAGAAGAGCGGTGAATCTTAAAAAGACAAAAACGCTTCTTCTGGGAGGAGGTGTGGCCAGCAATAGAGTTTTACGCGGGGAGATGAAAAAATTTGCTCTTGCCGAAGGAATTGACCTTTTTATTCCTTCGCCGATTCTCTGTACCGACAATGCGGCTATGGTTGCCTCTCTTGGCTATTACCTTTATTCTCAATCTGACCAAACCTAAGGGGTTGTCTCAAAATAATGTTAACCATTACCCTTTTATTTGGATTTCTTTTAGACCATTTCGGAAGGGACTCCTATCGCTTTCTTTTTCCTCTTGGTGGTCTGTTTGGTATGGCGTCGGTCCGATCCTTTCGCAGAATTAAAATCAGAAGAGAAAAAATATCTGCCAGACATAAATTCCGACCGTTTATCCTTTCAACCGAGCTATGGGATTTAGGCAGTTATAATTATATTGTAGGAATAGCGGAGAAAAAAGAGGTGCAAAATTTCATCGGAATGCATTTCACCTTAATGGGAATTAGAGGAATTATCGGACCTTTTGTCGGAGTGAAACTTTTTCAGGTGATTGGTCTGGAGAATACTTTTTTGGTCAGTTTTATTCTGGCAATAGCAGGTTTTTTTGTTTTATTAAAATTAAAAAATGTTCAGAATAATCTCTCAGGATAAAAAGACAGAAGCAAGAACAGGGGAAATTGCTACCACTCACGGGAAAATTCTTACTCCTGCCTTTATGCCGGTTGCCACAATGGGTGCGGCGAAGACTCTTTCCTCGGAAGAATTGGAGGAAATGGATTATAAACTAATTCTGGCTAATGCTTTTCATCTTTATTTAAAACCAGGACTAAAAATTATCAAGAAATTTGGCGGGCTTCACAACTTTATGAATTGGAACCAGGGACTCCTTACCGATTCCGGGGGTTATCAAATTTTTAGTTTGAAAAATACGAAGGTGACGGAGGAAGGGGTTAATTTTCGCTCCTCTCTTGATGGTTCCTCTCACTTCTTTTCTCCGGAAGTTTCAATCAAAGTTCAAGAAATTTTAGGGGCTGATATTATTATGGCGTTTGATGAATGTTTGGGGTATCCGGTTGAGTGCAAGAGGGCGAAGGAATCGATGGAGCGAAGTATGAGGTGGGCAATAAGGTCTAAAAAAGCGCATAGGAATAATAAACAATTCTTATTTGGGATTGTTCAAGGTTCTACCGATAAGGATTTACGAAGAACTTCTTTGGAAAGATTAGAGGAAATTGGTTTTCCTGGTTATGGAATTGGGAGTCTTTCAATAGGAGAACCTGAAGAAATGATGTTTGAAATTGTTGATTCTTTAATTCCCTTGATGCCGGAGAATAAACCTCGTTATCTAATGGGTCTTGGAAAACCAAGTCAGCTCTTGGAAATGATTAAAAAAGGAGTTGACCTTTTTGACAGCAGTTTCCCTACTCGTATTGCCAGAAATGGCAGTTGCCTGACGCATCAAGGAAAAATTATTATCCGGGATAGTAAATTTAAAAATGATACTGCTCCTATTGATGAGAATTGCAGTTGTCCGGTCTGTCGAAATTATACCCGCGCCTACATCAGGCATCTTTTTAACGTGGGAGAAGTTTTAGCTTTAAGGTTAGCTTCCTATCATAATCTTTTTTATCTTAACCATCTAACTAAGGAGGCGAGAAAAGCAATTGCCGAGAATAACTTTTCCTCTTTTTACTCTTTGACAAAGGAGGCGTTGAAAGGGTAAACTGTATCAAGAATGAAAGGTATTCTGATTAGTTTTGAAGGAATTGACGGAAGCGGTAAGTCCACGCAAAGTAAAAAACTATACCATTGGTTAAAGGGAAAAAAATATCCGGTCGTTTATCTGGAAGAACCCGGTGGCAGCAATCTTGGTGCAAAGATCAAAAAAATTTTACTTTATTCCCAAGAACCAATAGAAAAATTTAGTGAATTACTCCTCTTTCTTGCGGCTCGGAACCAATTAGTAAAAGAAATTATCCTTCCTTCCCTTAAGAAAGGAGAAATTCTTATTCTTGATAGATTTTATGATTCTACCCTTGCTTACCAGGGGTATGGCAGGGGGATAGACAAAAGTTTAATAATAAAGTTGAATAGAATTGTTACTGAGGGGATAACTCCGAATCTTACTATCCTTTTGGATAAAGGGCTGAAATCTATTTTAAGGAGCGGTAAAGATAGGTTTGAGAATGAACCCATTTCTTTTTATCAACGAGTAAAAAAAGGTTATCTTGAAATTGCTCTTTCCAATAAAACGAGGGTTAAAACAATTTCTGTAAGAGCGGACAAAAATGAGACATTTCAAGAAATCAAGAAAGTAGTAATCCCTTGTTTACAAAAATGGCACAGAGTGTCATTCTGAACGGAGTGAAGAATCTCAATATGACTTTGTCATATGGAAAAAGAAAGAATTGAGCGGTACTTAAAAAATTCTATTGCCAGGGGACGTTTGAATTCTGCCTATCTTTTCTTCGCCGGAATTCTTCAGGATAAGGAAAAGACTGCTTTGAATTTTGCTAAAGCAATTGAATGCGAAAAAGAAGATTTTCCTTGTAATACCTGTGAAAACTGTCTAAAGATTGAATCTTTTACCCATCCTGATGTGAAATGGCTGAAAGGTGAGGGGGCCGTTTCCTCTCTTGCCGTTGAAGAAATCAGGGAGATTGGCAAGGAGATGTACTTTAAACCTTATCGGGGAAAGAAGAAAATTTATATCTTTGAAATTGAAAGGTTGAACGAAGAAAGCAGTAACGCTTTCCTTAAAACCCTGGAAGAACCGCCTGAGCACACCATCCTTCTTCTCATTGCCAAAAGTGATAAGGAATTTCTTCCCACCATTGTTTCCCGTTGTCAAAAGATTATGTTCTCCTCAAAAAAAGTTTTTACCGAAGAAGAAAAAGAACTGCAAAAAAAATTGATTAAAACTGTTGACTCCCTTTCTTTAGAGAGTCCTGCTCATCTTTTTGATATTGCCGAAGAGATTTCAAAGAGCGATTCTTTGCCCCTTTCCTTTGATTTACTTTTATACTTTTATCGCGACCTGCTTCTTCTTAAAAATAGGGCCAAGGATTTTTTAATTAATTCTGATTTAAGTAATCATAGTAAATTAAACTCTTCCCAGATTATTAGAATCATTAAAAATATCGCTAACACTAAGGGCGATCTTCATCGAAGTGCCAATCTGAAACTTTCTATTGAGCTAATGTTGATGAATATTTTAGATATTACGCGACCACAACTACAACCACAAAGACTCAAAGTCTCAAAGAGCACCAAGAAAGACATAAAAATTTGGACGCAGATATACGCAGATTAAAAGCATAGAATGTAGTGGCAGAGTTTACTCTGCTATTATAAATAGTGCGATGAATCGCACCGCTACCTTGTCGAGTCCCAAAGGGATCCCTTCGGGACAAGATCGACCACTACTACTTAATTCTTATTCCTGTTTCCTGATTTTATCCTTCCGCCAGAGAACTTTGGCGGATGCGTCCGATTAATTTCTTAGTAGTTCTCTGTGTCTTTGTGCCTCGGTGGTGAATATTGTTTGGGGATATGGCGGAATTGGCAGACGCGCTAGCTTCAGGAGCTAGTCCGCCTTAAGCGGGTGAGAGTTCAAATCTCTCTATCCCCACCATTGACTTTTTAAGGGAATATGATAAAATGTCCAGATAAACTAATTAATACTCTTTGTCAACAAATATAAAGGAGACCAAATGTATATTATGAACCACGAATTAACACGAATAAAGAATAGTCATTGCGAGCGAAAGCGAAGCAATCTTAAAGAAGCGAGGGATTGCCACGGGACTTTGTCCCTCGCAATGACAATTGCACTGTCATCTGCGTTAATCTGCGGAAATCTGCGTCCCGATATTTGTGTCTAAAAAGAAAAGGTAATAATGAAAAATTATGAAAATTTGTTGATTCTAGATCCAGGGTTAGGGGAAGAAGAAGTTAATAAGGAAATTGCAGGAATTGCCGAAACCGTTAGTAAATACAAAGGAAAAGTTGAAACAACCAATATCTGGGGAAAACGGGTTTTTGCCTATCCCATTAAAGAAAAAAACGAAGGTTTTTACGTGCTCTTGGGGATGAAACTTCTCCCGGAGAGTATTGGGAAGATCAAGAAAGAACTTGATCTAAAGAGCAAAATCTTAAGGTATTCTATTTTAAATAAGGACTAAAATGGCTAGTTGTAATAAAGTTTTTTTGATGGGTAATTTAACTCGAGATCCGCAACTTCGCTATACTTCAGTGGGAACTCCGGTTGCTGATTTTGGATTGGCTACCAGTCGAAAGTATAAAAACAAAGACGGAGAGTTGAAAGAGGAAACCTGCTTTCTTACTCTGGTTGCGTGGGGCAGGCAGGCAGAGTTATCCGCCGAGTATCTTAAAAAAGGGAGTCCGATATTTGTGGAAGGAAGACTTGTTTATCGGACTTGGGAGACGCCAAATAAGGAAAAACGTAGTACTTTAGAGGTGAGAGTGGAGAGATTGCAATTTTTGGGAAAAGCTCCTGCTTCTCCCTCAAATGAAGAGGTTAGTTATGGTAAAAAGGATGAAGAAGAAGAGAAAGGAAAGAAGGATAACTCCGAAGATATGTAAATTTTGCCAGGATAAACTAAAAGAAATAGATTATAAGGATATGGGAAAAGTGAGAAGGTATGTTAGCGGTAGAGGCAAAATTCTGCCCCGATTTACTACGGGAACATGTTTGAAACATCAACGTTCCCTTGCTAAAGCAATTAAAAGGGCAAGGTTTATAGGTCTTTTGCCATATGTAGTCAAATGAAGATTATTCTGAGACAAAATGTGGAGAAGTTAGGAGCACCAGGGAAAATTATTGAAGTAAAAGATGGTTATGCCAGGAATTTTCTTCTCCCTAAGGGGTGGGCTTATCTTGCTACCAAAAGCAATATCGAATTATTAGACGCCGAGAAAAAACGAAAAAGAGAAGTAGAGATAAAAGCGAAAGAAGATCTAAAAACATTAGCAGAAAAAATAAATGAAATCTCTTGCACTGTCACTGTTCGGGCCGGAGAGAAAGAGAAGATTTTTGGTTCGGTGACCAAGGAGGAAATTATTGCTGCTCTTGATCAAGAACATGGAATTAAATTGGATAAGAAATTAATTGTTCTGTCCGAACCAATCAAAAAATTAGGAGTATACAAAATTCCTTTAAAGTTAAATTTAGAGACAGAATCTAATTTGAAACTTTGGGTGGTGAAAGAGTGATGAGGACAAAGAGAGAAACTCTTCGCTCTCTAGATAAAATAGACAAAATTCCACCGGCTAATATTGAAGCTGAACAGGCGCTCCTGGGTTCTATGCTTTTAGAGGAAGAAGCAAGAAACAAGGCAATTGAAGAGGTTTCTCCGGACGATTTTTACAAGGAAAGCCATTGTAAAATCTTTAAAGCAATTACCGGTCTTTTTGAGAAGAATGAATCCTGTGACTTGGTTACTCTGACCAATCGGCTGAAAAGTGACCAGGTTTTAGAAAAAATCGGCGGTTCCAGTTATCTTACCAAATTAATCGATGTTGTTCCTTCAGCGGCGAATATAGAGCATTATATCAAAATTGTAAGAGACAATTTTATTCTCAGGCAACTTATTAAAAATAGCAATAAAATCATTAATGATGCTTATCAGAGTGATGATGTTGAGCGGAGTTTGGATGAAGCGGAAAAAGTCATTTTTAAAATTGGAGAATATCGTGAGAGGAAAGGAGGAATCATTCCGTTTCATGAGTTGATTCACCAGACGATCGAGACAATTGGGGAAGCCGCTGACCAAAAAGGTTATATTACCGGATTACCCAGCGGGTTTGGTGAACTTGATGGGAAAACTTCAGGATTTCAACCTTCTGATATTATTATCGTGGCGTCCCGCCCTTCAGTTGGCAAAACTTCCTTAGCGACCAATCTTGCTTCTTATCTCGGAGTTAAAAAGAATATTCCTTTGGTCTTTTTTAGTTTAGAGATGTCAAAAGAACAATTGGCCCAGCGAATGCTTTGTACCGAAGCAAGAGTGAATCTTCTGAAATTAAGAACCGGTTTTTCCGAAAAAAATGATTGGCCCAATTTAACCATGGCGGCAAGCAAACTGCAGAATGCCCCGATTTTTATTGATGATTCCCCCGCTCTTTCTGTTTTAGAAATCAGGACCAAGGTTAGGCGTCTGGTCGCGAAAGAAGGAATTAAATTTGTAATTGTTGACTATCTTCAATTGATGCAAACGAAGACCAGAATTGAGAATCGGCAACAGGAAATTACTGAAATTTCTGCTTCTCTTAAGGCTTTGGCTAAAGAGTTAAAAATTCCGATTATGGCCCTTTCTCAATTAAGGCGAGCGGCGGAAGAGCATCCACGACCGCGGCTTGCTGATTTAAGAGAAAGTGGCGCTATTGAACAAGATGCCGATTTAGTTTTGCTTCTCTATCGGGAAGAAGAAACAAAAAAAAATGAGGAAGGAATCGAAGGAGAAGAAAAGAAGGGAAGCCTTACCGAACTCATTATTGCCAAACAGCGTAATGGTCCTACTGGTACAATTAATCTTACTTTTATTAAAGAATATACAAAGTTTGAACCTTACTCACCCCGGGGGGAAGTAAGCGGATAATATAATATGGTAACGAAAGTTTTAGAGAATCTTGGGAAGAACGGATTAAATTTTTTTTGTTACCTGGGCTCTTTAGGAATTCTTAGTTTGAAGACAATTGCCTCGTTTTTTAATTCGCGATTCAGGGGGAGAGAAATTCTGAAACAAATGGATGAGTTTGGAAATAAGTCTTTTCCTATGGTTGCGCTTGTTTCTGTCTTTATCGGAATGATCTTAGCGATGCAGTCGGCTTCCGCTCTGCGGATGGTGGGAGCCCAGCTTTATGTAGGTAGTCTAGTCAGTCTTTCTGCGGTCCGGGAAATGTCCGCTATATTTGTTGCTTTAGTTGTTGCCAGTCGGGTAGGAGCGGCAATTACTGCTGAGATAGGAATGATGCAGGTTACTGAGCAAATTGATGCTCTTCGCTCTCTTGCGGTGAACCCTGTAAATTACCTGGTAGCGCCAAGACTTCTTGCTGCGGTCATTATACTTCCTTTTCTTACTTTATTTTCTATTTTTATTTCTATTCTCGGTGGCTGGTTTGTTGCTGTTTATGGGATGAAATTGGGTTCAAACCTGTATCTCTATCACGCATTTAAATTTATTTACTTAAAGGATTTTCTAATTTCCTTTCTTAAGGCATTTATCTTTGGTTTTATTATCGTGATTGTATCTTGCCGCCAGGGTTTTGAAACAACGGGAGGGGCGGAAGGGGTTGGGAAAGTGACGACTTTTTCGGTAGTTTTCTCATTTCTTCTCATCATTTTAGCCAACTTGATTATTACGGCTTTCTTCTATTTTCTATGAGTAGGCTTGGAAGTTAGTAGCGGTGCGAGTTGCTGTGAGAATAGCAGAAAGTTAATCCTCCCGCATAGTTGCTGTCAGTAGTTTCCTATGGAGCTAATCTGTCCGCATATTGCTACTGAAGTAAGCAGATAGATTAGTAGCGCAATTCCCTACTGAAGAGAGATGATAGTCCAGTAGCGGAATTTATCGCACTTGTTGTAGCGGTTCGATTCACCTGTCTGCCAAATCTTCACTGGCGGGTCGAACCCAGCAGAGTGCGCTCTGCGTAATAGGTTAGTTTCTTTAAAACTATTACTGATTACAGAGATTAAACTTCTTGATTACGGTGATTAAAGATAAAAATCACTGTAATCTCCTTTATAATCACTGTAATCATATGGTATTTCAGGATAACTTAACTCTTACTATCTATGATTCAGATAAGGAATCTGGTGGTTTCTTTTGAGAAAAAAAAAGTTTTAGACCATTTAAATCTGGAGGTAAAGAAGGGAGAAAGTTTGGTGGTTATTGGCTCTACCGGATGCGGCAAAACTGTTCTCTTAAAATCTATTTTGGGGTTTATAAAACCTGATGAGGGTGAGATTTTGATTGACGAGAGCAAAATTACTGAACTGACCGAAGAAAGATTGACTGAATTTCGTAAGAGATTTGGCGTTGTTTTCCAGAGTAATGCGCTTTTTGACTCGCTTTCAGTTGGCGAAAATATTGCCTTCTATCTTAGAGAACATACCAGACTAAAGGAGAAGGATATTAGGAGAAAGGTCGCGGAAATTTTAAAAATGGTAGGCTTGGAGGGAATTGAAGAATTAAGACCCAGCCAGCTTTCAGGAGGAATGCAAAAAAGAGTTGCTTTTGCCCGAGCATTAATCAGCAATCCCGAAATTGTTCTTTATGACGAACCAACAACCGGTTTAGACCCTATTATGGCAAATACAGTAAATGAACTCATTCTTTCTCTTCATCACAGATTTTCCATAACTTCAATTACTGCCACCCATGACCGAAAATTAGCTTACAGAATTGCTGATCGCATTGCTATGTTACATCAGGCTCAAATTATTGGCCCTTTCTCTCTTTTAGAGATTCAAAAAACAGATAACCCAATTATTAAGGAATTTCTTAAATTATGAAAAATAAAGGATTAGAATTAAAAGTGGGGATATTTCTTCTCTTAGGATTTGTTGCTCTGGGAGCATTTATTTTTTCCAAAGGTCTTCTTGTTTTGAGAAAAGAAGGCTATGAAATTAAGGTTGCTTTCAGCTTTGTTTCCGGACTTGAGCCGGGAGCCCCGGTGAGAGTGAGCGGAGTGCGAGTGGGTGAGGTGAAAGGGATGGAGATAATATATCAAGAAAAGCCAAAGGTAATCGTAACCCTTTGGTTAAATGAGAAGGTCAAACTTAGAAGAGGTTCTCAGATTCTGATTAGAAGTATTGGCCTTATTGGAGATAGATATGTGGAAATTATGCCTACTTCTTTTACGGATACCCCGTTAATTGGAGATAAAGATTTTATTCAGGGAATTGATCCCATTCCTATGGAGAGATTGGTTAATTTAGGAGAGGATATGATTAGGGATGTTACCCAGGTTCTCTCCGCAGCCAATGAGATTTTATCTGATAAGGAAATGAAGATATCCTTAAATAAAATCTTTAAGGACTTTTTGGCTCTTACCAAAGGAGGAAACGAATTGATCTCTAAGATAGATAGTTTAGTGGGAAAGACAGAGGGTTCGGTTACTGCTTTTAAAAACCTTTTAGAAACCAATAAGGAAAATTTACAAGCGACCGTTGCTAATAGTAAACAAGTCACAGTTAATTTAAAAGAGAGTACGGAAAAAATCAACAAATTTTTAAAAATAGCAGAGGAGGGAAAATCAACTTTCGGCAAGTTAGTCAAAGACGAAAAGCTTTATTCGGATTTGAGGTCGGTATTAGCAGAAATAGAAACTTCTGCTCTAAGTTTTCGCCAGTCTGCTAAAGAGTTTAATGTTACTCTTTCCAAGATAGCCAGCGAGAAGGGCACCATCGGCAAACTTATCTCTTCTGACGAGTTACATCAAGAAGCTCTTTCTTTGTTAAAGGAAATTAGAGAGCATCCCTGGAGGTTGTTGAGAACGCCAAAAGGAGAGAAATA
>Ga0210044_10002763_pt1 | contig 25688 bp, 24 predicted proteins | sample CryGey13umfilter_2_FD_183959 | JGI IMG/M metagenome (GOLD analysis project Ga0210044, IMG submission 183959) | Groundwater microbial communities from aquifer in Utah, USA - Crystal Geyser 4/9/14 3 um filter (SPAdes) (version 2) | ecosystem: Environmental > Aquatic > Deep subsurface >... | reverse complement strand
TCACCTGCCTGCCCTGCGGGCGGCAACCATGAAGGAACTGAAAATCCAGCAGGAAGAAGGGAGCGAAGGAATTGCTGCCTGAGGTCCGAAGGTCGTGGAGAGTTTCAACTAGGAATGGGATTGACTCGGCGATCGTTCAGGGCCGGGCCAGCGTAGGCGCGTGGCGACACTACCGGAATCGGCAGCGCAACCACCAGCAGGGCCGGGAACTGCAGGAAGGTGTTGCGGTATTCCAGGTGGTTGGAGCCCAGGTAGCCGGTCAGCGGCGTCCCCCCCGTGAAACCCCGTTGCGAGATCAAGCCCTCCGCCTGAAGGTGCAGCAAGAAGGTAGGCAGGTCCATGTAGGCGCCGCCGACGAAGCCGGACCGGGTCGAGGACCCGAGCTCGTTCGTGTTGATGTCCGACAGGTTGATCCCCGCCTTGATCCCGAACTCCGGGCCGGGAATCGGAGACTGGGCCTGCGCCGACCCTGCCAAAACCATTGCCGCCAGCGCCAGCGCCGCCAGCGCGGTTGCCTTGTATCTGCTCATGTTCCTGCCTCCATGTGAAGTTCCTACCGCCGACGTCGGCCCCGGTAGTAGTAGCCCCCGCCTCCGCCGAACAGAAGCACCAAGACTACAATGACGATGATCAGCGTACCCGTACTCATGATGATCCAACCTTTCGAGCGGACGAACGCGACGCGGGGGTCGCGTCCGTCCTTGTGACGTCCGGAGCGCTATCGCTACCCGTGCTTCTGGGACTTCTTCATGTCCTTCACCCCAGCCTTGACTTCTTTGTTCGCGCCTTCGATGTGCCCCTTGGCTTCGTCCCGCAATCCCTCGCGTTTCATCTTGTCGTTGCCGGTGATGGTACCGACGGCCTGCTTGACGTGGCCCTTGGTCTTGTCCGTGTGCTCACCCATACTAATTCTCCTTGTCGATACGCAACCAATTGACGTCGTCGGAATTGACGAGTATCAAACCGCCTTTAATCTCCCCAGTACGGTCGGGAACTGTAGTACTTGTGGATTTCGTCACCCCAGGCTCGGTCTGCAAAATCCGGCCAGGGCCCGTTCTTTTCGAACCCGGGAGCCGCCTTGAGCTTCTCCTGGTCCACATTGAGGATGAGTTTCTTCTCGGTGTTGGCGAATTCGAAGGCACTCCAGGGTACGGCGTAGTGGTTGCCGCTGAAGGAGAGCACCGCATAAGCCAGATGCCCCGAATTTGCGTCGATCATCAGCTCATCGATCTTGCCCAGTTTCTCATCCTCGCGATTGATGACCGACTCGCCCTTGATCGTCGTCACGGAAACTACTCCGTACTTTTCCTGTGGCTTTCTTGAGGTAACCATGGTGGATTCCTTCTTTCCGAGTTTTCGAATTTTCCAGGTCAGCAGCCCGCCTTCCGGGAATCGGAGAGGTCAGTCGAGCTCGCCGTCCAGGGCTGCTTTCTTCAACTTGTCGTTGGCGAAAATCGCTATTTCCACGCGTCGGTTTTGCGCACGACCATAGTCCGACTCGTTCGATGCGATCGGATTCAACTCACCGAATCCAATGGTGGAAATCCTTGATCCAGAAACACCAAGACTCTTTTGATAGTCGGCCACGGATCGAGCACGACGTTCTGACAGCTGCTGGTTGTATTCGGTGGTTCCTGTGTTGTCGGTATCCCCTTCAACGAGAATGTCGGTGTCCGGATACTTATTGAGGATCAACGCCAGGCTTTCGATGTTCGACTTGGCCACCGGCTGCAACGCCGATGAGTCGATTTCGAAGAGAATTCCCGAATCGAAGGTGATCTTGATTCCCTCACCGATTCGTTCGATCCTCGCGTTTTCGATATCCTGTCGCATCTCTTCCGCTTGTTGATCCATATGATGGCCGATAAGCGTCCCGGCCGTCCCACCGACTGCCGCCCCAATGATGGCGCCAAGGGTGGTGTTCCCGAGTTGATTTCCGATCACACCGCCGGCAACTCCTCCAGCTCCTGCGCCAATCGCGCCACCTCGCAGCGCTTTACTGGTTCCGCAGCCCATCGTGAAGGCGATCGAAGCCGTGAGAACGATCGCCAGAACAATCATCAGTTGTCTTTTCATAGCGTGCCTCCTTAACTTGTCAGGTTTGCCGCGATCAATGAATCTCCCGGTCCAGCGCTGAACCCGGCCATCCTCACGAGCCACAACCACAGAGCGGACGGGGGACTGGCAGGGATACCTCTCGGTAAGCGATGTCCCCGGTGTGCATAGGGGGCGCGGTTGCCGAACATATGCGCCCGGAACGGCGATTGCCGAGATTGGTATGTTCATTCAGCCACTATTGTGCCAGCTGGTAACTAACTGTTGCATGGTCAGTTAGCTTGTGTGAGCGCTTGGCTGGTCCATCAAAACGAGGGGGCATCGATCAATTCGAGGGAATAGACGCGAGAGGGATACCTGGGCGTCCGCGAGCTGGGTTTTCTTCAGTAATTATGCCTATTGATTCCGGGGAAGCCCGGTATAGTCTGCCGTGTATCCTGCGAACTCTTTGGCCCAAGACGATGGAAAGGAAACGGACGTGTCCCGTACTCCCGCCAGGCCCCGCGACCGACGGCTGTCCACCGCACTGGTGGCGATGGGACTGCTGCTGGTATTCCTGCTCCTGGTCGGTTGTGGGAAGGACCCGCCATCTCCGCGTCCCAATGTGGTGGTGGTCCTGCTGGATACCGTGCGGGCCGATGCCCTGACCGACGGTCCTCATCGTGCGGAAACCCCCTTCCTGGATAAACTGCGGGCCGGTTCCGTCGCTTTCATCAACACCCGTTCGACCTCGTCATGGACCGCGCCGGCCACCGCCTCGTTATTCACCTCGCTCTACCCCAACGAACACGGCGTCATCCAGGGCTTCGTGGCTCACCGCAAAACCATGGAAATCATGAAAAACCGGGGAGACGCCGCCCTGGAACTGAACGCCCTGCCCGGCAACATCGCTACCCTTCCCGAACGGATGAAGGCCGACGGTTACCGTACCTTCGGTATTGCCGCCAACATCAACCTCGGACCCGAAATCGGGTTTTCCCGGGGATTCGACAAGTTCACGCGCCTGGACGACGCCACCGCCGACATCATGGTCGATTCGGTGGCGGCCTGGGACCCGGCCCGCACCACCGGTGACGAACCGTATTTCCTTTATGTCCACCTGAATGACGCCCACTCCCCGTACATCGCCCACCAACCCTGGTACAGGTCCGCCCGGGACGACTCCGTTGCCGATGCCCGTAGCCGCTACCTGAGCGAGATCAGCTTCATCGACGGGCAGTTGTCCCGCCTGGCCGACTTGCTCGACTTGAGCCGTCGGGGCTTGCTGGTGATCGTGTCCGACCACGGGGAGGAATTTTTTGAACACGGGCGCATGGGTCATCTGCCCAGCCTCCATGCCGAATTGAACGACGTGGTCTTCCTGGTTCATGGCCCCCGGGTGGGTGTACTGCCTGCGACGCGGCCGGAACCGGTCAGTCTGATCGATGTCATGCCCACGGTCCTCGACCTGGTTCACCTGCCGCATGCCGAGCCGTCTTCGGGCCTTTCCCTGGCCGCCCTTTGTCGGGGCGACGACGGCGCCTCCGCTCTGGTGCGGAAGCTGAACGAACGCACGCTCTTTGCCCACCGGTTGGAAAACATGCTGCATGGCCGCAGCCTGTGGTCGGCCATGCGCGGGCCCTGGAAACTGATCCAGGACGAGCAGAACCGATCGTTCTTTTATGATCGGGAACGTGATTCTCGTGAACAGCTGCCGGAATCGCGCACGGAGGATCCCGTGGGCGCGGGACTGGAGCCTGCGCTGGCGGAATTTCGCAGCCGGCCTCTTCTGGGGCGGGGAAACGAGATCCGTATTCCTCTGGACAAGAAACTATCCAAACAGCTGAAGTCATTGGGGTATGTGCGCTGATTCCACATCAGGGGACTTCTCTTTCCCTCCGAGCACCCCACAGAAGTCTGCGGCAACCTGGATATCGTCAGCAGCGTAATATCCGGGTTCTCCGATGAGCGATCGGATCGACCCATCGGGCGGTCCTCAGATCTATTCTCAGGTCCATATTCACTATTCGGTTTCTGACGATGGGAGATCCCATGTCCGGCAACTCCCTGGCCAATCTTGCTTTGGCAGTCCTGGTGGTGCTTCCGGCCGTCTTCCCTGAAACGGCGATCGGCGTCGCGGCGCCAGCCTCTCGCGCCCTGTCCTACGCCCTGGATGTCACCTTCATTCCGGAGAAATCATCCCTCGAGGGAACCGCCAGGATCATGCTGTCGGATGTTCCGACCGCCTGCGACACCCTCGACCTGTACCTGCACGGGGAGCTCCAGTTCACCGGAGCGAGCTGTGGCGGCGTTGAGCTCGACGGTTCCCAGGACCTGGTGTTCTACGGGTCGGACTATTCTTCCGTCGCTCGCCGTCTGCGTCTCGTGGTTGCCGGTGCGGACCTTTCCCGTGGACTGGACATCGCCTGGCGGGGGCCGATGCATCCTTCAACGGCCCGGGCGTTGTCGAACTACATGCGCATCGATGCCGATGGAGTCTTCCTGCGGTCATACGGGTATTCGGTATGGTTTCCGTTGTTGCTTGCGGACGGCCAGGAATCCTACCCCGTTGATTTTGATCCGGTCGTCCTGAGAACCCCCTCCGACATGAAGCCCGTCTTCACCGGCACCCGGCTCGACGAGCATTTGGATGAGGATCAGCGCGTGACAACCTGGCGCGCAAAGGGCATGGATATATTCTCGGCCCAATGCACGGCCCGTCCCTACAGGGAAATCGTCGCCGGACCCCTGCACATCTATCACCTTCCCGATCCGGAATCGGCCGAGGCCGCCGATCACGTCCTCGATCTGGTACGCCGTTTGCTGGATTTCTACGCTGAGAATTACCGGCATGGCGTCGCCGTTGGCGAACTGCATGTGGCCCAGCTCTGCCGCTTCGGCAACATCAGCAGCGGGAACATGGTGGGACTCGCGGACGATTCGTGGGCCGGATTCGAGCCGGGTTCCTATTCCGGCCTGACTCTGGCGCACGAGCTGGTTCACCCCTTCGTGAGGGTTCCGGTTCCCGAATCCAGTCCTCTGTATGCCTTGTTCGTGGAGGGATTCCCGTCCTACTGCCACCTTCCCGCCCTGGCCAGCTTCCTGGGTGACGGCTGGTACAATGAAATCATGGACGGGATCGCCTCCGGCTACGCGCAGAAGCGCGCCACGGGCAAGGACCGCCGGGGGCGGACCCTGCCGCCTGCAACACCCTTCCTGGAAATGACTCCGAAAGACATCGGGACATACAAGGACTGGTATCTGTTCCCCGATCGCCTGCGCTTGTACTTCGACGATCTGCGCCGGCGCTTGGGGGACGAGGAGTTTCTCGATCTGGTGGGGGAGATCGTCAACCAGGACACCCTGGATCCCGCCGGCTTGCGCCGGATCGTGGTGCGGCATCTCCCGGAATTCGGCGCAATGCATGACCGCTGGCTGGCCACCAATGATTTCGACGCGGGGATGGGCCGGCAATGACATGGAAAACGGGGGCGGACTTCGGGATGGAGGCCCATTGATCTCAGGGTCTCCGGCTTGCGAGGCTCAGAACGGCCAGAAACGGGGCACGAGTAGCGCGGCCGTCACCCAGACCACCACGTTGAGCACCATGCCGAGGCGCAGGAAGTCGGTGAAACGGTAACCGCCCGGACCGTATACCAGCAGGTTGGTCTGGTAGCCGATGGGGGTGGCGAAACAGGCTGAGAAAGCCCCGTGCGTAGAGGTCGGCCGCTCCGCAGGCGGTGAGGGCGGCGGTCAGGATGTTGACGACGCCGAAGGATGCCGCCGCCACCATCGCCACGAAGATGGCCAGCGCCACCGGCGCCCGCGTGCGGTTGATGACACGCGGAACGGTGTCCTCGACGATTTGCGTGTCCAGGTCGTAGGGCTCGGGCAGGGCCTGGCCGCCAGCCTCGGGCGGGGCGACGGCACCGTGCCCAAGCATCTCCACGAGCTCCGCAGCGGTGGCGCTGACGAGGATCAGGTCTCCGGCATGGAGCGTGCAATCGTCGGTCTCGGGATAGCGCACCCTGTCGCCCCGCAGGATCTCGTGCACCTCCGAGGCCGGGTGATCCTCGTGCAGGGCGTCGCGGACTTCGCGCCCGATGTGGGGGCTGTCCGCGGGGACGACCAGTTCCGCGATGTAACGGTGCCGCTCGCTATGGTCGGTGTGGAATATGGGGGTGTGGGTGCGCGGAAGGAGGCGATCCGAAAGCAGGAATAGTAGGGCCCCGCCCAGGATGGCGGCCGGCCCTTGGTGGTCGCGGCCAGCACCCGGGTCAGGAAGTTCAGCCCCTCCGTACGGATCAGCCCCTTGGACACGATGAACAGCGCTCCCACCGTCAACGGCGCCGGATTGGCGAACCCGGCCACCGCCTCGCGCGGTGCAAGGATGCCCGCGATCATCAGAACCACCATGATGCCGATCGCCGTCAGGTCGTAGGGCAGGCGCTCGCTGATCAGCAATGCCAGGGCGGTCAGCAGGATCAGCGTGACGATGAAGATATCGATGGTCATCGAGTTCCTCCGGGGACAAACTTTCCCGAAGCGGCATGAGATCGAGTTTGGGGCAGGCCCGGCTCAAGGCTCATTCCCAGCAGGTCAACGCCTCAGGATTCCACCCCGGGTTGGCGATCCTTGCCGCCCAGGGAAAGCTTGAGCACCACGTATCCCAGGAGTCCGGAAACCAGCGAGCCGATCAAAATCCCCAGCCGCTCAAGTCCCAGGAAGGAAGCCCCGCCCTGCTCAAATGCCAGCGATGTGATAAACAGGCTCATGGTGAAGCCGATACCACACAAAAGTGCCGTGCCGTAGATCTGCCACCAGCCGACTCCTTCGGGGGCAGAGGCGACCCCCAGGCGCACCGCAAGCCAGGACAAAGCCAGGATCCCGATCTGCTTGCCGAGAAACAACCCGGTCACGATACCAAGCGGAACCGGATGGAGCATATCGCCGAGGGAAAGCCCGCCGATCGACACGCCGGCGTTGGCGAACGCGAATATGGGCAGCACACCGAAGGCGACCCACGGGTGCAGCGTATGTTCGAGGTGGCGCAACAACGACTTGGACGGGGGTTCAGGGGGGATCTTCTCCGACACCTTCAGTGGGATGAACATCGCCAGGACCACGCCGGCCAGGGTGGCGTGCACGCCGGACTTCAGCACCGCAACCCATAAGGGAATACCCAAGAGAAAATAGGCGGCGGGCCGTGTCACGCCGAAACGATTGAGGCAGGCGAGGCCAAGCACAAGAACACCGGCGATGGCGAGGGAAAGTACGGAAAGATTGGCCGTGTAGAACAGGGCGATCACAAGGATGGCCCCGAGGTCGTCAAAGATGGCGACGCTCAGCAGGAAGGCCTTCAGCGCGGTTGGCACCCGCTTTCCGAGGAGGGAAAGTACCCCCAGGGCGAAAGCAATATCCGTCGCGGTCGGGATGGCCCACCCCTTCAGCGCGATGGAATCCCCCCGGTTGAATACCACGTAAAGAGCCGCGGGTACCAACATTCCACCGAAGGCGGCGAAGGCCGGCAAGCTGGCCTGTCGCGGACTCGACAAGTGCCCCTCGACGACCTCGCGTTTCAGTTCCATGCCGACCAGGAAGAAGAACACCGCCATCAGACCGTCATTGATCCATAGCAACAGGGGCTTGGCGAGACCGAAGGCCCCGATCCTGATCTCGAAGGGAAGATCCAGGAATGCCTTGTAGTGGACTGCGAGGGGCGAGTTGGCAATAACCAATGCCAACACCGTCGTCATCATCAAGATCAATCCGCCCGCGGCTTCGAGGCGGAGAAATTCCTGAAGTGGCTTCAGGACCTTGTTGACCGGGTTGGGGCTGCTGGTTTGCATGAGAATTGGTCACCGCCTCTCAGCTGGACATGGGGGCCTATTGGCAAACCCGGTCAATCCGATGCTTCCCGGTACCGAATCGGCAATTCCCCGCTCCGCACGTGCAGGTCCATCTGGGGGAAGGGAATTTCGATGCCGGCTTCCTTGAGGGCGTACCAGGCACTGAACAGCAACTCGCTCTTCAAGGAGGGGAGGGTCCAGATGTCCATGGTCCAGGCCCGCAATTCGAAATCGAGGGAGCTGGCTCCGTAGCCGGTGAACAGCACCGTGGGGGCGGGGTCGTTCAGCACATTGGGTTTTTTTGCGGCCAATTCGATGAGGATCCGACGAACCTGTTCCGGATCGGCCGAGTAGCTCACTCCCACCTGGACATCCTGCCGGACCATGGTGTCGCGAAAACTCAGGTTGTCCACCTGTCCGGAAATGAAGGAACTGTTCGGCACAATGATCTCGTGTCCGGACCGGGTCCGGACCACGCTGCTGCGCAACCCGATGGACAGAACCCGGCCCTCCACGCCGCCGACCTTGATGATGTCGCCCCGTTTGACCGCTCTTTCGAACATGAGGATCAAGCCGCTGACGAAGTTGTTGACGATGGTCTGCAAGCCGAAGCCGATACCCACCGACAAGGCCCCCAGGACGATCTTCAGGCTGGTCAAGTCGAATCCCAGATGGCCAGCTGCGAAAAACAAGCCGCCCAGGACCACGAAATAGCGGCTGATGGTGCCCAGGGCGTCGGCCAGGGCGGGTTCGACGCCGAGGCGGGGCAGAAGCCGGTTGGTCAGCAGGTCTCCCAGTGCCTTGGCTGCCAGGAAAAACCCGATGGTGATGAGCAGCGAACTCGCCACCGACAAGAGGGAGATGTTCGTGTCCTGAATTTTCATCAGCGGTTGATCCAGCCAGCCCATGACCGGGCGCAACAGGCTGAGGTGATCAAAGACCGCCAGGATGACCATCGCGGGCACGACGCCCCGCCGGACTCGGCGTCGGAATGACCCGGGTTGGACAAAAGCCTGCAAGGTGGCGCTGATGACCTGGTACAGGGCCAGGAACCAGAGGACCGCCAGCACTTGGAATCGTCCCCGCAAGGGGGCCGTGCCCGGCAACAGAAGCAGGGCGACTGCGGCCAGAGCGACGGTGGCCAGGGACCAGATCAGGCCGATGGAGGTGACCTTGGCAAACCAGGTAACCCGCTCCCCGGGCCGGGGTTCGGGGCTGAGCAGGCGGGTGAGCTTCCTCCTCAGGGGCAGGGTCAAGAGGTAGGCCAGCAGGGTGACCCCCAGCATGACCAGAAGGAGGTCAAGTTTGCTGGTGGCCGGGTCGGTGGCCAGGCTTTTCATGATGCGGTCAAGCATTTCGGCAACTCATTTCAACAAGCTAGACGAAGGTCCGGGACTTGTCACCGGGTTTCGGGGTCGAACGCTAACGATGTCTAGGCCCCAAATGTGGTTTTCATGGGGAAAGGAAAAAGCGGAATGACCAGTTCGCGAGTAGATTGAGGGAAGTTTGGGCCGCAAGTGCGGAATCCTGGAAGTGCATGAACCTCGCCTTCGGCCAAACCCGGCAATTGACCAACAGGAGGAGCATTGATGTATCAAGCCAAGGCCTATTCCGCGGCCGCCGCCACGTCCCCGTTGAAGTCCGCCACCATCGATCGCCGCGCGGCCACGGAAACGGACGTCCAGATCGAGATCCTCTTCTGCGGTGTGTGCCATTCCGACCTGCATACGGTGCGCAACGAGTGGGCCAGCATCATGCCCACGGTGTATCCGGTGGTGCCGGGTCACGAGATCGTCGGCAAGGTCACCGCGGTCGGCGCGAAAGTCACCAAATACAAGGCGGACGATCTCGTCGGCGTGGGCTGCCTCGTCGACTCGGACCACACCTGCCCCAGTTGCCGCGCGGACAAGGAGCAGTTCTGCCCCGAAGGGGTCTTCACCTACAACTCTCCCGACAAGCATCTCGGCGGCGTCACCTACGGCGGCTATTCCGAAAGCATCGTCGTGGACGAAAGCTTCGTCCTGAAGGTGCCGAAGAACCTCGATCTCGCCGGAGTCGCGCCCTTGCTGTGCGCCGGGATCACGACCTATTCGCCCATGCGCCACTGGGGCGTCGGCAAAGGCAAGAAGGTCGGTGTCGTCGGTCTGGGCGGTCTGGGCCACATGGGGGTGAAGTTCGCCCGGGCCTTCGGTGCCCACGTCGTGGTGTTCACGACCTCGCCGTCGAAGGTTGACGACGCCAAGCGCTTGGGAGCCCATGAGGTGGTCAATTCCCGCAATGCGGACGAGATGGCGCTGCACGCCGGGAGCTTCGACTTCATCCTCGATACCGTTTCCGCCGACCACGACGTCAACGCGTACATCAACCTGCTCGGCCTGGACGGCAATCTGACCCTCGTCGGCGCGCCGGAAAACCCGCTTCCCGTGTCGTCCTTCGCTCTGATTTTCGGCCGCAAGAGCCTGTCCGGATCGTTGATCGGAGGCATCGCCGAGACCCAGGAGATGCTGGATTTCTGCGGAGAACACGGTATCACCGCCGACGTGGAAGTCATTTCCATCCAGCAGGTCAACGAGGCGTACGATCGTCTGCTGAAGTCCGATGTGAAGTACCGCTTCTCCATCGACATGGCGTCGTTGAAGTCCGAATAGCCTGTGTGAACCGGAAGGGAGCATGCCGTGCCAGTGTGCACCCTTATCCTGATTTCTCGGGTTCCTCAACAGATTACTTGGCCAGGGGATGCCCGGTTGGATGGGCCCGGTCGAGTCAACTCATCTTCGGCTGGGGAATGAGTTGCCGCAGGACGCGGGCCAGATGGCTGCGCGTGTATGGCTTCGGAATCACCGCCCGGAAACCGAATTATCGGTAGTTGGCCAGGGCCACATCGTTGGAATAGCCGCTCGAAACCACGCCGATCACCTGGGGGTCGATTTCAAGAAGTTCCCGCATGACATCGGATCCGCCCATGTCGCCGGGGATAGTCAGATCGAGGATTACCGCCGCGAATTCACGATTAGCCTGCTTTTCCCGCCGGAAGATTTCGACGGAGAGGTGGCCTCCGTGCCTGCACACGATTGAGTAGGAGGTGGCCAGGCCCAATCCGCTGCCCGTTGATTTCGTGGTGAAGTAGGGGTCGAAGATGTGCGGGAGGTCCTCGGGCGATATGCCGGATCCTTCATCCCAAATTCGGATATGGATGTACCCGCCCGGTTCCAGCGGCAGGCCGGTTTCGCAAGTCACTTCCTCATTGAAGGTGGAGATCGAGATTCGACCGCCATCCGGCATGGCCTGATTGGCGTTGATGATCAGATTGTTGATGACCTGGTCGAGCTGTTCGGCGTCGACCTCGGCGTTCCAGAGATTATCGGCCAACTCGAATTCACACGACGATCGTGCATCGCTGGAAGAAAAGATCGATGCCTGTTGAATGATCGAGTTGATGTCCCGTGACGCAAGAATCGGCGCGCCGCCCTTCGCAAAAGTCAGAAGTTGGCGGGTCAATCCCTGTGCACGTTCGGTCGCAGTTGCCACGGCATCAAGCAGTTCGGTTGCCTCGTCGTCGGGCGGAAGCAGGTTTAGGGCGAGCAAGACGTTACCGAGGATCACGCCCAGCATGTTGTTGAAGTCGTGGGCGATGCCGCCGGCAAGAGTCCCGATGGCCTCCAGCTTCTGGACTTACAACAGTTGCCTCTCAACCAATACATCCACATCGGCCGCACCCGATTTCGCGTGATCGGTGTGATGGAGAAGCAGGGCGGGAGCTTCCTCCGCGGCCCCAACTTCGACCGCCAGATCTACATTCCGATCACCTCGTAGGTGAAGGCGTACGGGGGAAACAGGGGGCGGCAGGGGGTGGATGTCGCCGTCAAGGCCCCGTCCAAGGAAGCCCTGGGGGAGCTGGAGTTCGAGGTGAAGGAGGAAATGCGCAAGATCCGGAAACTGCGCCCCACGGAGGACGACAACTTCTCGATCAACAAGCTCGACACCCTGGTGGGCGCCTTCAACAACGTGATGGGGGTGGTGCACCTGGTGGGATTGCTCGTGACGAGCATCTCCCTGTTCGTCGGCGGCGTGGGGGTGATGAACATCATGTTCGTTTCGGTTACCGAGCGCACCCGGGAGATCGGTATCTGCAAATCGATCGGCGCCAAACCCCACAGCATCCTGCTTCAGTTCCTGTTCGAGTCGGCTTCGATATGCCTGCTCGGCGGGTTGATCGGAATCCTGGTGGCCTCGATCCTGACCGCGGTGATTAACAAGTTGCTGCTGCCCGCGAGCGTGTCGTTTCCCATTCTGTTCATCGCCGTGGTGGTTTCCATCTCGGTGGGCGTGCTGGCCGGCCTGGTTCCGGCCATCCGCGGTTCACGACTCAATCCTATCGAGGCCCTCCGATATGAATAGCGCCCAACGCGGGAGTCCCGGCCATGCGTCTGCTTGACGCGTTCATCATGTCCTTCGGGGCGATTATCAGGAACAAGCTGAGGTCCGTCCTGACGCTGGTCGGAATCGTGGCCGGTGTGGCTTCCATCATCGCCGTGATGACCGCGATATCCGTGGTGCACTCCACGATGGAGAAGGAAATGAGCGTCCTGGGGGCGCAGGTCTTCCAGGTCCAGAAGTGGCCCGCGGGGTTCAACTCCGACAGGGAGCGGTGCCGGGCCATGAGGCGTCCGCCCCTGACGGTGGAAAATGCCGATATGATTCGCCAGCAGGTGGCGAATTGTGGAGCTGGTGGGAGCCGAAATCTGGGACTTCGGCCATTCGGTGGAGTACCGGGGGGAATCGACCAACCCGAACAGTTCGATCTGCGGCGGCACACCCGATATCCGGCCAACAACACCCACTATGTCGGCGAGGGTCGAAACATCTCCCAGATCGATGTCAAAAACCACCACAAGGTTTGCGTCATCGGCTTTGCCATCGGACAGGAACTGTTTCCCTTCGCCGACCCCATCGGCAAGGATGTGCGGGTGGAGGGCCGCAAGTACCGGGAGATCGGTGTTTTCGACAAGAAGAACTCCGCCTTCGGAGGCGGATTCGACCAGTACATTTTGATTCCGGTCACCACGTTTCTCGATACCTACGGGATGATCGGGCAGGGCGGGTTCGAGTGGGCGGTCATCGGGCTGGTTTTTTCCTCGGCGGTCGGCATCAGTTTCGGCCTGCTGCCTGCCATTCGGGCATCCAGACTCAATCCGGTCGACGCACTCAGTTACGAATAAGCCGGGGCTGCCATCAAGCGGCCGCATTCTTGCTGTCAGGGGGGACAGGGGTGATTGGGATTCCTCTATGGGAGCTTCTGTGCTAATATGCGAAAGGCCCCAGGGGTTCGGTTAGGCTCGGAAATGCCCAAAAGCGGCTTGCAAAGTGGTCTCCCAGGCCACATTTTGCGCAGTTGAACGATTTGCCTCTGGCTGCGGCACCGATTGCCGCCGCGAGGCTGGAGATTCCCCCGACTGTCGGGGGATGGGGTTCGGGGGTCCAACGGACCGCCGGGCCAGGAGATGCGCAGGGGATATCGCTGGAACAAGCTGGCGGTCCTGAGCGCTCGGTTAAGCCGGAAAGCCGGCAATGGAGACAAGACTGTGAAGAAATTGTACGTGGGCAACCTGCCCTTCACCGCGACCGAGGATGAGATCACCCAGTTGTTCGGCGAGTTCGGCACGGTTCACTCCGTGGCGCTGATCAACGACCGCGAAACCGGCCGTCCCCGCGGCTTCGGATTCATCGAAGTGGACGACGACGCCATGCAGGGCATGATCTCGGCACTGGACGGCAAGGAAATGGGCGGACGCGCGCTGCGCGTGAACGAGGCCCAGGACCGTCCCCGTCGCACCGGCGGCGGTGGTGGTGGCGGCGGCTACGGCGGCGGCCGTGGCGGCGGCGGCGACCGTTGGTAGGTTAGAAATCAGCCCACGGGTTGATCGAACCCCGCTGCCCTGATGGGCGGCGGGGTTTTTCTACCAAGGGAATCGACGAGGCTGGGGAGCCACTTGCCGGATCGAACGAACCCCGCCGCCCATCCGGTCGGCAGGGTCATTTCATACCCCGTAATCAGTTATCAGCAACTGGCGGCCCTGGGGGAGCGGCCGGGGTCTCTCCAATTCCCTAGGTGACACCCTATCAAAACCAGACTATAATGGTAGCCGATATCCAATATCATCACCGCCTGTTGGGTCAGCTGCTTGTGAGTTCCCTGGAGAACTCCGGAAACGGGACGTCCATGATCGGCAAGAGAATCCTCCACTATGAAATCACCGCCCAGATCGGCAAGGGCGGCATGGGCGAGGTTTACAGTGCTCGGGATACCAAACTGGGCCGGGATGTGGCGCTGAAGATCCTGCCCGCGGAATTGAGCGGGGATTCGGAGCGCGAGGCCCGCTTCCAGATCGAGGCCCGGGCCCTGGCGAGTCTGCAGCACCCGAACGTGGCATCGGTGTACGGCTTCGAGGAAGTCGAGGGGACGCGCTTCCTGGTCATGGAGCTGATCAAGGGTCGGGATCTGACCGCCCGCATGGCCGAAGGCCCATCGACGGTGGAGGACACGAGGCGCATCGCGCGGCAGATGGCCGCGGGCCTGGAGGCCGCCCACGAACGGGGCATCGTGCACCGCGATCTCAAACCCGGCAACATCATGGAGACCGACGAGGGCGAGGTGAAGATCCTGGATTTCGGCCTCGCCCAGGCCTGGTTCGGCGACGGGGAGGCCAAGCGGGATTCGGGCTCCCTGCCCACCATGACGGCGGCGTTGACCCAGATCGGCACCATCCTCGGCACCGCGGCCTACATGAGCCCGGAGCAGGCCCGGGGCGCCAGCCTCGATCGCCGCACCGACATCTGGGCGTACGGGGTGATCCTGTTCGAGATGCTGACCGGGCGGCAGCTGTTCCAGGGCGAGACCGTCAGCGACACCCTGGCTGCGGTCCTGCGGGCCGAACCGACCTGGGATGATCTTCCGGTGGATCAGGCTCCCGAGCTTTGCCATCTCATCGAACGCTGCCTGGACCGGGACCCTCGGCAAAGGCTGCGGGACATCGGGGAGGCGCGGATCTTCCTGCAGGAAGGCGGCGCCAGCTCCTCGAGCCTCAGCTTTTCCCGGCTGGGCATGGCGCCCATGCAGGGAGATGCGAGTCGCAAAAGGCCCCCCGTCGCCCTCATGGTGGTCCTGGCCCTGGCCTGTGTTCTCGGCGGAACGCTGCTGGGGTGGAAGGTGCTGGGCAAGCCCGAGCCGCGGCGGGTCCTTCACACCATGCTGCCCCCGCCGCCGCATACCGACTACGACCTGAAAAGCACCGCCCCGGGGCCGGCGGTCCCTTCGCCCGACGGAACCATGGTGACGTTCACGGCGGTCGATGAGGGCGGCACGACCCTGCTCTACCTGCGTCATCTGAATCAGGGCGAATCGGTGAGCATGCCCGGCACCGAATCCGCGAACTACCCCTTCTGGTCCCCGGACAACCGCTTCATCGGGTTCTTCGACGAGGCCGGCAAGAAAATGAAGAAGGTCGCCGTGAGGGGAGGGCCTCCGGTGACGATCTGCCCGTCGGAAAACGGCAAGGGGGGTTCGTGGAACACGTCCGGACAGATCATCTTCGCCCCCAGTTACAATTCCGGGATCTTCGTGGTGCCGGAAATCGGCGGGACCCCGCAGCAGTTGACCACCCTCGGGGCGGGCTACGATTCCCACCGCCATCCGCGCTTCATGCCCGATGGCCGGCATTTTCTCTTCGTGGCGCGGGTCCAGGCCACCGGTAACGACAACGACATCTTCCTGGCCTCCCTGGACACGACGGAGGCGCCCCGGATGATCGCCCAGTCCGAAGCCAACGCGGATTTCAATCACCGCTCCCTGTTGACGGTGCGGGAGGGCGTGCTCATGGCGACCCCGTTCGACACGTCACAGGAGCGGGCCATCCCGGGCGGTACGCCCCTGGTCGAGAACATTCTCACCCTCGACGGGGCCGAAATCAGCGTGTTCGGTGTGTCGCAGAGCGGCATGATGACCTATCAGACCGGAGCTTCTTCCCTGGCCCAGAAACAACTGGCCTGGATGGATACCGAAACGGGAGTCGAGGAGCCGGTGGGTGAGCCGGGGCAGTTGAGCCTTGCGCGGATATCTCCGGACGGGAAAAGGGCGGTGGTGGTCGTCGAGGGGGCCTCGAACGAGGGCCAGGATCTGTGGCTCGTGGATCTGGAGACCGGCCTGAGAACGCGGTTTACCTTTTTGCCCGGAGACGAGAACGCGGCGTTGTGGTCCCCGGACGGGCGATCCATTTTCTACACCGCCAAGCCCGACAGCCAGTTCCGGATTCTCGAACAGCCGGTCGAGGGGATGGGTGGGACAGCCGTCCTGCTGGAATCGGCCCTCGCGGTCTTCCCCAGCAGCGTCAGCCCCGACGGGAAAATGATCCTGCTGGACCGGGCTCGCGAGGACGCGAACATGGAAATGGTGAGGCTGGACCTGGATGCGGCGGCCGGCGAACCGGTGGTGGTGGGGTCGGCCCCGGACAACAGCGTGGGGGGCGGCATCTATTCGCCCGACGGCCGCTGGATCGCCTATCATGCGACCACCGCGGCCGGCTGGGACGTGTTCGTCATGCCCGCGGGCGGCGGGGCGCGCAAATGGCAGGTCACCAGCGACGGCGCCGTCTATCCCCAGTGGGACTCGCACGGCAAGCACCTCTGGGTCATCCGGTTCGCCGGGGATCTGCGCCGATACGATGTGGACGGCACGGGTCAGACTTTCCGGGTCGGAAAGTCGAAAGAAGCGGTGCGTGTCGAACAACCCGGCTCTTCCGGCAGCCCGTTCGACCTCGATCCGGCGGGAAAGAGGCTCCTGCACGCGGGGACGGACCCGGTGTTCAGGGCCGAGGTTTCCTATCTCCATCTGGTCACCGATTGGCAGCGCGGGTTGGCGCGGTAGGTCCGAGCCGCGGTCCGGAGGTCAGGCAATCCCCCTGCCTCCGGACCGGTTGGCTGCAAAGCGGCTTAGCTGCCGACCTGAAGCGCCTTGACGTCGTCCGCAGTCAGGGCCTTGCCCCCGATGCCCCATTGCCCGCTGGGCACGTCGATGACCCTCACCCAGGTGACACCTCGCATGGCCTCGCCTTCGATGGCGACCATGGTGTCCAGATCTGGGGTCAGCGGTTCGTGACACCGACGGGAGCCGGGGAGCAGGAGATTCTGCTGCACAAGGTGATCAGGCGGCTCGAGCCTCGCTTGATGCAGGCCATGGCGGACGAGATGCAGATGGACCCGGGCGAGTCGGGTGCCCGCGCAACGCTGATGCAGGCCATCGTCCTGCTGGCGCTCAAGGGATGGCACCGCAAGACCTTTACCGAGGCCGCCGGGATGATCGAAATGGCAATCGCGCGGGAACCGGATTTTGCCTTATCCCATGCGTATCTTGCCCTGCTCTTGGCGCTTGGACATCGGGTCGGCTTGTTGCGCGATGATGACGCCACCGTGCCGGCGGTTATCGCGGCGGTGGAAAGGTCGCTGGATTTGGAAAACCAGGATTCGACGATCCTCGGCCTGGCAGGGTGTGCCCTTGCCGATGTCGGACATGTGGACCGGGCCCTGCCGATCCTGCAGAAGGCGATCGAGTCGAACCCGGAGAACGGGCATGCCCAAAACGAAGCGCTGGAGGCGGCCGAAAGCGCATGCAAGGAAGACGACCGGCTATACTTGCCCCGTTTGTCGCTGGCGGCGGTCCATCTCGTGCGCAAGGATCAGATCAAGGCGGTCGCCGCTGTTCAGGAATGCTTGCGCGCCAAACCGGATCTGGATCGGCAAGAGGTCATCGCCGTCGTGGGGGATAGGCTTGGCGCCGGCGTCTGGGCCATAGCAGAAGCCTTGACGGACCGGGGTACACCGGATTCGGGCACACCTCTGACGCCTCCGGATTAGGTCCCAGGATCCAGATCGATTTCCGCCTGCCAGGGGTTGGCGTCCTTCAGGCCGGCCAGGAAGGAATGGGCCCCGATGACGGTCAAGACCATCCGCCGGGGATCGTGCGGGTCCTCGCGCAGGTGCCGTTGCCACAGAATGTGCTCGGCTTCCGGGAAGGGACCGCTGGCCAGGCCTTCTTCATACAGCCGGGTCACGATGGACCGATCGCCCAACCCGGGAGCCAAGGCCCTGACCAGTTGGCCGCTCGAGAGATTGCTCACGAGTTTTGCATCCTGCGGCGTCGGCGCGGTGAAGGCCACTTCCGCCCGCGTGGCATCGGGTAGGCCATACAGCTTGGGTAGGGATTTCTGGAGCAGCACCGTGGCGGTGAAGATACCGGCCTGAAATGAAAGGTCGGCAAACTCCTCCCAGGGCCGGTCTTCCTGGAGGTCGGACGCCAGGTTGGCTCGCACTCCCGCCGACATCCGATCTCCGAACACCGTCCGCAGCACGGCGACTCCGGCTTCCTGGGGCTCAAGATCACCGACCGCCATCTGGACCAGGTCCAGAAGGTCGGCTCCGGCCACGCCGGTGGTGTCGATTTCCAGATCCGTCAGCAGACTCTGCAGGACATCCGGAGCCCAATCTCCCGGCAGTTCGTGGATTTCACGGCAGGTGAGGACTTCCGCTTCCAGATGCAATTGATCCTTGTGGGGCATGAGCCACCTCTTTTCCTGGCTTCAGAATAAGTCGGCCCGGGACCGAACACCAGCCTGCGCCGGTTGCCCACGGGTGAATTGACGGGGAGCGGGAAATGATATACAATCAAATTTGTCCTTTTTCCGGTTAAGCCCAGATCAAGCGATGGGAATCTGTTGTTGAGATGAGCGCCGGGGATTTCTCGCCACCCTGGATAGGGGAAATACCATGAGCATTCACCATCGGGGATCCATCCGCATTCGGACCGTTGCCTTGGCGGTTCTGGCCGGATCCATAGGATTTTCTTCCTCTGCCCAGGCCCTCATCCTGGGAGACGGCGTATTCAACCCGGCGAATTGGTCGGGCCAGGCGTTCGTCACCGGCACGTCCACCGCCAGCGCCACCACCAGCCTTTCCGGCGGAGTTCCCGATGAATACCGAGACATCAGCAACACCTCGAGTGGATCGCCGCTTTCGGGCTGGGATCGTTCCCTGTTCGTGGATCTCAATACGACGGCGGTGGCCAACCCGGCGTCCCTCGGTGGGATCAACCTGATCGACTATTCCGAAGACCATCGTTGCGTCTGCATCGGCGGGGGGATGATGTGGGGGCCGGCTCTGGAACAGGGCGGTCAATTCTACATCGTGCCGGGCAACGCGATGCCCAACAGCTTCACCCTGCCCTGGCAGAACGAGGCCCTCACCGCGTTGACGGCTGCCGATTTTGAAGAGGTTTCGGTGACGTCGACGACCTGGACGAATCCCGCTTCACATCCGGATTTTTCGGCTTCGGGGGCTCCCATCACCTTCGGCTATGTCCGTGCGAAGGCCTTCATCGGCGCCACGGAGTCCTATCTGGACAACTGGTCCGTGGCCATCGACGAGCTGCCGGTTGATGTGGAGGAACTCAACTGGGGGACCGCCAAGAGCACGTTCCGGTAACCGCTTTTCGGCATCGACCCTTTATTGTCAAGCCCCGTCGCATTTTTGATCCGGGGCACCTTTCTGTGTCAATGAAGGTTCCCCTGTTGCCCCTGGTTTTCCTGGGGGGTGGCGGGGTACTGTTCGGCTGGGTCCTCGAGGGGCCTTAATCCCTATTCGGACTTTCGAACCGGATAACCAGGAGGAATCCCAGATGAATCGCATCGAAACCATGACCTCGGCTGCGCTCCAGGCCATGATCCATGTCCTGGAACTCGATCCCTCCGACCGGGTGCTGGTGGTCACAGACGAGGAAACGCTCTCCTGTGGTGAGGCCTTTGCCCGGGCCGCCGAGCGCCATGGTTGCCCGGTCGAGACCTATGTCCTGCCGCAGGCCGAACGTCCCTTGAAGGCGATTCCGGCCGACCTGTTGAGTCGTCTGCCGGGATCCACCGTCGTCATCAACGCCATCACCGGGGACGACCGAGAAATCCCCTTCCGCATCGATTGGATTCGGGTAATCGAGACCGACGGGGCGATTCGCATGGGACATAGTCCGGGTATCAACGAAGACATGATGGTGGGGGGACCCCTGGACGTGGACTACGCCGCGATGATCTCCCGGGCCGACCATCTGATTGCCGCATTCGCCGGTGTCGAATCCCTGCACATCACCGCCCCGGGGGGCACCGATCTGGTTCTGGATCTTCGCGGCCGCCGGTTCGTCACCGACGTGAAGGCCACCGTGGAGGCGGGCAGCAACCTGCCCTGCGGGGAAGTCTATTGCTGTCCGGTGGAAAACGGAGCTGAGGGAGTCCTGGTTGTCGACGGCTGTTTCGGCAGCTACGGCAACGTGCCAACCCCTGTGACCATTAAGATCGAGTCGGGGCGTGTGATCTCCGTCACCTCTGACCACGATGGAGTGGTCGCCGTCATCAACCAGTTGCTTGATACCGACCAGGACAGCCGCACCATCGCGGAACTGGGGATCGGCCTGAATCCCGGCGCGCGGCTGACTCCACGGATGCTGGAGGCCGAAAAGGTCGGTGGCACCGCCCACATCGCCTTCGGCAGCAACGAGGGAATGCCCGGAGGCCGGAGCGTATCCCGGGTGCATGTGGATTACCTGTTCTTGAAGCCGACCATCGAGGCCGTTCTGGATGATGGCTCGCGGAAGATCGTCCTTCGGGATGGAAATATTGGCTCGTAAGTCGGCAATCAGCCCGCCAAGATCCCGGATAGGATTCGCGTCAAGTCTTTCAGGCTGAAGGGCTTCTCTAGGAAGGCCGTGGGTTGAGTGTCGGCGAATTGCTGCGCGATATCATTTTCGGCGTAGCCGCTGCAAACCACGACCGGGACATCGGGAGCGAGTTCGTTCATTTTCAAGAAAGCTTCGCTGCCATCCATGTTCGGCATGGTCAGGTCCAGTAGCACGCAGACAAGCTCATCCCTGTGTTTCTCAAAAACGGTCAAAGCCTCTCGTCCATCGGTTGCGGTCAGGATATCGAATCCCAGCCGTCCGAGCATTTGGCGTCCAGCATTGAGAACGGCGGCCTGGTCGTCGACCAGCAGGATCCGCCCACTCCCACGCCAAGCTGTTCCCGGGGTCGAAGCGGCACCCTTTTTCTCGGATTTCTGGTCGGGGAATGCAAGTGCCGGAAAATAGACCCTGAATGTGGTGCCGTCGCCTGGGGTGCTGGTGAGGCTGATTGCACCGCCGTTGGCCCGAACAATGCCGAGAACAGCGGACAGGCCCAGCCCGCGGCCGGCGAATTTCGTCGAAAAGAACGGATCGAAGACCTTGTCCATGATCGTACTGTCCATGCCCGCTCCGCTATCGTTCACTTCAAAGAAGGTGTATCGACCCATTGGCCGTTTTTCGTCGGGAAAAAGGCGGGAACACTCCTGATCTCCATCGAAACGGGTGCCGTTGAAATGGGCGCTTCCCGTCGAAAGGGTGATATCTCCGGGCTTGTCGCCAAGGGATTCGGAGGCGTTGATGACCAGGTTCATGATCACCTGCCGCACCTGGGAAGGGTTTCCGGAAAACGGTGGAGCGTCTTTGCCGAGCTCGAGATCAAGGTTCGCTTTTTTTGAAATGGAGACATTGAGGAGTTTCGCGATCCCCAGGATGAAAGAATCGGTGTCGATGGGTTCCTGGGAGATTTGGGCATGGCCGGCAAAGGCCAACATCTGATGAACCAATTCGCCCGCGCTTTCGGCGGTGCTGAAGATCTCCTCGAGATTCGATCTCTCCGGCGATTCGGCGGGAAGCGATTCCAGGGCCAGGCTCGCGTTGCCCAGGATGGCCGTCAGCAAGTTGTTGAAATCATGGGCAATTCCCCCCGCCATGACACCGAGGCTCTCCAGTTTCTGGGCCTGCTGGATCTGTCGTTCGAGGGATTCCCTTTCCGCGTTTGCCAGCACCCGGTCAGCAATGTCGCTTACGGCGGTCCGCAGTTGATAGCTGCCCGTTCCGGTTCGAGGGGATGGGGCGGTGTCGAGTTCGACATCGAGTGGGGGAGCACCGCTGCGCGTGAAGCGTAGGCAACATTTTTGATTTTTTTTGACGGAGGGAAACCGGCGGAAGTGCTGATACAGGATGTCCTGGGAATCCGGGTCGACAAAATCCGACAAGGGATGGCCCATCATTGCGGTCGTCGCAACACCCAGCATGTGGGCCAGGGTAAAATTCACTTCCTGGATCAGCCCCTTGTCGGACGTCGTCACGAAGCCGACGGGTGCAAAGTCGAAGAGATCGGAATAGCGGTCCAGTGACTCGGCCAGTTCGGCCTGTGTGCGGCGGAGATCTTCATTCTGCATTTCCAGCTCGATTTGGTAGGTGCGCAGTTCGTGGAGCAGTTTTTGCGTGTCCCCCAGCGGCCGGCGCAAATCCAATTCGGTGTCCTGTTGCAGCTTCTCCAGGGCACGTTGACGCAAAATGGATAGGCTTTCTGAATTTTTCGTTTCTTGGCTCATGCCATTCCCTTCTTGATATAATCGTTCCGCGGTCTTGCGAAAAAACTCCGGTCGGACCTCAGCCGGTGCTGAGGTCGGAAATCGTGGCCATGACAAAATTTCTTTCTCCGATGGAAATCACCTTCGCTTTGATCAAGACCTCGTGGGTGGTCCCGTCCTTGGATTTGAGTTTCGACTCGAATTCGTCCTCACCGGATTCGACGATTTTTGCGATGTGGGTGGAAATCGTATCCGGAGATTCGGGGGTTTCGAGGGTTGGAACCGTCAACGAGAGGAACTCGTCCCGTGAGTACCCCAGGCGTTCAAAAGCCGCGTGGTTGCATTCCTGAATCCGCTCAGTTTGGGCATCGATCAGCAAAATCGAATCGTTGGACAGTTCAAACAGGGTGCGAAGCCGCTTCTCGGACTGTTGAAGGGCTTCTGCGGTCCGCTGTCGCTTGGTGACGTCTTCGAGAGTGATGACGACCCCCGCAATGACATTGGTCGTGGTGCGATAGGGCCGCAGCCTGATGAGGAAATGCCTGTGGTCCTTGGTATGCGCCAGGAATTCCCGGACCGCCAGATCGTCGAGGACCAATTCGCTCTGTTCGGCGAGGTCGACGTCCACCAGTTCCGTGGCGAGGTGTTTGAGCGGGCGTCCGACATCGGTGGCTTCCAGGGGAATGATGTCCAGGGTGGGGGCTGTGTAGCGGCGGATTTTCAGCTCGGTATCCAGGAATACTGTGGCGATTTCGGCGCTATCCAGGAGATTCTTTAGGTCATCGTTGGAGTGGGTCAATTCGTCGATGCGGGCCTGGAGTTCGGCGTTGATGACCACGGACTCCTCATTCAGTGACTGCAATTCCTCTTTCGAGGTCTCCAGCTCTTCGTTGGTGCTCTGCAGTTCCTCGTTGGTGGATTGGAGCTCCTCGTTGGTCGAACGGAGTTCCTCATTCGAGGTTTCCAGCTCTTCGACAATGGTTTGCAGACTCTCGTTGCTGTGCAAAAGGGCCTGTTCGAGATCGGCGACCCTTTTGGGCTTTTTGTTTTCCCGGGATTCGGGGGCGCGGGATTTCTGCGGCTTCCCTGCTTTTGCTGCGTCCTCGAACACGACCATGATCAGGCCGGGCACGGAAGTATGGTCCAGAATCGGTTTGACCGACAGGTTCACCACGACATCACCCTGGTCGCCGTCGATCCGGATGTTCCTGCGGGTGACGGCCTGCTGGCTGGTGACGACCTGACGCAGGGCCACGGCCAGATCCGTTTTCAGCCCGGGACGCGCCATCTCTACGATGTTCAGGCTGGCCCTGCCTTCGGATGGTTCCAGATACCGTCCGGTCTTGCCGTGGATGTAGACCGTGTTGAAGGAATCATTGACGATGGCACAGGGGGGTAGGCCGCTTTGTTGCAAAATGGATTCGGCAATCTGCAGGGCGCTCAGGGCCTCCGCTCTTTCCACGGTTCCGGAAGTCACCGGGTCCCGGGCCTCGAAATGCGATTGGTCGGACGGTTGGCTCATAATGGGAGGTGTCATGGCCGCTGATGATTTCCGGCGGTAGATTTTCCATTTCTTGTCCAGGGTCGCAAACTCGCCTGTCGCCGCGCCGACCGTCTCCGAGGAGCCGAGAAAGAGTATCCCATCCTTGTTGAGGCTGTAGTGGAATACCGGCAAAAGCTTTTGCTGAAGTTCGGCATTCAGATAGATCAGGAGATTGCGACAACACAGCAGGTCGAGCTTGGTGAATGGCGGGTCCTTGATCACGTTCTGCGTGGCGAAGACGAGCATTTCGCGGATCGATTTTTTGATCTGGAAATTCTTGTCATCACCCCGAATGAAGTAGCGGTCGATCCGATCCGGGCCGACATCGCCGGCGATGCTCGCGGGAAAACGGCCAGTGCGGGCTGCGACGATGGAGCTTTCGTCGAGATCGGTCGCGAATATCTGGACATGAAAGTGACGGTCGAGTCGTTCCATGCACTCGTGCAGCATGATCGCGATCGAATAGGGTTCTTCCCCGGTGGAACAACCGGGAGCCCAGACCCGAAACGTCTGACCATCCGGTTTGGTGGCCAGGAGTTCGGGAATCAGTTTTTTCTCCAGGACATCGAAGGCGGGCGGGTCACGAAAAAAGCTGGTCACTCCGATCAGCAGTTCCTTGAAAAGGATGTCGGCTTCGCGGTCGCTATCCTTCAGGTATTTCACATAGACCGAAATATCGTCGATCTGGTGCAGGTTCATCCGCCGTTCGACTCGCCGGGATATGGTGTTTTTCTTGTAGAGGGAAAAGTCATGATTTGTCTTGGCCCGCAGAATGATGAAGATCTTCTGCAACTCCTGGGACATCTCCCGCGAACACGGTTCGACAGGGGGCTTGGTATTTTGGTTCGCATGCTGGGTGTATCTGATCAATTGCGCGGGCATCTGAGCGGGGGAAAGCACGAAATCGACCAGGCCGGTGGTTTTTGCGCTGTTCGGCATTCCCGGGTACTTGGCGGACTCCTCGTCCTGCACCATGACCATGCCCAGTTCGCCCTTGATGGCTTTGATGCCCAGCGTCCCGTCGGTTCCGGTTCCGGAAAGGACGATGCCGATGGCATTGTTGCCCTGGTCGAGCGCCAGAGAACGGAAGAATGCGTCGATGGGGAGAATGGCGCCGCGCGGATCCGGCAGTTCCAGCAACTGCAGGGTGCCGTGCAGGATACTCAATTCCCTGTTCGGCGGGACAACGTATACCCGGTCGGGTTCGACGGTCATCCCGTCCTCGATCTGGTGGACGGGCATTTCGGTGGTCTTTTGCAGGAGTTCAGGCATGAGGCTGGAATGGGTGGGGTCCAGATGGACGACGACCACGAAGGCGATCCCGGTCTTGGCGGGCATGGCCTTGAACAGGGAAACCAGCGCATCCAGGCCGCCGGCCGAGGCGCCGATTCCGGCAATCGGGAAATCTTCAGGAATTCGGCTGGCCTTGATCTTGACCTTGGCCGTGTCCGTTTTCGGCTTGGGTGAGGCCTTGGCTTGGCTCGAGCTTTTCTTTGCCATCTGCCGATCCTTCAGTGTGTTGCCTCACAACGAGAGCAGCACGTATATGGATTCCGTGGTCAAGGATCAGGCTGTAGGTGTTTTTCCCATCATTGTATTTACTGGACAGTGCCAAGTTCTAGCACCCGACAGACCGCTTAGGCAGTGGAAATAAATAAAGGTATCAATGTGCCTATCGCGATTGGGGTCGGATGGTGTAATTCCAGTCTCCGTGGAACTTGTCGCGCTGCAGATTCACGCACTGCATTTCCGCGTCCGTTACCTTGCGGCCGGTCGGGTACTTGCGGCGGTCCAGA
>Ga0210044_10002760_pt1 | contig 25702 bp, 17 predicted proteins | sample CryGey13umfilter_2_FD_183959 | JGI IMG/M metagenome (GOLD analysis project Ga0210044, IMG submission 183959) | Groundwater microbial communities from aquifer in Utah, USA - Crystal Geyser 4/9/14 3 um filter (SPAdes) (version 2) | ecosystem: Environmental > Aquatic > Deep subsurface >... | reverse complement strand
AGCTGCGACGAGTCTTGCGGGTGACCGATCACCGACTCAACGACCTGGGCCGCAAGGCCTTCAATCACGAGCGTCGAGGCGAGCCCATGAACCTCAGCGTCGCGGTCCGCCCAGTCCTGACCACGTTGCGTGGCGACATCGAGCGCATCTTCAGGCCCGTGCATCGACGCACCCAGCACGCCCAAGACCGTCACCTCTCCGGCGAACGCCCGACCTCCATCGCCATGCAGGACGCCATCGGTGCCGCCGACGAGTCTCACCTCGAGGACACTGAGCGCAAGACCATCGTCATCCTCGGACGACGAGGCCGCGCCCACGTCTTCTCAGTCGACGGTCGACACGTGACCAGCTTCCGGCTGCACACCGGCGAGCTCGAACTCAAGCTCGAGAGGGGGCGTTGGAAGCGCCTTCCCACCGCCCAGATCGACGAGCTCAGGAGGCTCATCCAGCAGTCCCAGCCCGAGAGCGCAGAATGAGCTCGGAGCCCGTCCCAACTCCGATCGGATCACATTCACCACCGAGCTCCGAGGGGGTTCGAGGCGAGCCACCCCTTGCGCCCCCGAGCAGCAAGTGGTGGGGAAGGCTCGCGCTCGCGGTGACGGTCACCTTTGTGGCTGGCAGTACCCTCTTCAAGATCGGAGGAAGCGACGTCTGGTTCCACATCGCCACTGGGCGCTGGATTTGGGAGCACGGTGAGGTCCCCCGAACCGATGTCTTTTCCCACACCTTTGTTGGACAGCCGCTGGTCTATACCGAAGCGCTGGCGCAGCTAATCTTCTTCAAAATCTGGGAGATGGGGGGACCCGCGGGGTTGGTCCTCCTCAAAGCGGCCATCATCGCCCTCATTGCCCTCGTGGTCATCAAGCTCTGTAAGGCCGGTGCGGGTCCGACTGCGCTCGTACTGGCGCTCTGGTCGGTCTCCAGCCACTTTCGCCTCGCCGTCAGGCCGGAGGTCTTCTCCTTCCTCTGCTTCGCTGTCGCCACCCTCATCATTCGGCGCGCCGATCGCGAGGTCCGCTTCAAGGTCCTCTGGTGGCTCGTACCCCTGGCGGCGCTCTGGTCCAACCTGCACCGCGCCGGCGTCCTCTTGGTCATCCTCCTTGTGGTCGCTGCGTCGGCCTGGCTCCTTGACGCACGAAGACGCCGTGGGGCGGCCATCGCCTTGGCTGTCTTGGTCCTCGTGATGCTCGGCTCCATGCTGAATTCCAGCGGGTCGAGGGCCCTGACCTCGGTCTTCGAGGACGCAGGAGGGGAAGCCTACGCCAAGCTCCTTACCGAGTGGGCTTCCCTTAGTCTTGACACACTGTTGCGCGATGACATCCCCTTCACCGTGCTTGCTGCGGCATGGATCATTGGGTGGTTGGTCAGGAGAAGGCACCTCTCCACCGTCGATCTCACAGGGGGCGACGGCTCATCGTGGCTCACCAAGATCCCCTATGACTTCGAGGTTGGGACCGTAATCGCAATGACCGCGATGGCCTATCTCAGAGTGCGCTTCATTCCCTACGCCGCGCTCGCCATGACACCAGGGGTGGCCAGCGATCTCAACGCGGCGATCGAAGCCTTGAACGTCAGGACAGGCGGACGGCTACGCCAAGGTCTGCTCCACCTCCTTTTGTGGAGCACCGCGGTCTCTCTCATCGGCTACCACTACGACACGACCTACACTCCCGCGGAGAGGGGGCTTGGGGTCGAATGGGAGGTGCCCGTCGAGGCTGGCGAGTTCCTCGCTCAGAATCGCCCTCCAGGAAAAATGTGGAACTCCTTTAACCTCGGGGGATATCTGCTCTTTAGGCTTGCACCTGAGACGCCGGTCTTCATCGATGGAAGAACAGGAACGCTCTACGGACAAGAATTCCTCGCCGAGACCGTCGAGGCCTCTACCAATCCCCAAACGCTCGCCGAGCAGTTTCAACGCTACGACATCACCTTTGCCGTCTTGGAGTACTTTGGCTTCGGAGACAACAAGTTCGCAACGCTCTACGCGTCGCCAAACTGGGTCCTCGTCTATTGGGACGACCGCGTCGTCGTCCTGGTCAAGCGAAGTCCAGAGACCGCTCAGTACATCGCCGAGCATGGCTACAAAGAGCTCAAAGTCGGACAGGTCGAGCAGCGCATCGACCACTGGCAAGAGGAGCCCCGAAAGCGAGAGCTCCTTGGGGAGCTTATTCGCAACACGCGCGAAGCCCCGCTCTCCATCCGAGCGCACTACATGCTCGCCGTCGCGCTGAGGGCCGCCGGCGAGGTCGAGGGCTACGAGCGCGAGAGGCGCATCGTCGAACGACTCGCCAACTCCCGCAGTCTGGACATCCGAGTTCCCTGAGCGCCCTATCGGACGTCTTCGGCCTCGAGCGGAGGCGGCGCGCCCCAGATGTAGTCCTTGACGCGACGAACCAGCGCGCGCACGTCCTCACCGATGAGATAGACGGACGGCACCAGTATCAAGATGACGAAGGTGCTGAAGAGCACGCCGAAACCGAGGCTGAGCGCCATCGGGATCAAGAAGCGTGCTGACACCGACGTCTCCATGATCATCGGCACCAAGCCGAAGAAGGTGGTCAGCGTCGTGAGCAGAATTGGCCGGAACCGTCGTGTCGCACCCGCGATGATCGCGTCGTACGGCGACATCCCTGCGGCGCGAAAGTCGTTGGTCGCCGAGATCAGCACCAGCGAATCGTTCACCACCACGCCGGACACGGCCACGATGCCCATCATGCTGATCAAGCTCAGGCCATAGCCCATGATGACGTGCCCGATGATCGCCCCGACCACCCCAAAGGGGATGGCCAGCATGATGATGAAGGGTTGGAAATAGCTCTTGAAGACCACCGCCATGAGCACGAACATTACGAGCAGTGCCAGGACGTAATAGTTCTTCAGCGCCCCCATAGACTCGCGCTGATCTTCTTGCGCGCCCGCAAATTCGTAGGTCAGACCATCATAGCGGCTGAGCAGCTCGGGAAGGCCGCTCTTCTCGAGGTCGGCGATGACGTCGTTGGAGGTCGTCACGTCAGTGTCCACGTCCGCCGTGACCGACAAGACGCGTCGCCCGTCTTTGCGCTCGATGCTCGTATACGAACGTCCACGGATGATCTGTGCGGCATCGTGCAGGACCATCTCGCCGCCCTGCGGCGTCTTGATGATCAGGTCTTCAATGTTGGACTCGGAATCTCGCTCGCCGCGCGGCCGCCTGACATAGATTCTCAGCTCGTCGCGCCCTCGCTGGATGCGCTCGGCCTCCGAGCCAAAGAAGGCAGCGCGCAGCTGTCTCGCCAACACATCCTGTGTGATGCCCAAGCTGCGCGCTTGCGGCTTGAGCTTGAGGTCGAGCTGCTCCTTCCCGAGGCTGACGCCGCTGTCGATGTCCTTCACGCCATCGTATGTGCTCAAGACCTCGGCGAGCTCGGCTGCGGCGAGCTCCAACACCTTCGGATCCGTATGGCTCAACTTCACGTCGATGGGCGCGCCAGAACCTGGCCCGATGTTGAACTTGAAGGTCAGAGCCTCGGCCCCCATGACCTCTCCCATGTTCTCCCGCCAACGGTTGGTGAACTCCTCCGTCGTGAATTTCCGTTTGTCAGCGGGAACCAAATACAGCGTCACTCGTGCCAGATGGCTGCCCCCCGCACTGCCGGCCGAGATGCCGTTGAAACTCGCGTCACCCGCCTGGCCCAGCTCGGCGTAAATGCCCCGAGAGGTGTCCGCGTCCAGCTCTTCGAGGGTCACCTGCGCCGCCGTTACCAACCGGTCGCGGATCTCGCGCGTCTCATTGATCGAGGTCCCAAAAGGCATGCGCAGGCTGGCGATGATGTTGTCGCCCTCGATCTTGGGCATGAAGGTGAAAGGCAACGCCCCGCTCCCGACGTAACCCACCGCGACGACCAAGGTCGCGATTCCCACCGCGACGGTCAGGTAGCGAAGGGAAGTCGCGGCCTCGACAGAGGGCCTGTAGACCCGATGGATCCACCAATCGACCCACACCGTGAACTTCCGCTGGTAGCGCGCCACAAAGGCGAAGAAGCCAGTGGTCTTGTCGTGTTGATGTCCAAGGTGAGAGGGCAGGCAAAACAGCGACTCGATCAGGGAGATGGCCAGGACGATGATCACCACCGTCGGGATCACCCAAAAAAACTTGCCCATCGTCCCAGGAACGAAGAGCAACGGCATGAAAGCCACGATGGTCGTCAGCACCGAGAACACGACTGGGATGGCCACCTCTCGCACTCCGGCGATCGCCGCCTGCATCGGAGGCATTCCATCCTCCCGATACTTGTAGACCGCCTCTCCAACGACGATGGCATCATCGACCACGATCCCGAGCGTCAAGATGAACGCAAACAAGGAGATCATGTTGATCGACACGCCGAAGATGGGCAGGAAGAGCATGGTTCCCAGGAACGAGATCGGGATGCCCATGGTGACCCAGAAGGCCAGCCGCAGCTCGAGGAACAAGCCGAGCGTCACGAGCACCAACACCAACCCCATGATTCCATTGCGCGTCAAGAGGTCGACGCGGTCTCGATAGAGCTCTGAGCTGTCGAGCCAGACCGCCAGCTTCACACCCTCGGGCAGCTTGTGCTCCTGCTCCAGGATATAGTTCTTGACCGCATCCGAGACCTCGATCGGGGTCTGGTCGCCGACCCTGTAGACGTCGATTTTGATCGCCCGCACGCCGTCGAAGGACGCCTCTTGGTCGGTCTCTTGGAAGCCGTCCACCACGTTGGCCAGCTCGCGAAGGTTTACGTTTGCGCCCTGCGAGCCGCTGATGATCGAGAGTTCCTCGAACTCCTCGCCGGTGGTTCTTCGTTCCTTCGTTCGCAGTAGAACCTCGCCGCCCGGCGTCTTGATGCTCCCTCCAGGCAGATCGACTGACCCCTGCGCCACCGAGTGGGCGACGCCTTCGAGCGTCAAGTTGAACGCCCGAAGCTGGCCTTGCGAGACCTCGACGCTGACCTCTGGGTTGCGGACCGCCATCAGCTCGACGACCGTGATCTCCTTTTTGGCCAACAGCTCGTCGCGCATCCGCTCGCCCAGCGCCTTGAGCGTCCCTTCGTCGTAGTCGCCGCTGATCACCAAGGAGATGACCTGCCGGCGGTTCGAGGGTTGGGCGATGATCGGTCGCTCTGCGTCCGCGGGAAAAGACGAGATGCGATTGACGGCGTTCTCGATGTCGCTCGTCACGTCGTTGGTGTCGGCATCTGTGAGCAGCTCGACGCTCACGACGCCCATCCCTTCGAGGGACGAGGAGGTGACCTTCTTCACGCCGTCGAGCCCTCGCACCGCCTCCTCGATCACCAGCACCACGCCTTGCTCGACCTCTTCGGGGCTCGCACCGGGGTAAGGCACCGTGATCGTCACCATGTCGATGGTGATCTCGGGGAAGACCTCCTTCTTGACCTGCGGCGCGACGAGCAGCCCGCCGACCATCAAAGCGATGACCGTAAGGTTCGCCGCCACCGAGTTCTTCACCATGTACATGAGCGCGCCGCGCTCCCCTTTCTTTTCGACCTCTGCGCTCATTGCAGCACCTCTGACCCTTCAGGGGGCTGGGAGTCCGCCGGCTCGGATGGGTCGGCGGTGGGCACACCGGACTCCGCTGCGCTTGTCGCAGCCAAGTCCTGGCTCGAGGCCGCCTCTTCTTGCGGCGTCGCAACCCCGTCGAGGGCAGGCGCTGGGCGCTTCGTCGAGGTCGAGACCTCTGGGAGCGCGGTGCTGCCGCTCTCGCCCTTAGGTTTCGGCGGCGGTGTCGACGCCTCCTGAGCCGCAGCAGAGGGCTTGTCACCGGCTAGGCGCAACTTCATGTCAGGAATCGGGCTCCCGATGCGCGAGGTGATGACAGCCTCTCCACCCAGCAGACCCTTGGTGATGAGCAAAGTCTCGTCGCGCCTCCAGCCCGCCTCGACCTTGCGGATCTCTAAGGTTCCATCTTCCCCGTAGAGGTAGACCTTGTCGCCGCCGTGTACGAAGTTCCGCGCGATCTCCACAGCCCGCATCCGCTGCTTCGACCCGATCTCGACGGTCACATAGGAACCGATCAGTAAGGGAAAATCACCCTCCAAGGGGTTCTTGACCTCGACGAGGAGCCGCGCCATGCGGCCGGCTGGGTCGACCTCTGGGAGCAGCCGAATCACCTCTCCCGACCAGCTGGCTTCTCGCTCTCCGACCTCGAGCAGCACCCGTGCGCTCGACCCCTTCGAGCCGCCGAGCCCAGGGACCTCGATCCAGTCGAGCCGATCGATGGGCACCGAGACCGCAACCCAGTAGACATCCGAGCCGACCAGGGTCACTGCGACGCTCTGCGTGCTGACGAGCTGCCCGAGCTCCACGCCTTCGGATTGGATCACCGCGTTGAGGGGAGCACGAACATTGGTCCGAGTCAGGTCGAGCTTGGCCCGACTGACGCGGCTCTTGGCCGCCTCGATGGTCTTGAGCGCTGAGAGGATCTGAGGCTCTCGCGTCGCCAAGTTGCGATTGGAGAGCACCTCAGGACCCAGCAAGTCACTGGCGCTCTGCTCGAAGATCTCCCACTCCTGCTCGGCGACCTCCTTGTGCCCCTGCTCCAACGCCAGCTGCGCCTGAGCCTGCTCCACCGCGGTCTTGCGCTCGATGAGCGCCAATTCGTAGTCCCGACGCTCGAGCCGGAAGAGCTCGTCGCCTTCCTTCACTCGCCCGCCAAGCACCACCGCGTCATTGACCCAAACCACCTCGCCGGGAACCTGAGCGTGAATGTCCACCGTTCGTGAGGCCATGACGGTGCCGTTGCCTCGAACGATGAGCTGGTGGTCGGCGATCTCCGCCGTCTCGGTCTCCACGAGCAGGCCGAGATTGGGGCTCTCCTTGTGTTTGGGGGCCTCCTTGCTCGCGATTAGCTTCTTCGCGACCTGCACACCACCAAAGACGATGGCGACCGCGATCACGGTGTTGGCAAGGATCCGCACGAACCTACGGCTCATCGTCTTTCCTCTCTTCATCAATCGAAGCGCTGAAGGGCGTCCAGGTTCCCCCGACGGCCCGGTACAGTTGAATTCGCGCAGAGACGAGCTGACGCTGCGCATCGAGCAAGCCCAGCTCCATCTGCTGCGTCGTGCGCAGCGCGATGAGCACCTGGTAGTAGGTGCTCACGCCGCGCAGATACTGAGCCTGAGCGGTGCCAAGGATCGCACTGGCCGTCGCCAATTGAAGCTCCAGGTCGGCGATGACCTTGCGTTGCTGCCGCTCTTGCAGCAGGGCGCTCTCCACCTCCTCAATGGCCAGCAACAGGGCCTTCCCATAGAGCAGCACCTTCTCGTCCAACACCGCTCTGACCCGGTCGACCTCTGCCGAGCGCCGCCCGCCATCGAACAATGGCGCGGCAAGCGAGACCGCGAGGTTCCAAAAGAAGTCGTCCAACAGGTCGACGGGGTCCTGAGCCATCAACGAGAGGCTGGCGCTCAAGCGCACCGATGGCAGCCGGTCCGCCATTGCGACCACGATGCGAGCGTCGGCGGCCTGCGCGGAGAGGCGCGCTGAGCGGACGTCCGGACGCTGCTGCAGGAGGTCATCAGGGATACCAGCCTCAAAAGCCTCAGGGATTTCGGGCAACGTCTCGTCGGATTCGATGACGACCCCAGGGGTTCTGCCGATGAGCACCGCCAACTTGTGCTGAGCGAGGGTTTCCGCCGTCTCGACGAAGACCAGCTGCGATTGGAGAGCCTCTAAGAGCTGTCGTTGCTGTAAGACATCGAGCGCGGTGTTCTGTCCCATGCTCAGCCGCAGGAGCGCGAGCTCGAGAAACGTGCCGCTCGTCTTGAGCTGGGCCTCGAGCAACTTCCGCTTCGCCCTTTGGTGCACGATGCTCGCCCACTGCTCGACGATTTGGGCCACCAATAGCGCCGCCGCCGCGTCGAGGTTCTCCCGCGTCGAGAGGATGTCGAGCTCCGCTGCGTCTACGGCGGCTCGCGTCTTGCCCCAAACGTCGATCTCATAGGCCGCGGCGACCCCTAAGACGAAGGAATCCGATTCCAGGGCACCTCTTGGTCCTGGCGTCTTGGAACGACCGACGCTCGCCTGTGCCTCGACGTTGGGCCACGCCGCAGAGGATTGCATCCTTTGAACGGCCTCCAGCTGCTCCAAGCGTTTTCGCGTCACCAACAGGTCGAAGTTTCCGTCGAACGCCTCTTCCACAGTCGCGTTGAGCTCAGCGGAGCCAAACTCCATCCACCAGCGCAAAGGCTCTGCGGTCGCCCGTGACTGACCCGCCGCCGAGAAGCCGTCTGGTGGGGCGACGGGCAGCTCGATATTGCTGCCATATTGCGCGCTGCCGCAGCCCGTCGCGAAGAGCATAGCCAGCCAGATTCCAACTCGTCTCAGGGTGCCAAGCCGCATCACACCCCCTCACAGTTCGCGGGCCCCAGCACATAGCCGATGACTTGGTCGATGAGCACTTCGAGAGCAATAGGCAGGACCACATCGAACCCGACGACCTCCATGAAGGCCTGTGAATGGAGCGTCCCAAAGACGGTGCGTGCCATTGCGACGGAGTTTCCGCTGCGGATTCGTCCAGCCGCCAGCTCCGCTTCAAAAAACGACAGCAACTTCAGTTGGCCACGGATTGGAATCGGCGGCTGACCATCCACCGACATCAGCTCGAACGCACGAACGGGACTCCCAAACATGCACATCACCTTTGGGAGCAACCCACGCAGGAAGTCGTAGAGCATGGTCATGATGACTCTCAGGTTCTCCCGCACGTCACCAACACCCACGAGCTCGTCCACCGCCTTGAACCACGAGGGCTCGCGGTCGATCCCCAGCGCGACGAGGAAGAGGTCGCGCTTGTTCTCGAAGCGTCGAAAGATGGTGCCTTCGCTGATCCCGGCCGCATGGGCGATCTCCGCAGTCGTGCCGCTGTAGCCCTTTTCGAAGAACACGGTTTTGGCTGCTTCGATGATCTGTTCGTCGGAAATGCTTCGTCTTCGAGCCATGCGATCCAGTCCGGTGGTTGCTCGCCTTGATGGCGAGCGCAGGCACATCTGCTCGCTTCGAGCGAGCGCCGGGCCGGTAAGAGCGAGTCCGACCGGCGCGGGGATTTGTAAGTGAGCACTCCCTTATCGTCAAGAGGCATTGCGCGAACAAGCCCTTCCGCCGGGACATGACTGCATACGATGCACTCCCATTCTCCGATCTCCCTGGTGTCTCTTGGCGCCGTGATGGACCCATGGCGAGTTTGGTCACACCGATCGTTGCGCTGTGAAAACGATGTGTTGCGAAGTTTTGTGGGTGTCAATAGGCGTGAATCGGAGAGGAAAACGGTCGTCCCACGAGGGAATTGTTCCCTGATTGCAACACATGGAATTCGTTGCCACGAGAATGTGAAGGCGGCCAAGGCCAGGAAGGTTATCCCGCAGGTCTTCCACGGCTGCTGGAGAGCTGGGCGTTGTGGCTTCGAGGCTCGCCAGGGGCCGGCTCCGCCCCCTGCCTTCAGACATACACCGCTCCCCTCGAGGAACGGAGAGAGAGCGGGAGTCAACAGGCTTCTCGGGGCCTCTAATGTCGTGCACAATGGCTTGAATTTCGGTGAGAAAGCCGTTGTGAGTGGAGGTCGACTGAGCTCGGCGTTCAGCCATGGCACGGATGCTGCAGCTACCAGTGGCGTACGGCGCACCGACCCTTCCTGCGAGGTGGATGATGGCTCTTCAATCGACACTCACCCCTTTCCGTTTCACGCTGGCCCTGGCGGCCGCGCTGAGCATCTTGGTCGGCTGCACCGTCAGCGAGTTCGACGAGTCGATGACACCTCCCGACCAGATCACGAGTCGCGTCAACGCCAACGCCGCGATCGACCCTCAGCAATACCCTGAGTTCAACCCCTTCATCGACACGACGTCCGATAACCTGGCGACCTTCTCGGTCGACGTCGACACGGCGAGCTACACGATCATGCGTCGCGCCTTGAACGAGGGGAAGCTCCCCGATCCTTCGAGGATGCGCATCGAAGAGTTCGTCAACTACTTCAAGTTCGACTACCCGACCCCGACGACCAACGACCCTGAGCCCTTCAGCATCTCTCTCGAAGCAGCCCCCTCCTACTTCGGTGAGAACCTGCACATGCTGCGAGTGGGTGTGCGCGGCGAGACCATCCCAGATGCACAGCGTCCCCACACCAACATCGTGTTCCTCATCGATATCTCCGGCTCCATGGCCTCGTACGACAAGATCGGCTTCGTAAAGTACTCGCTCAAGACCTTGGTCAACGCCCTACGTGAAGACGACACCGTTGGAATCGTGGTCTATGCTGGTGACGAGCGTGTCGTCCTCGAGCCGACCCAGGTCCGCAACCGCACCGCGATCCTCAACGCCGTAGACAGCTTGACGACGGGCGGCAGCACCAACGGCGAAGCCGGAATCCGCAAGGCCTACGAGCTCGCCCAAGGCGCTCGCTGCTCGAACAACCCGGCCCTCTACCAAAGCTGCAACAACGACATCAACCGCGTGGTCCTCTGCACGGACGGCGACTTCAACGTCGGCCTTGATGACAGCGCCTTGGTCAGCGAAGTCGCCTCTTGGGGGGCCAAGGGAATCGCCTTGACCGTCCTCGGCTATGGCTCTGATAACCTCGACGACGCCGTCCTCGAAGACCTCACCAACCGCGGCAATGGCAACTACTACTACATCGACTCCCACAACGAAGCGCGCCGCGTCCTCGAGACCGAGCTCGGCGGAACCATGCAGATCATCGCCAAGGACGTGAAGGTTCAGGTCGAGTTCAACTCCGACGTCATCTCCCGCTACCGCCTCGTCGGCTACGAGAACCGCGTCCTCAACGACGAAGATTTCGCCAACGACAAGATCGACGCTGGCGACATCGGCTCGGGCCACAACGTGACGGCGCTGCTCGAGTTCGAGCTCCGTGAGAACGTCCGCAAGCCCAGCACTGGCATCCTCCAAATCGAAGTCGAGCCAGCGTTCGCAGCCGCCCAGTTCATCGATGTCCGCGTCCGTTACAAAGAGCCCAACGGCACCACGAGCAAAGAGGTCGTCAAGATTGTCCCCTTGAGTTCACTCGAGACCAGCTGGGACCAAACGTCAAATGACTTCCGCTTCGCAGCCGCTGTCACAGAGTTTGCAGAAATTCTCAGGCATAGTCCGTTCGTCGACGCTCCCCGCTTCGATGAGGTTCATTCGCTGGCACAAAACTCCATGGGTGACCAGACCCCCAACCGCACCGAGTTCCTCGAATTGGTGCTGAAAGCCAGAGACCTCTGGACGAACTGATAAATAAAGAAAAACAAATAAATTTGAATAGATGGGTGCAGAATCCGTCTAGAGAATAGAGCCCAAAGAATCCAACTCTCGCCACACCGGCGAGCAAGAAAACCCGAACTACGACCTGCTCACCCCGCGAGCTCACCTCCAAGGAGAACGACAATGAAGAAGCTCAACCCCACAACCCGCATCGCCCTGGCCCTCGCCGCCCTCGTGGGTCTCGCAATTGGCTGTATGCCGCTGCAAGATGCCATCAACAACGCCCTCGGTGTCGAGGTCATCGGAACCACCCCCTCGAGCAACTTCGCCCAGAACGGCGGCATCAACTTCTCCATGCTCGGCGATGGCACGGGTGAGACGGCCAAGCCCGAAGACGTCAAGGTCGAGGTTCTCAACGACGACGGCACCTACTCCGAATGCAAGTACGTCAGCGACGAGATCAAGGAAGGCAGCGATTTCAACTCCTTGGCTCTCTTGATCGACGACTCCGGCTCGATGGAAATCTACTACGAAGAGACCTACCCTGGCCTCTGCCCTACTTGCCCCCACGACCCTGATCGCCTCCGCGCCAAGGCCTCTGAGCAGCTCATCACGGCCGTCCTCGCTGCCGCCCCCGAGAGTCGCCTCGCCCTGATGGACTTCGGACCCAGCGTCGACGCTGGCCTCCTCGGAACCCGCGTCTTGATGGACTTCACGAGCGATTCCGCACAGCTCCTGCAGGCCCTCAATCTGGTCGATGGTTCGCAAGAAGCCGGCACGCCCCTCTGGGACTCCCTCGCCGACCAAGTTGGCAGCACCGCCACCGAAGCCAAAGAGTTCGAAGACGTCCTCCTGCTGGCTGGCCGCACCGATGAGACCGGCAGCCCCATCGCCGTCAAGCGCTTCATCGTCGTCCTCTCCGACGGTGACGATCGCGACTCCACGACCTACACCCTCGACAGCCTCATCGAGCTCGCTCGCTCCCAAGATGTCGTCATCCACGCCATTGGCCTCGGGCCGGCAGCCGCCGAGAACAAGGATCCTCGTCTCCAAGTCGAAGAGCAGATTACGACCGTCCAGAACCTCCAGACCCTCGCCGAGAAGACCGGTGGGTTCTACGCTTCCGTACACGATGCAGACGGCCTCGAAGTCCTCTACAAGGAAGTCGCCCGCAGCCTGACCGAAGGCTACCTCTCAGCCCAATACTCGTGCCGTCCCAACGGCGAAATCCCCGCCTCTGGCCAGTTTGTGACCGGTCGCATCACCAACGCGGACGGCACCACCTCCGAGTGGACCATGATCGCTCCCTAACTCGAGCCGCCCATTGACGCTGCGGCGTCACCTTAGAGGAGAGACCTCAGCCTTTGGCTGGGGTCTTTCTTCTTGCTGTTTGCTGTGCCCTGGCGCGGCGAGCAGCTCCCTCCCGCGCGAGTACGCTCTGGGAGACGCAAGGACAAGCCCCAAAGCGAGCCCCTCGAGCCCGACACGGTGACTCAAATGCACACTGTGTTCACAGTGAGAGTGTCGAACGAGAGCGCCTGGGTCGGCGGCGGGGGAGTTCCCTCTGTGTTTGGGGCGGCGCACACGTGCGGGTCTGGATTCTGGCCGGCCTGCGCGATTCTGTTCCCGAGGAGCGCGGCTGGCACCAGACTTGCTCAATGTCCATCTGTTCGCCTCCCTCGCTCGGATCACCAACAGCGGCCGCTACAGCGGCAACGGTTCACTGGAGAAGTCACCATGAGGATGCTAGCAACCAAGATCGCCACCTGGAGCGCGTTCGCCCTCTCGCTGAGTGCCCTGTCCGTTGCTTGTATGCCGCTCTCGGATCTGACCTTTGATACGAGCCATCCCGAGATGGTGGCGTTCGGCAGCTGCAATGAGCTCAGCACATTCCTGAAGACTCAGGCCCTGACGAAGGCACGCTTCAAGCAGAACGCGTTCGATATGGGCACGACGTTCGACGTCAACGGCTTCGCCAGCGAGCGTCCGACCATTGATGGGACGCCTTCGCCGATTCCGCAGGTCGCCAATGTGCCTTTCTCCGAGACCAACCTGCAGGAAGTGGGCGTCGACGAGGCGGACATTTTCAAGGTCGACGGCACCCATGCCTTCGCGCTGCACGGAAACACCTTGGTGATCATCGAGGCGCTCGGCGACGTTGACCCGACGACCGGTGGCATCCTGAAAGTGACGGGAGGCCGTGTCGTGGCCGAGGTGCCAGTCAGTGGCAAGCCGTACGACATGTTCCTCTATGGGAATCGCGTCGTGGTGATGACGCGCACCAGCTTCCAGGAGGTCAAGCTCTTGGTCGGCGCGAGCGCCGAGCTGCCCAAGCGGCCGTCAGGCAAGGACCTCCTCAAGGCCATCGTGTTCGACGTGACCGACCGCTCCAAGCCTGTGGTCGAGCGTGAAGTGGCCGTCGAGGGAAGCTACCTCTCCTCACGCCGCATCGAGAATCAGCTCTACATCGTCTCCCATGCCGGCTTGGGCGGCCCAGATGTGAGCCAGGCCAGCTCCGTGCTCGGTGATGCCGGCTGGCTGATGAACGTCAACCAGCTGATCCAGGGCGCCGCCCTCGACCAGTGGATGCCCTACACCTTCGACATCCGCTACGGCGCCGGAGCGGTCAGCTCGACCTCCGTGGAGCCGGCCGACTGCACCAGCACCTATGCCTCTCGCGCCACCAATGGCGACGAAGCGCTCGGCGTCTACTCCTTCGACCTCAGTGACCCGCAAAGCAAGCTCAAGTCCACCACCATCATGGGCGACGGCGCGATCGTCTACGCATCCAAAGAGAGCATCGTCGTGGCGCTCACCAATTACGCTCAGCTCAAGTACGAGAGCGACGGTGGCTCGAACAACAACGACGTGAACCTGTTCGGCGGCTGGGACCCGTTCGGCACCGGCGGCACGATCTTCAACGACGACATCGACACCACGGACACGACGACCGAGCCTGCTGACGTTAGTGGACGCGAGGTGACCTACTTGCACCGCTTCGCGCTCGGCGCTGACGGTGGAGTTGCCTACCATGCCACAGGGCAGGTCGACGGCTGGATCCTCAACCAGTTCTCCCTGAGCGAGTTCGGCGGTTACCTGCGCGTGGCCACTCAGCGTGACCGGGAGACTTTCGACGCCGAGAGCATGATCTTCGTGCTGAAGGCGAGCTCGAAGAGCGGGATCCTCCAGGCTCCCTTGGGTGACCAGTCCGAGTTCCTGCAGATCGTGGGCGAGACGCGGAACATCGCCGTGGGCGAGGACCTCTACGCGGCCAGATTCCAGGGCGACCGTGCGTATCTGGTGACCTTCCAAGAGATGGACCCCCTGTGGACCATCGACCTGAGCAAGCCGACCGAGCCGCGCGTTCGCGGTGACCTCTGGATCCCCGGTTACTCCACCTACCTGCATCCCATCGACAAGGACCAGCTCCTGGCGGTCGGCCGCGCAGGACTGAGCGATGGCATCAAGCTCTCTCTCTTCGACGTCAGCGACATGGATTTCCCCCGAGCGGTCGACGAGATCGAGCGCGGCACTTCGAGTTCGACCTGTGAAGCCCTCGAGGAGCATCGCGCCTTCCGCTATCTCGACGACGAGCGCCTCCTCTTCGTGCCCATGGAGCACGCCACGGAGCGCGGTCTCTATGTCTTCTCCGTCGACTCCTCCTTTGGCTTCTCGGATGTGGCGCACATCGACCACACCTTCCTCGCCGACAACAAGGAGGCCGCGACGGTGCGCCGGGCCTACCGCATCGGCAACTACCTCTACAGCTACTCAGGCGCGGGCGTGCTGATCAACGACCTGACCACCATGGAGATGGCTGCAGGCATCGATCTCATCGACGTGCGCTAGAGCGCGCAAGGCAAACGGCGGCAGAGAGCCCCGAATCCGCGGTGCGGGTTTGGGGCTCTCTGCGTTTGCTGCGCCGCTCAGCTCTCTCTTCTAGGTGCCAGGCAGAGCCGAAAGTGTGCCCGGAGGATGGAGGCGGCTGGAATTGACTGCGTGTCCATGCGACCCTAGGTTCTGGAGGATAAGGGACGTCGAGAAGGGGAGTGAGGATGCAGAACGCGAAAGAACACCGAGAACTCATCGAAATCGCCCAACAGATCGTGAGCCATCGTGAGTGGCTGGCGAAGCCTCGGGTCGAGGCGCTCGTTCTCGGCAAGGTGCAAGCGGCGACGAGCAACGAGAGCCTGTTGGCGCATCTCATCGCTGAGTCCCTCTTAAAACGGATCGACCAGCAACTCTTGGCCTCGAAGAATATCTACGTCGAGGCCTTCGAAATCCCTCAGATTGTGATGTTCTACCGAATGGCGAAGGCGATTCCGTTCGTGACCGTGGGGCACTCAATCGCCAATCAATTTCTGCTGCATGGCCTGAAAAATGCGCGTGATATTCGCGTGCTGGAGATTGGAATTGGCAGCGGCCTGCAGATGCAGGGCTTCTTGAGTTACTTGTCTCAGCGGCCAATTCCGCCGAAGAGCGCGACGATCATCGGGCTCGACCCCGATTCGTCGAACTTGGCCAGCTGCCGCAGTGAACTCGAACAACGGGCGTCGCGTTTGGGCTGCAAGTTCGAGTTCAGGTCGGCCTGCTCGACGCTGGAGTCGATGGATGAGTCGCAACTCCAGATGCTGGTCGAAGGTGAGGGGGCCTTGGCGATCAACGCCTCATTCGCGCTTCACCACACCCATCATGAGGTTGGCGACGTCGAAGCGCGAACGCAGCTCTTGGCGCGACTGCGACGGCTGAACCCGACGTTGATTACCCTCGTCGAGCCCAATTCCAATCACGACACCGAGGCACTCGCCGAGCGCATCGACCAATCCTGGCGCCACTTTGGCGTACTTTTCGACCTTGTCGACCGCTCGAGCCTCGATGCGGGCTCCAAGTTCGCGATCAAAGAGATGTTCTTTGGCCGAGAGATTCGGGACATCTTCGGGGTGAGCGACCACTTCCGAACTGAGCGGCACGAGCGGACCGAGTCATGGATTCTAAGGCTCGCCAAGGCTGGCTTCGAACCCGTTCAATTCACGGATGTGAGCGTAAATCTTCCTGAATACTGCGACTGTGAGGTCGGGGACGGCTTGGCGCGCATGTCGTACTATTGTACGAATTTGGTGACTGCGTTCGCGTTTCAGCCGAAGCGAGGGGATTGAATGAGCACGTCCGAAGGACAGTTGGTGGTGATGGGGGCTACCCTGCAAGGATTCGCACAGGCCTGTGTCAACCTAAACATCATCGCGGGCCGCGAAACGAGTGGTGCTCTGACCGAGATCGACATCATGTCTTTTGTTCCTTTCGAGCGTCTGCGCGAGATCGAGCGCATTGTTCTGATGGTCTACGAGGACTCGGGGCCGATCCTGGAGCGAGTGGGCTTCGAGATGATGATGGGCTGGTACCGCTTTGGCCCAGGCAAACACATTGTGAAGACGGGAGCGGATTTTCTTCGTTTCCAAACGGGCTCGCAGGGATACGCGAGCGTCGTGAAGGGGCCCGAGAGCAAGGTGGGCATCTTTCGACTGCAAGAGCTGGATGAGAAGAAGGGCACCGCGCTGATCCACAGCACGACGCCGTTCGAGAAGAACCTCGAGCGCGGAGTGATCATCGGGGGGATGACGGCTCCTGGAGACCTCGACTATGTCGAGGTCGTCAACACTCAAGACCCTCAATGGTTCAACATCGAGTTTCACTAAGACATCCCGCGCGCGATCACCTGGAGAACCCGATGACCCTCGACGAACTTTTCGCGCTATCCAAAGTCCCCACGCCGATTGAGCTCTCACAAGAGGATCTGACGCGGCTCTACTGGAAACACAGGGGACTGCTCAAGAGCCAAGGGCGAGACCAAAGATTCTGGGACGCGACGAACAAGAATCTTCGCCTGGCGTACGAACGACTGGACGAGAAAGAACGGCAGCTCGGCAAGGCCTACAGCATCATCCAAGAGGATCTTCAGGTGGCCACTCGGATCCAAGCGGCGTTGCTCCCCGTCCCAACGTCAATTATGGAACGTGACCTCGAGATTGCGGTCTATCACAAGCAGCTGACCGAAGTAGGCGGCGACTACTACGACTTCTTTACCGACGAAAGCGAAGCCGCAGACGGGCGGAATGCTGATGGCTACGCCATCGGGGTGTTCGACATCTCAGGCCACGGCGTCTCCGCTGCACTGGTGATGACCTACCTCAAAGCGATGTTCGCGCAACAAATGCTGCGCAGCACGTCGCCGAAAGATATCGTCCGGTCGGTCAACGAAGCGGCTTTCGACTTTCTCCGAGGCATCAAGAAGTACGCAACCGTGAACTTCGTCAAGTTCGCCTCCAAGAAGATTCAATATGTGTGTGGGGGTGGGTTCGGACTGGTCGTGCACGGACAGGAGGTCTTTCACTTCGAGAGAAAGGACCCTTTCCTCGGGTTGCGTGATCGCGCTTTCCGTCAGTACGAGATCCCTTTCGTCACGGGAGATTTGCTGGCGCTCTACACCGATGGAATGGTCGAGTCCCAAGATGCGGAAGGACAAGACTACACTGCACGTCGGCTCAATGACCTGATCGCCCTACATGCCGACAGAGCCGTCGGTGAGATCGTTCAATGCTGTGTCGACGACTATCGAGCTTTCAGGGCGACGGACATCGACGACGTCACACTGCTGGTCATGCGCCGCAAGGAAGCCCTATGATCGACGAGGCTCAGCTCTCAAAGACCGCGATCACGTGGTCGTGTCACGTGCAGCCAATCGAGAACGTGCTCTGCGATCTGAGCGGCATCATCGCGACCCACGCCGTCCAATTCGCGGGTGCTTTTCATTCCCGTCTCGTCGCCCGCAAACTCAACGTTGCGCTAACTGAGCTCATCAACAACGTCCTGGAGAATTTCTCCGACGGGCAGTCAGCACTTACGGTATCATGGACGATCGGCGGCGACGTGCTGACCACGAAAGTGGCGGCCAACGCGACCCGGGAGCAATATGAGACCGTTCTGGCGACAGTGCAGCACATCAACGCCGCCGAAAGTCCCAAGGCGCTCCTACGAAGCACGATCAAGGCACGCCACAAGGAAAGATTGAAGGGAGGCCTGGGGCTCATGCGTCTGGTAGCCGAAAACAACTTTGAAGTCGATGTGGGCTATGAGGAGCCAGTGTTGACGGTCGGAACTCGGATCGTCGTTGGAGAAATTGAATGAAGCTGATTGCCTATGGCGACATCATGAGTGGGGGCACCAGCGTCTTCATCTCCACCACACGGGTTGATGGGGGCAAGTTGTGCGTCTCCTTCAGCGGGGCGATCCGCATCGACAACCCCCACCTCCACCTGCAAACCTACATCGACGAGCTCGACGCCCAGCTCGCCAAGCTCAACGTGCGAGAGACCGAGCTCGATTTCACCGAATTGAGGTTCTGCAACTCCAATGGTTTCTATGTGATCATGGATATAGCCGAGTTGGTCTATCGATCGACGAAGGGACCGGTGGGCGTCTTGAGGCTGAGCAGCGACGATTGGCAACAGGAGACCTTGCCCATCCTAATCGACATCGAGGAGCCGATCGTTGGCGCCCGTACGATATTCCGTGAACGTCAGGAACTCTGATTGGCAAACGAGTTCACCTTACGAGAAAGGGCGGAGCCAGTTTGAGCGATGAGCACGGATCGAGGTTTGTAGCTGGTCAGATGCGGCCGCTGGTCCCGGACGGATTGGAAGCGTTGGTCGCATACGAGCCAGGTGCCAAGCCGAATCTCGCAGCCGGCGAGATACACTCAGCCCTCGCTTCCAACGAGAATCCCTTCGGGCCGTCGCCGTCGGCGGTGTTGGCGATGAGCAAGGTGCTCGAGGAGCAACACCGCTATCCGCCTGACGGGCTCGAGTTGCGGGAGCGCTTGGCGGCCCTCAATGGACTTGGGGTTGAGCACGTCGTCCTCGGGAACGGGTCCACCGAACTCATCAATCTGGCGGTTCGAACGTTCGTCAAGTCTCCAGAACGGGCCCTTCGCTCAGAGACGACCTTCGTCATGTACAAGTTGGCGATGGCTGCCGCCGGGGTTCCCTGCGACGTGGTCCCCAATCGACGGGATCACTCCGATGACATCGAGGGACTCTGCGCAGCCGCCTCGTGCCAGACCAAGCTGGTGTTGCTCTCTAACCCCAACAACCCCACGGGGACCTATGTGAGCCAAGCAGAGCTCGAACGCCTGGCCAACGCGCTCCCAAAGGACGCGATCATCTTGCACGACGAAGCCTATCGAGAGTTCGTCACCGCCGATGACTACGCGGACGGCGTGAGACTTCTGAAGAGTCGTCCCAGAGTCATGGTGATGCGGACGTTCTCCAAAGCCCATGGTCTAGCCGGCGTGCGCATCGGCTACGCCCTAGCGGACCCCGCGATCGCCCAGGGTCTCAGGCGTGCTTGCCCCCCCTTCAACATCAACAGCATCGCCATGGTGGCGGCGTTGGCCGCCCTCGAGGACTCTGCGTGGCTGGCCGCCAACATTCGGAGATGCAACGCCGCTCGCCAGGAGCTCCTTCGTCTCTGCCGCGCATTGGGCTTGCGGTGCACCGATTCGCAGACCAACTTTGTGCTGGTCGATTTGGCGCGCCCTGCAGACGACGCCTGCAATTTCCTCGCGAAGAACGGAATCCTCGTGCGCTCCATGAGCCCGTTCGGGCTCCCACACCACGTTCGAATCAGTGTGGGGACGGCCTCGAACCTGGCTTCCCTCGAGCGGGCCTTGACGAGTTGCCTCGCCAGCACGCCCCCCTTGGACGTCCCGGAGGCTTGATTCATTTTTTTTTGAAACTTCTGCCGAATGGCCTTGACGGCGGCTCGTCAAACCACTAGGTTTCAATCGAAAGTGAACGGTTGGGTGTTGGGACGAAGGGTGAGTCGGGCATGAACGAGCAGGAGCTGCAGGCGTTGATCGAGAGCTGGGGCGCCATGGGGGCGCTCTGGGGCATCAATCGCTCGATGGCGAGGGTGCACGCCCTGCTGATCACCAGCGAGGTGCCGGTCAGCCTCGACGAGGTCGCGGAGAGACTGGAGATCAGCCGCGGCAACGCCAGCATGTGCCTCAAGGAGCTGCGCAGCTGGGGCGTGATCAAGCGCCTCTATGAGCGCGGCGACCGGCGAGATTACTACGTGACGGAGCCCGACATTTGGTCCATGTTCTTCCGCATCTTGGGAGAGCGAAAGAAACGGGAGTTCGACCCGGTTCTGACGGCCCTGAATGCCACGCTCGAGCCGACGCCCGCTGGCGCTGAGCCCGATAACAGCCCGGTTCGCGCGCGTTTGGAGCAGATGCGAGAGCTCCTCTCGACCCTCGACAAGCTCGCCACTCGCTTCCTAGCCGATGAGAAGTCCTCTAAGGCCATGCTCGATTTTCTCGTCGGGATGGGGCCGCGCTGAGGGGCGCCCCTTTTTTTGTCCACGTTTTGCGATGTGTTTCACAAAATTCTGAACAAAGCGTGCAGTTCGTGGTCTGTTCTCTCAGCTCTCATAGGTAACTGGCTTCTCTCAGCGGCTGACCACATCGATTTCGATGTCTGGCGGTCAACGGCCAGCAAAAGAAATCGTCAACAGCTCCTCCACTCAAGAGGGGCGAGGAGGAATGGATGTCTAGTCAAGAACTCCATATCGTCACTGGTGCGTTCGGATACAGCGGCGCCCACATCGCGCAGAAGCTGTTGAAGCAGGGAATCGCCGTGAAGACCCTGACTGCGCATCCCGACCGTCCCAGCGCGCTGCAGGGCCAGATCGAGGCAGCACCCTTCGACTTCGACGACCCAGACGCGCTCACCCGCACCCTGACTGGCGCTCGGGTGCTCTACAACACCTACTGGGTGCGCTTCGACCACGGCGACTCCACACACCACAAAGCCGTGCGAAACACCAAAACGCTCTTCGAGAGCGCGAAGCGGGCCGGGGTCGAGCGCGTCGTGCACGTCAGCATCACCAAGCCCTCGCTGGACTCGCCGTTGCCGTACTTCAAGGGCAAGGCAGAGCTCGAGCAGACCCTCGAAGAGAGCGGTCTCTCCTATGAGATCTTGCGGCCAACCGTGCTCTTCGGCGGCCGCGACGTGCTGATCAACAACATCGCTTGGATTCTGCGCCGTTTCCCGTTCTTCGGCGTGGCGGGGAATGGCTCTTACCGTCTGCAGCCCATCTACGCCGACGACTTGGCGAACCTGGCCATCGAAGGGGGGCAAAGCCGGGAGAACCGCACGCGGGACGCGGTAGGTCCTGAGGTCTTCACGTTCGACGAGTTGATTCGGGCGGTGGCCGAAGCCATCGGGGTTCGGGCGCGGCTCGTTCACATGCCGCGTTGGATGGTCCTGGCGGCCTCGCGAGCGCTCGGGCTGTTCGTCAAGGACATTATCCTGACGGGCGATGAGATCGACGGGTTGTCGTCGAACCTCCTGCTCTCGGACGATGCCCCCACGGGCCGCGTCGTGCTCACCGACTGGATGCGGACGCACAACGCGGAGCTAGGCGCCAGCTATGCCAACGAGCTGGCGCGCCACTTCCAGCCCCCGAACTCCGTTCTCACGGCGCAGCACTAGGCGAGCAAAACGCGAAAGGGGGCCACAGCCCCCTTTCGCGAGAGTCGACAGTCGGCTTCAGTTCACGTCGCAGCGCACCTCGCTGGGAGCGACGGCCTTGTTGTTGCCGTCGTTGCACTCGCTGATGGCGCCGTCGGGGTCGACGACGACATAGAGGTCGATAGTGAGGCCAATGGGAATCGGGAAACTCGGCGTGACGGTGACACTGCCCGCTGCGGGGATCGGTCCGGGGATGGTCTCCTCGTGAAGCACCGTGCCGCCTTGGTCGGGATCGCCGGCGTAGTACCGGACCGCGATGTCAGTCGCCTCGGTGGCGCCGTCGTTGGTGATGGTCGTCTCGATGGAGATGCTCAGAGGACAGGCGCTGTCGTTCGGGGCGCCGAGGGAGGCTTTGAGGTCGGGCTCTGGGGAGCCCGCGACGACGGGCACGACGAGCTCGTTGTTGAGCTCGTTGCACTCCCGCTCTTGGTTGTTGGCGTCGACCACGACCTTGACGGAGTCGGGGAGGGTGCCAGGCGCGTTGTTGGCGGCGTCGTACGAGACGGTGACCAGCAGGGCTTGACCTGGCTCCAAGGAGGTCTGGAGGGCGAACTCCAGCGGCGTGCCGGAGGCGTCATTGAGCCACTCGACGAGGGCGGGCGAGAGCCAAGTTCCTTCGAAGTGGACGACGACCCCGGGGCCGACGCGGACGTCGCCGTGGTTTTCGATCCGTGCGACGAGCTCGACCTGGTCGGAGAGTTGACCGCAGGCGGCGTTGGGCGAGGAGACCTGTAGGTCGGTGACGACCAGATCGGGCGCAATACCGCTGGTGCGCGGCTGTGAGCGGAAGGTGTTGTAGAGCCGGCCGTTGTAGGGCAGCCAGCTGTGCGCCTCGAACATCGGGACGGAGCCGTCTTCGTTGATGTTGGTGACGTGGTAGGAGTGTTGGTTCCAGATGCGCCTCGCAGAGACCCAGAAGTCTCCGGCGTCGCCCCACGCCTCGAGGCCCGCGTTGTAGTGGTCGCGCCACTGGGCACCGTTGCCGTCACTGGCCGTCCGCTGGCTGCAGAAGGTCGACTCAGTGCTGGTCGTGAAGACGATCTCGGCGTTGCCGTCGTTGTCGACGTCGGCGACGATGGGATACTCGATGCGCGTTCGGCTCTCGGACGGTTCTTTGAAGAGCACCTCGCCGTCCAGCCCGTTGTAGAGGCGGAACCAGCATTCGTCGTTGTAGATGACCTCTGCAGCGCCGTCGCCATTGAAGTCGAAGAGGGTGGAGCCAGTGACGCGGCTGGAGTCGTCTTCAGTGGCGCGCCTCCAGCCGTTGTGTAGGCAGGTGCAGACGCCGACCTGGGAGTTGCAGACCGCTTCGCCGGGAGCGCCGCAGTCGGCATCGTTGACGCAGTCCACGCCGTTGGGGGTTCGGGCTGGGTTCGTGACCGGGAAGGGCAGCCCGTCGGTGATGACGGTAGGCCAGGCGGGACAGGCGGCGCTGGCGGCCTGCAAATCCATCATGATGTAGGAGGAGGCGAACGCGGAGCCGACCTCTGGGAAGCCGTCGCCGTCGAAGTCGTCGACGTTGGGGGCGCCGCCGCCGCCGCCAGCGTTGAGGTTGATGTCACGCAGCAGCGTGCCGTCCTGGCCGTTGAAGACCTGCAGCCGCCCGCCGGTGATGGTGGCGACTTCGGGGACGCCATCGAGCGGGTTTGCGGGGCTCGGGGCAGCGGTCTGATCGGCGCCGAGGAGGTCAGCGATGGCGCAGAAGCCTTCGCGAGTGGCGGCGGTGTTGAGGGTCCGAGCATCCCAGACCAAAACGAGCCGGCCGGCACAGAAGTCGAGCTCCTCTGGGAGCGTCTCCGAGCCCGTGCAGTCAGCGCGTCGGGTAACTCCAGCCGGTGGTTTCGGGAACCCATAGACGGAGCTGCCCGCGACCAGTTCCAATCGGTCGTCGCCGACGATGTCGCCAACGCAGCTCGACGGCCCTTGGCCGTTGCTGCCGACGGCTCGGTTGCCGCTGAGGCGGTCGACGATCTCCAGGACTTGGTTGGTGTCGTAGTCGAGGGTGAAGACGTCGCGCCCTACGGCGATTTCGGCGAAGCCTTGGTGATCGAAGTTGGCGATGGATGGAGAGGGGTTGGCGCCACCTAAGGTTGCAGCGTTGAAGTTCTCGATGAGCTCGCCCGTGTTGTCGTAGACCAGGATGCCGTCGGTCTCACGGATGGCGACGATCTCCGGGATGCCGTCGTAGTCGAGGTCTCCGACGGCGATGCTCGCTGTGGCGTCGATAATGGCCTCGTTGCAGGTGTAGGCCATGTTGAGTGGGTCACCCTCATGCCAGTAGGTGGTGCCAGCGCTGGCGAAGAAGTCCTTGCCTTTGTTGGGGCCGCCACCGTGGATGGCCCTGAGGACACCGTTGGTGGTGTAGGCGCTGCCGCAGAAGGTGAGAAAGATGATCTCCGGGAAGTCGAGCTCGTTGATGAGACCGTCTCCGTTGTCGTCGTCGAGGTTGGCGACGATCGGGGCGATGACGGACTGGGTCGAGCTGGGGAAGGGCGCATTGGTGGCGGAGACCGAAGGGTAGTCGGCGCCCCATTTGATCTCGTTTGTCGGTAGGACGTTGCTGAAGGGTTCTGGGGGCAGGAGGCAGGTGGGGGCGGCGCCGGCTCCACCGCAGGCGCCCTGGTTGCAGGACTGGTAGGCCGGACAATCCCAGTCGTCCTCACAGTCGCAATAAGCCTGGCCGTTGCCTGGGTCTTGGCACGTGCTCGGGAACGGAGAGGGGCTGCCACAAGGAAGCGCAGGGCCTTCGCCGGAGCCGTTGGTGGCGCAGGTGTGGAGGTCGAAGCCGACGCACCAGGTGACGCCGCCCTGGCAGAGGTCGCTTTGACAGGCTTGGCCGTCACAGAACTCATCCAAGGGGCAGTCGAGGTCCTCGGCACAGGAGACGTCGACACACAGCGCGCCACCAGAGCTCTGCAGCTCGCAGCGCTGCGTGGCTGCGCAGCTCAAGTCCGCGCAGGTGTTGTTGACGCAGCTGCCCGTGCCGTTTGCGGCAACCGCGCAGTGCTGCTCGGCGGTACAGTTGAGGCCAAGGCAGGCGTCCACGACGTCGGGGGAGTCACTCACCTCGACCGCGACGTCGGTGGTGTCCGTAGCGTCGGGGGGGTGCGTGACGTCGACCTGGGTCGCATCGCTCTGTGTCGTGTCGTCGACGTCGATGGCGTCCGGCGTGGTGATGTCCGTGAGGGTCGTCAGGTCGAAGCCGATGGTGTCGGCGTCGCCGACGGTGATGGAGTCCGTTTGGCCCGAAGACGTGGAGTCATCGCAGCTCGAGAGCCACAGCGCGCAGGACAAAACGGATGCGAGAAGAAACAGCGGTCGCTTCATCGGAGCCACCACCATGACTGGGCCCTGGTCGCACAAGGCAACCGAGAGACGCTAAGACACAAGGATAGCCCGTCAGTATTGGCGAACTCTCGGATGTTTTCCAGCACTGTCGCGTTGGCTCGCTGACGGCGCGGCTCAGCTCACGAGCACTTCGATCTCGACTCGTTTGTCGGAACGCGCGTGCAGGGTGAAGAGCGCGTGTCCATCGGACTCTTCACCGCGGCTGAGCCAGATGCGTAGGTTGGCGCCCACGCCGTCGCCGACGACGTAGACTTTGGGCCAAGGGGGAGCGTTGAGCGGGTGCAGGCCGAGCGCGATAGCGATGCCGTCCTGGGTGACGACGTGGGCTCCCGTGGGCTCTGAGGGCGCTGCGGCGGGGTGCTCCCGTCGCGGCCTTGGAGCGGTCCGCGGCTCGATAGAGGCCAATCTCGGGAGTGGGCTGAGCTCAATGGGTTGCGTGTCGCCTTTGGGCAGGCGAATGCGAAAGAGTTGTCGTTTCCTCTGCGGGTCCTCGACCGCGACGAGGAACCCCTGCCCGTCAGGGTAGACGAGGACGCTCTCGA
>Ga0210044_10002759_pt1 | contig 25702 bp, 24 predicted proteins | sample CryGey13umfilter_2_FD_183959 | JGI IMG/M metagenome (GOLD analysis project Ga0210044, IMG submission 183959) | Groundwater microbial communities from aquifer in Utah, USA - Crystal Geyser 4/9/14 3 um filter (SPAdes) (version 2) | ecosystem: Environmental > Aquatic > Deep subsurface >... | reverse complement strand
CTTTGATGCGGCGTCAATTTTTCGAGTTCTGCCGCCAAAACATGAAATTCTTCGGTTTTCATCGTAGCACCTATCTTATTGATTGGTATGGCGATAGTATAGACCACTACTTAACAGTGACATAGCCTAAAAAAATGGAGTGGTACCGTCTTTTTGTCGCGCTTCCGCCCCGGCGGCAAATCTGCCTATCAACAAGACTCCGATCCGGACCCGCGTACGATTATCGGAAAACATTCATCAGGCCTGGAAATCGGCCTGTTCTCCCGCTCCCTGTCGGACAATCGCCACAACGGTGACCGCATTTATCTGCAGAAAACCGGCGACACCCTGCGCTGGCTGCATCTCGATGGTCTGGGCCATGGCGAACAGGCCCAGACTGCCACCGCCAATCTTGCCTCTCATCTTTCCCATTGCGACACGCCGACCGCAGTGCTGGCCGCAGTGGACCGCCAGCTCAAGGGCACGCGCGGCGCGGTCGCGATCATCGGCGAGCTCGGCTTGGCTGGCAAGGCACTGAACATCCTCGGTGTTGGCGATATGCACGCCCACGTCATGGATAATGAGGAAATGCACAACCTGTCCTTCGCGCCCGGCGTGCTGGGCAAAGAGCACAATAATCCGGCCCAGTTTCGCTTCGCCTTCGGCAAGCGCTGCCTGATGATTACCTGTACCGATGGCATCCGCCGGAATTGGGATGTTTCCAACTTCCCCGGCCTGTTCCATCAGCACCCCCAGTTGATCGCCTACACGCTGGGGAATATCATGGGTAGAATCTCGGACGACCAGTCGCTGTGCGTCGCCAGCATCGGTTAATAACAATTTTAAGGATGGAAGGGAGAATCATGGCACAACAGAAGAAATCAGAAGCCGCCGGATATAAATTGGCGGAGCTGCTCAAGCTTCAGGTCGGCAGCATTTCGGGAACCATCGAAAGAGAAGGGCTTACCCTTTTCGGCGGCAGTAACAACCTGCTTGGCAGCGACGAGATCAACGATTTCTGCATCGAGTTCCTCCAGCTCCTGGTTGCCCTGCTCGAATCCAGGGATCCGCATGACGATGCCTCTCCGCAGTTCCACGCACTGGAAATGTACTTCAACAACCTGTCGAAGCAGATACTGGTGCGCGGCGGCCGGGTGGAAGACCTGGTGCGCTACATCCAGTTCATGCAGCGCACCCTGATCGATGCGCTGGATCATGACAAACAGTGTACGGTGGGGGACGCGCGCGCCATGCTGCTGTTCCTCTCCGGCCTCTTCAACGAGCTGATCCTGGCGGTATTCCAGGCTTATCTCGATGAGAAAGAACGCACCGTCAACGCCCAGGAAGCAGAGCTGCGCGAGACCGCCACCCCGATCACCGAAATCTGGGACGGCGTGCTCACCCTGCCAATCATCGGCACTCTCGACTCCAATCGCACCATGCTGGTGATGGAGGCGCTGCTCAACCGCATCGCCAAGGAACACGCCAGTGCCGTAGTGATAGACCTGACCGGGGTAAAGAACATCGACTCGCAGGTTTCTCATCACCTCATTCAGATGGTGCGGGCAGTGCAGTTGATGGGCTCCGATGCGATCATCACCGGCATCCGCCCGGACATCGCCCGCGCCCTGATTAGTCTGAACATCGACCTGAGCAACATCACCACCCGCGCCAGCCTGTCCGACGGGCTGAAGGAAGCTTTCCTCCGCATGGGCATCCAGGTCAGCCACAAAGCGGCCTAAGAGGCTCTCCGCATGTCCATCCCTGGTCTGCACCTGACCCGGATCGGTAATGGCGACTTCCTGCTGGAAGCGACGCGTAGCCTGAACATCCGCGATCAGGACCGGCTCCTGGAAGGCATCACCGCGTGCCTGCTGCAGGCGCAGGCATACGATTCCGCACGGGCTTCAGCCCGTAGCGGATCGGAGTCCTTTAGAGCATCGTGCCTGTATTACGACCTCTCCGAGCAGGCGTTGATCGACCCGGTTTACTATGCCTGGCTCAATGCCTTGGCGCGCACCATCCAGGCCATCAACGTCAAGATGGTCTGCATCCATATACAGCCCACCGCCGCCTTCGCCATGGCACAATTCATACGCGAGAAACCGGCATTCGAAACCGCCATCGATATTTTCGGCTGGCAAAAAACAGGACGATAATGGATCTGACGCAGCTGTTCAAATTCATGGCGGACAAGCAGGCCTCCGACATGTACATTTCCGCCGGTGCGCCGGTGCTGATGAAGATTGAGGGCGAAACACTGCCCCTCAACAGCCAGATACTGGATGCGGAAACCGTCAAAAAAATCGCCTATTCCTTGATGACCCAGGAGGAAATCAAGGCGTTCGAAGCCGAACTCGAGATGAACTTTGGCTTCCTGGTGGAAAACATCGGCAAGTTCCGCATCAATGTTTTCCGCCAGCGCGGCGATGTCGCCCTGGTGGCGCGCTACGTCAGCTACCACATCCCTGCGCTCGATTCGCTCGGCCTGCCGCCGATATTGAAAGAGCTGGTGATGGAACAGCGCGGCCTGATCCTGGCCGTCGGCCAGGCTGGTTCGGGCAAGTCCACCACCCTGGCGTCGATGATCGATTACCGCAACGCCATCAAGACCGGGCACATCCTGCTGATCGAAGACCCCATCGAATACCTGCACGCCTACAAGAAATCCATCGTCAACCAGCGCGAGGTGGGACTCGACACCAAGTCCTACGCCACGGCCCTGCTCAACGCCGTGCGCGAGGCGCCGGACGTGCTGATGATCGGCGAAATCCGCGACCGCGAAACCATGCAGCAGGCCTTGATCTACGCCGAAACCGGGCACATGATGCTGTCCACCCTGCACGCCAACAACAGCTACCACGCCCTGAACCGCATCATCAACCTGTTCCCCCGCGAGGCGCGCAACCCTCTGCTGCACGATCTTTCGATCAGCCTGAAGGCGGTAATTTCCCAGCGGCTGGTGCGCGGGGTAAACGGCAAGCGGGTGCCGGCGATAGAGATTATGATGAACACACCCTATGTCGCCGATCTGATCAAGAGCGGGGAAATTGACCAAATCAAGGAGGCGATGGAGCGAAGCCTCGCCCCCGGTTCGCAAACTTTCGAACAGTCGTTGTTCGCTCTCTATCAGGAGGGCAAAATCAGTCTGGACGAGGCGCTCGCCAATGCCGACTCCCGCACCAACCTGTCCTGGCTGATCAACAACGAAAAGCACAACACGACGGAGCCCGTTGTTGCCGCAAGCTCGCTGGTCAACGCGGATACCGCGTCCAGCTTCGACGACTTCAAGCTCGACGCCGACCGGTAGGAGGGCCGCTCGCGGCCCGAACCAACAATTATTCGGGCCGCGAGCGGCCCTCCTACAGTTGTGCGAAACGCCGGTACTGGATCGCCTCGGCGATGTGCCCGCTGCCGACCCCCTCGCTGCCGGCAAGATCGGCGATGGTCCGCGCCACCTTGAGCACGCGGTGATAGGCGCGGGCGGAGAGATTCAAACGCGCAATCGCCTGTTTCAGCAACCCTTCCCCGGCCGCATCAGGCTGACAAAACTGGTCGATTTCCTGCGTGGCCAGCAGGGCATTAGCTTTGCCCTGTCGGGCCAGTTGTCGGCTATAGGCGGCTTCCACGCGAGCCTGAATGGCCGCGCTGGGCTCGCTTGCTCCGTGGCGGGTCAAATCGCTCTCCGGCAAGGCGGGCACCTCGATTTGCAAGTCGATGCGGTCGAGCAGCGGGCCGGAGATTTTTCCGCGATAGCGCGCCACTTGATCCGGGGTGCAGCGGCATTTCCCGTTCGCGTGGCCGAGATAGCCGCAGGGGCAGGGATTCATCGCCGCCACCAGTTGAAAGCGCGCCGGGAAATCAGCCTGGTGGGCGGCGCGGGAAATAGTGATGCGTCCCGATTCGAGCGGCTCGCGCAACGCCTCCAGCACGGCGCGCGAAAACTCCGGCAATTCGTCCAAGAACAGCACCCCGTGGTGCGCCAGGGAAATCTCGCCGGGGCGCGGGTTGCCGCCACCCCCCACCAGCGCCGGGCCGGAAGCGGAATGATGCGGCGAGCGGAAAGCCCGTTGCTTCCAGTGCTCGATTTTGAAGCCGCCGTTGAGCGATTGAATCGCTGCGGATTCCAGCGCTTGGGCCTCGGTCATGGCAGGCAGAATGCCGGGTAGCCGTGCTGCCAGCATGGTCTTGCCGGTGCCTGGCGGCCCCGCCATCAAAATGCTGTGCGCCCCGGCGGCGGCGACTTCGAGAGCGCGTTTGACGTGCGCCTGTCCTTTTACTTCGCTGAAATCGGGATAGTTTAGTTGACGGGTTTCGGGAATTTCTTGCCATCGGGCAAGTAACTGCCGACCCGCCAAGTGAGCGCAAACTTCGAGCAGCGAACTGGCCGGGTAAATTTTTGCTTCTTCCACCAAAGCGGCTTCGGCGGCATTCTCGGCAGGGAGAATGAAGGCGCGCCCGTCCTGGCTAGCTTTGCAAGTCATCGCCAGCGCCCCGCGTATCGGGCGCAGTGCGCCCGTCAAAGCAAGCTCACCGGCAAACTCGTACCGCGCCAGATCATTAGTGGGAATCTGCCCTGATGCCGCCAGGATGCCGAGCGCGATCGGCAGGTCGAAGCGACCGCTTTCCTTGGGCAAGTCGGCGGGCGCGAGATTGACGGTAATACGGCGGGCAGGGAATTCGAACTGGGCATTGAGCAGGGCGGAACGCACCCTGTCCTTGCTCTCCTTCACCTCGACCTCGGGCAATCCGACCAGATTGAAACTGGGCAGCCCGTTGGACAGGTGTACCTCGACCGTCACCAGCGGCGCTTCCATGCCGGTCAATGCCCGGCTGTAGAGAACGGCGAGTCCCATCTTCGTCAGTTGGAAATGACGAAAAACAAGGCAGGCACGAGTTTCACAACGCCAGGTTCCCCGAGTCCTCGCTGGCCTCTCCGCCGTGCCGGGCTTCGAGGGCCGCAACCTGGGCTTCCAGCGCCTCCAGCTTTTCGCGCGTCTTGAGCAGTACCGCCTGCTGCACGTCGAATTCCTCGCGCGTCACCAGATTCAGTTTGGCAAACACGCTTTGCAGCGCGGCGCGCAGGTTCTTTTCCAGATCCTTGGCCGGACTGTCGGCCAGCGCCTGCCCCAGCTTGCCGCTGATTTCCTCAAACATCTTTTGGCCCAATATCATGAATTGCTCCTTATTTAAGCTTGAATCTTTTCAGACTGATAGGGTGGGCACGTCTTTGTGCCCACGCGGAGAACTTCGCTGACCGCGTGGGCACATAAAGACGCGCTCACCCTTTGCTACTTCTGGCTCTGTGCCTCTGCGGTTAAACGATTGCCGTTTTTAGGCTGAAGCTATTCAGTGTACCAAAATGAGGCCACCCAAACACTCGCACTTTTTTGGTGCACTTAACCGCCGAGTTGACTCAAAGCGGTGCCAAGCCTGCATGGCTAACCCACAAAAAAACACTATCGCATTGAATATACAACTAATAATGATTCTGGCACGGCAAATGCTATGGTGTATGGCGAGGCTTATCTCATTATCTATCGAAAGGAAAAATTATGCGTAAAATTTCTCAAGCACTGGTTCTGGCAGGCGTTGTTACCCTGCCCTTCCTTTTTTCCGTTTCATCTGCCAGCGCGGCAGATGCACCGGCAGCCACCTCCCCCCACACCTTTACGGGCAACTTCACACTGGCATCCGAATACCTCTATCGCGGCATCGCTCAAACCCGCGGCAAGCCGGCCATTCAAGGCGGTTTTGATTACGCCCATGCCAGCGGCTTCTATGCGGGTGTCTGGGGTTCCAACATCTCCTGGATTGGCGATGCTGTAGCCGGGGCAAGCGCCCCGATAGAAATCGACGTTTATGGCGGTTACAAAGGCAGCCTTGGCGGCGACTTGGGTTACGACTTGGGTGTACTGACCTACAATTACCCTGGTTCCGGAAAAACATTGAATGGCACGGTTCTCGATCAGGATACCACTGAACTTTACGCGGCCATGTCCTGGAAATGGCTGACCCTCAAGTATTCGCATTCCACTACGGCACTCTTCGGCTGGAACAAGGTTCCTAGCACGACACTCGAAAAAACGACCGGTAGTGGCTATCTCGAGCTCAACGCCACCTATGATCTTGGCAACAGCTGGGGCATCAATGGCCACGTCGGCCACCAGAAGGTCAATGGCAACACCGATGCTTCCTATAGTGACTATAAGCTAGGCGTAACCAAGGATATGGGATTTGGCGTGGTCGGTCTGGCTTATTCTGCCACCAACGCAAAGGACAGTTGTAGCGGCGCTGCGGCGGCAACAGCCAACGACGCCTACTGTTTTGTCAACAACAATGGCACCAATGCTTATTCCTCCGGCAAGGGCCGTATGCTGCTGACCTTCGGCAAAACCTTCTGATTCACGCATCTAAAGGAGCCATCATGAAACTGGTAACCGCAATCATCAAGCCGTTCAAGCTCGACGAAGTGCGCGAGGCGCTCTCCGCCATCGGCGTACAGGGAATTACCGTCACCGAGGTCAAGGGTTTCGGGCGGCAAAAAGGCCACACCGAGCTGTATCGAGGCGCGGAATATGTCGTCGATTTCTTGCCGAAAGTCAAAATCGAGGCGGCGATCAAGGAAGACATGCTCGACCAGGTGATCGAGGCCATCGAGAAATCAGCCAAGACCGGGAAAATCGGCGACGGCAAGATTTTTATCTTCAATCTGGAACAGGTCGTTCGCATCCGCACTGGCGAATCCGGCCCTGATGCTCTTTAACCGAGGGAGAAACATGATGAAAAGATTGTTGAGTATGCTCGCCTTGCTGGGAATGCTGGGCTTCTCCGGCCTGACCCTGGCCGAGGAAGCGGTTGCGCCGACTGTTGCCGCGCCGGTTGCCACCGCACCCGTAGCCCCTGCCGCAACACCCGCTGCCGCTCCTGTTGCTGAAGTGGCCGCGCCAGCTCCTGTGCCCAACAAGGGCGACACCGCCTGGATGATCGTGGCCACCATGATGGTAATCATGATGTCCATTCCGGGTTTGGCGCTCTTCTACGGCGGCCTGGTACGCAGCAAGAACATGCTATCGGTGTTGATGCAGGTATTTTCGATCTTCGCGCTGATCGTTGTGCTGTGGGCCATCTACGGCTATTCGCTGGCGTTCACCGAGGGCAATGCCTTTATCGGCGGCTTCGATCGCTTGTTCCTGAAAGGCATCTTCGATCCGGCCACCGGCTCCGTGGCGAATGCGGCGACATTCAGCAAGGGTGTGGTGATTCCCGAGTTCGTGTTCGTGGCCTTCCAGGCAACCTTCGCGGCCATCACCACGGCACTGATCGTCGGCGCTTTCGCCGAGCGCATGAAATTCTCTGCTGTGCTGCTGTTCTCTGCGCTGTGGTTTACCTTCGCCTATCTGCCGATGGCACATATGGTGTGGTTCTGGACTGGCCCGGACGCCATCAAGGATGCGGCCGCTTTGGCCACTGAAACGGCCAAGGCGGGCTGGTTGTTCCAGAAGGGCGCCCTGGACTTCGCCGGCGGCACCGTGGTGCATATCAATGCGGCGATGGCCGGTCTGGTGGGCGCTTTCGTTGTCGGCAAGCGTATCGGCTACGGCAAGGAAGCCCTTATGCCGCATAACCTGACCATGACCATGGTCGGCGCTTCCCTGCTGTGGGTGGGTTGGTTCGGCTTCAATGCGGGTTCTGCCCTGGAAGCCAACGGCACGGCTGCACTGGCATTCATTAACACTCTGAATGCCGCCGCTGCCGCAGCGCTCTCGTGGACGTTCATTGAATATCTGACCAAGGGCAAACCTTCCATGCTGGGCGCCGCTTCCGGCGCTGTGGCTGGCTTGGTGGCGATTACCCCGGCTTGCGGTTGGGTTGGGGTCGGCGGCGCGCTCGCCATCGGCGCTATAGCGGGTGTGGTTTGTCTGTGGGGTGTCACTGGCCTGAAGAAACTGCTCGGTGCGGATGATGCGCTGGATGTGTTCGGCGTGCATGGCATTGGCGGCATCCTGGGCGCGCTACTCACCGGCGTGTTCAACCCCTGGAGCATGGGGGGTACCGGCATCCCTGACTACGTCAACAATACCATCGTCACGACCGATATGCTCTCGCAGCTGTGGATTCAGGCGCAAGCCGTGTTGACGGTCATGGTCTTGTCGTCTGTAGTGGCATTCATCTGCTACAAGATTGTCGACATGACGATCGGCCTGCGTGTATCGGAAGAGTCCGAACGTGAAGGACTGGATGTTACAGGACATGGCGAGCGTGCCTACTCGCTGTAGCCATATAGTTTAATAACTGTTTTCTTGAGAGTTTAAGGGCGCCCTGGTGGCGCCCTTTTTTTGCTGCTTTCATTGGGCGCACCCCTGATCGGAGTGGGGCGACATTTCGGGGTAGGGTACACTACACAACTCTGAGAATGACCGTGCCGCAGCGAGAAATTTTGAGTAAAACCAAAGCCGGGCAAGCCGGAACCAAAAATGTAGGTCGGGCATGTTGTTTATGCCCGACATTTCAACACCAGCAAAATGTCGGGCAACAAAAACCGTTACCCGACCTACGCCTATTCCGAGAATGGCCGTGCCGAAGCGAGAAAATTGAGGAAACCCACATTGAACAAATTGTTTCCATGAGCGTCCACCCGGTCATGACCTGGATCGAAGCCGACGAAGCCTGCTCCGCCCTGTGGCGCTCGGAAAGCGGGATGCCGCCGCCCGCGCGCGTGGTCGTTGCGGATGACCGGATGACGGCCGACACCGCCTATCGCTTGGCCTGCGATGGCACCGCGCTGTTGTGGCGCGGCGACTTCCAGAATGCGCGCCAGCTCCTGCAAGCATTGGCGCGGCGCGCCGACCGCAAGCCCCTCAAGACATCCGCGACGCCTGCCGAGGCCTTCCATCTGCATCGCATGACCCAGGCCCAGCGCGCTCGCATATTGGGAATGCTGCTGCTGCCATTGGATGGCGACTATGGCATCCCCCTGCGGCGTGCGCCCGACGTGCGGCAAGCCTGCGCGGAGGCTTACGGCCCCGGCGAAGCTCCCTCTGTGGTCTCGCTGCGCGAACTGCTGGGACTGATCGGCGCCCACGAGTGGCGCAAAAAAGGCGTTGAAATCCCGGCGCTCGAAGACCGCATCCACCCGCACTACGGCGTGTTCTCCCCGGTGCGCGGCGAATATGTGGGGCTGGTGGCCGAGGCGCCGCTGCCCTCGCAGGCGCTGGCCTTCGACATCGGCACCGGCACCGGCGTGCTGGCGGCGGTGTTGGCCCACCGGGGCGTCGCGCACGTCGTGGCGACCGACCAGGACCCGCGGGCGCTGGCGTGCGCCCGCGAAAACCTGGCGCGGCTGGGGTTGACCGGGCAGGTCGAGGTCGTGCAGGCAGACCTGTTCCCTGAGGGCCGGGCTCCGCTCGTGGTGTGCAACCCGCCGTGGGTTCCGGCGCGGGCCAACGCGCCCATCGAGCATGCGGTGTATGACCCCGGTAGCCGCATGTTGCGCGGGTTTGTCGGTGGCTTGGCCGCGCACCTGGAACCGGGCGGAGAAGGCTGGCTGGTGCTCTCGGACTTGGCCGAGCACTTGGGCTTGCGCACGCGGGCCGAGCTGCTCGCCCTCTTCGACGCGGCGGGCTTGAAAGTCGTGGGCCGGCTGGATGTCCGGCCGCATCACCCCCGCGCTGCCGATGCCACTGACCCTCTCTACGCCGCGCGCGCGGCGGAGCTGACATCGCTGTGGCGCCTCGCGGCCCGCTGACCGCGCCATGAGTTCGATCATCCTGGCGACGCTGAATGCGCGCTACTCCCATGCCTCGCTCGGGCTGCGCTATCTCCTGGCCAACATGGGGGCGCTACAGGCGCAAACCGAACTGGTCGAGTTCGTCATCAACTCCAATCCCGCCGAGATCGTCGAAGTCCTGCTCGACAGGCAGCCCCGCATCATCGGCCTGAGCGTATCTATCTGGAACGTCGAGGAAACCACACGGGTGGTGGCGCTGCTGAAGCAGGTGGCGCCCGAAGTCACCGTGGTGCTGGGCGGGCCGGAGGTGAGCCACGAATACGACCGGCAAACCATCGTGCAGCTGGCCGATTACCTGATTCCCGGCCCCGCCGACTTGGCTTTCGGCCAGCTCTGCCAGCGCATCCTGGGCGGCGACCGTCCGGCGCAAAAAGTGATCTCGCCCGAGCCGGTGGCGCTGGATCGCATCAGCTTGCCCTACCGCCTCTACAGCGAAGAAGACATCGCCCATCGGCTGGTCTACGTGGAAGCTTCGCGCGGCTGTCCGTTCAAGTGCGAATTCTGCCTGTCCTCGCTGGACAAGAGCGTACAGACCTTCGATCCTGACTTGTTCCTGGCGGAAATGCGCATCCTGCACCAACGCGGCGTGCGCAAGTTCAAGTTCGTCGACCGTACTTTCAACCTGAACATCAAAAGCAGCCTGCGCATCCTCGAATTCTTTCTGGAGCGGCTGGACGACCAGTTGTTCCTGCATTTCGAAGTGGTGCCCGACCACCTGCCGGCCAAGCTGCGCGTGACCATCGCGCGCTTTCCGCCCGGCTCGCTGCAATTCGAAATCGGCATCCAGACCTTCAACCCGGAAGTCCAAGCCCTGATCAACCGCAAGCAGGACGACGACAAGACCGAAGAAAATGTCCGCTGGCTGCGCGAACATTCCCACGCCCATATCCATGCCGACCTGATCATCGGCCTGCCCGGCGAAGACGTGGCCAGCTTCGCACGCGGCTTCAACCGCTTGGTCGCGATGGGCCCGCACGAAATCCAGGTCGGCATCCTCAAGCGCTTGCGCGGCACCTCCCTCGACCGCCACAGCGACCGCTTCGGCATCCGCTACAGCCCCGACGCCCCCTACACCATCCTCTGCTCCGACCTGATCGATTTCAATACCCTGCAGGGCCTCACCCGCTTCGCCCGCTACTGGGAAATGGTCGCCAACACCGGACGCTTTAGTCACACCCTGCCGCTACTGCTCGGCAGCGATCCTTTCGCGCGCTTCCTGCGCTTTGCCGACTGGCTCTACGCCACCACCCGGCAGACCCACCGGATCGCCCTCGAACGCCTGTTCGACCTGATCCAGCAGTGGCTGACTGAGGAAGGGGGTATGGACGCGGTAACCACCCTCGCCGCGCTGGTGCGCGACTACCAGGCGAGCGGTGCGCGTGGACGGCCAAAATGCATGGCTGCGGCACCGCGCTGGCAAGCGTAGGGCGACCGCGTGTTGGCGCTGTTTTGGGGGGTGTCCTTTTGTTGGGTTACTTGCATTTTGAGCAAGCAAAATAAAGTGACCTGCTGCCGGGTGAGTACGGCCAAGTATCTTGATGGCGTTTGCCACTCAATTGGTCAAGTAGCGTGATGGGAAGGGGAAGGACAATTCCTTGGGCGGGACTTTAACCTGCTAGCTAAGTTGCTGTTATTCCGAACGTCTGTTCCCGTTTATATTTATTCAAGTTCAGCTAGCGTAAGGCGCAATGCCCTTTGGTCGATAGCCCATCGGGAGTGCCAAATTACCTCTCGAAGTGTTGCCGTATGCGGTCCTCCAAAAGTTGACGGGCATCGCTTTCGGTACTGTTCGCCAGGCGATTGAATATCTCCAGCGCCATCGTGTGAAACACCGCCATGACCGATGGATCGAAATGGCTCCCCGTGTCTTTCTCAAGAATTGCCATCGCCGCCTCGAAGCCCATGGGTTCCTTATAGGGGCGTTTTGAACAGAGGGCATCAAATACATCGGCGACAGCAAAAATACGCGCCGCGAGCGGTGTCGCCTTGCCGGTGAGCTTGCGAGGATAGCCGGAGCCGTCCCATTTTTCATGATGGCCGGCCACGATCGCATTGGCGCCATCGAGCCAGCCCATGCCGGTGACAATTTCCTCGCCCTGCTCGACGTGGGTACGCATGATGACCCACTCCGCATCGTCCAGTTTGCCGGGCTTAAGCAGGATCGCGTCGGGGATCCCGATTTTGCCAACATCGTGCAGAAAACTGCCGGCAATGAGAGCCTGCATGTCGCTTCCCATCAGGCCCATGCGTTCGGCAATGCGCGCGGCGATCCAGGCGACACGGTAGTTGTGGGCGCCGGTATCGGAATCGCGTTTGGCAATGGCGCGACCCAGGGATTCCATCATCGAAATATGCGAATCGAGAACCTCGCGTGCTTTACGTTCGTTGTCGGCTGTCAGATGAATCACAACGGGATAGATCGCCGCGCCGCAGAGCAAGGATGCCAGGCAGACCATCAATGCCACGGTCAAGGAACTGGCGAGGATTTGCTCCGTTTGCCATGCCGGTACGACGCGTACCCCCTCGAAATAGCCTGTGATGGGCGCGCTCACAGCCGTCTCCGAACTGCGCAAAGGGACAAAAACACGCAAAACCCAAGGCTGCCCTGAAAGTTTCAAGCTTTGATACGAGGAAGCGGTGTAGTTTGGCGCACCATGATGGGGTAGAGACGATTCGATTTTTTTGCCTTCCCCGGTCATCGATTCGGCAAGTTTGCGGCCATTGGCATCGTATATTTCGGCGATATCAAACAAGCCCCCCGAAATGGTTTTTGCCGCAATAGCCGCGCGGAAAGCGGCGTCCGGGCCGCGCATATCGATTGCGTTGAAATAGTGGAGCAATCGGCCCGATTCCTCGGTGGCCAGGGCAACGATGCTTTCCTCCGCGCTTTCGCGCGCGACAAACCATCCCACGGGGCTCGCTATGGATGCGAGAAGAATACTGACAGCGGCAATTCGGACAGCGGTGCGCTTGTTGAATGGGTTCATCGAAACTATCCTTATATTCTGAAATCGGCTAACCACGGGTATCCCGGGGTAACGTCAATCAGCCTGTAATGGCCTGTAGGAGCGACCTCCTGGTCGCGATTTTTTTGAAAGGCATCGCGACCAGGAGGTCGCTCCTACAGGGAAATCCATTATTCTTCGCCCCTACAGCATTTCAATCACCCACTTCGTGACCGTGCCGGTCGCATGCGCGCACTGTTTGCCGCGAGCTTCGTCGAACGCCTTGTACTCTTCGGCCTTCCACATGTCATAGGTGCGGCCAGTGAATTGCTGCTGGAGTTCCGCGCAGGTGACGCCGCCAAACTCCGCGCGGAAGCGTTCGACCAGCTCCCGGGTTTTCTTGAAATTGTTGATGCAACGGCCCTTGTCGAGCTTGTCCCGGTCGCGGCCATATTTCGCGCTCAGCGCCATCAGTCCGCCGGTCAGCGCGCCGCAGGCTCCTTGCGCCATCAGTCCGCCGCCGCCGGAAAGTCCATGACTGGCCTTGATGATGCTGTCGTCAACGATGCCGACGATTTCCTGCACGGTGGCGAGCACGCACTGCGGGCAACAGCCGTAATCCAGCTCGTATTGTTGCGCTTTTTCATAGGCCTGCTCGGCCAGCGCCCTCTTTTCTTCCAGTGTCATGTTTTGCCTTTCACTTTACCGGCCATGCTGGCACCTGCCGCAAGTGCCAGATGTCGCGGTTATAGTCGAGGATGGTGCGGTCGCTGGAGAACTTGCCGCTGGCGGCGGTATTGAGAATGCTCATGCGGGTCCAGTTTTCCTGGTCGCGGTAGGCTCGCGCCACCCGCTGCTGCGCATCGACATAGCTGCGGAAATCCGCTGCGGTCAGCCACGGGTCGCGAGGGCTGGTCACGGCGTGGATGATGGGGTCGAAGATGCCCGGCTCGAACAGGTTGAAATGGCCGCTTTCCAGCAGTTGCATCACGCGGCGCAGGTCTTCGTCGTCAGCGATGATCGCGGCGGGATCGTAATTTTCTCTGGCGGCGTCCACCTCTTCGGCGCTGAGGCCGAACAGGAAAAAGTTTTCCGCGCCCGCTTCCTCGCGGATTTCGATGTTGGCGCCATCCAGCGTGCCGATGGTGAGCGCGCCGTTCATCATGAACTTCATGTTGCCGGTACCGGAGGCTTCCTTGCCGGCGGTGGAAATCTGCTCCGACAGGTCGGTGCCGGGGCAGATCACTTCCATCGCCGACACCCGGTAGTCGGGGAAGAAGACCAGTTTCAACAGGCCCTGCGTGGCGGGGTCGTCGTTGATCACTTTTGCCACCGAGGCCACCAGTTTGATGATGCGCTTGGCGATCAGGTAGCCGGGGGCGGCTTTGCCGCCGATCAGCACGCAGCGCGGCAGGAAGGAAGCCGTGTCGCCGCGCTTGATGCGGTCGTAGAGGTGAATCACATGCAGCACGTTGAGCAACTGGCGCTTGTATTCGTGGATACGTTTCACCTGCACGTCGAACAGGGTGTCGGGATCGAAAATAATGCCGCAGTCGCGCTGCACCCTCTCCGCCAGGCGCGCCTTGTTGGCCTGCTTGACGGCGCGCCACTCGGCGCGGAATTCCGCATTGTCGGCGTGGGGAGCGAGCTTCTTCAACCGGTTCAGGTCGGTGACCCAGCCGTCGCCGATGGTGCGGGTAATTAGATCGCTCAGGCCGGGATTGCTCCAGGCCATCCAGCGGCGCGGGGTGACGCCGTTGGTCTTGTTGTTGAACTTGTCGGGCCAGAGTTCGTAGAAATCATGGAACAAATGCTGCTGCAACAGGTGCGAGTGCAGCTCGGCCACGCCGTTGACCGAGGCGCTGGCGACCACCGCCAGATAGGCCATGCGGATTTGCGGTTCGCCCCCTTCTTCGATGATCGACATGCGTCGCTGCCGGTCGGCGTCCCCCGGCCAGCGCTGCGCCACTTCAGCCAGGAAGCGGGCGTTGATCTCGTGAACGATGTCGAGCAGGCGCGGCAGCAGTCGGCCGAACATGCTCACCGGCCATCTCTCCAACGCTTCCGGCAGCAGGGTGTGGTTGGTGTAGGCGACGGTGCGGCGGGTGATGTCCCAGGCCCGATCCCAATCCAGACCGTGTTCGTCCATCAGCAGCCGCATCAGCTCCGGCACCGCGCAGGTGGGGTGGGTGTCGTTGAGCTGGAAGCAGTTCTTGTCGGCGAACTGGCCGAAGTGGGCGCCATGGGTAAGCACCCACTTGCGCAGCACGTCCTGCAAGCTGGCGGAGGCCAGGAAATACTGTTGGCGCAAACGCAGCTCCTTGCCGTTTTCGCTGGCGTCGTTGGGGTAGAGCACCATGGTGATATTCTCTGCGCCGTTCTTCGCCGCCACCGCTTCAGTGTAGCTGCCGGCATTGAATTCGCTCAGGTTGAATTCGTCTGTAGCCACCGATTTCCACAGGCGCAGCGTGTTGACGGTGCCGTTGCGGTAGCCGGGGACGGGGATGTCGTAGGGCACCGCGATCACGTCCTGAAAATTGACCCAGTGGGCGCGCAGGCCGCCATCGGCACGGGTTTGAAACTCCGAGTGGCCGCCGAACTTGACCCGAACCGTGAATTCCGGTCGCTCGATCTCCCACGGATTGCCGTCGCGCAGCCAGTGGTCGGGTTCTTCCATCTGGTTGCCGTTGTCGATTTTCTGGCGGAACATGCCATATTCGTAGCGGATGCCATAACCCATTACTGGCAATTGCAGCGTCGCGCAACTATCCAGAAAACAGGCCGCCAGGCGGCCCAAGCCGCCATTGCCCAAACCCGCGTCGTGCTCCTGGTCGGCGATTTCCTCCAGCACCAGGCCCAGCTTCCGCAGCGCCTCCTCGGTGGGCTTGTCCACCTCCAGATTCAGCATCGCATTGCCCAGCGCCCGCCCCATCAGGAATTCCAGCGACAGGTAGTAGGTGCGCTTGCAGTTTATTTCTTCGTATGCGTACTGGGTGTTCTTCCAGCGTTCCACCAGGCGATCGCGCAGCGACAGCGAGAGCGAGGTGTAAACAGGGTAGGCGGACAGACACATCCTGTCCCGCCCCAGGGTGTGGCTGAAGTAGCGGCGGAAATCGTTGACGATGCTGTCGGCGTCCATGCCCAGAGCGGGCAGCTCGGTAATCCCTGGTACGGGCTTGCTGATGGTTAGCGGTTCGGTATGAATGATGGGTTCTCCCTGGCGGGTAATGAGTTGTTGCAACGAATGTGGGCAAGAAGCGGATTGTCTGGCTATCTTACCGAGGTTGGATCAGTGGATTCAACCTATGGAACGATTTGTTTGGCGATCAGTTTTCAAGTGCGTCGTAAGTCGCCTTCCACTCTTGCACCAACTCTGGGAGGCGTGTGAGCACCTCGCGACCGAACACAACCTCATCGACGTAGCCCATGTGAATCATGTCGATCATGCGGCATAGGTAAGAGCGTCCGCACTCCCACCATGTAAAGTGATCGTCGATGAACAAGACATGCTGAACCTTCCGCTGGGCAGCAATTTCAAGTTCTTCCAGCTCCATGCCATCTAACAGCGTTTCATATACGCCGTCAGCTACGCGGCTACCGAATGTTGTGGTGTAGTAGTATTCCTTGATCTCCCAAATCGCGATGGGGTTAACGACAGAAGGGAATGCGCCATCTACTCGCCGTGAAAGTGTGCGCAATGGCATCGAGTCATGGGTTATCGTTGTCAGGCTGCGAGGGTCGTGGTCACATGGAGCGCCGCCGATGTGTGCCTCTACCAGCATGTTGACCATGCCCGTCAGGAAGGCATGGTTCTTCTTTGCACCTTTTTGCTTGTTCATGGGCAACGGGCATTTCGGCTTCAGTTGCGCCTTGAGCCGATTGAATTCAATCTCAGCCGCATCCTTATGCATGAAATATCCTTGCACCGTATCATTCAGCACTTCGGCCCGAAACTCGAAGTAGTCAAGCAATATCTTGCCGAACTCAGTCAGAGTGCCATTATTATCGGCGATACTTTCTGTACTGAGATTCAGCTTCTTGAACTTCTCCCTAACTTCCTTCAGAGTCGGAATTCTGATGGATGGAGGAACCCCTTTGCGTTTGTTTCCGCGCTTTGTATAGCCGACTTCTTGGCTAATCGTTCGGACGTTTGCCCAAAACTCCTTGGGCTGGGCGAGAAATCGAAGGTCAGCTTTCAAGATATCGCTCCACAAAGTCAATCAATGGAATGCCTACTGCTTTGCATACGCCTTCCAGTTCGATCAGGTCAAGCCTTTGCTCGCCATTCTCGTACTTGGACACGTAAGATTGTGTCTGCCCGATATTCTCGGCAAGCTGCAACTGAGTAAAGTTGGCATCCAGACGGACTTGTCGCAGCAGAGCGGCGAGGCGAGCTTTTTTCATGAGGGACACTGTAAATTCTATATTGGAATATTCAAAATTAGAATGCTACAATCGACCCGTTAACTATGGACACTACCCGAATGCTCGTACCCGCTATCCAATGTCAACCAGAGTTGTTTGCGCCTGAAGAGGTGCCACTACCTGCCTCGGGCGGAACAAGGCCGTTTCGCACCCAACTCTTGAAGTGGATCGGCAACAAACAGAAGCAGGCGGACTCGATAATCGGATTCTTCCCAAAGCGGTTCGGCACCTACTTTGAGCCGTTCCTTGGTGGTGGCGGTGTATTGGGTGTGCTCGCTCCAAAGAAAGCAGTGGCAAGCGACACGTTCGCATCGTTAGTTCAGATATGGCAGACCCTCCACGACGATAGTGAGGAATTAAAGCGGCAGTACGCCGAACGGCATGCGCTGATAGCGCAGTTAGGCAAAAAAGCTGCTTATGACAGAGTACTTGCAAGCTACAACAAGAGTCAGAACGGAGCTGACCTTCTTTTTCTCTGTCGTGCGTGCTATGGCGGCGTCGTCCGCTTTCGTAAGAACGATGGTTATATGAGTACCCCCGTTGGCGTTCACGATCCAGTGTCGCCGGAAAGTTTTGGAAAACGGGTAGACATTTGGCATGCGCGAACTCAGGGCGCACGTTTTTTACATCTGGATTTCGCCGAGGCTATGGATCGAGCGAAACAAGGGGACTTGGTTTACTGCGACCCCCCATACTCCGATAGCCAGGCAATCCTTTACGGCGCGCAGGCGTTCTCGTTACAACGTCTCTTCGGTTCCATCGCCGCTTGCAAAGCGCGGGGTGTGTATGTTGCCTTGAGCATTGACGGCACCAAATATTCGGGACGGAAGTTATGCGACATTGCGATTCCTGATGGACTGTTTGAGCGTGAAGAGTTCGTCAATGTAGGCCGCTCGATGCTGAAACGTTTCCAAATGGATGGTCGGAGCCTGGAAGATCATGAAGTGCGTGACCGCTTGCTACTAACGTTCTGACGCCCAACTAATATGCGGACAGCCACCAGACTCCCCGGCAATCCAAACATCCGCGCGTAGCGCACAAACCCCAAACAAAAAAGCCCTGCCTTTCTCAAGACAGGGCCAAATAAATCCAAACCAGAAACTACAATCCGGCGTCAGCGCTTAAGCGCTGACGCCTTGTCCGTGTTTTGGCTTCGGCATCACCTTGCGCCTAACGGCGAAAGGTGGGCCTACGCCGAAATACCGATAACCGCTTCGCGCGGCCTTACAGGCCCGCATCTGCGCGGAGCGCATCTGCTTTATCGGTGTTTTCCCAGGTAAACTCCGGCTCTTCCCGACCGAAGTGGCCGTAGGAGGCGGTCTTGGTGTAGATCGGGCGCAGCAGGTCGAGCGACTGGATGATGGCTTTCGGGCGCAGGTCGAAGTGGGCTTCGATCAGCTTGACGATTTTTTCGTCGGCGATCTTGCCGGTGCCGAAGGTGTTAACCATCATGCTGACGGGCTTGGCGACGCCGATGGCGTAGGCGATTTGCACTTCACATTTCGATGCCAGGCCGGCGGCGACGATGTTCTTTGCCACATAGCGGCCGGCGTAGGCGGCGGAACGGTCAACCTTGGACGGGTCCTTGCCGGAGAAGGCGCCGCCGCCGTGGTGCGCGGCACCGCCATAGGTGTCGACGATGATCTTGCGGCCAGTCAGGCCGCAGTCGCCCATCGGGCCGCCGACGACGAAGCGGCCGGTAGGGTTGATGAGATAGCGGATGTCGCCGGCGCGCATGCTTTCCGGGATGATCGGCTTGACGATTTCCTCGATCACCGCTTCAGACAGCTCGGCGTGGGAGATGTCGGGGTGGTGCTGGGTGGAGATCACCACGGTGTCGACATGCGCCGGTTGGCCATTTACATAGCGGATGGTGACCTGGGACTTGGCGTCGGGGCGCAGCCAGGGCAGGCGGCCATCCTTGCGCAGTTCGGCCTGGCGCTGCATCAGGCGGTGCGCGTAATGGATCGGCATCGGCATCAATTGCGGGGTTTCGTCGCAGGCGTAGCCGAACATCAGGCCCTGGTCGCCAGCACCCTGATCCATCTCTTCTTCCGGGGTGCGGTTCACGCCCTGGGCGATGTCGGGCGACTGCCTGTTGATTGCGGTGAGCACGGCGCAGGTATAGTAATCGAAACCAATTTCCGAGCTGTTGTAGCCGATGCGCTTGACCGCTTCGCGCGCGACGTCGATGTAGTTGACCGCTGCATGGGTGGTGATTTCGCCGGAAATAACGACCAGCCCGGTGCTGACCAGCGTTTCGCAGGCTACCCGTGCTTTGGGATCATGCGCTAGAATGGCGTCGAGGACGGAATCGGAGATCTGGTCGGCGACTTTGTCGGGATGGCCTTCGGAAACGGATTCGGAAGTAAAGAGGTGTTCGTGTAACATTTCTGCTCCTTGGATATCTAGGTGTTTCCCCGTTATTCGCTGGCGAAGCCGGCTCTGGGGTAAGAAGCAGACGACGCTTTAGCCGTATTTATATCCCGCCCGCAAGTTGTCTTTAACACGGCGGCAAAAGTAATTCTATTTTTAAAAAGGCGTTTAGTCAAACCTTACCCATGATGGCCACCCTGCTTCGTATTTTTGCCTATCTGCCGCTTTGGCTGCTGCACTTTCTGGGTGCGGCAACAGGTTGGGCGACCTATCTGGGTTCCCGTCGCTATGCCGCGCGGATGCGGGAAAATCTGACGGCCAGCGGGGTGTGCGCGCCGGGCCGCTGCGGCAAGTTGCTGCGCCGGGCGGTGGCCGATGCGGGCAAGAGCATATTGGAACTGCCTGCCGTCTGGTTGCGCCCGGAACAGCAGGCGTTGCAGTTGTTGAAGAAGTGCTATGGCTGGGAGCATGTCGAGGCTGCGCTTCTGCGCGGCAAGGGACTGATTTTCCTGACGCCGCATATGGGGTGTTTCGAGATAGCCAGTCTGTATTACGCTGCCCGTCACCCGATCACCGTACTTTACCGTCCACCCAGGCTGAAGTGGCTACAGCCCTTGATCGACGCCGGGCGTATCCGTGGCCAGGTGACCCTGGCACCCACCGACTTGGGCGGGGTGCGAGCCCTGTTCAAGGCGCTGCGGCGCGGTGAGGCAATCGGTATTTTGCCCGATCAGGTGCCGAGTCAGGGCGAAGGGGTGTGGGCCGATTTTTTCGGTCGCCCGGCCTACACCATGACCCTGGTGGGTCGTCTGGTTCATTCCACGGATGCAGCGGTGGTGCTTGTCGCCGCTTTCCGCCTGCCATACGGCAAAGGGTTCGATCTGTGGCTGGAACCCCTGCCCGAGGGGATGCCGGAGGAGCCAGCGGCGGCGGCCCGTTTCGCCAACGCGGCGATCGAAAGCCTGGTGCGGCGGAGACCGGAGCAGTATCTGTGGAGCTATAACCGGTATAAAGTCCCGAGAGGAGTGAGGAGTGAGGAGTGAGGAGTCAGGTAGGGTGGGCACGTTTTTTGTGCCCACGCGAAGAGTTACCATCGACCGCGTGGGCACAAAAAACGTGCCCACCCTACCCTGCTGATTTGCAATGGCCCGCCTCGGTATCTTCTTCATCTGGCTGCTGCATTTCCTGCCGCTGGGCGTGCTCGCGCGTTTCGGCGCGGGTTTCGGTTTTCTGCTCTACGCGTTCGGGAGCGAACGCCGGCGGGTGGCGCGCATCAACCTGCGGCTGTGCTTTCCGGAGATGGTCGATGTGGAAAGAGAACGGCTGGTGCGGCGCCATTTTCGCGCTTTCGGTCGGAGCGTGCTGGAGCGTGGCATTCTGTGGTGGTCTTCGAAGTCGCGCATCCAGAAATTGATCCGCATTGAAGGGATGGAGCATAGTCAGGCGGTGGTTGACAGGCCAGTAATCTGGCTCGCCCCCCACTTTGTCGGGCTGGATATGGGCGGAGTCAGGCTGACCACGGACTACCCCCTGGTTTCGATGTACAGCAAGCAGAAAAACCCGCTCTTCGATGCCCTGCTGCTGCACTCCCGCACCCGTTTCGGTAATTCGCCAATGGCCTCGCGCCAGGACGGGCTCAAGCCAGTGGTGCGAGCGATGCGCAAGGGCTTGCCGTTCTATTATCTGCCGGACATGGACTTCGGTGCGCGCGATGCGGTGTTCGTGCCGTTTTTCGGCGTGCCCGCCGCCACCATCACCGGCTTGTCGCGCCTGGCGAAAATCACCGGTGCCGCAGTGGTGCCCTGCGTCACCCGCCAGCTTCCCGGCGGCGCAGGCTATGTGCTGAAATTCTACCCGGCCTGGGAGTCTTTCCCGAGCGAGGATGTCGAAAGCGATACCCGGCGCATGAACGCCTTCATTGAGGAGCGAGTAAGGGAAATGCCGGAACAGTATTTCTGGTTGCACAAGCGCTTCAAGAGCCGCCCGCCGGGGGAGACGAAATTTTATCCTTAAAAACTCAGTTGAACCGCAAAGGCGCAAAGACGCAGAGAAATGGGGCAAGCAGGGATGGGCGGTTTGTTGTCCAACTCGCAAAACAAGAGTAAGAGAATGAGATATGGGGGAATTTGTGAATTTCCAGAATCCTGACGATGTGGAGCTCCGCGCCCTGCTGAAAAAAATCAAAAATATCGCTGTGCTCGGGTTGTCGCCCAAGCCGGATCGCCCCAGCTATTTTGTCGCCAGGGCGATGCAGGGCTTCGGCTTCAACATTATCCCGGTGCGCCCCGCCACTGCCGAAGTGCTGGGGAAAAAAGCCTACGCTTCCTTGCGCGATGTCCCCGGTCCGGTCGATCTGGTGGACGTGTTTCGCGCCGCAGAACATCTGGACGCTATTGTTGACGAATGTATTGCCTTACAATTGCCGTCAATCTGGATCCAGGAAGGCATCATCAACGAGGCCGCCGCAGACCGGGCTCGCGCCGCCGGCATGACGGTGGTGATGGATCGTTGCATCTACAAGGATTACGTCGCCTTATGTTGTTGAAATTTACCAAAATGCATGGCCTGGGCAACGATTTCGTGGTATTCGACGCGATTTCGCAAAGTGTGAATTTGACTCCGGCCCAGTTCCAGTTCGTCGCCGATCGCCATTTCGGCATCGGTTGCGACCAGATATTGCTGGTGGAGCGCGCCACCCGGGCCGACGCGGATTTCCGCTACCGCATCTTCAACGCCGACGGCGGCGAGGTCGAGCAGTGCGGCAACGGCGCGCGCTGCTTCGTGCGTTTCGTGCATGACAAAGCGTTGAGCCCGAAAACCGAGATTCGCGTGGAAACGGCTTCCGGTATCATCGTGCCACGTCTCGAGCCGAACGGCCAAGTGACAGTGAACATGGGCGTGCCGCGCTTCGAACCGGCGGAGATTCCGTTTGTCGCCGAGAAGCGCGAACTTACCTACTCGCTCGGCCTGGAAGGTAAACTCGTCGAAGTCAGCGTGCTGTCCATAGGCAACCCTCATGCGGTACAGTGGGTGGAGGATGCGGACGGCGCGCCGGTTGCCGTGGAGGGGCCGCAGATCGAAAATCACCCGAGATTCCCTGCGCGGGTCAACGCCGGCTTCATGCAGGTGCAGGGCCGCAGCAGCATCAAGCTGCGGGTGTACGAGCGCGGCACCGGCGAAACCTTGGCCTGCGGCACGGGCGCCTGTGCCGCAGCGGTGGCGGGGATCACGCGCGGATTGCTGGATGACGAGGTGCGGGTAACGACCCGGGGCGGTGAGCTGATCATCCGCTGGGAAGGAGAGGGGCGCCCGGTGTGGATGACCGGCCCGGCCGTAACGGTATTCGAAGGCGAAATCGATTTGTGAACAAAGGGAGAAAAAAAGCATGAATTCGGAAGCGGTCGCGCAATATTTGCATGAAAATCCGGAGTTCTTTGAACAACATTCCGCGCTGCTTGCGGAAGTGTTTATCCCCCACCCTCACGGGGGCCGGGCGATATCCATCGCCGAGCGCCAGCAGCTGGCGCTGCGCGACAAGAACCGGCTGCTCGAAACCAAGCTGCGGGAGTTGATCCAGTTCGGCGAGGAAAACGACGCCATCAGCGAAAAAATGCACCGCCTCAGCCTGTCGCTGCTCGGCGCGCGCGATCTGGACAGCGCGCTGAACACCGCTTATTTCAATCTGCGCGAGGATTTCGACGTGCCTCACGTGGCGATTCGCATCTGGGCCGGCACGGATCTGCCGACGCGACCGGAGTTCATGGGAGCGACGATCGAGATGTGCGCCTTCGCCGACGAGCTGATCACGCCGAAATGCGGGCCGCAGCTGCTTGAGGAAGCGCCTTCCTGGTTCGGCGAGGCCGGTTCGAGCCTGCGTTCCTTCGCTTATGTAGCGATGCGCTCGGAGCAGTCCTTCGGCCTGCTCGCCCTGGCCAGCGAAGATGTGCAGCGCTTCTACCCGGAAATGGGCACGCTCTATCTGAAGCGCCTGGGCGAACTGGTCAGCGCCGCGCTGCTGCGGTATCTCAAATAAATGCAGTATTCAGCTATCAGCCACGTAGGGTGGGCACCGTTTTTGTGCCCACGCGGTCGGTTTACGCGTGGGCACAAAAACGGTGCCCACCCTACCCACTGATAGCTAACCCATGCTCTCAAGCGACAATTATCTGCAAGGCTTTCTCGGCCATCTCGCCAGCGAGCGCCGTTTGTCGCCGTTGACTTGCAGCAACTATGGCCGCGATGTGACTGAACTGCTGAAGCTGGCGGGCGAGATTCCCCTCGACCAGTTGCAGGTCCATCAGGTGCGCCGCTTTGTCGCGCAATTGCATGGCCGGGGCCTGGGCGGAAAAACGCTGGCGCGTATGCTTTCAGCCTGGCGCGGTTTCTATGCCTGGCTTGCCCGCGACCACGGTTTTACCAGCAACCCCTGTGTCGGCGTGCGCGCACCGAAATCCGTTAAAGCCCTGCCGCAGGCCTTGTCGCCGGACGAGGCCGCACGCCTGATGGAAATCCCCACAGATGGCGACCCCCTCGCCCTGCGCGACAAGGCGATGTTCGATCTGTTCTATTCATCCGGCCTGCGCCTCTCCGAACTCGTCAATCTGCCGCTAAGTCAGATCGATCTCGCCGACGGCATGGTGCGGGTCACCGGCAAGGGCGGCAAGACCCGCGAAGTGCCGGTGGGCCGTTTCGCTGTGGAGGCGGTGCGGAACTGGCTGCCGGAGCGAAAAAAGATCGTCCAGACTGAAGAACAGGCCTTGTTCGTCGGCAGGAACGGTACCCGCCTGACGCCGCGTGCGGTGCAGTACCGCATCAAGCAATGGGGTCTCAAGCTGGGTGTTTCTGCGAATGTGCATCCTCACGTGTTGCGCCATTCCTTCGCCAGCCATGTGCTGCAGTCCAGCGGCGATCTGCGCGCGGTGCAGGAAATGCTCGGGCATGCGAACATTTCCACCACGCAAGTGTATACGCACCTGGATTTCCAGCATCTGGCCAAGGTGTATGATGCCGCGCACCCGCGCGCGAAAAGAGTTTCCACCTAGGAGCCTGTCGGACTTATGATGAATCGGCTGCGAATCCGCCTGGGCGGTCCATATTTCACCGTTTTTTTGGTCAATAGAACGACTATTGACCTGCAAAACCGGCAAAATTTGTCCTCGCCCAGCCGAATTCTCGCTTCGATCCCCATAAGCCCGACAGGCTCCAAGATATCCGGGAGTGAACGCTAGAATGGGCAACTATTTGAAAGCCTCCTTGGGTTTTTTTCGGAAACGCCCCGAACTGCTGATCAATGTGGGGCTGCTGGTGTTTTTTCTGTGGCTGTTGTCGCGCTGGACCTGGTCGTTTTTCCCGACATCCCAGAGTATGCCGCCAAGAATGTCGCCTACCCGGGCCGCAACCGGGGATGCGGTTGCCGTAATCGGCAAGGCCCGCCTCTTCGGGGGCGCTGCCGAGCCAACAGCACCGACCGGCCTGACCTCGCTGAATTTCAAACTGCTCGGGGTATTCGCCACGCAGGAGCAAAAAGGCACGGCGGCGATCATCAATACGGGCGATCCGAAAAACAAGGCGGTGCGTGCTGGCGAGGAGGTCGCGCCAGGCATTGTGCTGGATACAGTTTTTGCCGATCACGTCCTGCTGCGCCGCCAGGGGGTGACGGAACGTCTCAACCTGGATAGTAAGGGTGGCAACTTGCTTGCTCCAGAGGCGGACCTGACCCAAGGCGTGGAAGTGCTGGGCGATGGCAGCTACCGGGTTGCGCGAGCCCGAATCCAGGGCATGCTGCAAGGCGCTGGGCATGTGGAACTGTTCGGCTCGGTGGCGAAGGCGCCGAACGGGGGCGTCTCGGTTGCCTTGCCGCCGGCCAGCCCGGTCTTGAAGCTGGGGTTCAGGTCGGGTGACGTGATCCGGCGCGTCAACGATCAACCCATCAATCAGTCCGCAGATCTGCCCAAGCTGGTGCGCGAATTCGGCCGAACCGATACGATCCGGATCGAAGGGTCAAGAGAGGGCAAGCCACTTGCCTTGAGCTACGTTTTATATTGAGCTTCTTGCAAAACCATTTTCAAAACGAAGTCAATGACATCTGATGCACGAATTCCGGCTTCAAAATGGTTGCGCTTCTCCTTATTCGCGGCAATCTTTCAGATTTACCGCATTTCCCCGCCCTTGAAGGCGAGCGCCCTCA
>Ga0210044_10002758_pt1 | contig 25706 bp, 29 predicted proteins | sample CryGey13umfilter_2_FD_183959 | JGI IMG/M metagenome (GOLD analysis project Ga0210044, IMG submission 183959) | Groundwater microbial communities from aquifer in Utah, USA - Crystal Geyser 4/9/14 3 um filter (SPAdes) (version 2) | ecosystem: Environmental > Aquatic > Deep subsurface >... | reverse complement strand
AATCCGCTGGTCACCGCAATCCGGACTGCCTCTTGCTTGAAATCTTCTGTATGCTTCTTCATCTCGTCGGTCTCCTTGTATGAGTGCTTAACTCTCAAGTCACCGGCGCGAAACCGTTACAAGTCCAATCAGCTGCAATGGGAATTTGTGATGACTGGTTCGCGCAGGCCAACATCAATCTTGTGGCGGCTAAGGCGGCGCGCTACGATAGGGATTAGAATTCTGGCGTTTTTTGAGCTATATATCGCCTTATGCGCGCGCTCGATCTCCATGCTCAGCTAGACACACGAGCCGCCTCGCTCTCATGCTTATCACGGGGGACGTTGCAGATAGATTGGTTGCGCATCCGGCCAAGTCATGCCATTTTGCGCCAGCGACAGATATAAGAGCAGAGGAAGCAATCATGGCGACAGCGATTCAAACCGATGAATCCGCAATGGGAGTTGGTCCAGGGTTTTTGATACCGGACCCGCATGACATAGACAGTTTGCAAAACAGCGTCTCCGAAACGGAATGGCGATTGCGCTGCGATCTGGCCGCCACTTACCGGCTCTGTGCCATGCACGCCTGGACCGATTTGGTATTCACCCATATTTCCGCTCGGCTGCCCGATGAAGACGGGGAAGAGCGGTTCCTGATCAATCCCTATGGCGTGATGTTTGACGAAATGACCGCATCCGCATTGGTGAAGATCGATCTCAATGGCAATATCAAGCAGGACACACCCTATTTCATCAACCCGGCCGGCTTCACTATCCATAGCGCCGTGCACAGTGCCCGCGAGGATGCAGGGTGCGTGATCCACGTTCACACGCCTTATGGCATCGCTGTTTCGGTCCAGAAGGCCGGACTGAGGCGCTATACCCAATTTTCCATGCAGGTTCATGACGACCTTGCCTATCATGATTATGAAGGCATCGCGCTGGATCTGGACGAGCGGGACCGCCTGATCAACGATCTGGGCGAGAAGAACCTGCTGATGCTGCGCAACCACGGGACGCTAACCGTGGGCCAGAATTGCGCGATTGCCTTCCTGCGGATGTACATCCTTGAAAATTCCTGCAAGACCCAGATTCTGGCGCAGTCGGTCGGTAGCGAGGAGCATCTCCATGAAGAGAGTCCGGAGATGGCGCATCGCGTGCACCAGCAGGCTTCTGCCGCATTTCAGAAGGGGCTGGGGGACAACCTCATCTGGCCCGGTCTGATGCGAAAATTGCAGCGCACCAATCCGGGATTTGATCACTAGAGATCGAACGGCTGGCGGGAGAGGATCTCGACGGTCTTGTTCTCGAAGACCGCGGATCCGAGCTCCTGTTTCTTCGCCATCAGCACATGATCGCGCTTGTGCACCATTTCTATGATCGGATCATGAAAATGCTGGACGGCGGCGGTTAGCCAGTCGTTGACCAGCGGATCGCCCGGCGCACCGGACATATCAAAATTGGTGAGCTGCGAGGCGATGGCCTCGGCTGGCATCATATATTCGTAGGTAACCCAATAATTGGTGGTGAACCAGCTGATCGGCATGCCATCGAGGCCGAAGCTCAGCGCGCCAAAATGGACGACGCCTTGCGTTTTCTTGCCATTGGGCAGCTTTGCCGGCGGCTGATAATAAGGTTCGACGCCGTCAAACATTTCGAGCGGCAGGAACATGTGAAAATGACCGTGTTCGCCTTCTTCGCGCTCTTCCGGCTTGTGCGCATGGTAAAACCAGCGCGACTTGTTGCCCGGCGCGATGCAATCCCCTTTGGGATAATGCTGATATTGAACGAAAGGGGCGTCCGCCGGTACCACTCTGGGTACTAGCGAGACGCCCTCTCTAGCTATCTGGCTCGTAAGCTCAAACAGCCTTTCCAGTGCATTTTTCAATGCTAAATAAGCTGAGCTTACTCGGTAACTGCTTCATCAGCAGCTGCACAAGCTGCACAAGCTGCATCGCCAGCAGCGCAAGTAGCGTCTGTAGCAGCACATTCAGCAGCACATGTTGCTGTATCAGCGGCACAGGTTGCTACTTCAGCAGCGTCTGTTGCTTCTTCAGCGGCACATTCAGCTACAACAGCGTCGTCAGCCTGTTCTGCACATGCAGAAAGAGCAGGAACAGCAAGAGCAAGGCCGCCGGCTACAGCGAGCATTTTGCGGAAGTTGGTTTCGGTAGTCATTTAAAATATCCCCTTTGGATGAACTAGACTTGCCCCTTTATCTGGAAAGATACGGGCATGGCAAGCCCATTTCGTAAATATTGCATTAATCCGGCAGATTGCAGAGCAATTATCTATGTGCTGAGCTGCCCATCCGGTCATTTCCTTACCAGTTTCCTCCGGCGGTCGATCCTAACGCTCGACCCCGCGAATCTTTCCCCACTGTCTGGCCACCGTATAACCGAGATAACCGGTGCCGAAGAGTGCATAGAGCGGTTCAGGTATGCCCGAGAGGTAGGCGTTCATGCCGGCGGCGATGTCACGTGCGGCGTCGGGCCGGAACGCGGCGATCAGCCCCATCGGAATCGACCAGAGCAGCAGCAGATACATGACATAGAGAAAACTGGGGCGCGCCCGGCTGGTCCAGGGGTCGCCCGATTGAGCCTCTGCCAATATAGCGGACATCTGGACACGGACTTCTTCGAGCTCCTGGCTGCCTTCAAGCTTGAGGAGCTCCAGCTTTGCCCGATCCCGCGCCTCCTTGTCGGGAATGATCTTGTCTATGATGCTTGAAACAGGGCCGATAAGTGTCGAGAGTATGGACATTTTTAAGATTTCCTTTCGGTGGGTCAGTTTTCAAAGTTCGTCAAAGTTCGGGCCAATGACGGGTTTCGCGGGGGAGCGAATAGTTAAGAAAGAGTCTGAAGAGCGGCATCATTCTTGACAAACTTGACAGGGTTATAAGAAGAATCATCAGTGGCAGAATTCAGCCGATCCGATTGGCCAGCCAGCCAAACAGGAAGGCTTCATTGGCCGGGCGTTTTTCAGAAAGGTCGATATAGCGGGCACCCTGGAGCGCCTCGATCGCCTTGAGCAGCACCCTTTCACCTTTACTGCCCCGTTTCCGGAGGAATGCAGCAAGCGCCGCCAGCGTCTTCCGCCCAATCTGGCGATCAACCGATATATCTTCATAATCCAGGCCGCTCCGGTTGAGTGCATTCAGCGCGCGCTGAAGGAAGCCGGTTGCGGTCCGAGTCCCCATATTGATTCCGGTATCAAATAGTTCAGCCGCGATTTCCGGTGAACGCTGGGCCACCTGGTCAAAACCGGGACGATGCCAATAATCGCGTTTGTAGATCGTGGCGGCGTCCGCGCGCGGGAAGTGGCGCATTTCGCCCGCATAACCATGGGCCCGTGCCACGGCTTCTGTGATTCCCCATCGCGTGGGGCCGCCGCCGTCAGCGGGATGATGGGAATAGTCCCCTTCCAGGGTGATGACTTTGTCGATCAGTATGTCGATATCGGGAGATTTGGGCATCAGGGAATCGCCTTTCTTGCTGGAGTCGCATGTTTATAACCTATTTGGTTATATGTAGGAAAGGGCGGCAAAATTGTTCAGTGGAGCGTCCTCTGTTCCAGTCCCATCTTCGCTTTTCCGGCATTTTAGGTAGGTTTACGGAGTTTAGGGGCGGTCGCCGAAATGTATCAGGGGACAACGCTCATCAAATCCACAAGGAAACCATCAGATGTCATTGCATATCGGCGACACCGCTCCCGACTTCACCACGGACAGCACAGTGGGAACAATTAATTTTCACGAATGGGCAGGGGACAGCTGGGTATTCTTTTTCAGCCATCCTGCCGACTTCACGCCGGTATGTACCACGGAAATGGGCCGGACGGCGCAACTTGCCGACAAGTTTGCAGCGCGCAATACCAAGCCGCTGGGGTTGTCGACCGATACTGCCGCAGAACATCTGAAATGGATAGCCGATGTCAACGAGACACAGCATACCAATCTGGAATTCCCGATTGTCGCCGATCCTGACCACAAAATCGCGGTGCTCTATGACATGATCCATCCCGCAGAAAGTGATACGGCGGCCGTGCGTTCGGTCTTCATCATCGATCCGAAGAAAAAAATCCGGCTGACGATGACTTATCCGATGAGCGTCGGACGCAACTTTGACGAGATTTTGCGCGTTATTGATGCGCTGCAACTTTCGGATGCCAAGCGCATAGCAACACCCGCAGACTGGCGTCCCGGCGACAAGGTCATCATCCCGCCGTCGATCCCCAATGATGAGGCCAGCAAGCTCTTCCCTCAGGGATGGGATGAACTGCGCCCCTATTTGCGCCTGACCGAAATTGATTGAGGGTTGGTATGATGAAAGATTCCAACACCGTCGAAGTCAGGGAAGCCGTCGGCATTTTCGACAGCGAAGAACAGATGCAGGCAGCAATCGATGATCTGCTGAGTCATGGATTTGATCGGGCCGAGATCAGCGTTCTTGCGCCGGTAACGGCGGTCGAGGAAAAGCTGGGACACCGCTTTGTATCGGTTGCAGACATCGAGGATGAGCCGGCGGCGATGACAAAAGCCTTTGTACCGATAGAAAGCATCGGCGATGCCGAGGGGGCCGTGATCGGCAGCCTTCTGTACGTGGGGGCCTTTGCCGGGATTGTTCTGGTGGCTTCGGGCGGGGCTCTGGCTGCTGGACTGGCGGCGCTCGCCCTGGGCGGTTCCGGTACGGCCGTCGGGGTCGCGCTGGCGCGTCTGATCAAGCAACATCACGCCGACTATATCGCTGATCAACTGGAAAAAGGTGGCCTGTTGCTATGGGTAAGGACGTGGGATCAGAAGGATGAAGAAAAAGCCGTAAAGGTACTTTCTGCTCACTCCGCTCATGACGTCCATATTCACGCGCTTCCGGCACAGGACTAATATTCAAACTACGCAATATTGCGTATCGCGCGGACCATCTCACTCGTCCAGAAACAGTCCATGACCTGGAAAACAATCCGCCTTGAACTGGCCCGAACCGCTGACCATCCGAATGGCTCGTCAGCCCACGCCTATGTCTTTCGCGTTCCATTGAATGACGAAGGCTTCATTGAACCGGAGGCGCTGAAACAGGCGGAAAAACGGCCTGTTGTACGGCGGTTCTGGCCAGGCGAAGCCGATCAGAGCGGGGTTGTGATTGCGTCACCCAAGGGATGGGTTTTTTCCTATAAAGTCGGCGAAGACGATGATGAGGCGATTTTTCGGCTCAAGGATCATCCGCTGAAAGTCGGCGAATATCTGACGATTACCGAAACGGATGGCAGCGAGTTGCCGTTCCGCGTCATCAGCTGTCACGAATAGTTGGACAATCCGGCAAAAAGGGAACGAAATATGCTGACGACAATGAAACTGGCCGCCATCGCTTCAGTCGCAGGACTGGCGCTGACCTTCGCCAGCAGCCCTGCGGCGGCGGAATGTGTGATGGGATCGGCCCCGCTGTTCGATCCATTCGCACCCTATAAGGATCCCGGATCGATCATCCACAAGGAAAGCGGCTTCGTGTTCCCGGCTGCCATTGCCGGGTTTAGCCGCGAATGTGAAATGACCACAGATTTTTCCGGCAATAATTTCGAGATTGGATATCTGCGCGATTTTGAAGATCACGAGATCGAAGTTAAAATCACCGTGGTTCATCTGGAACAATTGAATGCCGAGGATCATTATCTGATTGTGAAGCCAAGCATTTTGTCTCGTTATTCCAACCCCTCCACCGTGTCGGAAGGCGACTATTTCGTCTCGGGGCGGCCCGATATCGCTGCCTATCAGGGTATTTTTGATGGCGACAAGGATGGTGTGCCCTGGCATTTCAGCGTGACGACGCTGGACTATGGATATTGGGATGCGCGCCTGGCCGCTTCCTATCCACAGGAGATCGACGCCGCTGCGCAAGAGGCGATCATGGAACTGATCACGGCGTTTCAGTGGCAGACACCGACGGCCGGTCATACACAAGAAGCGATGCCATGAAGCGCATTGCGATAATTGATGGTCATCCCGATCCAAGCCCGAACCGCTTTGGTCACGCCATTGTTGCCGCTTATGCAGATGCTGCTCGCGCCGCCGGGCATGATGTGCGGGTCATTCGTCTGGCTGGCCAGAATATCCCGATGCTAGAAAGTCGCAAGCAATGGCTGGAAGAGGATGTGCCCGACGCCGTCCGGCCGGGGCAGGATGCGATTAAATGGGCCGAGCATATCGTTTTCTATTATCCGCTGTGGATGGGTGATATGCCGGCCTTGCTCAAGGCGTTTATCGAGCAGGCTTTCCGGCCCAATTTTGCCCTTGATTACGGCGAGGAGGGCGACAAGAAAATGCCGAAGAAACTGCTGCGTGGCCGCTCGGCGCGCCTCATTGTCAGCATGGGCATGCCGGCGCTTTTCTATCGCGCCTATTTCGCTTCCCACAGTGTCCGCAGTTTTGAGCGCAACATCTTGAAGCTGACGGGGATTGCTCCGGTTACCACCTCGTTGATCGGCAATGTGGATAGTGGTGAAAGACACCGCTCGCGCTGGCTCGAGAAAATCGCAGCCCATGGCGTCGCCGGGGACTGATCGAGCGCTCCCTATCCGTATAAACCCGTATATAGAGCATGATCATAGCTAGCTAATCCTGTTCGCACGACCAGCCGCCAATGCGAGACATGGTCACAGGAGACAGTTTATGAAATCCGTGCTGCTATATATTGCCGATGATACGGGCCTTGAGGCCCGGCTCCAAGCGGCGCTTGACCTGACCCGTTCGCTGGACGGACATCTTCATTGCCTGCGCGCGAATCCGTACAACCCGCAGATGGCGTTTGACGGTGTCACCGGTATGTCGGTGATGTACGATATCAGCAAATTGTCTCGCGAAATGGATGAAAAACTGCGCGCCGACATCGAAAAGCGGTTGGCTGGCGAGGATGTTTCCTGGGACTATCGGGAGGAAAATGCGGATCCTTCGCGCGGCCTGACGAAAAATTCTGCCTTGGTCGACATCATCGTTTTGAGCTCTGCCAGTGGTGACAAGGATAATGCGCTGCCGCTCGGAATCTTGGGAGACGTGTTGTTCAACGCGACGGCTCCTGTCGTGGTGCAACCTGACGCAGTGAAGAAATTTGACGCCTGCGGCCCGGCGCTGGTCGCATGGAACGGCAGTTTGGAGTCCGGTAACGCCCTGCGGGCTGCGGTGCCGCTGCTGAAAATGGCCAGCGATGTGCATATTTTGACGGTGGAAGAAGACAAGGATCACGATCTGCCGCAACTCGCGGCTTCGGAATATCTTGCCTATCATGGAATCAAGTCGGTCATTCACGCCCCACCGGCGGGGAAAGGCCCCGTCGATGCCGTGTTGGCGGCTGAGGCGAAAAATGTGCAGGCCGGATATATCGTCATGGGAGCCTATGGCCACAGCCGAGCCCGAGAATTTCTATTTGGCGGTGTCACGCGCAATCTTTTCAAGAATTGCGACATCCCGCTGGTCGTATCGCACTGAATGAACAAGAAACCCGCCAAGGACAGATCATATTTTCTTATGGCAATCCCTGCATTTTGTGTAGGGTCCCCGCGTTCGCCAAGAGTGATCGGGCAGCCAAGGGATAGACATCGCAAGTGCGTGAAACCAATACCCGTGACAGGAAACGGCGACCCTATCTGGAATCCGTTCTGTCACGGTTACCGAACTGTGTCATGATCGTGGATCGCAACCTGCGGACTATAAACTGCAGTGTTGCCGGTTTGAATATCCTGGGCATATCGAGCGTCGCAGAACTGCCGCAAGGTGCGCCCGAATCTTTCATTGCATCCTCTCACCGGTCGATTTTTCAGGAAGCCATGCTGCGCGCGTTTGACGCTGACGCCGACAAAGATGTTTCGCCGATCGAGGTGCAACTGGAGCTGCCGGACGGGCGTTTGATGATGGCACAATGCAATCTGGCTCCACTGGCCAATCCGAAAGGCGAAATTGATACCATTTTGATATCCTTTCAGGATATTTCGGCGCTCAACGCCGCCGAAAACAAGCTCGATCAGGCCAATTCGATATTGAAATCGATCCTGACCACCATTCCCGACGCGATGGTGGTGATTGATGAAGAAGGCGTGATCAGCTCGTTCAGCGCAACGGCCGAAAAAATGTTTGGATATGAACAGAGAGACGTCATCGGTCAAAAAGTCGAAATCTTGATGCCAGAACCTTATAAAACTGCGCATGACGGGTATATGAAGCGATATTTCCAAACCGGGGAAAAGCGGATCATCGGCATCGGCAGAACCGTCGTTGCATGCAAGAAGGACGACACTACCTTCCCGATTCAGCTCGAAGTGGGGGAAGCAAAAATTGGCGATGAGCGATATTTTACCGGTTTCATCATCGATCTGACCGAGAAAAAGCAGAGGGAGGCGGAACTCCAGTCGCTGCAGGCGGATCTGGCGCATGCCTCCCGGCTGAGTGCGGTCGGTACATTGGCATCCTCGCTGGCGCATGAAATCAATCAACCACTGACTGCGATCGCCAATTATCTGTCGGCTGCGCGGGATATGATGGATGGCGATTTGGCGGCCAACCGGGAATTTTTTCGGGAAGCGTTGCAGGAAAGCGTGTCTGAAAGCTTGCGGGCGGGGACCATAGTCAGACGACTGAGAGAATTTGTGTCGCGCGGGGAGATCAACCGGCGTGTGCTATCCATTGCTCAGGTGGTGGAAGATGCGACCGTCCTGGGCATGATAGGTGCGCAGGAAAGAGGCGTAGAATTTTCAATCGATATCGCGCCAGATACCAATCATGTATTTGTCGATCGGGTGCAGATCCAGCAGGTGATGGTCAATCTGATGCGCAATGCGATCGAGGCGATGACCGATAGTGCCTCGAAAAAGCTGCATATCGCCGTGACCTCGATCGATGATGAGCATGTGGAAATTGCTATATCGGACACCGGTTCTGGCATCGATCCAGAATTGGGCGACCATATTTTCGATCCCTTTGCCAGTACCAAGGGAGACGGCATGGGTCTGGGCCTCTCGATCTGCCGGACGATCATCGAGGCGCATGGCGGAACAATTCATGCGGAACCCAATCCGGAGGGTGGAACCATATTCCGGATAACTTTGGAAAAGACGGGGCAGGAGCAAGAAGATGGGGAATGAGCGGCTGGTCTATGTCGTCGATGATGATGATTCCGTCCGGCGGTCTGCCGCATTCATGCTCCGGCACGCCGGATTCAAGGTTGAGCAGGTGGAGTCCGGCGTCGCGTTTCTGAAGCTGGCGAAAGGGGCGGAACGCGGCTGTGTGCTGCTCGATGTGCGGATGCCGGATATGGACGGGCTGCAGGTGCAGCAGCAGATGATCAAGGACGGGATTGATATGCCGGTGGTGATCCTGACCGGTCATGGCGATGTGGAAATCGCCGTTCAGGCGATGCGCGCCGGGGCAATCAACTTTCTCGAAAAACCCTATGAGAAAGAGGCTTTGATCGCCGCCATGGAAGAGGCGTTCAAACGGCTGGAGAATAGCGACCTGAAAGAAATGGCCGCTTCCGAAGCGAAGGTCCGGCTGGCTTGCCTGACCGGAAGAGAGCAGGATGTGCTCGACGGTTTGATGGCCGGCTATCCGAACAAGACGATCGCTTATGATCTCGGCATTTCGCCGCGGACGGTGGAGATTTATCGCGCCAATATGATGGAGAAACTGCGCGTGCGCAGTCTCGCCGAGGCGCTGCGGATCGGTTTTGCCGCGGAAGGCCTGGAAGGCGATACAGGCCCGAACTGATCACGGGCGTTTGATTATCCGTTTTTGATTGTCTTCTTGCGATTAAGGCAGGCGTGGCATGGCTTGGCGCAATGATTGTCGTCATCTTCCCGGTCGATCGGAATGGTCAGTGTTCGTACCGCGCCATCGGCAGAACAAAGCTGGATCTGCATCCCATCCGAACTGGCGGCCAGCGGCGTGGCTGCGAGCGGCAGGGCGACCGCGGCGATGACCCATTGGGCAAACTGGGAATGTCTGATCGCGATAATCACGGCGTCTCGTCTTCCTGGTCGATCAATATCCGCTGGGCAGCGCCGTCGAGGTCTTCGAACTGTTCGTTGCGCATCGCCCAGAAGAAGAACACCAGGCCGCAAAGCCCCATCAGCAAAGCCACCGGGATCAGGATCGCCAGCCCGCTCATCTGGCGGCACCGTTGAGACGCAGGGCATTGCCGACGACGATCAGTGATGACAGCGACATTGCTATCGCGGCGATCAGCGGCGTGACCATGCCGGTGAGGGCGAGCGGCACGGCGAAAATATTATAGCCGATAGCCAGCGCGAAATTCTGGTGGACGATCTGCATCGTGCGGCGGGCGACCTGAATCGACAGCGCCACCGGCATCAGCGATGTGCTGGTGAAGACGGCGTCGGCGGCCTGTTGGCCGACATCGCTGGCCGAACCCGGCGCAATCGAGACATGGGCGGCGGCAAGGGCAGGGCCGTCGTTGAGGCCATCGCCGATCATCAGCACCTTGTGACCGCTGTCCGACAGGCGGGTGATGGCTTCGACCTTGTCTTGTGGTGAGGCGCCTGCCTGCGCCGGAATATCCAAAGCGCGCGAAACAAGCGCAACCGAGCGGACATTATCTCCGGATATGATCGAGGCTGGCAGTCCCAGCGCCTGCAATCTTGCGATTGCTTCTGATGCGTCCGGGCGGATTTCGTCTTGTAGCTGGAGCACGACCATGTCGCTGCCGACGGTCAGCTGGCTGGACAGATGATCTGCCGACTTTTCGGGCTTGCCGAGCATCACTTTCACGGTACCCCAGGTGGCGGTCATGCCTTCGCCGGGAACCTCCTCGATATTGTTCAGCACCACTGGTTCAATATCCAGCGCCAGCAACGCGGTGCGGATACCCTTGCTCACCGGGTGGCGGCTGGCCTGCGCCAGCGCCAGAGCGATTTGTTTTTGGGTGAGGGTCAGATCATCGAGATTGACCGGAATCGGGTGTCCGAGGGTGAGGGTTCCGGTCTTGTCAAAAAGTACATAATCGGCCTCTGCCAGACGTTCCAGAGCGCTGCCATCCTTGACCATCACGCCTTTGCGCAGCAGCGCGCCCGAGGCCACGACCTGCGCCGCCGGCACTGCCAGCCCCAGCGCGCAGGGGCAGGTGATGATCAGCACCGCCACCGCAATCAGCAGGGACTGGTGCCAGCCGGCTCCAGCAAACATCCAGAAGACAAAGGCCAGCAGGGCGAGACTGTGGACCGCCGGGGCATAGAAACGGGCAGCGCGATCAGCGACGCGCACATAGAAGGAACGGCGCTGACCGGCGTCGTCCATCAACCGGGCAATATCCGAGATGCTGGTGTCTTCCCCGGTGGCGGTGATCCGTACGATGACCGGCGATGACAGGTTGAGCGTTCCGGCCAGCGCCATATCGCCTTTGCCTCTTGGCTGCGGCTCGCTTTCCCCGGTCATCAGCGAGCAGTCGAAACTGCTGGAGCCCGATTCAATATATCCGTCTGCCGCCAGGCTTTCGCCGGCTGCCACCATCATCCGCATGTCCTGCCGCAGATCCTTGGCGGTGACCCAGCGGGTCTTGCCGTCATCCTCCAAAACCATTGCGCCCGGCGCGGTCTGTTTCAGCAGCGCACCAATGCCTTCGCGCGCGCGGTCTCGCATCATGCCGTCCAGCACCCGCCCGGCGAGCAGGAAGAACAATAGCATCACCGCGCCGTCAAAATAGGCATGGGCGCCGCCAGTGGCGGTTTCATAGAGGCTCAGACCGGTGGCCAGCAATATGCCGATCGAAATGGGCACATCCATATTGGTCCGACCATAGCGCAGAGCCATGGCCGCAGAGGCAAAGAAAGGTCGGCCGGCATAAGCTATAACCGGAATCGCGATCAACGCGGAGAGCCAGTGGAACAGGTCCCGCGTCACACCGGCTGCACCCGACCAAACGCTGACCGACAACAGCATGATATTCATCATGCCAAACCCGGCCACCGCGAGCGCCCGAATCAGCTTGTCCGTGCTGCCCTTTTCTTCGGCCAGTGGGTTGTCAGCTAGTATCTGCGCTTCAAAACCCAGCGCCTCAATCTTTCGCCTCAGCTGGTCGTCATCCAGTTCCGGCAGATGGGTTATGGCGACTTGTTTGGTCGAAAAATTGACCCGCGAAGACAAGATCCCGGGCGCGCCACTGAGGCCGTTTTCAATTTTGGAAATACAGCCGGCGCAGCGGATCGCTGGCACGGCAAAGCGGGACACAATGGATTGCGCTTGCCCGCTGCTGATGGGCGCAATGGCGTTCACTTGATATCCTGAAGCACACGCATCGATTTGTCGGCCTGGGAGACGAGCAGTTTCAGTTTCCAGCGCCCTGCCGGGATTGTCTCGACGCTTTGATATTCGCCCGGCGAGTCTTCTGCAAAGGTGATTTCAAACGGTTCCGTCCGGCCAACCGGATGTTCAGCGACGACCGCGATCTTCACGCCTCGTAACGGAGCACCGTCCGCACCTGTGACGTTCAAGCGGGCTCGATCTCCCGAGCGCATGATTTGCGATACGGTCCAGCCATGGGCCTGCTGATCGCGGGCCTGTTCCAGCCATTTGTTATATTCCTGGCTCGCGACATAGCTGTTGTCGACCACGGTTCCGCCGAATGTCGACAGGGCAAAGCGGGCCATAACCATGTTAACCCCTACAACCACCGCGAAAAAGGCCACGATGATCATCGTGGCGTGATAGCCAGTGAATTTCTTCACACCGGGCGTTTTTTTGGTCATTCGCCTGTCTCCGGGCGTTCGAAGAATATCTCGTCCACATCTTTTGCTTCAGGATCATCGGAGGCGGTGACGGTCAGCGCGAAATCTTCCCGTGTCGGCCCGACGCCAGGCGCTGCTACATAGACCCGCAATCTGGCGACGCTGTCGGCGGGAACTTTTGTCACCAGAGTCTGGCCCGCTCCGTCCCTTGATCCGGCATTGGACCACATCACCCCGCCTTCAAGAGCGGTCATGCCGACGATCATATCGCGCGGGCGATTTTCCATATTGCGGAGATTGACGGTATAGCTGTTGCGGACATGGCCATCGGCAAGCTGGACATAGACCGGATTGCGGTCATGATTGGCACTGATGTCGATCCGCGTCCGGTTGCCAAGCGCGAACAGCATCGCCAGGCCGATTGCGCCCCAGATCGCGGTGTACACAATGGTACGGGGACGAAACAGTGTCTTGAGGATCGGGTTATGCGGCTGTCCGGCTTTTTCCAGATCGGCATCTTCCAGTGTGGCATAGTCGATCAATCCGCGTGGACGGCCGACCTGCTCCATCACCTTGTCACAGGCATCGATGCACAGGGCGCAGGTGATGCAGCCGATTTGCGGCCCTTCGCGGATGTCGATGCCGGTCGGGCAGACCGCCACGCATTGGTTGCAGTCGATGCAGTCGCCGAAGCTGCCTGGCTGGGCTTCTGCCTTTTTGACACTGCCGCGTGGTTCGCCGCGCCAGTCCTTGTAGGTGACGGTCAGCGATTTTTCATCCATCATCGCGGTCTGGATGCGCGGCCATGGGCACATGTAGATGCACACTTGCTCGCGCATGAATCCGCCGAAGATGAAGGTCGTCAGCGTCAACACGCCGACCGTCGCGTAAGCGACAAACGCGGCGTTACCGCTCCAGAAGTCAACAACTAGCGTGGGTGCATCGGCAAAATACATGATCCAGGCGCCGCCGGTCCAGAAGGCAATGAACAGCCACACCGACCATTTCAGCGCACGCTTGCCGATTTTCTTTGGTCCCCAGGGTGCATCCTGCAACCGGAACTGAGCGTTGCGGTCGCCGTCAATATAGCGCTCGACATGCTGGAACAGGTCTGTCCAGACGGTCTGCGGGCAGGAATAGCCGCACCAGGCGCGGCCGACGGCGGACGTTACCAGAAACAGGCCGATTCCGGCCATCACCAGCATGCCCGCGACATAGTAGAATTCATGCGGCCAGATTTCGATGCCGAACATGTAGAAGCGCCGGTTGGCGAGATCGACGAGCACTGCCTGATTGGGTGCATAAGGCCCGCGATCCCAGCGGATCCATGGCGTAATATAATAGATGGCGAGGGTGATCGCCATGATCACCCATTTCAACCGCCGGAACTTGCCGTCCACCGCCTTGGGATAGACATTCTTGCGCGATTCGTAGAGTTTCAATTGTGGATCGAGGATGTCCTTAGGGTTGGTCATTGGTTGCAACCTGGTCGAGGGTATCTTCTTGTATGTCCTCCAGCGCCGGGAGGGTCTCTCCGCCGCCCAGAGAATGTACGTAAGCGGCCAGCATCCGGATCGTAGCCGGGTCGAGCCTTTGTCCCCAGCGCGGCATCACGCCATATCGGGCATTGGTGATCGTCTCTGTCAACGCCGCGCGATCCAGACCGTACAGGCTGATCGCATCGGTCAGATTCGGCGCACCAAGTTCGCGATTGCCCTTGGCGTCAGGGCCATGACAGACCGTGCAATTGGCCTCGAAAAGAGCAGCGCCGCGGCGAGCAGCAGTGCTCTGTTTCTCCCGGCCCGACAACAGCCTGACATAGGAAACGAGATCCTGAATTTCGTTCGACTGCAATATACCATCCCTGCCGAATGCCGGCATCTGCGAGAAGCGGGTTTTATCGTGATCCGGATTGCGGATGCCGTGGATCAGAGTATATTCGATCGCTTCCAGATCGCCGCCCCAGAGCCAGTCATCATCGTTCAGATTGGGATAGCCCTTGGATCCAGCCGCACCGGAGCCGTGACATTGCACACAATGGACCTTGAAAGCGGACCGACCACCTTCGACCGCTTGCTGCATTAGTTCAGGACTGCCGTTCAGCTTGCGAATATCCGTGGATACGAGTGCCTGCCGGATCGGTTCCAGCTCCTTCTGCCGCTCGGCCACCTGCATTGCATAGTCGCCGCGGCTGCTCCAGCCAAACACGCCTTCGGTCGCTGAATTGAGCAGCGGAATGGCCGGGTAGACGATGACATAGCCGATTGCCCAGATGATCGTGGCATACAGAGTCAGTAACCACCAGCGCGGCATCGGCGTGTCGAGCTCCTCGATACCGTCCCACTCATGGCCGACCGTTTCGGTGCCGGTAGGTTCATCAATGCGCTTCTTCTCAGACATCGTTTTTGTCCTCGTCAAAAATCATATGGGCCGCTTCATGGTGACTGCGTCCGGCGCCCGGGCGAAAGGTCCAGCCGATCAGCATCAGAAAAACACCCGCCATGAACAGCAATCCCCAGCTGTCGGCAAAATGGCGCAGCGCTTCGTAGTTCATCGGGGCTGCTCCTGCGCTTCTCCCGCTTCGAAATCGACCAATGTGCCGATCATCTGCAAATAGGCGATCAGCGCGTCCATTTCGGAAAGTTTGCCAGGGTTGCCATCGAAATCACGGATTTGAACTTTCGGATAGCGCTGCTCGAGCTCTGCCGAGCTGGCCATCGGATCGACCTGGGTCAGCAGGTCCTCATTGGCTTTTGCAATGGCTTCCATGCTGTAGGGCACACCCACCCGCGAAAGAGCCCGCAAATGGTCGCTCATATCGCCGGGCTTCAGATCCTTTTCGGCAAGAAAGGCATATGGTGGCATGATCGATTCCGGCACCACCTGACGGGGATCGGTCAGATGCTGGACGTGCCATTCATCCGAATAGCGTCCGCCGACCCTGGCCAAGTCCGGCCCGGTGCGTTTGGAACCCCATTGGAAAGGATGATCATACATCGATTCCGCTGCCAGGCTGTAATGGCCATAGCGCTCCACTTCGTCACGGAACGGCCGGATCATCTGGCTGTGGCAGACGTAACAGCCCTCGCGGATGTAGATATTTCGTCCGGCCAGTTCCAGCGGCGTATAAGGCCGCACGCCTTCCACCTCTTCCACTGTGTTATCGATCCAGAAAAGCGGTGCGATCTCGACGATCCCGCCGATGGCGACGGTGACCAGAGCGAGCACCGCCAGGAGGGTGATGTTGCGCTCGATCTTCTTATGTTTTTGCGTGAATGTGGTCATGATAGTTTCCCCCTCACTCTGCCGGAACCGCGACAAGTGGCTTGTCAGCGGCCTCGTCATGAGGTGTTTCGGTCATCGGTTTTTCATCCCGGACATGGCCGGCAATCGTCATCCAGACATTGTAGACCATCACCACCGCACCGGCGAGATAGAGCAGGCCTCCGGCTGCGCGGATCAGATACATCGGGAACATTGCCGAGACGACTTCGCTGAAGGCGTAGACAAGATAGCCGTCGTCGCCATATTCGCGCCACATCAGGCCCTGCATGATCCCGGCGACCCACATCGAAGCGATGTACAGAACGATGCCGATGGTCGCGAGCCAGAAGTGCCAGTTCACCATCCGCAGGCTGTACAGTTTCGGACGACCCCAGAGGCGGGGCACCATGTAGTAAAGCGCGGCAAAGGTGATCATGCCGTTCCAGCCGAGCGCGCCGCTATGGACGTGGCCGATGGTCCAGTCGGTATAATGCGACAGGCTGTTGACCGATTTGATCGACATCATCGGGCCTTCGAACGTGCTCATGCCGTAGAAGGCGAGAGCCAGCACCATCATCCGGATGATCGGGTCGGTGCGGATCTTGTCCCAGGCGCCGTTCAGCGTCATCAGGCCGTTGATCATGCCGCCCCAGCTTGGCATCCACAATACGATGGAGAAGACCATGCCCAGCGTCTGCGCCCAGTCGGGCAGCGCGGTGTAGTGAAGATGGTGCGGGCCGGCCCAGATATAGAGGAAGATAAGCGACCAGAAGTGGATGATCGAGAGGCGATAGCTGTAGACCGGTCGTTCCGCCTGTTTCGGCACGAAATAATACATCATGCCGAGGAAACCGGCGGTCAGGAAAAAGCCGACCGCATTATGGCCATACCACCATTGCGTCAGCGCATCCTGGACGCCGGCAAAAGCACTATAGCTTTTGGCGCCGAGCAGACTGACCGGCATGGCAAGGCCATTGACCAGATGCAGCATCGCCACGGTCAATATGAAGGCCAGGAAGAACCAGTTGGCGACATAGATATGCGGTTCCGACCGCTTGACGATCGTGCCGATGAACACGGCGGCATAGCTGACCCAGACGATGGTCAGCCAGATATCGACATACCATTCCGGCTCGGCATATTCCTTGGACTGGGTAATGCCCAGCAGATAGCCGGTGGCGGCCAGCACGATAAACAGCTGGTAGCCCCAGAAAACGAAACGGGCGAGGCCGGGGAAGGCCAGCCTCGCCCTGCAGGTGCGCTGGACGATATAGAAACTCGTCGCGATCAGCGCATTGCCTCCGAAAGCGAAAATAACGGCGGATGTGTGCAGCGGACGAAGTCGCCCGAAGGTGGTATATTCGAGCCCCAGGTTGAGCACCGGAAAGGCCAGTTGCAGGGCAATATAAAGGCCGACAGCAAAGCCCGCCATGCCCCAGAACAAGGTGGCGATCACGCCCCAGCGGATCGGATCGTCATCATATTTTCCGGGATCGGCGGGCGCTTTCAATATGCCGCGACCGATGGCGGCATAGTCCGCCTTGCTGACCGTCACCAAAAGCGCGATCAGGCAAGCCGCCATGATGATCCCCATGTGGACGGCAAAACCGCCATCGACAGCCATTACCATGGCCACAAATGCCAGAAACACGAGCAGCAGCCAGCCGCCGGCCCTCACCAGTAAATTGTCCATAACGTCCTTCCCCGTTGTGTAGGGTTGGCGCTACCAGTCGGATGAATGGGGCAATATAGGTAGAGTTACGTAGTCGGGAAATCGGCGCTCTGGAGATCGCTAGCCGAGGGCGATTTCCGCCCATATCGGCAGGTGATCGGAGGCTTTGCGGGAGGTGGGGCTGTCGTGGACCCCGGACGCGATCGATCGGATGGTATTGGAATGCATGATCCGGTCGAGCGTTGCGATCGGACCGCGGGAATGAAAGCTCTTGCCGCAGTCGACCATCTGGAACGCCCGGGAAAAATCTTTCAGGCAGCCGCCGGCGGCGCTCCACTCGTTGAGATCGCCCATCAGCACGACCGGCACATCCAGCTCCTTTTGCTGCGCCATCTTGACGATTGCCGATGCCTGCCGTCGGCGCCACAGGCCGGACAGATCCAGATGCATCCCGAACACCGCCAGCTGTTGGCCATCGATTGCAAAGCGCGCCATGATCGCGCCGCGCGGTTCGAGGCAGGGGATGTGCATGATGTCATGTTCCAGCACCTCGACAGACTTGCGCACCAAGATCGTGTTGCCGTGCCAGCCCATCGAATCCGATTGGACGTCGAGCGGGATCGCGCGATAGTCGCTGTGCATTTCCAGCAGCTTTTCGGGAATGGTCGCGGCTCTCGCGCCGAACCGGCGATCCGCTTCCTGCAGGGCCATGACATCGGCATCAATCTCGTTGAGCACGTCGATGATCCGACCGGGATTACGCCTCCGGTCGGTGCCTACGGCTTTGTGTATATTGTAACTCGCAACCTTCAACATCGGGTCTTTTTAGTCCGGTCAGAAGGGGTTGATGGTATAGCCTTGCTGTTGCAGCAAGGCGTGCGCGGTCATCGCGGAGAGCGACATTTTGACGCCGGGCAACAGGTCGGCATTGGTGATACCATGGGCCGCAGCGCTCTGGCCGCACAGATAGATTTCCACACCATGGTCCTGCAATTGCGCAATGGCAGCGGCGCTGGCATTTTTCCGGCCGTCCTTGTGTGCGGCAAAAAATTGCTGATTGGTCAGGTCGAAAGCGGCACCACCATGGACGACGATGGCGAGATGGATATTCTCTTCCGGCACGCCAGCGGCGACGTGCATGTTGATGAAGCGCGCCGCACTTTCGATGGTGCGGTTGATCTTGTCCGGATCGGCGGCGGTGGAAACGTCGAAAGCAATATTGAACAGCGTGTCTTTCGCGACCGGTTCGTCCATCTGAACCGGAGCGGTGGCGCCGAAATCTTCAAATACCGGGCCGGTCTTGAAATTTTCCATCTGGGCCGCTGCGGGTTGGGCGAGGGCCAATAGGGGAAGCAGCGCGACGAGAAAGGATTTTTGCATTTTCATTCCAGTTCAGTTTGATAATTGATTCAAATATAGCGCGTCTTCAATAGCCGATCGCTTGGCCATCCTTGCGCATTTCGGTGGCGCCGGTGTAGACGCCGGTCTCGGCATCGCGGGTGATCGCCTGATAGCCGCCAAACATTGCACCATTGCTGACGACCTCGACCTTGTGACCCATCGCCTTGAGCCGCTCGACCGTTTCGGTCGAGATACCCGGTTCTACATTGAGTATACCCAGAAGATCGGCTCCGGTTCCCGCCAGGTCATCGGTTGGCTGGCGTCCGCCATCATGGTTCAGGCGCGCAGCATCGCCGGCTTCCTGCAGGTTCATGCCATAATCGACCAGATTGATCATCACCTGCACATGGCCCTGCGGCTGCATCCCGCCGCCCATCAGGCCAAAGGACATGAAGGGTTTGCCGTCCTTTTTCATAAAGGCGGGGATGATCGTCTGGAACGGGCGCTTGCCGGGGGCATAGGCGTTGGGATGGTCGGCATCGAGCGAATAAAGCTCGCCGCGATCCTGAAACATGAAGCCGAGGCCGTCGGCGACGAGGCCGCTGCCCATGCCGCGATAGTTTGACTGGATCAGCGAGACCATCATGCCGTCCTTGTCGGCGACGGTGAGATAGGTGGTATCGCCTTCGCCTTCCAGCTTGGGTTCACCCGGACCGAATGCGGGGGTGGTTTTTGCCGGATCGATCAGCGCGAAACGTTCCTTGCCATAGGCATCCGACAGCAGCCAATCGAGCGGGGCAGGGGAGGCGTCGGGGTCGGCATAGAAGCGCGCGACATCCTCGAAGGCCAGCCGTTTGGCCTCGGTAATATAATGCAGCACTTCGGCGCTGCCGCGCGGCCACTGGGTGAGGTCGACATTCTTGAGTATATTGGCCATTTGCAGGGCCGCGAAACCCTGGGAGTTGGGCGGAAGTTCGCATAGCTCATAGCCGTTGCGATAGACCACGCAGCCCGGTTCAACCCATTTGCTGTCGTGCGCGGCGAAATCTTCGTAGCGCAAATTGCCGCCGATCCGTTTGAAATAGGCGTCGATGGTGCGCGCGATTTCGCCCTTGTAGAAGGCATCGCGGCCACCGGTGGCGATCTTGCTGAGCGTATTGGCGAGGTCCGGGTTCTTGAAAATCTCTCCCGCCTTGGGTGCGCCATCCTTGAAATAGGTGTTTCGTGCGTTGTCGAAATCGCCGATCATATCGAGGCTCTGCTCGAACCGGCTGAGATTGCTCTCCAGATAATAGCCGATCACCGGCGCTATCGGATGGCCTTCGCGGGCATAGGAGATGGTCGGGGCGAGGATATCGGCCATGCTCAGCTTGCCGAACCGGTCGTGCATTTCATACCAGGCATCGACCGTGCCGGGGACGGTGATCGGCATCGGACCGAAAGGCGGAATGGTCTTGCTGCCCTTGAGCTGTTGGATGAACTGCTTGTAGCTGGTGCCCATCGGGCTTTTTCCGGAGCCGTTCAGGCCATAGAGCTTCTGCGTCTTCGGGTCCCAGATAATCGCAAACAGATCGCCGCCGATGCCGTTGCCGGTCGGCTCCATCAGGCCAAGGGCTGCATTGGCCGCAATCGCTGCGTCAACTGCGGTGCCGCCTTTTTTCAAAATATCGATGGCAATCTGGCTGGCCAACGGATGGGCGGTCGCCGCCATGCCATGCTGGGCATGAACCGGACTGCGCGACCAGGCCTCGCCAACCGGTCGTCCACCGCCGCGTATATCAAGCGCGGGTTTTTCGGCAGATGCCGATTCTTGGGCGTGGGCGGGGGGGAAGGTCAGTGCGGTCAAGGCGAGGGTAGAAAGGAATAAGGTGCGCATAATATCATCTGTCCTACTGGGGGCCTGTCCCTCGCAGAGCGCGAGGTAATCAAAATAGCCACTCTAACCACTATGCTTCCCGCATCAAGTAGGAACAATGGCCAGTGTCTGAATTTGAATTGCCACGCAAAAGCGCACGTTGGAAATGCACAAGCTGCCGTTCAGCTTCCGCCCCAATAAGCGAAGTGCGACATAACGAATTCGCTTTCCAATATCAGCCATTCGATCGACCCGCGCCGAAGGCCCAGAATTTTGTCGAGAGAGAACAGTGGCTTTTCTCAGTTGCTGCGTACCGCGTTCCAAGGCAGTCTATCAGTTGGAGTCGGGAGAACTATAGCAACCCTTCATGTAGATATCGGATAGTCGATTGCTATCGATATATTCGGTCTTGGATTATCGAACATCACAAATGATGCGTTCAGCCTCTTCGGTCCACGCCACCTGCGCCTCGCGCTGCATGACGCCATAGCGGAGCGTTAGATAGGCGCGCTTTTTCCAATCCTCCATCTCGCTCACCGGTTCGGGATAGTACCGCTGGACAATCGACCGATAGTCTTCGAGCGCCGCCAGACAACTAGTCTTGAAGCGCGCGATGTGCGCACACACCGTGCCGCGATCATCACACGCATATAGCTTTACCAGCAAGGCGTTCTTGGTCGCGCCAAATGGCGTCGGTTCATCAAACCAACGCGCAAGCGCTTCCTTTCCGGCTTTGGTCACAGAATAGAGTTTCTTGTCAGGCTTTCCATTCTGCACTTCGATCTCAAAGCTTGCCAAGCCGTCGTCGGCTAACTTCCCCAACTCGCGATAAACCTGCTGATGGCTGGCGTGCCAGAAGTTGCCCAGCACAAGATCGAACTCCTTGGTGATCTCATAACCTGTCAGGGATTGCTCCGAGAGAGCGGAGAGAATTACGTACTTTAGCGACATGGTGCGCCTTTCCTGAATCGAATCATTGCCAGAAGGCATTCAACCTTATAACTATATGCAATATGTTTCATATAGTTATTGATAGAGGATGATTATGCGCAAGATCGGCTCCCCTTTATTGGCGATATTTTTCCTAGCAATTGGCGCGGCCAATTTCTATTTTTCTAATGGTATCGCGGCCAATCTGTTTGCCGCTTGGCTTGCTCCGATCTTTCTGCTGCGCTTTTCCCGGAGCACGCGTCCCTGGATTGGCGTCCCGCTATTAGGCCTTGTCTGCGGCTGTGCGACATGGTTCGCGTTTCAGGGCGTGATTCCGGGTGATGAAAATGAGATAAACATTGTTGCGATCGCCGCTGGAGTAATGACCGCGCTTATCTATCTTGCCGATCGGCTGATATCGCCTCGACTGTCCGGCATCGCCGCGACTATGGTATTTCCTGCAGCGACGGTCACAGCCCTGTTGATCGGCAGCTTGGGCTCACCTTTTGGGACGTGGGCGAATGACGCCTATGTCCAATATGACTTCCTCTGGCTATTGCGGTTCGCGTCGATCACAGGCATTTGGGGCATCGCCTTTCTACCAGCTTGGCTGGCTGCTGTTGTCAATCAATGGGTAGAAGGCGGCTTCGGCTCTCCACTGCGCCGGAAATCGGCCATCGCGTTTTTCGCTGTGTTCGCAGCCGTGATCGGCCATGGCGCTATTGGTAGTTTGGATTGGTCGAATTCAAAGCAGACGGTGATGGCTGGCCTCGTCGGAGGGCTTATGGAAAGGCCTGATTACCAGCAGTGTTCAGCAGACGATATCGCGTGCCGCCAGCTTGTCCTTGACGAACAATATAACGACCCACTGTTTGAGCGGTCGGCATTGCTCGCGAAGGAAGGCGCTAAGATTATCGCGTGGCATGAAGCGGCTGCAGTTTACCAATACAGCTCCGAGAGCAGCCTGCTAGATCGTGCTGCGGGATTCGCGGCTGAACATAAAGTATATCTGGTCGCCGGCCTCCTCGCGCTGCCCGATGGCTCTGCCGAAGGCTTAATGCAGAACAAGGTCATTATCTTCTCGCCCGATGGACGACGTAGCGGGGAGTATCTCAAAGCACGCCCAGTCCCTGGCGAGCCAATATTGGCGGGCGATGGCCGTCCACTGTTGTTCGACACATCCTATGGGAGGATTGCCGCAATTATCTGCTTCGACGCCGATTTCACCGCTCCTGCACGCCAAGCGGCTAAGGCAGGAGCGGAATTGTTGGTTGTTCCGTCGAATGATTGGGTGGAGATTACCCCGATGCACGCCGAAATGACGGCTTTCAGGGCCATCGAAACCGGTTTGCCAGTCCTTCGTCCAACGGCAAATGGACTTTCCGTGATGATCAACCCAGGCGGCAACATCACGGCAAGTCTTAACAGCTTTTCAACCAATCAGGGCGTTTTGCTCGCACCGCTTCGCCTGTCCGCCGAACCGACACTCCAACGGCATATCGGTGATCTGTTTGCTTGGCTATCCGTTGCCATGCTGATCATGCTCACCATGTTCGCGTTCCGCCGCCGCCGCAGTGCAGACAATGATCACGATACTATTGTCTAATTGTAGTCGTCACTTCTGCCATGCTGCTGGAAACGCATATCAAATGTTCATCCGGCACTAAATTTTTCCGGCGCTCATTAGACGCCCGGTACCACGTTGGTGTTGAATGATCTCTATATCTTGAAAATATGAGCGAAAGGATTCTGCCGTGAATGTTTCGAAAACACCTAGCCGACATTAGCGTCACTGATCTTAATAACCACTTCCCCATCCCTTCGAACCCTGAAAGCAAGGTGGAGCTAGCTCTCGGCGAAGCCCTTCAACCCATCTCCGAACAGCATTTTCCAGCCACCCTCTGCGCTACTTGCTGACCTTTCTGTAACATTGCCCAACAGTGCATCCGAAACGATCAATGCGCCGCCTTCACCGCGATCTTCAACCGCCAGTTTCAACATGGAAGTGGTCGGCCCGCCCCAGTCGGGCGCCATATAGCCGACCAAATAGAGCGATTTTCCAGGCGAAACCATCTGCACCCTGTACCATTCAAGAGCACTGCCATCCTCTGCACTTTCGATCAACTGCCCCCCAGTTTCTGCATTCAAGGTAACCTTTGAGCCTTCTCCCAAAGCGCGAAAGTCATTCATCCACCAGTGGTCAATTTGATCGACCATCAAGGACCAGATGTCGGAAGCGCTACGCTGGATCGGCACTTCAAACTGATACTTGATGATCTTTGCATTGGTAAGGTCGCTCATGTTTTGGTCCCCTGTTCGGCGATTTGTTTAAGTTTGGCAGCAGATTTTTTCATCCCATCAATATGTTGGGCCACCCAGCCATTACAGACAGACTTGATGGGTTCCGGATTGAGATAGTTCCAGCGCGTGCGGCCTTCCCGCCGCACATGGATAATATCTCCCTCGGTTAGAATTTCGATATGCTTGAGGACGCCAGTGCGCCCAATATCGCGAAACAAATCGACAAGTTCGCCAGTTTGTTTTGGGCCGGTCGCAAGCGCCTCAACGATCAAGCGTCGCTTCCCGTCTCCGAGCGCCTTCCAGATCAGGTCATCTTGAGAAAATTGATATGTCACAATTTAGTGACATATGCGTAATCACGCATATTGTCAATTATGACCCCACCTAAAGAGATTTAGGCTCGCGCCGTTGGTGCTTGAGTGTGAGGCTAGGCTTAGCGATCATATTCGCTTTAGCGAGGTTAAAAGCTACCCTTCTTCCCACCCACTTGTAGCCGTCATGACCCGATGTCCGCTTTTGGGGGAGGGTCAATAACAAAGTCGCAACTTTACTCCGGCCGGATCAATCCCGCCTCGCGCATCAGCGCCTCGAGCTTTATTCCGCTAAAACCATAGTCTTTTTTATAGGCTTCATATTGTTCGAGATATTTGGGGGCCTGCTTGTTCTTCTTGATGGCTGTAATCAGCGTGTTTTTCTGGGTGTGCTCGGTAGAGACGAAATCGATGACATCGACTTGGTAACCCTGTGATCGGAGCAGCATCACGCGGCTGTTGTCGGTGATCAGGTCGGCCTGTTTTTGCAGAAACAGGCCGTGCGAGATGAATTTGCGGCTCGCCGTGTCGCTCTTCTGCAGGTCCACCAATACTTCATGCTGGCAGCAAGGGGCGCAGACGATCAGTTTGGATTTCGACCTTATGCCATAGAATAGGGCATCATCCGTCGCCGTGTCGCAGGCGTGCAAGGCGATGATCGCGTCATAATAGCCCTCAACGAAATCCTCGGCCTTCATATTGTGAAAGGCCAGATTTTCAAAGCCGGAGGTTTGCGCCGCTTGATTGCAGAGATCGACCAACTCCGAGCGCGTATCAACACCATCAATCTTGGGGTTGAGGCCCGCCTGGGCGAGCTGATCATACATCGCAAAGGTCAGATAGCCCTTGCCCGATCCGATATCCAAAACCTTGACCCGTTTCTGTTTGACCGCCTGGGTCCGCTCGATCCGCTCGATGAAAATCTCGACAAAGCGGCAGATTTGCCGATATTTGCCATATTTATTGGGTTTGATTTCGCCGGCGTCGTTGGCAACGCCAAGCGCCTTCAGAAACAGGCTGTCGCTCCTGATGCGGTAATTTTTGTCGCGGTTGTGGGGCTTTGTGTCGGTCATGGGCTAGGCCATAAATAAGTCTGTCGGAATTGACAGTATTTTTGGTGGGTCACCAGATTTTTGAATTGAAGTGCGCAGGTTGAAGGCGGCTGTTATCTGATGGCTTCCCAAAGTGAGGACAGTCCGCTTACACCCCTATTCTGTTGAAAAACTCTGCTTGCATCCGGCTTAAGCTCCTGATTCAGTAATCTTCGGTATCGGGAGATGTGCTGATGATGGGCGAGCGGACGGTGATGCAGGAGGGGCTGTTTTACAGCTTCC